>Ga0182024_10000885_pt1 | contig 77379 bp, 52 predicted proteins | sample P32metaG_FD_120480 | JGI IMG/M metagenome (GOLD analysis project Ga0182024, IMG submission 120480) | Permafrost microbial communities from Stordalen Mire, Sweden - P3-2 metaG (Illumina Assembly) | ecosystem: Environmental > Terrestrial > Soil > Wetlands > Permafrost | place: Sweden: Stordalen...
TCGTTGCTCCAGCGAAACATAGCTGAACATCCCATCCTGTGCCCGCTCGTCTCCTCGCATGCCCATAAGACGAACAGGCCCGGTGCAATGCCGCAGCGGTGTACCTATTTCAACAAGTTCCTAAGAGGGAAAAATCTGAAGAGCGACTCTATTTCGCTGGCTTGATTAAGTTAATAACATCACGGACAGTCTGCCGGACAGGAGGGTGGGTGGTGTATGCGTTTCCGCCCCGGCTCGGATGCGCGGACAGAGGCATCAAAGGTGAGGCCTCGACCTTACCGTAAATAGTGCAGGGGCTTGCCACATCCCGGGTTCGCGCAGTTGTTCACCATCAGAATCTCCCTTCAGCGGTTACTAACATTGGGGCCCGGAACCGCACGCCGCTTTCGGGGCAGGGAATGGGAAGAGGGGAGGTGTGCGGTCAGCCAGAGAGATCCGCGTCCTTAACCTTATTCTCAACTGATCCTTCAGCGTGTTTCCAACAAGTTAATCAGCGCCGCCCAGGGCGGCGTGCGGTTCCAGGTCCAGGTGCACGAGTAAAGGTGAAGACAATTCGCGGTCAGCGAACGATCTGAGAGACCTCAATATTCGGAGTATGGGCGGCTATCAACGCGGTGTCAAGAGCTTAGACGCCGAAGTACAACACGCGTCAGCGTCCGGTGCCTATAAGTAATAGGCGGGGGGCCGGTTACTTCTCCGATGTTGTAAAGAAAAATAAATTGTTATCTGTTAACCCAGTGGATAACATGATATCGAACTCGCTCATTGGGTAACAGAACCTGGCCGGCGTCAGCGTGATCGGCTGCCTTCGGCAGTCTCCATGAGCGCCCGAACGCCGGTACTCGCGTGTTTCCACCAATCGACAAGCACCCGGAGACGCAGGGTATTGAGCGGCGACGGTCCACGCCATGGCGGAAGACTCATTGCAGGCCGTCACGCGTGTTCCCTGACAGTGCTGACTGAAGCTGGACGCTCCATCTCGACACTGAACCGATGCTCCCGCCATCGTAGATGGCGCGTATTCAGGCGAGGGAACGTGACGGCAATCGCCGGTAGTGTAGTCGCGCTTGCCTGACGGATCGCCTGGATGCGACTCTGGCGGGTCCAGGTGTGTTGGCATTTAAGTTCGACAGGCGACAGTCGCCTCCTAAGTTCGACAGGCGACAGACAGTCCTGCTCACATCCGGTGACGATCAGACATTATTTTACTCTGACGCTCTAAGCGGGCGCCGCTGGTTCAGCGCTGCGCGTCGCGCGCGCAAGTTAACATCGTGCCTTTCATGAATCGAGCAAGGCTTTTGGTTCACTTGTGCCCGGCTACATTACTTTGGAGTACTTCCCTTAATGACATTGCCTCTGGTTTTACGGGAAGGAGCGTATGATCTCGCTGCATCTCCAATACGCAGTTCCGGTGCCCTGATGTCAGGGTGCTGGCGCCGATCCCTTGGCGCATCAGGTGTGGTTCACAGTGACCCGGATGTACCGAAGGAGGTCGTGTGTGGCTACAACTTTTGCCCGGAGGTCTTATAGAAATCGAGTGCTGGCCTCGTTGCCGGCGGATTTGATCGAGCAACTGGCTCCGCATCTGACGCCTGTCGACTTACCCGTGAATCGAGCCCTCAACGATGCCGGGGGACGAGTGGATACCGTGTACTTTCTGGAGGATGGTATTTGCTCGATGGTCGTGACCATGGCCAGCGGAGCCACGGTGGAGGCAGGAAGAATCGGCCGCGACGGATTTGTGGGCATCGCGGCGTTGTTGGGCGCGACTCACACGCCGAACCGATGCTTCATGACGATCGGGGGGCACGGTTACCGCATCAAAGCCAAAATCCTGCAGGAGCATTTTGAGTCGTCGTCGCAGTTGCGCCTTTGCCTTTTGCGCAGCGTGCATTCGCTGCTGGTACAGACCGCCCAAACCGCGGCGTGCAATCGAGTGCACGAGCTGCCGGAGCGTCTGGCTCGCTGGATCCTGATGTGCGATGACAGGCTCGGGGCAGGCCACGCTCCGGTGACCCAGGACATGCTGGCGATGATGCTGGGCACGCGGCGCAGCTCGATCAGTGTGGCGGCCGGGGTCCTGAAGAAGGCGGGATACATCGAATACAAGCGCGGCCGGGTGACGATTCAGGATCACGCGGGACTGGTGAAAGCCGCGTGCGAGTGTTACCGGGTGGTCAAAGACGAGTATCTGCGGCTGGGCCTTCTTTAAGGGCGAGATCCTGCGATGTTTCTCAGGGCGGGCAAAGGGCAGCCGGACCGTCATTGCCGGGGCAGGCTGGCTTCATCGATGTTCACAGAATCTCAATTTGTACACACGCATGCTAAACTTGGAACCGGAGGAGTTCCATGGCCAGCGTAAAGAGCCGGGTTACGCACAAACACTTCCGGCTGGATGCGGTAAAGATCAGCCGGGTGCGTAAGGTGCTGCGCGCCTCCACCGAGACCGAGGCCATCGATCGCGCGCTCGATCTTGCCCTGGCCGAGCACGAGCGCAATCGGCTTGCGGCCGAAGCTCACGATCGGTTCATTGAGAGCGGCATCGTAATCCGCGACGTGTATGGCAGAACGGGGAAGGCGGGCTGACGCGCCCCGTCGAACTCGATGCCGCCGGTTCTCTTTGACGCTTCGGTCTATATCAGTGCATTCCGCCGCGGCGGCGACGCCTCTCTGCTGTTTCGGAGATGGACCGGGGCGTCCCCGCTCTGGCTCAGCTCCGTGGTGCTGGAGGAGCTGTACGCCGGCGCGCTTGCCAAAGATCATGCCGTTCTTGAAAAGCTGGAGCGGGATTTCGACAGGGCGAGACGCATCCTGGTTCCGAATCTGAGCGACTGGACACAGGCGGGCAAAGTCCTGGCGCGGCTCGGGCAAAAGTACGGCTATGAAAGGATCGGCAAGGCGCGGCTGACCAACGACGCACTCGTTGCCATGAGCGCGGCGCGCACCGGCATCACCGTGATCACGGCCAACCCGCGGGATTTCGCTCGCCTGGGCGAATTCCGGACGTTTGCGTGGCAATCGGCAGACCTCGGTCGAGGTTAGCCGGCTTTGAGGGTGTCCAAAGGATCGACTTTGGTGGCGCGGCGGGCGGGAAGATAACTGGCCAGCCAGGCGATCAACAGGAAAACCAGGGGCGCGAGGGCGAAGGTGCGGAGGTCGTGCGCGCTGGTCTTGTAGAGGACGCTGGACATGAGGCGCGTGAGCAGGAATCCGGCGGCGAGGCCGAGGGCGATGCCGCTGAGGGCGAGGACCAGTCCGTGGCGGACGACGAGCCAGAGGATGTCGCTGTGCTCGGCGCCGAGGGCGAGGCGGATGGCCATTTCCTGGCGGCGCTGGACGACGGTCCACGCGAGCATGGCGGCGAGGCCGATGGCGGCGAGGGCGAGCGCGGTGATGGAGAAGACGGCGAGCAGGACCATGGTGAAGCGGGGCTGCGCGCGGCCGGCGTCCATGAGGTCGTCGACGGACTGGATGGCGGTGACGGGCTGATCGGGATCGACGGCGGAGATTTGCGCCTGGACGGCGGCGGCCATCTGGAGCGGCGGAACGGCGGTGCGCACGAGCAGATTCATGTCTCCCCAGGGGAGCTGTTTGAACGGCAGCCAGAGCTGCGGCTGCGTATCGGCGGCGAGGCCGTTGTTGCGGATGTCGGCAGCAACGCCGACGACTTCAGAGGCCATGGGGCCGCGGCCGACGATGAAGGTTTTGCCGATGGGGTTTTCGCCCGGCCAGAAGCGGCGTGCGCAGGTTTGGTTCACGATGACTACTTTCGGCGCCTGGCCGTCGTCAGCGGCGGTGAAGGTGCGGCCGGCGAGCAACGGGACGCGCATGGTCTGAAACCATTGCGGGCTGATGGCCTCGATGTCAATGAAGGGACGCTGCGCGAGCGGGACGGCGGGCTGGCCTTCGGGAAGAACCGGCGTGACGCGCGTGAAGCTGAGGGGAAGCGCGGCGGAGATGGCGGCGCTGCGCACGCCGGGCAGCGCGGAGACGCGGCGGAGGGTTTCGTCGAAGAAGGCGGTTTGCTGATCGGGCTTCGCGTACTTTTCAGTGGGCAGGGAGACGCCCATGGTGAGGACGTTGCTCGAATCGAAGCCGGGATCGACGTGGAGGAGACGGTCGAAACTGCGGACGAGCAGGCCGGCGCAGATGAGCAGCAGGAGCGAGAGGGCGACTTGTCCGACGACGAGAAGGCTGCGCAGACGGCCGCGTGAGCGGCTGCCGACGAGGCCGCGGCCCTCGTCGCGCAGCGTGGCGTTGAGGTCAGTGCGCGCGATTTGCAGAGCGGGGAAAAGGCCGGTGAGGATGCCGGTGAGGAACGAAATGACGACGGCGAACAGGAGCACGCGCGCGTCGAGGGTGACGGGGATGCCGTCGGGGAGTTGCGTGGCGCCCCACGCGGTGAGGGCGCGATCGGCAGCGAAGCCGAGCGCGATGCCGAGGAGGCCGGCGGCGCAGGCGAGGAGCATGCTTTCGGTGAGCAGCTGGCGGATGACGGCGGAGCGGCTGGCTCCGAGAGCGGCACGGACGGCGAGCTCGCGGCGGCGGGCGAGGGCGCGGGAGAGCAGCAGGCTGGCGACGTTGGCGCAACCGATGAGGAGCAGAACGGCGACGGCGGCGGAGAGGATCCACAGCTTGGAGCGCAAGTCGGCAACGACGACGTCGCGGAGGGGCGTGACGATCATGCTGCGGGAGGAGTTCGCGTCGGGTGCGGTGGGATTCTCCGCGCGGTATTGCCGATCGAGGACGGCGAGCTCAGCATCGGCCAGGGCCAGCGTGGCGTTGGGGGCGAGACGCGCGGCGAAGCCGAGATAGCCAACGCCCATGCGAATGCGCGCCGCGGGCATCAGGGTCAGCTCGAAGTAGCGCGGGGTCCATACTTCAGCTTTGCCGACGAAGGGGAACTGAACGGCGGCGGGCAGGACGCCAATGACGGTGCTGGGCGTGCCGTCGAGCGAGATGACGGTCCCGACGATGTTGGGATTGCTGCTGAAGCGGGTGCGCCAGAGCGTGTTCGAGAGGAGGACGACGGGATGGCCTTCGGGGCGGCCTTCCTCGGCGGTGAAGGTGCGGCCGAGTTCAGGACGGACGCCGAGCATGGAGAAGAAATTCGGCGAGACGCGGGCGACGGGAACTTGTACCGGCTCTCCGACGCCGGTGAGGTTGAAGTTGTCACTGGCCCACGCGGCGGTTTCAAAGGTGCGGGCGTGGTCGCGCAGCAGCTCGTAGCGGAGAAGGGTGAGTGGGCGCTGGTCGGAGTCCGCATAGCGAATGCTGACGAGCTGCTGCGGCTGGCGGTAGGGAAAGGGACGCAGCAGCAGCGCGCTGGTCACGGAGAAGATGGCGGTGTTGGCTCCGATGGCGAGGGCGAGGGTGAAGACGGCGACGAGGGTGAAGCCGGGGTTGCGACGGAGCATGCGCAGGCCGAAGCGGAGGTCGCGGAGGAGCGTCTGCATGCAGGGATTATCTAATAGCGAAGAGGCGATCAGCCAGGAGCGATGCCAGAAATGTGACTAACCAGCGAGCTAAAAACGAGGGAAAGACGAGCGAGAGGCGAGCGGCCGGAAATTGAGATTCAGCGCTGGCTGGATTCTCCAGCGGCGACTTTGCGGTTGAATTCCGCCGAGCCTTTGCGAGGGACGCTGAGGGTTTGCCAGCGGTCGCCGGCGAAGTGTTTCGCGAGCAGGACGATCTGGCCGATGTGGTGCGGATAGTGCGCGAGCTGGCGATTGATGGCCTGCAGGACGGAGTGGGCTTCGCCGCGGATGGTGATGGTGCGGGCGAGGTCGGCGTCGTTAAGGGGCTGAAGCGCGGCGAAGAGGCACGCCCAGCCGGCCTCCCACGTGGCGAGAAGCGCGTCGCGGGTCGCGGGCGGTTCTTCAAACTCGCCGTCGCGATTGCGGTTGGGCTTTTCGCCGTCGGTGGTGAGGAAGTCGGTCCAGCGCGAGAGCATGTTGCCGGACATGTGCTTGACGATGATGGCGATGGAATTCGCCTCGCCGTCGAGGGTCGCGAAAAGCTGCTCGTCGGTGACCTGATCCATGGCGCGCTCGGCGAGCTTTTTGTAGTGGGCGAAGAGGGTAAGGGAGTCTTCGAGGTACGAGGTGGTGAATTTGAGCGCCATGCAGAAAGTTTAGCGACCGGGGAGGAATTTTGGCGAGGCGGGCTTGCAGCTTAAGCCGGGTTTCCGTCTGCGCCGGCAAGCGCGTAGTACTTCGATGCGTCGCCGCGCCTGAAGAGCGCATACCAGGCGTCCAGTGCCTGATCCTGGTAGAGCTGGAGCATGCCGAAAATCTGGTACGCGAAGTCGACGGGAGCCACGCCCGAAGCGGTGATCAGGCTGCCGTCGGCGATGGCGGGAATGTTGCGATACAAAGCGCTGCCGCGATAGCCGGTGGCTTTGAGGTATTCGGGGGCATTACTCGTGTGGAGGCGGTTGTCGAGGAAGCCGGCTCGCGCGAAGGCCAGGGTTGCGGCGCAGATGGCGGCGACGGGAACGCCGGCCGCCAGGAATTCGGCGGCTTTTGCGATGGCTTCCTGGTTCTCGCCGTGCTCCCACGCGTCGCCACCGGGAAGAATCAGCATGGCGCTGCCGGGCGGGGAAATGGCGTCGATGGTCGTGTCGGGCTGAATGCGCACGCCGCCCATGGTGGTGACGGTTTCTGTATTCAGGCCGACGGTGGCGACGCGGTAGCGGCCGGGCTCGCGCTGGAAGCGGGGATGATTAATGCCGGCAATGGCAAACGAAGGCTCCCAGTCCGCCATGGTAGTGAACACAAAGAGATAGACCGTCTCCGCTGCCATACGCACCCTCAGCCGCGCGGTGAGGAGCTTACGGTCTCCGCCGGTTGGGATGATTGTACTTCGATGCGCACTTGCATAAGCGGCCGGGCTCGCGGCTATTCCGCGCGCAGGGCCTTCATGGGATCGATGGAGGCGGCGCGACGGGCGGGCAAAAGCGACGCAGCCATCGCCAGCAGGAGCACGAGGACCGCTGCAACAACCAGCACCAGCGGGTCGAGCGTACTGACGCCGAAGACGAAAGATTTGAGCAGACGCGAGGCAGCGACAGCGCCGGCGAGTCCGATGATGCTGCCGGCGGCGGCGAGTTTGAGGCCGGAGATAAGAACGAGGCCGGCGATCGAGGAGCGCTGCGACCCCAGCGCCATGCGGATGGCCATTTCATGCACACGCATGGCGACAGTGAAGGCGATCACGCTGTAGATGCCGAGGATGGCGAGCAGCAGCGCGGCCGCGGCGAATGAAGAGATCAGCACGGTGTTGAAGCGGCGCGGCGCTTCCGAGTCGCTGATGGCGTGCTCCATGGTTTGCAACTGGGTGAGCGGCAGCTGCGGATCGAGGGAGCGCACGGTCGCGCGAATCTGGTTCTCCATCAGCTCAGGGGGCAGGCTGGTGCGGAGGACGATGTAGCCGCCATTGCCGTTGAGGTCGGTGGCAGGATTGCCCAGCGACCCGAAGAGATTTTCGACCTGTTCGACAGCGCCGTAGTATTGCATGCGCGGACTGGCGTCGGGCGAGCCTTCTTTGACGTCGGCAACTTCGCCGACGACGACGGCCCAGGGGGTTTGCATTTCCGGTGTGCCGAGGCGCATACGCTTGCCGATGGGGTTCTCACCCGGCCAGAAGTGCTCCGCCAGGCTGTGGTTGACGAGGACTACGAGCTGACCTTTGGCGTTGTCGGCGGGCGTGAGGAGCCGGCCGCGGAGCAGTGGGGTACCCATCGCCGGGAAGTAGTCGCCTTCGATCAGAATGGGCGACGCCAGGTCGAGGGTGCCGGGTTTGGCGGGAACGTAGCCCTCGCCGGTGATCGCGGAGTTGCCCTGGATTCCGTTGGCAGGGAGAAACGAGGTACGGCCGACGCTGGTCGCGCCGGGGAGGGCGGCAAGGCGGCGGAGCAGTTCCTGGTTGAACTGATCGACAGCGGGCTGCGTGCTGTACTGCTTGCGCGGAAGGCTGTAAGCCGCGACGACGGTGTGGTCGGGACGATAGCCGAGATCGGCTTCGCGCATTTTCTCGAAGCTGCGCAGCAGCAGGCCGGACGCGGCAAGCAGGACGAGCGCAACGGCGATTTCGGCAATGACGAGGCCGGAACGGAGGCGCGCGTGGCCTGCTCCTGAGGTCCCTGTGCGGCCGCCTTCTTTCAGCGTTTCATTCACGCTGGTGCGGATGGCGGCGAAAGCGGGCGCGACGCCGCTGACCACGCCGGTGACGATGGCAAGCGCGAGGGCGAAAGCGGCGACCACCCAGTCGAGGCCGATGCTGCCGATGAGGGGGAGAGTCTCCGGGAGCAGGTTGGTGCCGACGCGCAGGGCGACCACGGCCGCGATGAGGCCGATGACGCCGCCGGTGACGCTGAGTACCAGGCTTTCGAGAAGCGCCTGGCGGAGCAGGGTTGCGGCGCTCGATCCGAGCGCCAGGCGGACAGCGATTTCGCGGCGCCGTCGGATAGCGCGGACGAGCAGAAGTCCGGCAAGATTGGCGCAGGCGATGAGCAGGACGACGGCCACAGCGAGGAAGAGAGTGCGAACGAGGGGACGAGCCTGGGCGATGGTGTCCTCATGCAGGCCGGGCACAATGGGGCTGATGTGCAAGCTGGCCATGAAGGCGGGGTAATTGCGCATCGTCTCTTTCGCAACACGATCGGCGTCTTCACGCGCCTGCGCGGCCGTGACGCCAGGCTTGAGGCGGCCGACCATCGCATAATTCCAGCTGGCCTGGGCGCCGCCGGTCAGCTCTTCGGGGCGGAGACTCAGGGGGATCCAGAGCTCGCTCCGGTTCAGATGGCCGGGCACGAGCGGGAATTCGAAGTTGCGGGGCATGATCCCGACGACGACGTAAGGCTTGCGGTCGAGCAGGATTTTTTGCCCGAGGATGCCGGGGTCGCCGTGGAAGCGGCTCTGCCAGGTCGCGTAGCTGAGCACAGCGACCTGCTGCTTCTGATCGTCTTCCTGCTGCGTGAAGACGCGGCCGAGGAGCGGTTCGACGGCGAGCGCGGAGAAGACGCCGGGCGTCATGCGGCCAGCGTTCACCTGCGCGGGATCGCCGCTGCCGGAGAGCTCGTAGGCGGGCTCGGTGTAGCCGCCCAGAGCCGAAAAGCTGTGCGTGTCGCGGGTGTAGTTGACGATGTCAGGGCCGGTGACGCCGGCTTCCGTGATGCCGTTGACTTCCACTCCCTGCAGCGTGTCCGAGAGCACGACCAGTTGTTCGGGATGGGGAAAAGGCAGCGGGCGCAGGAGCACGCCTTCGACGATGGAGAAGATGGCCGTGGTGGCGCCGATGCCGAGCGCGAGCGTAAGCACGGCGGTCAGCGAAAATCCGGGAGACTTGGAGAGGTGGCGAACGGCAATCTTCAGGTCACGCAGCACGGATGGCTCCTGGTTACGGATGGGGTTAAAGGTAAAACACCACGCGTGGTTCCAGATACGCGAAGAGGGAAGTGGTTGTTCCGTCAGTCCCCGGGGAGATTGGGAGATGGGGTGAGTGTCCGGGAACGGAAGCGGTGTCCGTTTGGGGACACAACTTGCCGTTGAGGCGGACGCGCTGCGCGCAGGCGGTTTGGTGCGTGGTGGGTGATGAGGCTGGCGTTTTCCACCCCATCCGCAGCGCTGTAGCCAGGGGAAATTCAGCCGATGAGGAGGACAGAAGCTCGTGCCACGAGCGGCGCCGGATGGCTGTGCGCGGGAGATGTGTGCGCGCGCGGGCATCGGTGCGGGAGGGTGCTCGGAACCCCATGTTTGCGATCATCGGCATTCTGGTGGTGTTTGGCGCGGTGTTAACCGGATATCTGATGGAGCACGGACATATTGCCGTGCTGCTGCAGCCGGCGGAGCTACTGATCATTGGTGGGGCGGGGATGGGGACGCTGCTGGTCGCGAATCCACTGCGCACGCTGAAGAAGATCGTGAGCGGCGCGATGGGGGTGATCGGCGCGTCGAAATTCGGGAAAGAGCGGTATCTCTCGACGCTGCGCATGATGTACGAGCTGCTGCAGAAGGCGCGGCGCGGCGGGATGCTGACTATCGAAAGCGACGTCGAGAAGCCGGAAGAGAGCCCGGTGCTGAACGCGTATCCGGAGTTCATCAAGGATCATCACGTGCGGGATTTTGTCTGCGACACGATGCGCATGGTGATTACCGGGGGTGTGGATGCGTTCGATATGGACCAGATGATGGACCTGGACATGGAGGTGCAGCACCACGGCACCGAGGAGCCCGTGGCGGCGCTGTCGACCATGGCGGACTCGCTGCCCGGGCTGGGTATTGTGGCGGCGGTGCTGGGCGTGGTGATCACCATGGGCGCGCTGGGCGGACCGGCGGAGGAGATCGGGCGCAAGGTGGCGGCGGCGCTGGTGGGCACGTTCCTGGGGATTCTGCTGTGCTACGGGCTGGTGGGGCCGGTGAGCCAGAACATGGCGAAGAGCGCAGCCGAGGAGCATGCGTATCTATATGTACTGCGGGTGCTGATACTGGCCTTCATTCGCGGGCAGCCGCCGGTGGTGGCCATTGAAGTCGGGCGAAGGGCGATTCCTTCGCACGTGCGGCCTTCGTTCGCGGAGGTGGAAGAGGCGTGCCGCAATCACGCAGCGGCCGCGGCGCCGGCCAAAGACGCGGTGGAATAAGGGGACGGCATGGCGGCGAGCAAGCCAGTGATCATCATCAAGAAGAATGGAGGCCACGGGGGCCACCACGGCGGGGCGTGGAAGGTGGCGTATGCCGATTTCGTGACGGCGATGATGTCGCTGTTCATCGTGCTGTGGCTCATGAACTCGAGCGTCAAAGTGCGCCAGGCGGTGGCGGGGTACTTCAACGATCCGCGGGGCAAGTCGACGGAGACGGGGTCGGACCAGGTGGGTACCAGCGACAGTCTGGCGCTGACGGAGAAAAATATCCCGGAGCTGAAGCGGAAGATCGAAGAAGCGATTCGGAAAATGAACGATCTGAAGGCGCTGCAGAATCAGATTCAGATCACCATTACGCCGGAGGGGCTGCGCATCGAACTGCTGGAGACGAAGGACGGGACGTTTTTCGACACGGGGAGCGCGACGCTGAACCAGAACGGGCGGGAGCTGCTGCAGATGCTGGCCGGGCAGCTGGGGGGAGTGCCGAATCGCGTATCGATCGAGGGGCACACCGACGCGCAGCCCTACGCGACGACGGGTGATTATGGGAACTGGGAGCTTTCCTCTGACCGGGCGAACGCGGCGCGCCGGGTGATGCAGAGTTCGGGCCTGCGGAACGACCAGGTGTCGCAGGTGCGGGGTTACGCGGATCAGAAGCTGCGCGTGCCCTCGAACCCGATGGATCCATCGAACCGGAGGATTTCGCTGATCGTGCAGTATCTGACGGTGGATGCGCCGCCGGTTCCGGCAAACCCTGGAGCAGGGCCGCCGGGCGCGAGTGGAGGAGCGGCGAAGCCGGGCAACGGCGAGCCGTCGCCGGAGATTCCGACGCCGGGAAGTGCGGCGCAGAAGCCAGGAGCGGCCGCGAGCGCACCCGCAAAGAGTGGCGATGCAAAGGGCGGTGATGCGAAGAGCAGCGCGAGCCAGGCGCCACCGAGCGGGTCGCCGCCAGGTCCGGCGCAAGGTTCGGCACAAAGTGGCCCGGGGCAAAGCGGGCCAGGAACGACGCCGATACCCAAGCCGTCGGCGGCCAAGCCCCTCGCGGGCAATCCAGTCTCGCGGCTGTGGCAGAAGATCCATTCGAAATAAGACAGCGCGCACGGCTGGATTGGAGCAGCGTGAGGCAGCTCGCGCTGCGCCCCGGTTCGCGGCGCGGGGCTCTCTATCGGCGAATGAGCGGCGCGCTGGGGCCGATCTTGTGCCAGGATAAGGTTGTCACTCCGTATTGCAAACAGCGCGAGCCGAATCCACAACCAGAGCAGACGCGCCCAGCGAGCCCTCAGGGAGCACGGAACCTTGGACGAGCCAGTCCCTACACACGACGAGACCAGCGATATCGATCTGCTGCACGATATCGGCAGCCGCATGGCGGCCGCTGACCCGTTGCACGAGGTGCTGGAGCGGGTGATCGATATGGTGACGGTCGCTGTGCGCTGCGACTCGTGCTTCATCTACGTGCTGGAAAAAGAAAAGCTGGTGCTGCGGGCCTCGAAGAATCCGCATGAAGATGTAGTGGACCGCCTGGTGGTGGACATCGGCCAGGGCGTGACCGGGTGGGTGGCCGAGCACAGGCAGACCGTGGCGCTGCCCGCGAAGGCGTGGACCGATCCGCGATTCGCGCGCTTCCCGGCGCTGCCGGAGGACCGCTTCGAGGCGTTTCTGGCGGTGCCGATCCTGTGCCGGGGCAAGCTGGTGGGCGCGATCAACATGCAACATCGCGAGACGCACCACCATTCGAAGCGCGAGATCAAGCTGATCACGATGATCGGCTACCTGGTCGGCGCGGAGGTGGAGCTGGCGCGCATGGAGTACGAAAAGTCCCAGCTCGCCGATCAGTTGGAGACCCGCAAAGTGATGGAGCGCGCCAAGGGGCTGCTGCAGCGCGAACTGAACATCGACGAGGAAGCCGCCTACCTGATGCTGCAGAAGCAGAGCCGCCAAAAACGGAAGCCGCTCAAGGAGATTGCCGAGGCCATCATCCTGATGGACGATTTGCGGCGCGGCAAGAAGTAAAGAAGCAGCGAATAGGCTGTAGCTAGTAGGGCGCTCGGCAGGTTCGGGCCGCAGCGAGCCAGACCGCTCCTCCTGTCCATTTCCGAACAATCCATTGCGATTACGGACAGAATGTCCGTCTGCGGACGCCTCTAATCGCTCTTTTTTCAGACGAACCGCTTTGGCACGGCAACTGCCGCTCGGATACGCAGGCCCTCACTGTCCCCTACTCCCCAACCGAGGAGGAAACTTTGCTCGCTGACCTGAAATATGCGTGGCGGCAGTTGCGGAAGTCGCCGGGATTTGCGGTGACAGCGGTAGTGACGCTGGCGCTGGGCATTGGCGCGAACACGGCGATCTTCAGCGTGATGCATGCGGTGTTGCTGCGCATGCTCCCGGTGCGCGATCCGCGGCAACTCTTCTACCTCACGCACGAGAACATGCCCGACGTGGGCTCGACGGGCGATTCGCGCTACTCGTACGGGATCAACGTCTATGACCGGCTGCGGGAGGATCGCTCGGTCTTTTCGGATGTGATCGGGTACGTTCCACTCTCGTTCACCAAGACGGCGGCGCGCTCTGGTGACGCGCCGGAAGAGATCGAAGCCGACGAGGTGAGCGGAAACTTCTTCTCCGCGCTGGGTGTGGGGATGGCCGCGGGGCAGGCGTTCGCGCCGGCGGATGAGGACAAGCACTCGCCGCTGGCGGTGATCAGCTACGGCTATTGGACGCGGCGCTTCCAGCGCGATCCTGGAGTGGTGGGCAAGGCGATTTATGTGAATGGCGTGCCGCTGACGGTGGTTGGCGTGGCAGGTCCGCATTTTTATGGTGTGGAGTCCGGCGGGTCGGCGACGGATTTGTGGATGCCACTGCAGAATCGGCCGGAGCTGAATTCGTGGGGACTGCCGGCGACGTTCGGGACCTTGTACAAGAGCCCGAACTGGTGGAGTCTGATGCTGATTGCGCGGCTGCGGCCGGGAGTTTCGCAGCAGCAGGCGTTGGCGCGGATGAATCCGCTGTTTGACCGAGCCGCGTGGGAGACGGTGGGGAAAGAGGTGAAGCGCAACGGGCCCAGGCTGGAGCTGGCGATGGTTCCGGCGCGTGGCCTGGGAACGGCGACCGGGCAGTATCGGGATGGGCTGCGCGTGCTGATGGGCATGGTAGCGCTGGTGCTGGTGATCGCGTGCGTGAACATCGCGATGCTGCTGGCGGCGCGGAATGCGGCGCGGGAGCGGGAATTTTCGATGCGTCTGGCGCTCGGCGCGGGACGCTGGCCGCTGTTTCGGCAACTGTTCGCCGAGAGCCTGCTGCTGGTGGGATCGGGCGCCGCGCTGGGATGGTTCTTCGCCATTGAGGCCACGAAGCTGCTGGCGCTCTGGTCGGAGATCGAAGTGAGCCTCACGCCGGACACACCGGTGCTGCTGTTTACGCTCGCGCTGTCCGTCCTGGCCGCGGTGGTGTTCGGACTCGCGCCGCTGCGTGCAGCCAACAATGCGCCAGTGGCGCTGGTGCTGAAGTCGACCGGCGGGCACGCGTCGGAGAGCCGCGGCCGGATATTCACGGGAAAAGTCCTGATCGCGGCGCAGATGGCCGTTTGCGTGGCTTTGCTATTTGGGGCGGGGCTGCTGATCCGGACACTGCGCAATTATCAGCACGTCGATCTCGGCATGCAGGCGGATCGCGTGCTCGCCTTTGGGGCGCATCCGGTGGGCGCGCAGGATAACGCGCAGAAGCTGGCCTTCTACCAGCAGTTGATGCAGCGGGTGAGCGCGCTGCCCGGGGTTCGCTCGGTAACCGTGGTTGAGCTGCGACCGGGCTCGGGATGGAGCGACAACAACGGGCTGACCGTCGATGGGCAGTCGTATCCGTGGGACAACGGAAAGAACATGCTGCGCAGCAACACCGTGGGTCCGAAGTTCTTTGAGACGCTCGGCATTCCGATCCTCGCGGGGCGCGGCGTCACGGAAGCGGATACGAAGGGTGCGATGGTCGTGGCCGTCGTCAACGAGACGCTGGCGAAGCGGTATCTGAAAGGCGTCTCGCCGGTCGGACACACGCTCGGCAGCGCGAAGTACCAGGTGACCATCGTCGGTCTGGTGCGCGACAACAAGTACAACTCCGCCGACGAAGACCCAATGCCGATGGCCTGGTACAGCTACCAGCAGGATCCCAACATCGAAAACATGGACGTAGAGGTGCGGACGGCGGGCAATCCGCTGGCGCTGCTGCCGGAGATCCGGCGGATCGTGCGCGATCTGGACCCGAATGCGCCGGTGCAGAGTCCGATGGTGCTCTCCGCGCAGTTCGAGGAGTCGTACCTCATGCCGGCGCTGTTCGCGCGGCTGGGCGCGTTCTTCGGCAGCCTGGCCGCGCTGCTGGTGGCCGTGGGGCTGTATGGGACGCTGGCGTATCGGGTGAGCCGGCGGACGCTGGAGATCGGCGTGCGCATGGCGCTGGGCGCGGCGCGCCAGCAGGTGGTGTGGATGATCCTGCAGGACAGCCTGATTCTGATCGCTGCGGGGCTGGCCGTGGGTCTGCCACTGGCGTGGTTCGGATCGAAACTGATGGCGACGATGCTGTACAAGCTGCCGGCGCACGATCCGGTGAGCTTTGTCGCTGCGGCGTTAGGGGTCGTGGGCGTATCAGTGGCCGCGGCGCTGTTGCCGGCGCGGCGAGCCGCCAGCGTGGAACCCATGCAGGCGCTGAGGGCGGAGTGAGGCCGGGAGAAGCGAGCGAAGAGCCAGCAAAAGACGAGCCAGGAACGAGCGAAAAGTGGAAAATTCAAATCGGGAGTGAGCGATGCTCGGTGATCTGAAATATGCGTGGCGGCAGCTGTGGAAGTCGCCGGGATTTGCGGTGACGGCGGTCGTGACGCTGGCCCTCGGGATTGGCGCGACCACGGCGATCTTCACGATGTTCGACCAGGTCCTGCTGCGCGTGCTGCCGGTGGAACGGCCCCAGGAACTGGTGCGGCTCAACTGGCACGGGAGTTTTTCCGGGTCGGCGAATACCTTTGGCGGGGACATCGGGGACTACTACTCCTACCCGATGTACAAAGACCTGCGCGACCGCAATCAGGTGTTCAGCGGAATGCTGGCCACGATGCGCACCGAAGCAGGCGTCTCCTGGCGCGGCCAGGCAGCGGACGAGCGCGCGGAGGTGGTGAGCGGCAATTACTTTCAGGTGCTGGGGCTCAGGCCCTTCGCGGGGCGGCTGTTCAATGCCGCAGACGAGACGGCAAAGGATGCGAACCCCGTCGTGGTGCTGAGCTACGACTACTGGCGGACGCATTTTGGCGCCTCGCGGGACGTGATCGGGCAGACGCTGCGGATCAACGGGCATCCGTTCACCATCGTCGGGATTGCCCCTGAGAATTTTCACACCGCGATCGGCGGCTATCGGCCGAGCATCTTTGTGCCGGTGACGATGTCGGAGATCGCGATGCCGTGGTCGGTGTCCCGGCACAACCTGGATAATCACCAATCGCTGTGGATGACGGTGGTGGCGCGGCTCAAGCCCGGCGTCACGATCCCTCAGGCGCAGGCCAGCCTGGCGCCGCTGTGGCACTCGCTGCGGGCCCAGGAGCTGACGCTGTACAAGCAAGCCTCACCCCGCTTCAAAGCGGGATTCCTCGATAAGACGACCATGAAGGTGATCGACGATTCGCGGGGCTTCTCGCCGGGTCGGGTGGACCTGAAAACGCCGCTGGTAATCCTGCTGAGTATGTCCGGTCTGCTGATGGCCATGTGCGCGCTCAACGTGGCAACGCTGCTGCTGCTGCGCTCGGCGGCGCGAGTGCGGGAGATGTCGATGCGTTACGCCCTGGGTGCGAAGAGCAGCCGCATCGTCCGGCAGCTGGTCATCGAAGGAGGAATGCTGGGCGCGGCCGGAGTGGCGGGCGGGCTGGCGCTCTCGCCGGTGTTGGCCATCGCGCTGGTGCGGCTGATGACGAGCGCCCAACCCGGGCACGAGCCGTATTCGGCGAGCGTGGACGGGCGGGTGCTGGTGTTTGCGCTGGCGCTTTCCATGGTTGTGACGCTGCTGTTCTCCATTGCTCCGGCGCTGCACTTCCTGCGGCCGGACTTGGCTGGTGCGCTGCGGCAGAGTACCGGCACGGCGTCGAAGAGCTCCCAATATTTCCGCAAGGCGGCGGTGGGCGTCCAGATCGCTCTCAGCGTTCTGCTCCTCGGCGGAGCAGGGCTGTTTGTCCGGACGCTCGAGCACCTGCGGGATCAGCCGGTGGGCTGGGATACGAGGAATGTCGCAAACTTTAGCCTCGATCCGACCATCTCGGGATACGGCGAGGACCGCACGCCGCAGATCATCAAAGCTGCGCTCGACGCGCTGCAGCGGATTCCGGGCGTGCGGATGGCCGCGGGTTCGGATGACGCCGAGCTGATGGGCAATTCGGAGACGAACGGTTATACGGTCCAGGGACACAAGCAGGTCGAAGGAGAGGACATGGGGTTTGAGAGCCCCCGGATCACGCCGGGATTCTTCGCCACCATGCGTCAGCCCTTGCTGGCAGGGCGGGAGTTCAATGACGGCGATGGCAAGAACGCCCCGAAAGTAGCGGTGGTGAATCTGACGCTTGCGAAGCGATTCTACGGTTCTGCGCAGAACGCGCTGGGGCGGCTGATCGGCGAAGGGGATACGCCGGATACCATGATCGTGGGCGTGGTGGGCGATGTAAAGCACCAGAACCTGCGCGACGATATCGGTCCCGCGGTATATCGGCCCTACGCGCAGACGCCGCACCCCGGTGGCCTGCAGATTTACGTGCGCACCGCGGGGGATCCAGAAATGGTTGAAGCAGGAATCCAGCGGACGATCCACAACCTCGATCCAACCTTGGTGGTGGACGGCCTGCGGACGATGGAAGCGCAGGTGGACATCAGCGCTTCCGACGAGCGCGCACTGGCGACGCTGGCTGTCGCCTTCGCCGCGTTGGCTGCACTCCTGGCAGCGGTGGGACTGTACGGGGTGCTCGCGTATTCCACGCAGAGCCGGACGCGCGAAATTGGCGTGCGCCTCGCGCTGGGCGCTCCCCGGCACACGCTGGTTGCCCTGGTGGTGCGAGAGATGGCGTGGATCGCCGGGATCGCCGCGCTGGTTGCGCTCCCCGCGACCGTGGGGCTGGCGCACTTTTTCCGCAGCCAGCTCTATGGCGTGAGCACGTGGGATCCGGTAACGCTGGCGGCGGCGCTGCTGCTGACCGCGGTGATGGTGGCGCTGGCCTCGGCGCTGCCCGCCCGCCGGGCGACGGCCGTCGATCCCATGGAGGCGCTGCGGACGGAGTAGCCGAGGCAGGGCGCAGCGAACGAAGGCAGGGAACAGAAGCGCGCTCACGCTCGTAAGGAGAGAGCATGATCGAAGACCTTCGTTTTGCATTGCGGCAGTTGCACCGGAGCCCTGGATTTGCGGCAGCAGTGGTGGTGACGCTGGCGCTGGCGATCGGCGTGAACACCGCCGTCTTCAGCCTGCTGGATGGCTTTCTGCTGCGCACGTTGCCCTATCCGCAGCCCGACCGGGTCGCGGCGCTGGTGACCCACAGGGAGAACAAGAACAATCCGGCGATCTTCGAAGACGATGACTCCTCGGATCTCTTTGCCTGGCGCAGTGTAAGGGAGAATGTTCCCGCGGTGCAGGCCGCGGTTGCAGGCCAGCCTTTCGGCGCGACGGAAGGCGTGAATCTGGAGGCTGGAGCAGCGGAGGGCGGCGCCGTGCGCTACGTGCACGGCGCGAGCGTTTCCGCACACTACTTCGACGTGCTGGGCATCGCGCCAATTCTGGGGCGCGGCTTTACCGAAGAGGAGGATCGTCCCGGCACCGGCAAAGCCGCAGTGCTGAGCTACACGTTGTGGCGGACGACGTTTCATGAAGACCGCGGCATCCTGGGCAAGTCGATTCTGCTGAAGGGCGCGCCCTTCACGGTGGTCGGTGTGCTCCCACGCGGCGCGCAGATGCCGAATCCCGCCGACGTGTGGACGCCGCTGATGCCCGACGATCCCAACGGCGTGTGCGCCGGAACCAACTGCCTCATCCTGTTGCGGCTGCGGTCGGGCGCCCACTGGCAGGAAGTCCGTGGTCAGCTCGCGCACCTGCCGCCGGCACGTAATTCGAATCTCGCCAAACAAAACGTGTGGTATTTCCCCAGCCCGCTCAACTTCTATGCCGGCAGCGCCATGCGTTCGCAGACCCAGGCCCTGATGGCCGCGGTCGGATTCATCCTGCTGATCGCCTGCGCGAACCTCGCTGGGCTGATGCTGGCGCGCATCCATCGCCGCACGCCCGAGATGGCGACGCGGATGGCGCTGGGCGCCTCGCGGGCGAGAATCCTGCGCCAGCTGTGGGTGGAGAACCTGGTGCTGGCGCTGGCCGGAGGCGCTGCCGGTGTGGGTCTGGCGCTCGCGCTGTTCCCGGCGATGAAGCGAATGCTGCCCGACGAGATGATCCCCATTGGCGGCTTCGGGCTCAATGGGCCGGTGCTGTTGTTTGCCCTCGGTGTCGCAATCGCGACCAGCCTGCTGTTCGGCGCGCTGCCGGCGATGGAGACGCGGCGCGTGGACCTGCGCAGCTCCATTGCCACCGGGACTCGGTCTGTAGCTGGCGGATCGGGATGGGCGCGAAAGGGTCTGATCGGCGCGGAGGTCGCGCTGACGTTGGTGCTGCTGGCCGGTGCGGGTTTGTTGGTGCGCACGCTGGTGCATCTGGAGTCGCTGCCGGCGGGTTTTGATGCCACGAATGTGATGGTGGCGAAGGCCTCACTGGACGATGCGCGCTACCACGATCCAGCGGCCTTCCAGAGACTGCTCCGCGACAGCGTTGCCGCGATGCAGAGGATTCCGGGCGTGAAGAACGCCGCAGTCGCGCTCAGCGTGCCCTACGAGACCTTCATCAACGATGGCATTGCGATTGTCGACGGAAAGCTGGCAGGCGTGGGCGAGAATTCCAGCAGCTTTAACTACATCACGCCCGATTATTTCGCGACGCTGCGGATTCCTCTACTCGCCGGACGGTCAATACAGGATTCCGACACGTCGACCTCGCAGCCGGTTGCAGTGGTGAATACGGCCTTCGCCAGGCGCTTCTATGGGGAGGCGAGCCCGATCGGACGCCACTTCAAAAGCGGGGACACGGCGATCACCATCGTCGGAATCGTCCCCGATGTGCTCGATCAGTCGAATGTGCAGCGCGATGCGCCCATCGGGGTCGATCCCATTTACTACGTGCCTTACACGCAGGAGTCCCCGCGGCTTCTGGCCATCGTGCATATCTGGGCTCAGCCGTCGTGGGTGGTGCGCACGGCCGGTCCGGTCGGTGGGCTGACGGAGCAGATGCAGCGCGCTCTCGCCAGCGTCGATCCGGGATTGCCCTTCTCCGGTTTCTACTCCATGCAGGATGTGCTCAACCAGCAGTTACAAATGCAGCGGATCGAAGTGACGCTGCTGGGAACTCTCGCCGGGCTGGCGCTGCTGCTGTCCGCCGTGGGCATCTACGCGCTGGTGTCGAACCTGGTGGTGCAGCGGACGCGGGAGATCGGGATCCGCATCGCGCTCGGATCGACGCTGGGGCAGGCGATGCGGCACATCGCGTCGTCGGGCGTGGCGGCGGCCTGCGGCGGCGTGGTGGCGGGGCTGGTCTGCTCCGTGTTCGTGCTGCGCGTGATGAAGAGCGCGATCTATGGCGTGGGGACCTACGATCCGGTGACGCTGGTGAGCGTGCCGCTGTTGCTGGTGGCGATTGCAGCGGCCGCGAGCCTGCTGCCGGCGCTGCGGATCGCGCGCATCGATCCGGCGGAGACGCTGCGGAGCGAGTGAGGCGGCGAAAGGCGCTCCGAAAACGGGGGGCAGCCCGGAGTGAGAAGATAAAGCTGGTATGCGTGTCACGATTGAGGGGCTGCGCCGGTGGATTGTGGTGACGGCGGCCCTGCTGCTGGCCCTCGTCGCCGGCCTCATCATTTACGGGCGCAATCGCTTCCGGCACATCGAAAAGGACCTGCCGGCGCGTCTGGGAATGAACATTCAGCAGACCGCGAACGGGTTCAGCTACACGCAAACCAGCCAGGGACACACGCTGTTTACGCTCAAGGCGTCGAAGGAGCTGCAGCTGAAGTCCGGGCACGTGCTCCTGCACGATGTGGACATCACGCTGTATGGGCCGCCGGGATCGGGCCGGACGGATCGCATCTTCGGCAGCGACTTCGATTACGACCAGGGCCACGGGGTGATCACCAGCCAGGGCGACGTCGAAATCGAACTGCAGGGGGCGAGCGCGGCGACTCCCACACCCGGGTCGAGTGGCGCGGCGAGCGACGCAAACAGCAACAGCATCCGCGTGCGAACGCGGGGGCTGACCTTCCTCCAAAAGACGGGCGAGGCTTCGACCACGCAGCAGGTGGAGTTTCAGCTGCCCCGCGGCGCGGGCACTTCCGTCGGCGCGGATTACAACTCGAAAACCGGCGTGGTGGTGCTGAACAGCCTGGTGCACATGACGACGAGCAGCAACGGCAAGCCCGCGGTGGTCGATGCGGCGCACGCCACGCTGCTGCGTTCGTCGGACCAGGCTTTGCTGGTGAATGCAACCCTGAACTACGAAACCGAGGATGGCAGCGCGGATCAGGCGATCGTGTATTTCCGCAAAGACGGAACGGTGGAGAAGATCGACGCGCAGGGCCACGTGCGGATGAAGACCGATACCGGCGCTACGGTCGACGCGGCGACGGCGCGGATCTGGATGGACGCGAAGAGCCAGCCGACCCAGGCCGATTTGGGCGGTGGTGTGCAGTTCGCCTCGGCGCGGGAGAACGAGACGATGCGCGGATCGGCCAGCGACGGAACGCTGCTGTTCGAGACGGTGAGCGCCGGGCCGCACGCGCAGACGGGATTGCGGCATGGGGAGTTCCGGCAAAATGTGACCTTCGATGAAGTGGTGACCGGTTTGGCAAAGGATCCGCGGGGGCATGCGGCGAAGCAGCTGCATGCGGAAAAAGTGGACGTGGAGTTTGCGCCGCCACAGGCGGGGCAGCCGGTCGAAGCGCGGAAGGCCATTGCCGAGGGCAGTTCGGTGGTGACTTCGCGGCAAACCCCCTCGAAGGGGCCGGAGCAAACGACGCGCATCAGCGGCGATCAGCTGGTGGCCACCTTCGACGAGGGGAACGCGCTGCGCCAGCTGGATGGAACAGGCAATACGCAGATCGCGCAGTCGGCAACGGATGGATCGCACAATGCGTCGAAGGGCGATGTTCTCCATGCGGTTTTCGTCCAGCAGCCGGCGCCGGTCCCGCAAAATCACGGTCAGGTTACAGCGAGTTCGGCGGACTCGAGGCGGCACGAAACAGGAAAGAAAAAAAACCAGGGCCCGAAGATGCAGACCGCGCTCGAAACGGCCATTCAGGACGGCAACGTGGTGCTGACCGAGACGCCCGCGAAAAAGCCGGGAGCAGCGACGCAACCGGCAACGCTGACAGGCTGGGCGCAGCACGCCGAGTATCACGCTGCCGACGAGTTGCTGCACCTGAGCGGCAGTCCCAGGATCACCGACGGCGAGGCGATGCAGATGGCCGCGGAGTCGATCGACTATCACCGCGACACGCAAAACGCGGTGGCGAACGGCAACGTGAAGGCGACCTACACGCAGCAGCAGAAGAACGGCCAGAACGCGGCGCCGGCTGTCGGATTCGCGGGAGGCGGCAACAGTCCGGTGCACGTCATCGCCGAACGCGCGACCCTGGTGCACGCGACGAATCAGAATCTCTTCTACGGAACCGTGCAATCGCCGGCACGGATGTGGCAGGATGCCGACTCGCTGCTGGCCCCGGTGATCGAGATTGACCGCAATCAGAACCTGCTGAAGGCCTGGGGCGAAGGCACCGGCACAGCGCCGGTGGTCAATGCGAATTTCACCTCGGCCATGGGTGCGAACCACCAGCAGAGCGTGGTGCGCGTGCACAGCCAAACCCTGGTCTATTCCGATAAAACACGCCAGGGGGATTTTCACGGTACCGTGTCGGCGGAGCAGACCGACGAGAAGGTTCACGCGGATGATGCGCTGCTGTTCCTGAAACCGGCGAGCGCCGGGGCGGGCGCGGCCAAACAGGCATCGCAGCCATCCCCGCACGCCGGCGCCGGGTCCGACGGTGGCCCCGGTCAGCTCGACCACATGATCGCCACCGGGCATGTGGTGTTCACGCAGCCGGGGCGCAAAGGGAACGGCGAGAAGCTGGTCTACACGGCCAACGATGGGAGCTACGTGCTGACGGGAACCGAGGCAGCGCCTCCGCAAATCTGGGATCGCGCGCATGGCACAACGACCGGGGCAGCGCTGACTTTCAATAGTCAGGACGACAGCATCGTAGTCAGCGGCGGAAAATCCAGCGCCGTGACCGAAACACGCGCGAAAAAGTAGAGTCTGTACACCGTAAGGAACCTCAGGCTCCTTTTTCCACGCCTGTTTTTGCGCGCGATGCTGTTCGCCCTATAAGCTAATCGAAGAATCATGCGGAAGCTGTCTACTGACGAGATCAGCAAGTCATACAAAGGGCGCCAGGTGGTTCACGGCGTCAGCGTGCAGGTGACCGAGGGCGAGGTGGTGGGGCTGCTCGGGCCGAACGGCGCGGGAAAAACGACGTGCTTTTACATGGTTGTGGGGCTGATCCAGCCCGACGGCGGACGGATTCTGCTGGATGACGAACCGATTACCCATGTGCCCATGTATATACGGGCGCGTCAATATGGCATCAGTTAACTGCCGCAGGAGCCGTCGGTCTTCCGCAAGCTGACGGTCGAGGAAAACATCCTCGCCGTTCTTGAAGTGCAGCCGATCGCGCCGGAGATGCGCCGTGCGCGCGCCGAGAAGCTGATCGAGCAGCTGAACCTGGGGCACATCCGCAAGACGCGGGGCTATGCGCTGTCAGGAGGCGAGCGGCGCAGAGTGGAAATCGCGCGCTGCCTGTGCATCCAGCCCGTGTTCATCCTGCTGGACGAGCCCTTTTCGGGAATCGATCCCATTGCGGTACTCGATCTGCAGGAAATCATCTTTGACCTCAAGGCCAGCGGCATCGGGGTTCTGATTACCGACCATAATGTCCGCGAGACGCTTTCCGTCACCGATCGCGCCTACATCATCAACGAAGGGCGCATCTTCCGTCATGGGACCCCGGAACAGCTGGGCAGCGATCCAGAGGTGCGGCGCGTCTATTTGGGAGAGAGTTTTACCCTGGGGTAAGCGGCCCCGGGCCGGCGGCTATTACCTGCGGAACCATGAAGATACGGTTACGGCAGTGGAATTGCTATCCAGCCCTGGCTCGGGAGAGTAAACTCGGAGGCAACGGGCCCTTTTTGAGGATGAATGGTATTTCTTCAGCCAAAACTCAGCCTTAAGGTCGCACAGCGCCAGATTCTGACGCCGGGGCTGATGCAGATGGTCAGCGTCCTTGCGCTGAACAAGCTCGAGCTGAAGGAGATGATCCAGGCCGAGATCGCGGAGAACCCCGTTCTCGAGGAGTTGGAAGAGAACGTTCCGCTGCTGGACGATGTGGCGCGCGCAGAAGAAGACCGCGACCGGCCCGTGGAGACCCAGCCGGTGACGGAAGGGGAGAAGAAAGAGAAAGACCCCTTCGACGAAATCGACTTCGGATCGTATTTCCAGGATTACCTGGACCCCGGGTTCCGCTCCCCGAACAACTACGAGGAAATCGAAAAGCCGTCGATTGAGAATTTTCTCTCCGCGCCGATGACGCTGACCGATCACCTCATCTGGCAGCTGGGTTCGTTGAGCCTCTCGCCCGCAGTGCGCGAGGCCGCCGAATACATCATTGGAAATCTGAACGAAGACGGCTACCTGACCGCGACCGACGAAGAGCTGCTGGCGGGTTATCTGCGCGAGCAAATGGAGCCGGATGCCGGCGAGGCCGTAAAGAATGTCTACTCGCGCGTCGCGGAGCTGCCTCCGGCCATGGCGGAGCGCGCGCGGGGTCATCTGGCGACCGCGCTGGACGTGGTACGACAGCTGGACCCGATCGGCGTTGGCACCCGTGACCTGCGCGAATGCCTGCTGGTGCAGGTGGAGGCGCAGCGGAAAGAATTCGAGCTGATCTTCGAGAGAACCGCGGGCGCGAGTCGAAGAGCCGCGAGCCGGGCAAACGGCGCCGACGCGCATCGAACTGCAGGGACTGGCCACGGCCTCAACCACGGCGGCACGGCGAAGCCTGTCGCAGCGGAACCTGCTTCGGATGCCCATCCGGTCGCGAACCCTCAGCACACTACTGAGTCGAACGGCCTCAACGGAACAGGCGCGGGCTATCCAACGCACTTTGCCGCCCACCCAGCAGCGAACGGCAACGGCGCCAAGCCAGAGGGCCCGCAATCGGAGGAAAACAGCCGGCTGCTGATTTTCGAGTTGGCCCGCCAGATCATTGACACCCACATGCTGCTGCTCCAGAAGCGCGATCCCCGCGAGCTCTCGAAAGTCTGCGGCAAATCCGTCGAGGAAACGCAGCGGGCCATCGACTTTATCCGCACCCTCGATCCGCGCCCGGGCCAGCGCTACAACCGCAGCGAGGCCAGGCTGATCGAGCCGGATGTGGCCTTCGTGAAGCGCGGCGACGAGTGGGTGGTCGCCATGAACGAAGAGGACCTGCCCACCCTGCGTCTGAATCAGGGCTATCGGCGGCTTCTGACCCAGGACGGCGCGGAAAAGGACGTCAAAGATTACGTGAAGGAGCGCTACCGCTCCGCATTGCAGCTGATGCGCAACATCGAACAGCGGAAAAACACCATCCTGCGCACCTGCGAGGCTATCGTGCGGCGTCAGGGCGAGTTTCTTGAGAAGGGTGTCGACGCGCTGAAGCCGATGATGATCAAGGAAGTGGCGGAAGAGATCGGCGTGCATCCCTCGACGGTCAGCCGCGCGGTCTCCAGCAAATACGTGCATACGCCGCAAGGCGTCTACGAACTGCGCTTCTTCTTCTCAGAAGGCGTGAACGGGCCGGAAGGGGCCGGCACGCCGCTGATGCTGCTGAAGCGCAAAGTGAAAAAGCTCATCGAAGACGAAGACCCGAGCAAACCGCTCACCGACGATCAGGTTGCCAACATGCTGCAGGGGCAGGGGATCGACGTAACGCGGCGCACGGTGGCAAAATACCGCGAAGATTTGCGGATTCCCAGTACGCACCAGCGGCGCGTTCGCGGCTAGAGGCCAGGGTCGCGGCACCCCCCAAAGACAGGAGCTTTCCCATGCAGGCTGAATACACAGGAAGGCAGGTCACCATCACCCAGGCGCTGCGCCGGCTTGGGGATGAGGCGATCGAGCGAATTGCCAGGGTGCTGCCCAAGATCGTGGGCGCGCACATCGTGCTGACCTCGGAGAAGTACCGCAAGACCGCCGACGTCGCGGTGAAGATGCGGGCGGGGAAAATTGTGGGGTTCGCCGAGTCGAACAACACGGAAACAGCATTGCGCGAAGCGCTGGAGCGCGCGGAAACCCAGGCCATCCGCTACCGCAAGCGCCAAAACGCCATCAAGCGCCAGCCCAAGGAAGAGAAGCTGCAGAGTGAAGTGATGCCGGTGCGCCCGCGCAGAGCCAGCCGGACCCGCTCCGAGCCGGCTGAGCCGAAGAGCGCGGCGACGCCTGCGAAGTCGAACGGCAAGCGGCCGTCGAGGACCATGGTGCCGGTGACCGTGCACACCTTCCCGGCGACGCGACCGATTCCCGAGCCGCATGTGGTGCGGTCTCTGGACTCGGTGGCGCTGCGGCCCATGACCATCGAAGAAGCCGTCAAGGAAGCGGAGTTTCGCGATCGCGACGTCTTCGTCTTCCGCAACGTGGAGGGCACGCTCTGCGTCCTGCACCGGAAACGCGACGGCAAGATGGAGCTGATCGAAGCGCCGTAGAAGCAGGCAACAGGGGTCGCTGCTTGAAGCTCCCCTCCTCAGATGCTACAAAAAGACATGGACAAGACGGTCCGCACATTTGGAAGCTTCGCGGAAATGAAGGCGGAGGAGTATCGCTATTGGCAGAGCCGCCCCGTCCATGAGCGGATGGCCGCGGTCTCCGAGATCACCCGCGCAGCCTGGTCATTGAAAGAAGCCCTGCCGGATGTTCCCCGACTTCAAAGAACTGTTGCGGTGCTTCCACGCCCACGGCGTTAAGTACCTGATCGTCGGCGGCTACGCCGTTTCCTTTCATGCGCAGCCCCGCGCCACCAAAGATCTGGACCTGTTCATTAGGGCCGATCCGGAGAATGCGCAGACCACCTACGCGGCGCTTGTCGATTTTGGCGCTCCGCTCGAGGGGATTACAGTCGCCGATCTGGAGAACCCGGCAAAATTCATCCGCTTCGGGGAGCCACCGGTCGCGGTGGATATTCTTCCCGCAATTGACGGCGTCAACTTCGACGAGGCGTGGTTGCGCCGCGTCGAAGGCGTCGTTGATGAGGGCACGGGCCTGACCGCATTTTTCATTTCCCGAGATGACCTGATCGCATCGAAGCTGGCTGCTGGACGCACCCGGGACCTCGCAGATGTTGAAGAGATCCGCGAGTCCGGGAAATAAGGTCTCCGCTACACGTCTTCATCCAGATCCAGCGTGCGCATCGCCTCGTCCAGCGCCTGCTGCGCCGCCTTGCGCTGCTGCACAAGGTCAGCCAGATCTTTGCGCAGCGATAAAAGCTGGTCCTCATCCTTATTCATCTCACCGGCATACCGGCGGGCGAGCTCGCGCTCCTCAGCGCTGTCCTTCAATCCTTCCAGGTTATCGTGCAGCCGCTTCTGGTCCGCGGCCAGCTCGTCGATAGCAGCTTGCTTCACGTCGATCTGCGTATCGAGGTCATGCACCTTGGCGCGTGCCGCGAGCACCGGCGCCAGCGCCTTCTCTACCGCCGGGCGTTCGCCACTGCCGGAGAGGATCACCTCCATCTGATCGTCGCCGATCCCGGTGAGTCGATAGCTCACCCCCAGCGTGTACGATTCGCCGACGTGCAGGCGGACCGTTTCTCCCGGCTGCGTGGCGACGCTGAAGCGATAGAGCGAGGCCGACGTTTCGATCGGCTTGACCTCGGAGGTGAGCTTCCATCCGTTCTGCACCGGGTGCTCGACGATCACATTGCGGCTGTCGGTGGCGGCGTTGTGGACCACGTACGTAACCTCGCGAATCTCCTCGTTGCGCTCGGTCATGATGCCGTCGTGGACTGTGAGATGGTGCAAATGCGTGGAGTTGAGATGGCCCTCGGTCGTCACGTGCACAGCCTGATCGACGGCGTACGACAGCAGGCGCTTTTCTCCGGCGTGGATCGTGTCGGTAAGGCCCTCGCCGGCAAATTCGCCGTTCTCAAAGATGGAAAAACTGCCGCGATCGAGGGTGAGGTTGCTGGAATTCGTCAGCCACAGCGCGCGCAGGGGAACGGGGCTCGCAGCGTTATAGAGGGTCACGCGATCGGCTTGGACGTTGGTCTGGAGCACGGGAACCAGCGCCGACTCGTTTTTGTGGATGGTGACCGGCTGCGCCACGGTGTACTCGAAGTAGTCGTCGAATTTGGCGGAGCTCGCGCTCGCCGATTCGTCCTGGACGGAGTGGTACATCCCTCCGCCGTAGCCGCCGCCCGTGCCGGAGACGATGCCGCCCATGACACCGGCCGATCCGTGGATCTGCGACCGAAGCTGCGCCTGCTGCGTTAGCGATTTGTCCACCATCGCGCCGTTGACCGTGACGGTCTGTGAAACCTTGGGCATAGGCGCCGCCTTCGGTTCATCGATTGCCCCCTCGTGCGTAACCGGAGCAATGTTCGCGGCCTCCGGAACGGGCACTTCAGGCCGCTGCGTGTAGATCGGCTGCGAGAGCGGCTCGATGAAGCTTTGTGGAGCACCGGCGACCAGCGAAAGCTGGACGTTGTTCCAGTCCGAGCCGACCGTGTTGTCGACCACCGCCCATCCCTGCAGGATCGCCGTCTCTGGCCCCGAAGCGGCCGTGCCGGATTTGCCGCTGTCCGGGAAGACGATGCGGTAGGTGCTCTTCCACACCGGCACTTCGCTGATGTAGCTCACGCGAAGGTCGCGCGTGCCCGTGCCCTGCGCCTGCAGCGTCAGGTGCCGCACCTGCTGGCTCTGCGTGGAGGCCAGCAGAGCGAGGTATTCGTCCAGGTCGCGGCGCAGGCCGCCGTCAAGGATGCGCACGCTGGTCGCTCCCGCCACCTCGAAGGTGCGGACCGCGCCCGCGTCGCTCACCACCGTCAGAAATGCGCGCTCCACCGTGTCGCCCGCGGTCGTCTTTTGCGAGCGCGTCTCGTAGCTCACGATCCGCCCCGCAAGCGCGGCCTCGCCCGGACCGGAGACTTCGACGCGGGCCCCGCGCAGGGCTCCGTAAAGTTCCTCGGTCGAGGGCTGGTCGTCGAGTCCCAGCGGAATGTTCTTCAGTTGCTGCTCAAGCGGCGTGGTGGAGTTGTAGCCGACGCCGGTGATGCGGCCTCCGCCAAGGTCGAGCGCGGTGAGCGATTGAAGGGCGTCGTCCAGCTGCGAAGAGGTGAAGTCGATGGTGAGGGCCTGATTGCCCGTCACCGGTCCCGCATGTTCAAAGTAGCCCACGCCGTTCTTGTAGAGCACGACGCGCCGCACTGGAAGCTGCCCATGCGGTTCGGTTGAGGTTTGGGCAACAAGCAAAGCAGAAAGAGGAAGCAGAGAAAAAGAAACGAGCTTGCGCAGGAGCACGCGCACCTCCTAAGACTGATTACGACGGGCGCTGGTGGGATAGACGCAGAAAATTGCGGATTGTTCCCGTGCCAGGACGCGCAATCGAGGACACAAGGCCGAATTTCCGCGTCCCCAGGGCACTCTGTCGTCGGAGACGCCTCGTCTGAGCCCTGTGCTCTGAGCTCTGCGCTCTCGCCTTACTTTGGTACCGCCGCCACCCCAGTTTTTCCTTGCAATGATTTTTTCCATTTGCGATTCTGAAGGTGGAGAAGTGTAGCTCTGCCGGTCGTCAAGCCCGCAGGGCTTTTCTATTGTGCACCAGGGAAGCTTTGGTCTGTCGTGCGCCAAGTCACAAGGATCCCGCAGAGCGGGACGAAACAGGGTAATACCTGACTCACGGTACCCAATCGCCACAATGGAATCAACCGCTTGCGTTGCCAGGGGGGGAGGGGGGGGGGGGGGGGGGGTGGCTCCCAGCTCCCAGCTTCCGGCTACAGATACTCGTTCATCATCCGCGCCCACGTCGGCCAGTCGTGGCTGTTCCACGAGTCCCAGATGTAGAGGTGATGCGGAATGCCTTTCTCGCCCATAATGCGCGCGAGATTCTGGCTCTGCCCAAGGCAATGGTCATCCCAACCGGTGGCAAGGATGTAGGTGTTGTTGCGGTAGCGATCGAAAAACCACGGATCGGCGAGGTTGGGCAGGTAGTGCGGCGGCATGTTGAAGTAAACATCCTGGTCGTAATAGCCGCCGAGAAAATTGCTCAGGTCGAATGCGCCGCTCATAGAGAGGAATCCCGTAAAGCGGTCGGGATGGCGCAGCGCGATGTTGACGGCGTGATAGCCGCCGAAGCTGCAACCGACAGAAACGAGATGCGGGTCGAAATTGCGCAGCCGGATGAACGGAAGAACCTCTTCCATGATGTAGCTCTCGTATTGCACATGGCGCGCGATGCGCCAGCGCGGCGGAACGTCGCGGTTATACCAGCTCTCGGCGTCGACGCTGTCGACGCAAAACATCTGAATCTCGCCACTGTCGATCTTGTGCGCGACCGCGCCGATGAGGCCGCGGTCTTCGAACTCAAAGAAGCGGCCCTGCGAAGAAGGGAAGACGACGATAGGCACGCCGCCATGCCCGAAAATGAGCAGCTCCATGTCACGGTCGAGACGCCAGGACCACCACTTGTGATATTCGCGGTTCATAACAGGTACACGCAGCAGTTACGGTATCGTAAAGCATCGCAATCTCATAATGCGCGAGGGCTCAGGCGACGCAGCACTCAGACACCAGCGAAGGGAAGAACCGGTTGGCGGCTCAGAGTCAGGCGCAAGCGCAGGCTATTCCGAATGAACCGCCCCATCCGCGCGTCTACAAGCACACCGGCTTCAAAAGCCGGTTCCTGCAGGGTGAGCGCGACATCAGCGTTTACGTGCCGCCGGGATACGAAGAACAGACGGAGCGCCAGTATCCACTGCTGATTTTGCAGGATGGGCAGAATCTCTTCGATCCCGCAACCTCCTTCATTCGCGGCAAGACGTGGCGCGTGGCCGAAAGCGCGGACGACTCGATCGATGCGGGTGAAGTGGAGCCGCTGATCATCGCGGGAGTAGCCAACGCAGGTGAGCGTCGGCTGGCGGAATACACGCCAAGCCGCGACATGAAACTGGGAGGCGGCGACGCGAGCCAGTACGCATTGATGGTGACCCGCGAGTTGCTGCCGTTCCTGCGCGCGCAGTATCACCTGCGATCGGCACCCGCTGACACGGGAATTGGCGGATCGTCGCTGGGCGGGCTGGTGTCGCTGTGGATCGGGCTGCGCCACGCGGAGACCTTCGGCAAGCTGGCGGTGTTGTCGCCGTCGGTGTGGTGGAATCACCGCTACATCCTCGCGTATCTGAACGATGTTGCGCCGGAACTGGTGCGGAGGCCGCGCATCTGGCTCGACGTCGGCGATCAGGAAGGCCGTCGGACGCTGGCAGACACAAGGGCGCTCGATGGTCGGATGCTGGCGCTCGGCTGGCGCGAAGATGTGGATCTGCACTTTGAAGAAGTCGCTGGCGGCGCGCACGACGAGGCTTCGTGGGCAGAGCGCGTGCGGCCAATGCTGCGGTTTCTGTTTCCGGCCGAGCGAAGGGACTTGCGATGACCGAGACGCCGATTGACCTGATCCGCAAGCTGGATGAGACGGCGACGGCGCTACTGGAACTGGCGCGCCGCGTGCGGAACGCGGCAGCAGAGGTGACGGATCCGGCCCTCCGTGAAGAGATGCTCGAAAGCGCGGAGGGCTGGGAGCGCAGAGCGGGTGAGATGGCGGATGCGATCCTGCGCTGGAAGCGGGAGATTAACTAACGGCTGCAGTTACCATGGCGTAAGTTGCGGGTGTGAGACGGACGCCCTGCAGATAAACCCGGTATACTCCTTATTCAGAGGAGTTCCGGATGGAGAGGCCCCATTGGGGTCTTTTTAATTCTGGGCAACTCGTCCGCGCTCCTCCGTGTTCCAACACGCGGACCCTCTGGAATCTCATGGGCAATTTTCTCGACAGCATCCGCTCTCCCGCAGACTTACGAAAACTGTCAGTCCCGCAGCTGGAATCCCTGGCGCAGGAGATTCGTGAGCGGCTGATCGTCACGCTCTCGAAGACGGGTGGACATCTTGGCCCGAACCTCGGCGTGGTGGAGCTGACGCTGGCTCTGCACACCGTCTTCGAAACGCCCAAAGACAAGTTTGTCTTCGACGTCAGCCATCAGGCGTACGTGCACAAGATGCTGACCGGCCGCTGCGAACGGCTCGATACCATCCGGCAACCGGGCGGGCTGAATGGATTCATGCTGCGGACGGAGAGCGAGCACGATTGCTACGGCGCGGGACACGCGGGCACCGCGCTTTCCGCGGCGCTGGGCATGGCGGTAGCGCGCGATCTGGCCGGGGGCAAGGAGCATGTGATCGCGCTGGCCGGGGATGCGGCGTTTACCAACGGCATTTCGTTCGAGGCGCTGAACAACATCGCCGATCAGACCAGGCGGCTGATCGTGGTGCTGAACGACAACGAGTGGTCGATCGACCGCAACGTTGGGGCAATCGCGAAATACCTGCACAAGATCGTGACCAACCAGCACGTGAGCCAGCTGCACGAGAGCGCTGCGCGGCTGCTGGCACGGATCGGCGGCAAGGGCGCGCTCAATGTGGTGCGCCGCGCCGAAGAGGCCGCCAAGGGCATGTTGTGGCCGTCGTTCCTCTTCGAAGAATTTGGACTGACGTATTACGGGCCGGTGGATGGGCACAATCTTGAGCAGCTCATCGAGACATTCCGCTTCCTGAAGCAGCAGGAGCGACCGGTGCTGCTACATGCGATCACGCAAAAGGGGCGCGGATTCCAGCCGGCGCTGGACAAGCAGAAGAAGTTTCACGGGCTGGGACCGTACGATCCGGAGACGGGCAAGACCGAGACGGCGGGGCAGCGGACCTATTCGGAGATTTTCGCCGAGACGCTGGTAAGGCTGGCGAACGAGAACGAGAAGATTGTCGCCATTACCGCGGCCATGCCCAACGGAACCGCGCTGGATCTGTTCCGGCCGCATCATCCGAAGAAGTATTTTGACGTGGGCATTGCCGAGGAACATGCGGTGATCTTCGCAGCGGGCATGGCGACGCAGGGATTCAAACCCTACTGCGCGATCTATTCGACGTTCCTGCAGCGGGCGTTCGATCCTGTCGTGCACGACGTGTGTCTGCAGAATCTGCCGGTGGTGTTCTGCATGGATCGCGCGGGTCTGAGCGGCGACGATGGACCGACACATCACGGGCTCTTCGACATTGCTTATCTGCGCGGCGTGCCGAATATCGTGCAGATGGCGCCCACGGACGAGGATGAGCTGGCGGACATGATGTATACCGCGATGCTGTACAACGGGCCGAGCGCGATTCGCTATCCGCGCGGGATCGGGCCGGGAGCAAAAATGAAGCAGCATCCGCAGGCGCTGGAAATCGGCAAAGCCGAAGTGATCCAGGAGGGAGACGATTTCGCCATCCTGGGTCTGGGTGCGCTGTTGCCGATGGCAAAGGATCTGGCGCGGTCGCTGGAGCAGCAGGGATATTCGGCAGCGGTGATCAATCCGCGATTCATCAAGCCGCTCGATCGCGAGCTGATTGCGCGTTACGCGAAGCGGGCCACGGCGCTGGTGACGTTCGAGGATCACGTGCTGATGGGTGGCTTCGGCAGCGTGGTGCTGGAGGCGCTGAGCGAGATGGGTATCGACACGCCAGTGATCCGCATCGGCTGGCCCGATCGTTTCATCGAACACGGCAAAGTCGACCAGCTGCGCGCGCGGCACGGCGTGAGCGTGGAAGCGGCGCTGGAAAAGCTCGCGCCTTATATGAAACGAGGCGTTCCCAGGCTGGTGGCGCAATCGATTTAGCAGGCTTTTCTGGCATGCATCCCACGCGGTGTGGGAAGATGCGAAGAGAGTCCCTCATTCCAGCGCTATGACCGCCTCTTCCGTGCAGCTTCGAAGCAATCACGTCAAGTCGAGCCACGATCGGTGGATCATCGCCATTGGCGTCTTCAAATTGGCGCAGGCGGCGCTCTTCATCCTGCTGGGGATTGGCGCGATTCGTCTGCTGCATCGGGACCTGATCGGAGTGACGGAGCATTTCATTCTGGCGATGCGCTTCAATCCCGAGGGACATTTCGTCAACCTCGTGCTGGAGAAGGTGGCGATGATCGACCCGCGCCGGCTGCGGGTGATCAGCGCGGCCATCTTCGCCATCGCGACGCTGGACATCATCGAGGGCACAGGCCTGGTGCTGGAGCAGGCGTGGGCGGAATTCGTCACGCTGATTTTGACGGCGTCATTTCTACCCTGGGAATTCTTCGAGGTTTTCCGGCGCGCCAGCTGGATTCGCATCGGACTGACAGTCATCAACCTCGCCGTCGTGGTCTACCTGCTCTACTACGTGAAGCTGCGGATGCAGGAGCGGCGGCTGCGTCGCGCCGGGAGGGCGTAATGCAGCTTCTTCGCGAGTGGTGCGGCTCCGTTCAGACTGAGAAAAGAAAATGCAGCGCGCCTGCGTAATCGGATCGGGTCCGAACGGACTGGCAGCGGCCATCGTGCTCGCGCAGGCTGGTCTGAAGGTCGACGTGTACGAAGCCGAGGCACAGCCAGGAGGCGGAACGCGCACGCTGGAGCTGACGCTGCCCGGATTCCGGCACGACTTCGGGTCAGCCGTGCATCCCATGGGCGCGGGATCGCCCTTCTTTTCCACGTTGCCGCTGGCGGAGCACGGACTGCAATGGGTTCATGGAACCTCGCCGCTGGCGCATCCGCTGGACGACGGCACGGCGGTGACGCTGGAACACAGTTTGCAGGATCAGGAACGACAGCTGGGCGAAGATGGCGCCGCATGGCGGGAACTGGTCGAGCCGATGGTGACGTACTGGAAGGACTTCGTCGCGGATGCGATGGGTCCGGTGACGCACATTCCACGGCGGCCACTGCTGATGCTGCAGTTCGGGTGGAAGGCGATGCAGCCGGCAACGAAGCTGGCGAGAGGGACATTTCGCGGCGCACGGGCGCGGGCGCTGTTTGCTGGACTGGCGGCGCATTCCTTTCTGAGCCTCGATGAGGGTCTAAGTCCGGCCGTCGGCCTGGTGTTGGCCGCAGCCGCACATGTGGTGGGCTGGCCCGTGCCGCGAGGCGGATCGCAGGCAATCGCGAACGCGCTGATCGGGCACCTGGAAGAACTGGGTGGCACGGTGCACACCGGGCAGCGCATTACGTCGCTGGAGGGGATGGACCCCAAAGAGGGGCCGGTGCTGTGCGATGTGACCCCGCGGCAGTTGCTCTCCATTGCGGGAGAGCGGCTGCAGAAGACCTATCGGAAGGCGATGACAGAATTTCGCTACGGTCCGGGGGTGTTCAAGATCGATTACGCCCTTTCAGCGCCGATTCCGTGGACGGCGCGGGAATGCTATCGCGCGATCACCGTGCACCTGGGTGGAACACTGGAGGAGATTGCGCGTTCGGAGCATGCGGCGACGCACGGCGCGATCGCCGAGAAGCCGTTTGTGCTGGTGGCGCAGCCGTCGTTGTTCGACGCAACGCGGGCTCCGGAGGGAAAGCACATAGCGTGGATGTACTGTCATGTTCCGAACGCAACGACAGAGGACATGACGAGCCGCATCGAGGCGCAGCTGGAGAGGTTTGCGCCGGGATTCCAGGATTGTGTGCTGGAGCGGCGTGTGTCCACGCCCGCGATGCTCGAATCGATGGATGCGAATTTGGTGGGCGGCGACATCGGTGGCGGAGAGCTGTCGATGCGGCAATTCCTTTTTCGTCCCGCGCTGGGGGGCTACTATACGGGGACGCGGAACCTCTATCTCTGCTCGTCGTCGACGCCGCCGGGTGGCGGCGTGCACGGGATGTGCGGGTATCACGCGGCGCGCATGGCGGTGCGGCGCCTACGTTGATCTTGTGCCGGCGACTTCGGCGACGGCCGCGATAGCGCGATCGCTCAGCTGCTGCTTCACGTCTTTCATTCTGAGCCAGGGATCGCGCTTCAGGCGCGCCTTCCACTCGTCAAAATTGGCGGCGGCGAACTGCTTCGGATCGGTGCGCTCCAGTTCTGCCCAGGTGAGAGGCACGGCGACACGCGCGCCGGCGCGGGCACGCGGCGAATACGGCGCCACGGCGGTCGCTCCTCGCTCGTTGCGGAGATAGTCGAGGAAGATGCGGCCAGTGCGGGCGGACTTGGTCATTTTGGTGAGGTAGAGCTTCGGGTTGGCGCGCTCCATCATCAGCACGAAGTGGTGCGCGAATTCCTTGAACGCCGGCCACTCGTGATTCGGGTCGATCGGCGCGACGACGTGGAGCCCTTTGCCGCCGGTGGATTTGACGAAGGTCTCGAGGCCGAGGTGCTTCATCAGTTCGCGGACCTCGACGGCACTGGCGACCAGGCGCTTCCACGGAAGCTCGGGGTCAGGATCGAGGTCGATGATGAGGCGGTCGGGCCGTTCGAGGGTTTTGTTGCGGGAACCCCACGGATGCAGTTCGAGCACACCCATCTGTCCGAGGCCGACGAGACCCTCGCGCGTAGAGACGGTGATGTACTGCTCCGGTTTGGTGCCCTTCTTCACCAGGACCGGCACACTGTCCACGCCGGCAGGCATGCCCTTCCCAATTTGTTTCTGGAAGAAGCAGGGCTGGCCGCTGCCTTCCGGGCAGCGCACGATGCTCAGCGGCCGGTCGGCGATGTGCGGCAGCAGATGATCGGCGACGGCGTCGTAATACTCAGCGAGTTGCAGCTTGGTGAGGTGGCTTTCTTCATCGAGGATCTTATCGGGATGGCTGATGGAGACGCCAGCGACCTGCGCGCGATCGCTGCGGGATTTGGATGGGGTCCGCGTTTCGACTTTGGCCGCGGTTGCGGCGGGAGCGGGATGATGCGCGGCTTTGACTGCGGGTTTCTCTTCGCGCGGGCGTCTTCCTGACGATTTGGGTACGGGTCCCGCCATTTCGCGAACGACTTCCTTCGGATCCTTGTCTTCGCGGAGGCCGAGGAAGGCGGCCTGACGGACCAGATTGTCGCTGGTCCACGCGGCGAAGCGCGCCTCAATGACCGTGGAGGGCTTGACCCAGATCGCGTCCTTCTTCGCTTCGGCCGGCACATCGTGAAACGCGGGCTTTGCCTGGCGCAAAACGTCGAGCTGGTCGCGTAGCAGTTCGTGCGTCTTGCGGGTGAAGCCGGTTCCGGCGCGGCCCGCATAGATGAGGTCGCTGTCGCTGTAATAGCCGAGCAGCAGCGACCCGATGCCGTGCCCGCCGCTGGAGAGCGGCGTGAATCCGCCTACGACAAATTCCTGTTGCAGGACGCACTTCGATTTGAGCCAAAAGCGTGAGCGCTCCGAACGCCATGGTGAGCTGGCCAGCTTGGAAACGATGCCCTCAGCGCCCATTTCGCAAGCGCGGCGAAACATCGCGCCTCCGTTGGCGCGAATGTGGCTGCTGTAGCGCAGCGTGCCGTCGCCGTGATCCTCGAGCAGACCTTTGAGGAGGGTCTTGCGCCGCTCCAGAGGCAGGTTGCGCAGGTTGTGGCCGTCGAGGTGAAGCAGGTCGAAGGCGTAATACGTGAGCGGGTGCTCGGCGCCTTCTTCAAACGCAGCCTGCAGATCGGCGAAGCTGGTTCCTCCCTGCTCGTTGAGGACGACCACTTCGCCATCGAGGATCGCGCCGTGGACGGGGAGCTCGGCGGCGGCTTTGGCAACGTCACGCATCCGATGCGTCCAGTCCAGACCACTGCGCGTGAAGAGGCGCGCCCGGCGTTTTCCGTCTTTTGTGTCGACATGGACCTGGATGCGATAGCCGTCAAGTTTGAGCTCGTGCAGCCAGTCATCGCCCTCAGGCGGCTTTTCAACGGAAGAGGCCAGTTCCGGCGAAAGAAAGCCGGGCATCTTCTCGCGCGGTACATCGTGCAGGAGACTTTCGCGGTCCGGCGCAGGCGCGGACGCGGGAGATTCCTTTGCCGCGAAGGTTCTGCGCGTCAGCAGCGAACGATTCGCTGGCGGCTTCTTTTCGGGGACATAGGAATTCCAGGTGTGGTCCTCGGCGGCGGCGATCTGCTCGATGCTGCGGCCAGTGACCGCGCTGTCCGGGGCTTCGTCGGTGATGGCGGGATCGCTGGCGGTGCGCTCGTACTCGTCGTGCTCCTTGATAAGCAGCCAGTTGTTCTTGCCTTTTTCGCCGAAGCGGTCGCCCTTCATGCGGATGAGCGCCCAGTGGCCGTGCAGCTTTTTGCCATGGAGGATGAATTTGAGCTGCCCCTTGCGCAGGCCTTCGTCGACATCGGTCACCGGCTCCCAGGTTCCCTGATCCCAGACCATGACCGTGCCGCCGCCATACTGGCCTTTGGGGATGGTTCCCTCGAAGCCGCCATATTCAATGGGGTGGTCTTCGACCTCGACGGCGAGGCGTTTGTCCGCGACAACGTAGCTGGGGCCTTTGGTGACGGCCCAACTCTTGAAAACGCCGCGCCAGCCCAGGCGAAAATCGTAGTGGAGCCGGGTGGCGGCGTGCTTCTGGACGACGAAGGGGAGGCCGGCGCCCACTTTCGGTCTGGATTTTGCGCCCGAGGAACCGCTGGGCTCGGCGGTCATGGCGAAGTCCCGCATGGCGCGATAGCGGGCTAGCTGCTGATCGACGAGGTCGGAGGGCGCCTCGGCAGGTGAGGTGGATTTTCTCTCGCGTTTGGCGGCTTTTTTCGGCATCTGGAAGTTCGGATTCCGGCGCGGCGGCGCGGGCTGCCTTCAGCCCGTTTGCAGCAGTCCGGTCATTTGCAGGTCCTGCTCGAGCAGAACCGACTCGCTGGGATTGTCGTCACGGTAGCGCACCTGGACGCTGTGGCCGCGAATGGCGGTTGCAAAGGCCTCCGCGGCAGCTTTGCGTGCGAAGTGACGGCGGTATTTGCCATAGCGATACTGCTGCTGCGCGTAATAGCGGTAAGAGACCTCGACCCAGGTACCGTACTGGGACTTCTTGACGGCTGCGGTTTGCACCTGACCATCCGCGCTGGGCCACATGGCGGCCCGGTTCTCGCGGACGCGCTGCACATATTTGCGGACGGCGACTACGAAGGCGCCAACGACGGCCGCAATCAAGTAGTGGAAGGTGCCGGCAAAGGGCGCCAGATGGTGCCAAAGATCCTTCATTCCGAGGGTGCGCTCCTGGTGGAAGCTGGCGCGATCAGGTTACTACGCCGCGGGTTTCGGAATTCTGGTTCGGGGTATTGGCTGTTGCCACTTTTGGGCCATCGGTTGCCTGTGAAATTGCGTTTTCCTGACTGGTCAATTCCCCTGGCCGGGGTATATCGTAATGCTCGCTGTGTGCTCCGCCGCGGTTTTCGGAGGCATGGCACTGTAAACCCCAGGAGCTGTTCTGCTATGTCCACCTTGGTGCAATCGGAAGTTGCGGCACAAAAGGATTTTCTGCCGCTGAACGGGACCGATCACGTCGAGTTTTACGTCGGCAATGCACGTCAGTCCGCCTATTTTTACCGGCTGGCGTTTGGCCTGAAGCTGGTGGCCTATGCCGGGCCGGAAACCGGCGTCCGCGACCGCGCCTCCTACGTGCTGGAGCAGGGAAAGGTGCGCTTCGTGCTCACCACGCCGCTCCGTCCCGATGGCGAAATCGCCGAACACGTGCGCGTGCACGGCGATGGAGTGCGCGATGTGGCATTGTGGGTCGACGACGCCCGCCAGTCCTGGAAAGAGACGACGAAGCGTGGCGCACGCAGTGTCCGCGAGCCTTTCGAGCTGAAAGACGAACAGGGGATGGTCAGAATCGCGTCAATCGCCGCATACGGTGACACGATTCACTCGTTTGTCGAGCGGAGCGAATACAAAGGTGCGTTTCTGCCTGGATATCGTGCCATGCCGGAGGATCCGCTGGCGCGGCCCGTTGGCCTGATCCATATCGATCACATGGTGGGCAATGTTGGCTGGAACGAGATGAATCGCTGGGTGGACTTCTACGCGCAGATCATGGGATTTTCGCTCTACCAACACTTCGACGACAAGGACATTTCGACGGAGTACTCGGCGCTGATGTCGAAGGTGATGGCCAACGGCAACGGGAGGGTGAAGTTCCCCATCAACGAGCCGGCCGAGGGGCGGAAGAAATCGCAGATCGAGGAGTATCTGGAGTTCTACCACGGACCGGGCGTCCAGCATATCGCGATGGCGACCCACGACATTCTGGGTACGGTGGCCAAGCTCCAGACGCAGGGCGTGGCATTCCTGACCGTACCGCACTCGTATTACACGGAACTCGAGGGGCGCGTGGGGAAGATCGACGAGCCCATCGCGGAGCTGGAGAAGCTGGGCGTGCTGGTGGATCGCGACGACGAAGGCTACATGCTGCAGATCTTCACCAAGCCCGTCGAGGACCGGCCGACGTTGTTCTTCGAGATTATTCAGCGGAAGGGCAGCCGCAGCTTTGGCAAAGGGAATTTCAAGGCGCTCTTCGAGGCCATCGAACGGGAACAGGCGGCGCGCGGAAACCTCTAACTTTGGCGCATGCGATAGCGCCACCGGGCGTGATACGCCGGTTGCGATCGGCTGTCGCGCCGCGATTCAAGGAAGAGGTGCATCAGCATCCAGATCAGGAAGCTGATTCCTGCAAAGATGGTGGCCGCGAGCAAATACAGAGCAAGCTGGGTGGTGTACACGATTGCTTGACCCTCTGCCTCGATTGCAGCGGAGCTGGCGCAAGGGTCGCGCAAGAAATCTATAAAGATTTCATAAGCGCTGTCAGTCCGCGACCATCAGTTCGCCCGGAAGAATCGGCCGCGTGCGGGGCAACACTCCGTAGGCGGCCAGGACGCCCATGCCCATGAGCACTCCGCAATAGACGGCCAGCTTCACCATGTCGGTGGCATGGTTCTTCGGCAGGGCCTTCCAGAGAATCAGCAACACCGTCTGTGCCGCCGTAACGGACCAAACCGTTCCATAGAAATAGCGGCGTTCCGAGCCTTCGCCTTGAGTGGAGCTGCGAACGCGCGGCAGGATGCCCAAAGCGCCCAGCAGCAGAATGACGATCAGCTGCGGCGTGTAGCCGTGCGCGTAAATCTGCTTCATTCGCCATTCCCCCGTGCCTGCGGCCCAGGCAAGCCCGGCAAGGTCGAGCAGCGCGAAATTCAGGAGCGCGTTCCACGCGAAGGTGTAGCAGATGCGGCGATAGCGCGGGTTGGGGCGGTCTTCAGTGAAGCGCAGGATGTACGGTGCGGGTTCGGCGCCGGGGAGCTGGCCGAAGAGCGCAGCAATACCGGTGCCCAGCAGCACGATGCCCAGCCAGATGAGGTTGCCCCTGCTGCCGCCGCGTGCGAAGAGATCGAAGGTGAGCGGGCCGGGCGCAAGAAAGAAGACCCAGATCCAGATGGGCCAGTGGGCGGCGCGATAGCGGGCAGTGTTGCGCGTACGCATTTTGCGCTGGTGCGCGTATTCGACTCGTACAGAGAGGGCCATAGTGGTCCGGGCAATTCTACGCGGTGTCAGCCGCCGGCAACAGCAGTCGTGCGCGACAGGGGAGTGAAACGCACCTCCAGCGCATCGCCGGTGACCCGCACCTGAACATCGTTGAGAGAATGCACGATCCAGTCAGCGTCGCCCAGGCTGGCGGGTGAGTGGGTGTAAAGCGTGGCCAGCACCCTGCATCCGGCTTCGTGCCCAGCTTTCGCGCCGGAGGCCGAGTCTTCGACGACCAGGCACTCCGCGGGGGACAGGCCGAGCAGTTCAGCGCCTTTGCGATACGGTTCTGGATGCGGTTTGCCGTACGTGACCAAGTCGGCGGAGACGATGCGCGCGGGCACGCGGATGCCGCCGTACTCCATGCGGCTGCGCGCGAGGCGTTCGGTGGCGGAGGTGACGACAGTCCAGTATTTTTCCGGCAGATTCTCCAGAATGCGTTCAACGCCGGCCAGCATAGCGAGCCCGCCGTTGTCGGCGATCTCCATGCGTTCGAGCCACGCGAGCTCTTCCATATCGTTCAGGTCCGGACGCAGCTGGCGGACGGTTTCAATGGCGCGGCGGCCATGAGCGGTCCGGATGGCCAGCGCCGGATCGATGCCGCGCGCTTTCGCCCACGCCTCCCACGTGCGCTCGACGGAGCCGATAGAGCTGACCAGCACGCCATCCATATCGAAGAGAATGCCGCGGGGATGCAGCGTGACAATGTCTGCCGCGGGGGACGCGTCCATAGTTTCAGAGTAGCAGGGCGGATAACCAGAAGCGGTGTGCGCCGCAGCGTTCCGTAAGAGATAACTGAAGTGGCACTGGGGGAGATCATTCGTACCGGCCACTGTGCCATGATACGGAAGAGGAGATCGGGGGTGTCCGGCTCTGCGCGGGAGAGCAGACTCGGTCTGTTTCTCCTGTAGCTGAACCCTGCGACACCATGTCCTCAGTTCGTTTCTCGCCCGGGAGGCAGGTTCTGCGGTCCGTTTTCATCAACTATCGAAGAAACGATTCCGAGGGTGAGGCCGGACGTCTCTTCGATGAGCTGACCAAGCAGTTCGGCGACAATTCCGTCTTCATGGATGTCTCCGCGATCGAGCCGGGCCGCGATTTCCGCAAGGCGATCGACGAGAGCGTGTCGTCGTGCAGCGTTCTGCTGGCGATGATTGGGCTGGAGTGGCTGAACACCAAAGACGCGCAGGGGCGTAAGCGTCTGCAGGACGCGAATGATTTCGTGCGGATCGAGCTGGCGTCGGCGCTGCGGCGGGATATTCCTGTGGTGCCCGTCCTCGTACGCGGAGCCAGGATGCCGATGGCGGAGGAGCTACCCGACGATCTGAGGGAGCTGGCCTTCAGAAACGCAGTGGAACTGACCCATGCGCGCTGGAGGTCGGATGTAGATGTGCTGATCCGGGCACTCCGGCCCTACATGGACGAACCGCGTGGCGGCCATCAAGCACAGGAGACGCGCGAGCCAGGCAGGGAAGCCAGCGCCAAGCCGGCAACGGGAAGCGCCTCTGCGACCGCAGCGGTCGTGGTCATCGACGCGAAGACGATGGAGCGCGTGACGAGGGCATTGGCCGCGCATATCGGACCGATCGCCGAGGTCGTCGTGAAGCGCGCAGCAAAGCGCTGCTCCTCCGTGGAAGACTTCTACGACTGCGTGGCGAATGAAATCGAGAACGAAGCCGACCGCGCGCGATTTCTGAAGTCGAGCCGGAGTTGAAGCATGCAGCCCGGCTTCGTTAGTCCTCTTCAACCATCTTCAGAGCCTTCGCCAGGCTCACCTGCATGCGGTTGAAGGACGAAGCCACGGTGGCAATCTCGTCTTTGCTGGTGACCCGCACCGGGTTCACATCTTTCTCGCCGCGGCTGACGCGATCGGCCGTCTCGGAAACCAGCTTCAGGGGCCGGATCACAAACCAATAAACCGCGGCGTCAAGCGCGAGGATGGCGACGATCATCACCCCGATGAGGAAGAGCAGCAGCTGCAGCCATGCGTGGTTGGCCTCCTGGATGGGAACGGACATCGGGATGGTGACGATTTGCGCGCCGATGACGTCCCCCAGAGTCCATCCGAAGCCGTTGTCCGGGCCGTAACGATCGATCATGGATTTCGGCGCTGCAGACGGCCAGCCGTGGCAATGCAAACAGTCCTGCATGGCGTGAATCGGACGGGCGATAAAAAGCGATGGACCCATGGACGTCGGCCGCACTTGCGAAATTTCCGTTTCGCTGGGGTGATCGCGCAGGTCCTTGATAACGTCGATTTCCCAATCGGCGGGGCGATCCTCAGGGTTAGTGGGATTGAGCGCGGTTTCCTGATAGGTGTAATCGGGATAGCTTTTGTGGAGATAGCTAAAAGTGGAGTTAGCGACACGGAAGGGAATGCTTTGCGGCAGAAACCTGGTTTGTTCCAGGGGTACCAGAATCGGGGAGATATCGTGGTCGACGTAATCGCGGATGGATTTGGAACTGGCCAGCATGAGTTTTGCCTGGTCCGTTACTTTTTGTTTCGCGTCGTCCTGCAGCCACGAGTGGGCCAGCTGCGAGATGATCAGCCCACCAACGCCGAAGACGACCAGCAGGATCAGATTGAATTTAGCCAGCAGCTTCATGGGTTCCCTCTTTCAACAGGAATAAGAAATAGCAGCGGAGACAGGCTGAGACACCGCTGTTATAGCACTGGAAAAGTAAATAAGTCAGACTGCGTTGCGTGCGAGCACACCCGCGGCGGCCGGCACCAGCGCGGAATTTGGAGAACGCAGAGGCATCCTCCGGTTGACGATCACTTTGAGCTGGAGGGATTAAAGGTGAATTGATGTTGGGATTCGGGCTTCCCTGCAGTGGTGCTGTCCACGGTTACCTGCAGCGCGCCGTTGACCGGGGTGATGGTCAGGGTTGCCACGCGGCTCTCCTCTTTCCCACTGTGCTTCTTCGCCTGGGTAAATTTAAAGGTCGCAGTCGCCTTCTGCCCGTCGAAGCTCACTGTCTGTCCGCCCCAGTCGCAGTCCTTCGGCTGGCAGTTTCCCCACGCTTCGATAGAAAGCTGATTCCCCGACGTCGTGATGTCAAGATAGTCCAGGCCGTTGTATTCGGCGTTCGTCGAGTTTTGCCATCTTCCCTGCAGGGAGCTGGCCTGGACGGGGGTGGCTGCAGCGGCCGCCGGAGCAGACTGATTCGGCGCCGGAGTGGCGGCGTTCCCGCCGGAATGGTGCATCGCGAAGAAGACAATGCCGATGATCGCAAGGACAACAACGACGGCGATTCCCACCATCAGCGGCATCTTCGACGATTTGGCGGGAGCCGGATGCGGCCCGGGCGAGTGCGGCGGAGGAAGCTGCACAGCGACCGTGGCATGAATGGGCTCCGTGTCGGTAGAGCTCGACGCGGCGACATACTGGCTTAACGCCTGGGTCAGGAGCTGCACGTCGGAGTTCCAGCGGGCGTGCGTAATCTCCACACTGTTGCGATACGCGAGGTTCTTGAGATTCTCCGGAAGCTGATCGGGCCTGGGCATCTTTGCGTCATGCACCAGCACGGGGATGACGGCGATGTCGCGGGCCAGGGCCGAGCCGATCTCGAGACGCACAAAATCGTTGGCGTCATCGAGACGGCGCTCCCCGGAGCTGTTCGTGATGGTGGCCCAGGTGGGTCCGATCATCGCGAGGAGCACGCCGCAGGAGGATACATTATCGTCAATCGCTTTGCGAAAATCCATGCCTGGGTTGATCCCGGCGACATCCATGAAGACAGAGTTATCGCCGTAGGCGCGGACGAGGTCGTCGAACAGCCGCCCCGCTTCGCCTTCGGCGTCGTCACGGCGATAACTGATGAAGATCGCGCGTCCCATGAGCCCCCCAAGGATGAAAATCGGCCGCTGCTCAGCCGTTGCCAGAATAGGCGTAAGGCACAATTTGGGCAACAGCGACGGACGGGCAATCATCGCGCAGCGGTACACTCGCAGATTTGACCAGGGCAGCCGCACGATGACAAGATGGCATCCGCGAAACGGATCGGACGAAACAACAGGGATCAACCAACGTATAGAGTGGTCAGCGGGAGGGTGCGCATATGGGAGTTAACAACCTGACGTATGGCGGAGACGGACTCGCCCTGACCGAGCAATTCGAGGGATGCAAACTCACGGCCTATCAGGATCAAGTAGGAGTATGGACAATCGGCTATGGCCACACCGGGCCGGAGGTCGTCGCAGAGCTCACCATCACCCTGGAGCAAGCCGAGGCTTTGCTCGCTAAAGACGTGGGCAGCGCGGCGGCCTGCGTGAACAACGTGGTTGCGGTGCAGCTGAGCCAGGAAGAATTCGACGCGCTGGTGGACTTTGTCTTCAACCTGGGCGCGGGATCATTTGAAGGCTCCACGCTGCTGCGGGATCTGAACGCGGCCGACTTTGCCAGCGCGGCCGCTCAGTTCGACGCGTGGGATCACGCCGGTGGAGCTGTGGTGGCTGGTTTGCTGCGCCGCCGCCGGGCGGAAACCGCGCTTTTCGGTAAGGGGCAAACCGGCCCGTAGATCCCCTGGACCTGGCTTCCGAGGAAATTCAGAACGGCGATTGTATAGTGGCAAGCAGCAGAACGAGGAGACCCGGTTATGTCCGAAACGACGGAGTCCCTGAACCTCAGCGATCCGATTTATGCGCGGCTCGAGGATCAGATCGGCTGGTACGACCGAAAGGCCTCGTCCGCACAGCACACGTTCAAGCGCATCAAGATCGTGGAGATCCTGGCCGCAGCATTGATTCCTTTTCTGGCCGCGCTGAATACTTACCATAAGCTGGCGGGGGCGGTGACGCTGGTGACCGGGGGGCTGGGCGTGGTGATCACGATTTTGGAGGGGATTCTGCACCTGAATCAGTATCAGCAGTTGTGGACTTCGTATCGATCCACGTGCGAGGGGCTGAAACACGAGAAGTTCACCTACCTGGGCCACGCGGAACCGTACGCGAGCGCGGCCGATCCGCGTGCCCTGCTCACCGAGCGCGTGGAGACGCTGCTCTCGCAGGAAAACGTCGGGTGGACTTCCAGCCAGCAGCAGGCAGCCAAGGTCACGAGCGCAACCTAAGCAGCCAGGTTATTTCTCGCGCTCCTCATAGCAGGCGCGGCCGGGCACACAGCGGGCGAGATGGACGTAGTGATCGTCCGGACCGGCAGGGCTCATGGTGCGCAGGCACCAGTAACTCGACGACGTCTGGATACCCGGCAGCCACGATTCGGCATTCTCCGGCGTAGCTCCGTAGGGGTTCTTGGTGCGGAGGCACTGGCAGGGTTGGGTTGCATTCGTTGTTGTGCTCATGGTTGACCTCCGTTATCCTGCCGCGCTGGGATCGCGATCTCTTTGTCCGGCGGCGAGCAAAATGGTGCGGTAGACCGCGACCGGGAAGAGATCGAGCTTGTAGGCGTTTCCTGAAAGTGGCTGCGCACCTTCAACAGCGACCTTGCCGGCGGCGCGAGCGGTTTCTTCGTTGATGGACTTGCCTGTGAGAGCAGCTTCCGCCTGCGGCGAGCGGCGCACGACCGGCGACGCCGCGCCCATGGTGATGACCGCGCGGCGGCAGACATCGCCGTCCATTTCGAGTACGACGCCGGCATCGGCAATGGCCCAGTCGAAGCTCTCTTTTTCGCCGTACTTTTGATAAGCGGACCGCGTACCCGGCGCAGGCTTCGGAATCACAATGGCGGTGAGCAGTTCATCGGGCTCGATCACCGTGAACTTCGTCGGGTTGGCGTCAGGCACAACGTACAAGTCCCGGATGCCCAGATTGCGCTTGCCACGCTTCGCCGAGCTCAGCTCAACGCTCGCATTCAGGCCCAGCAGTGCTACGGCGGCCGATGAGGGCGCCACGGAGGGACAAGTCGCGTACTCCATGATGGCGTGGTACTGGTTTAGCCCATCGAAGGCGAAGCATAGATCCTTGCCCTTCCGGATGCACTGGAAGTCCGACGAGCGGTAGTACCAGCACTGCACGCGCTGCAGCAGGTTGCCACCGACGGTGGCGATGTTGCGAATGTGCGGCGTCGCGGCGTGACCGCTGGCATCGGCGAGAATCTGATACTGCGACTGGATGAGCGGATGGTCGCTGATCTCGGCGAGCGTGGTGAGCGGGCCGATCGTCAGCCCCTGCTCGGTCTCGCGAATGCCGCGCAGTCCGGAAATATTGCGGATGTTCACCAGCCGGGTGGGCTGCTCGATGCCGTCCTTCATCCGGTCGAGGAGATCGACGCCGCCCGCTTTAACGACGGCTCCGTCCTTCAACTGCGAGAGTGCCGCATCAACAGAGGAGCAGTCAGCGATGGAGAAGCGGTTCATGCCAGCTCCTTTCCCTGCGCGGGCGCGCGCAGCGCAGCCAGGACCACGTCCGGGGTCATGGGAGTTCGTCGAACGCGGACTCCCGTAGCGTTGTAAACAGCGTTGGCGACGGCCGCGCCGATGGAGACAACCCCGGCGGCTTCGCCGATACCGGAGGCGTCCGTGGAACTCTGTCCGATGTAGGCCTCGACCAGCCGCACATCGATGTCGGGGATTTCTCGGGAGCCGACGATCTTGTACTGCTCGAGATCGGGGTTCACCATAAGGCCGTAAACCGGATCGAGCAGGCGATTTTCCAGCAGCGTGTAGGAGATCCCCTGAATGATGCCGCCGTTGATCTGGCTGATCACCTGCGTCGGATTCATGGGGCGGCCGCAGTCGTGGACCGAGAGCACGCGCCGGACGTGGATGCGTCCGAGTTCCGTATCGACCTCGACCTCGGCGACATCGACGCCGCCATAGGTGAGGTACTTCTTTGGGTCGTAGTCGGAGATGCGCTTGGCCTGGACGGAGATTTGCGACGTGGTCATTTTGGCCGCCGCGCGCCGGAAGCTGACCGGTTCGAACTTGCCCGAGCGGCTGCGAACCTCGCCATCCACCAGCACCATGTCGTCCGGCGTGGAGCCGAGGGCCGGGGCAATGTCTGCCAGAAGCTTCTGCGCGGCCTGCCACGCTGCGTCGCGCACGGCCGGCGTTAGAGAAAGCGTGGTGACGCTGCCGCCGGAGTTGGGCCCTTCGGCGTAGTTGGTGTCGCCGATCTTGACCGCAACTTGCGAGGGCGGAACACCAAACTGCTCGGCCAGAATCTGCGCCATCACGGTCTTGATGCCTGAGCCGATGTCCTGAACGCCGGACAACACCTCGAGCGAGCCGTCCTTGTGGATGCGCACCTCGGCGGCGGAGTTCATGCTGACGAAGCGGTACCACACGGACTGCGCCAGTCCGACGCCGCGCTTGACGGGACCCTGATCCGCACTGGCAACAGGATTGCGTGACTTCCAGAGGTCGCTTGCGCGCACAACCAGGCGCTCCACGCGACGCACCGGGTGTGTGTCGGCCTTGTCGCGCAGATCGATGGGATCCATGCCGAGCTTCACCGCCAGTTCGTCCATTGTCTGTTCCAGAGCGAAGGCGCCCTGCGGATGACCCGGAGCCCGCATGGCGGACGCCGGACCCGCATTGATGAAGACGTCGTTCTCCTCGGTGTGCAGCGACGCGGATTGGTAAAGGTTGGCCGCCGGCCCGGAGCATCCCGCGCCGGTGCCGCATCCCGCGGTGCCGTAGGCGACCAGATGGATGGCCGTGATGGTGCCGTCTTTCTTCGCTCCGATGCGCAGCGTCTGGTCGGAACTTGGGCGATTGCCGACGGAGAGATGCTCCTCTTCGCGATCAAGCATCAGCCGCACCGGTACGCCCGTCTTCTTCGAGAGCGCCGCCGCCACCACGCCGGGGTTGCCCGCTCCGAACTTGGCGCCGAATCCGCCGCCCATGAATTCCGTGATGACGCGCACCTGGGTCAGCGGAAGCTTGAAGAAGCCGGCCAGCTCTTCGCGCACGCTGGCCGTGCCCTGCGTCGACGCCCAGACCGTCAGCAGCTCGGGCTTCCAGTCGGCGACGACGCCATGCGTTTCCAGCGCCGAGTGTGTCTGCACCTGGGTGACGTAGTGTCCTTCGACAATCACGTCGGCGTCCTTGAATCCCTGATCGGTCTCTCCGCGGCGATGGATTGCTGGGCCGTGGATGTTGCCGGTTTGACTCACATTGCGGGGACCTCCCCCGCCGCCTGCACTACCCTCTTCGTCTGCCGGGCCGGGGAAGACCTGGGGTGAATCGGGGGCGCGCGCTTTGTCCAGGTCGACAACGAACGGGCTCGCGTCATACCGAACCTTGACCAGCGCGGCCGCTTCCTCCGCGATCGCTGGCGAGGTTGCGGCCACGGCTGCCACAGGCTGTCCGGCATAGCGCACGACGGGATACTTCACCGGGTCCAGTGCGGGATTCCGCAAAACGGCGTTGCCGAGCACATGCTGGATCACGTGCACGCCACGGACGCCGGGAAGCTTCTCCGCCGCCGAAGTATCGATGGACACGATTTTCGCATGGGGCACAGAAGCGTTCACGAATTTCGCGTAGAGCATGCCGGGCAGCTGGATGTCCGACGTGTAGCGCGCCCGCCCGGTGGCTTTGGCCTGGCCGTCGTAGCGCTCGAACGATTGTCCGACATACTTCAGATCCTTATTAATCGGCCAGACCGGTGGCTCGGTCACAGGCACGTCGCGCGATTCCTCGGTAAGCGTGTAGCCAGGGACGCCGATGGGCATCTGCACTGTCTTCTTCGTGGGCGCGGCAGCCTGCGCGACAAGCGCGTCTTCCATGGGCGGTTTCGTCATTGTGCTCCTCGGCTACGCGTTGCGCGTGGTTCCGGCCACATCCATTGTGGCGGCGAAGATTTTCGGATAGGTGCCGCAGCGGCACAGATTGCCGGAAACGGCGTGGCGGATGTCATGCTCCGAGGGATGCGGGTTGCGCTCCAGCAGCGCGGCGCAGCTCATCACCATGCCCGGGGTGCAGAATCCGCACTGCATGGCGTCGTGCTTCACGAAAGCCGCCTGCAGAGGATGCATCCTGTCCTCTGAGGAAAGGCCCTCGATGGTGGTGACGTGGTGGCCGACAGCGTCGATGGCCAGCGTCATGCAGCTGTTCACCGGCATCTTGTCCAGCCACACCGTGCAGCCGGAACAAACGCCGCGGTCGCAAACAACCTTGGTGCCGGTCATGCCCAGATTGATCCGCAGCGCCTCGGCCAGCGTGGTGCGGGGCTCGATCTCAACGGTGTGCTCGGCGCCGTTGACGTGCAGTCGTACCGGAACCGGACCGGGGCCGAGTTCCGTCACCCCATTCGTCGCGGGGGCCGCGGTTTCGCTGCTGAAGGCCTGGACGCCATCCAGCAGCGCGGTTCCGGCAGCGGTCAGGCCCGCGCCCTTCAAAAAACCACGGCGGGTAATACCACTTCGCGCGGAATCAGGAAGCGTGGACGGTTCCGGCTGTTCGTCTGGAGCCTGAGGATGGGACCCTTTGGGATCGGGCATGGGGATTGCTCCTGTGATCGGCGGGAGGCACTCCGGCCTGCGAATCGCCGATGGGGACACTATAGCTCCAGCGAGGTTACGCCGTAAACCGCGGTCGGCTCTGCCAGGTTCTCGGCCGGAGGCTGCAACTGGCCCTTCGGCAGCAGCGTCTGGTCCCTCGTCACACAAAATCTACATGTCGCCTCGGAGAGTCCCGCGCCTCGTCCCAGGGGGCGGACCACGCTGGCTGATGAGGCGAAGAAAGATCGTTTATGAGCCCGAAGTTTCCGCAATTCTTTTTCCGATTGTGCTTGAACTTGTATCCGTCATACCGCAAAATGGATGACTCATCAGGCCTTTTCCGCAACCGTCACAAACAAGCGAAAAAAAGTGCCGATCCACACGGCATCTGCAAGCCCCTTTTGGAGGAAACGTGACCAGACGCTGTTTCTCAGTTACTGCGCTCGTATTCTCGCTGGTCCTTGCCGGGACCAGCTTCGCCCAGATCGCTACAACGTCACTGCGCGGGGTCGTAAAAGACCCGAGCGGTGCGGTGGTTCCCAACGCGAAAATCACCCTTACCAACGCGGCCACGGGCCAGATTCTCAGCGCCACTTCGAATGCGGCGGGCGAGTACTCCTTCACCCAGATTCCGCCCGCGCACTACACAATTGACGCAACCGCGACGGGTTTCGGCGACCAGAAGAAGTCCGCGGAACTGATTGTCGACCAGCCGGCCAGCATCGATTTCACCATGACTGTGAAGTCGCTCGCTGAAGTCGTGAACGTCAGCGCCGAAGCGCAGACGCTCAACACCACCGACGCATCGCTCGGCGGTTCGATGGACAACGCCCTGATCCAGGCGCTGCCCAGCGAAACCCGCAACGTGCCTGACCTGCTTTCGCTCGAGCCAGGCGTGCTCTACCTGCCGACACTCGGCGCCTCCGAGGCCAATCCCGGCGGTGACAGCCGCAGCGGCGCGGTGAATGGCATTCGTTCCGACCAGGGCAACGTCACCATCGACGGTGTCGACGACAACGACCAGGTCTTCGGCTACGCCTTCACCGGCGTGCTGCGCGAAACGCAGGATTCGGTCGAAGAATTCCGCGTTGCCACCTCCAACACCAATTCCGACGAAGGTCGTTCCGCAGGAGCCCAGGTCAGCCTCATCACCAAGTCCGGGACCAACAAATTCCATGGTGCGGCCTACGAGTACAACCGTCCCACGTTCACCGTGTCCAATAACTGGTTCGTGAAGCAGGCGCAGCTGAACAGCAATTTGCCCAACGTCCCGCCCAAATTGATTCGTAACATCTTCGGCGGCGCACTCGGCGGTCCGATTATCAAGGACAAGCTGTTCTTCTTCGGCAACTATGAAGGCAACCGCCAGGCGGAAGATCAGGTGGTTACGCAGACCACACCGACCGCCGCGTATCAGGCGGGGATCCTGAGCTATCCCGGCGGAACGCTGTCGCCCGCTCAGGTGACGCAGCTGGATGCTCCCTGTGTCTCTGCCGGAGGCTGCGAAACCGCCCAATATGCGCCAGGTCCCGGACCGAATCCCAACGCTCTTGCTTTCTTCAAGTCCATGCCCGCCGCCAACGGCTCGACCGAGGGCGACGGCCTGAACGAGGGTTCGTTTACTTTCGCCTCGCCCAATCCGGTTACCCTCAACACCAGCATCGGCCGTATTGACTGGACGCCGACGGAAAAGCATCGCATTTTTGCGCGCGCCGGTCTGCAGAAGGACACGACCGGCTATGCTGAGCAATTTCCAGGCCAGCCTCCTTCACAAAACTTCGAAGACAACACCAAGGGAGTCATCGGAGGCGATACCTGGTCTATTTCCCCCAATATCGTGAATGATATTCGCGCGGGCTATGTCCGCCAGGGCAACAGCCTTCGTGGTCTCGGTACCAGCGACTTCGTAGACTTCCGCTTCCTGTCCACTCCCACTGCGGAAACCCGCACTCTGACCCAGTCGGTTCCAGTCATCAATATCATCGATAACTTCAGCTGGACCAAGGGCAAGCACAGCATTCAAGTGGGCGGTAACTGGCGTCTCGTCCATCAAAACCGCTCTTCGGACAACAACTCCTACAGCGGCGCCAGCACCAATCCTTACTGGCTCGGCGGCAGCCCGCCCGATCCGACGACCATCGGCGCCCCCGCTGTTCCCGGCGGATTTACCAACTCTTACGTGATTGCCTATGCCAACCTCGTGGGCACCGTTCCCAGCGTGGGCGATCAGTTTAACTACAAAGTCACCAGCCCAACTCAGGCATCGCTGCTGGGCGATGGCACCCCCATCAGCCGTCACTTCAGCGCCGACGAGTACGAGTACTACCTGCAGGATGCCTGGAGGCCGACACCCAAACTGATCCTCACCTTTGGCATTCGCCAGAGCCTTCTGCAGACTCCCTGGGAGACCAGCGGCCAGCAGGTGGCTCCCACCATTGACACCCACACCTGGTTTGAGCAGCGCGAAACTGCGGCGCTCCAGGGGCAGATCTATGAGCCGACCCTCTCTTTCGCTCCAACCGGTCCCTTCTACGGCAAGCCCGGCTTCTGGCCCAAAGCCAAGAACAACGTGGCGCCCCGTTTTGCTCTGGCCTACTCCCTCAACGACAAGACATCCATCCGTCTTGGCGCCGGAATCTACTATGACCACTACGGCGAATCCCTGGTAAACGCCTTCGATCAGCACGGCGCCTATGGCATCAGCAGTTCCATTGGCAATCCGGCCGGACTCTATACTTCGGAAAGCTCACCGCGCTTCGTCAATCGCACCACGTTGCCTTTCAACAATGGCACGCCCCCGCAAACCGCGACGTTTCCCTATGCCCCGCCCAGCGGACTGAATGGGTTCTCCATTACCTGGGGTCTCGACAGCAAACTGAAGACGCCTTATACCGAAGCTTTCAACCTCTCCGTGCAACATCAGTTCCCCAAAGGCTGGACGCTGGAAGTCGACTATGTCGGCAACATGGGACGGCACCTGATTCAGAGCCTCGATCTCGCCGAACCTCCCGACTTTGTCGATCCGGGCGGCGGCGGCGACTACTACAGCGCCGGTACGCAGCTCTCACGTCTGGTCGACCAGAACGGCGGCGACAACACGGCCTCCGTTCCGGCCATCAAGTACTTCGAAGATGTCTTTCCCTGGATGGCGGGTTACGACTACGCCGGCGAAAGCGCTACGCAGGCGATCTATATGAACGAGTGGGCTCCGTATCGTGCCAATCTGGGAGCCACCACGGCTCTTTCCGATCTGGACTTCTACGGTCCTCTCATCGGCTTTTACCCGGCGCCGGCTAACTGGCAGCCTCACTTCTGGCAGGGACAATTCTCGTCGCTCTATGCCCTGTCCACCATCGGGATGAGCTACTACAACGCTGGCCAGGTGGTTCTGCGTCATCCCAGCGCCCACGGCCTGCAGCTGGACGTCGCCTGGACTCTCTCCAAATCCCTTGACTACGGGTCGGACGCCGAGCGCAGCACCGAGTTCGGCACCAGCGGCTCCGGTGGCTCCTTCAGCGACATCCTCAACACATGGCGGCCGTACCTGAACAAGGGCGTGTCGGATTTCGACACTCGCCAACTGCTCACCGTCGATGCCGTCTACCAGCTCCCCTTCGGCAGGGGGAAGCAGATGCTGAGTGGCGCCAACGGATTCGTCAACGCATTGGTTGGCGGCTGGGCGCTCTCCGGCATCAACCGCACGACCACCAGCCTGCCCTTCTCGCTCTTCGAGCCGGGCTGGACCACCGACTGGCAGATCGAAAGCTACGCCGTCACCACCGCTCCCATCAAGATGAATCGGCACTTTGACTGCAACGGCGACCCGGAGTTCTTTGCCAGTGCCGGTACTGACTGCGATTCTGCGGGCAGCGGCATCAACGGCGGTATCAATACCGGATCGCCCGTGCGCCTGCCTTATCCGGGTGAAGCCGGTGACCGCAACAACTTCCGGGGCGATGGTTTCTTCGACATCGATACCGGCCTCAATAAATCCTGGCAGATTCGCGAGTATGGTTCGCTCAAGTTTGCCTGGGAAACCTACAACACCACCAACACCGTGCGCTTTGATCCAGCTTCCATTGGCAGTCAATTGACGTCGGGGAATCTCGGCGTCGCCAGCAACCTCCTCGTCGAGCCGCGGCGCATGCAGTTCTCGCTGCGGTACGACTTCTGACCGGTTCGGCATTGCGAGCGCCGGGGACCGAAAGAGTCCCCGGCGCTTTTTGCTGCGCACCGAATTGTGATTACACTACTCGTTCACCGAAGAAGTTCAGGCCGAACGAGTGCGAATAGTGCGCTCGTCCTGAAAGCTCAGAAAGGGAACCATGCACTCATCGAGCATGCGCCGGCTGATCCTCACTTCCGCCACGATCCTTATTTCCCTGGCCGCGCAGGCGCAGGCGCCCACCCCGGCATCGGTGCTCGGCCACACTCCCGGCGACGACTACTACCTCGCGAATTACGAGGACGCCATTCGTTACTTCCACGAGCTGGCCGCGCACTCCGACCGCGTGAAGATGTTCACGGTGGGAAAGTCGACGGAGGGGCGCGACATTGAGGTAGCCGTGATCTCGTCGCCGCAGAACCTGGCAAGGCTGGACGAATATAAGGCGACTGCCCGGCGGCTGGCGACTTCACAGGGGCTGGATGACGCGCAGGCTCAGGAGCTGGCGCGCAGCTCCAAAGTCATCGTGCACATCGACGGCGGCCTGCACTCCAGCGAAGTCGCCGGCGGCCAGCACTCCATCGCGCTGGCTTACAAGCTGGCGTCCGCGCAGGGCGACCCCGAGATCGACGCCATTCTTGACAATGTGATCCTGGTGCTGTGGCCGACGCTGAATCCCGACGGCCAGGACATGGTGGTCTCGTGGTACCGCAAGAATCTCGGAACCCGCTTCGAAGTCAGTCCCATGCCGTGGCTCTTCCAGGATTACGTTGGGCACGATAACAATCGCGACGGCTACATGCTCAACATGAAAGAGTCACAGGTCGTAACCAGGGCGGAGATCGAATACTCCCCCGTCATCTTTTATTGCCAGCACCAGACCGCGCCGTTTCCGGCTCGTATCTGGATACCGCCGTTCTCCGATCCTATCTCGTCGAACATCAGCCCCTATGTCCGTAGTTGGTTCAATGTGATCGGGACGAACATGACTGCCTATCTCGATGCGCACCAGATGTCGGGAGCGATCAGCGAGTCGCGATTCGATAACTGGTATCCGGGCTTTGTCGACTACGCCGGCTCGTTCCGCAATGAGATTTCCTTCTTCACCGAGACCGCGCTCTATCGATACGCAACGCCGCGCTTCTACACCGTCGATGAATTTCCGAAAGAAATGCAGGATCTGAAGGCGCTGACTATGTACACCACGCCATGGCAAGGGGGATGGTGGCGGCTGAAAGATGCTGTCGATTACATGGTGGCGAGTTCGATGTCGGTGCTGGACACAGCCGCCCGTTATCGCGAGACGCTGCTCTACAATCGCTACCAGGCTGCACGCGACAACATCAGGCGCTTCGAGCAGGGGCCTCCGTTTGCCTATGTCATTCCCAGTGTGCAAACCGATGCGGCCGAGGGACAGTTGCTGGCGCACATCATGCAGGAGAACGGGATTGAGATTCGTGAATCGCAGGCGGGATTCCACGCCAATGACCGCGATTATCCTGCTGGTTCGTGGGTGATCCTCATGAATCAGCCCTATACCTCGATGGCCAAAGAACTGTTCGAGGTCCAGCGATACCCCGCGGCGCTGTTCACCGAAAGCCAGAAGCCCCTGGATTTACCCTACGACGTTACCGGGTGGACGCTGCCCATGCAGATGGGCGTTCGGGTGGACCCGATCACCGACCCGATCACGGACGAGCAGATAGCTCACCTGAAGGTAGTAACGGACCTGGATTCTCCACCCGCGGAAGTGCAGGGAAACGGCGCCACCTTTGTTCTGAGTCACCAGTCCAACTCCAGTTTCAAAGTGATCAACGATGTGCTGGCTGCAGGTGGTTCGGTCGGATTTGCGCAGGATGAAATGAAGACGCCCGAGGGCATGGAAAAAGGTGCCGTTGTAGTAAGTGGAGTTAGCCGTGCCAGCGTCGGCGACTTATCCAGGAAATACGCCATTTCCGCTATAGCTGCCGACAAGGCACCGGAGCACGTGATCGCGGTCCACAAAGCGCGCGTGGGGCTCTATCGTCCCTGGGATGCCTCCATCGACGAGGGCTGGACGCGCTGGATCCTGGAGCAATACGGTTATTCGCCCATCAGCCTGTACAACGCCGACATGCGTTCGGGCGGTCTGCGCGATCGCGTCGATGTGATCATCCTGCCGGATATGCGCCGGCAGCAGTTACTCGAAGGCTTCCGAGAAGGCATCGTCCCGGGCCAATATGCCGGAGGAATCGGCGACGAGGGGATCGACAATCTCCGTGAGTTTGTCCGCCGTGGCGGAACGCTGGTCGCGTTCAATCAGACGGCTGCGACCCTCGTCCCGCTGCTGTCGCTGCCCGTGACGAATGTGCTGGATGGCGTTAAGAGCGATAAGTTTTTCTGCTCCGGTGCGCTGCTCCGCGTGGAGCTCGGCGCCGCTGATCGGCCCGTGACGTGGGGATTGCCGAGTGAGCCGATCGTGATGTTCGAGCAGGGTCCGGCGTTCACGACACAGGCGGGATTCCACGGAGCGGTGCTGGCGCGGTATCCGAAGGACAGCGATCCGCTGGAGAGCGGACTGCTGCTGCATCCGGAAGCCATCGAGAACAAGGTCGCCGCTCTGGAAGTGCCGTACGGAAGCGGACGGATCTTTCTGTATGGATTCAAGCCGCAATGGCGCGGCCAGTCGCACGGGACCTACAAATTCTTCCTGAATGCACTCTACAAATATGACCAGCCGCCGTTTGCGAAGCCAGAGCCCGCCGAGCAGAAGGACCAAAAGGAAAAGGCAGCGGAATAGCGCGCCTGACTTGCGTTGTGCTTCCTGGACCGCCGAAAATGATCGTGTTCATAAAGGACCCCGATGAATCAGCATGAACCGATTCGCGCGCCGCGCGGCAACACCCGAACCGCGCGTGGCTGGATTCAGGAAGCGGCGAAGCGGATGCTGATGAACAATCTGGATCCCGAAGTCGCCGAGAAGCCCGCGGAGCTGATCGTCTACGGCGGCCGCGGCAAGGCGGCGCGCAACTGGGAGTGCTACTACAAGATCGTCGAGACGTTGGACCGTCTCGAGAGCAACCAAACGCTGCTCATCCAGTCGGGAAAGCCCGTTGCTGTGCTGGAGACGCAGCGGCTGGCCCCGCGCGTTCTCATCGCAAATTCGAATCTCGTGCCGCATTGGGCCAACTGGGAGCAGTTCGATAAGCTCGATCAGGCTGGCCTGATGATGTACGGCCAGATGACCGCCGGCTCGTGGATCTACATCGGCACCCAGGGAATTCTCCAGGGAACCTACGAGACTTTTCAGGGCGCCGCGCAGCGCCACTTCAACGGAACGCTTGCGGGCACCATCACCGTCACCGCGGGACTGGGTGGGATGGGCGGCGCGCAGCCGCTGGCCGTGAAGCTCGCAGGCGGCGTCAGCATTTGCGTCGAGGTCGACGCAAACCGCATCCAGCGCAGGCTGGAGACGCGCTACCTCGACAAGGCCACTGGCTCGCTCGACGAAGCGATCGCGATGGCGCGCGAGGCGAAGGCCGCCCGGCAGGCGATGTCCATCGGACTGATGGGCAACGCGGCTGAAGTTCTGCCGAAGATGGTGGAGATCGGATTCACGCCCGAGCTGGTGACCGACCAAACCAGCGCTCACGATCCGCTGTGGGGATACCTGCCGATTGCCCGCGCCGACGAAGACCTGAACGTGGTGCGCGCGAAGGAGCCGGATCGCTACATGGAGCGTGTGCGGACGTCGATGGTGGCGCACGTGCAGGCCATCCTGACCATGCAACAACGAGGCGCGGTCGCTTTCGATTATGGGAACAATCTGCGCACGCAGGCGCAGCTCGCCGGCGTAACCGATGCGTTTGCGTATCCAGGATTCGTGCCGGCTTTCATTCGCGACTCGTTCTGCGAAGGTCGTGGGCCGTTCCGCTGGGTCGCGCTCTCGGGCGATCCTGCGGACATTGCGAAGACCGATCAGGCGCTGCTCCAGCTTTTCCCCGACGACGAGCGTCTGACGCGATGGCTTACCTATGCTGCCGATCAAATCGCATTCCAGGGATTGCCGGCGCGCATCTGCTGGCTCGGCTATGGGCAGCGCGATCGTGCCGGGCTGCTTTTCAACCAGATGGTGCGCGATGGACGGCTGCAAGCTCCCATCGTCATTGGGCGCGATCATCTCGATGCCGGTTCAGTGGCGAGCCCGTTCCGCGAGACGGAGGCGATGCGCGACGGCTCCGACGCCGTTTCCGACTGGCCGTTGCTCAACTTCGCCACCGGCATCGCCAGTGGCGCTTCGTGGATGAGCTTTCATCACGGCGGCGGCGTCGGCATGGGCTACAGCCAGCACGCGGGACTGGTTGTCGTGGCCGACGGCAGCGACGAAGCCGAGGAGCGCCTGCGGCTGTGTCTGAGGAATGACCCTGCTCTCGGCGTGGTGCGCCATGCGGACGCCGGCTATGAACGGGCGATCAGCGTCGCGCGCAAGCGCGGCGTGGATATGCCAAGCCTCCCATGAAAGCCGACCTGCTTATCCGAGGCATTGCGCAGCTGGTGACGGCGGAGGGTCCTGGGCCGAAGCACGGCGCAGCGATGAGACAGCTCAAAGTCGTCGAGCAAGCTGCGCTGGCCATTGCCGACGGCACGATTCTCTGGGTCGGACCTGAAGCGGATTGGGACGGGGACGCCGAGGCCACTGTAGACGCACAGCATCGCGCTGTGGTCACGGGTCTGGTCGACCCGCACACGCATGCCGTGTGGGCTGGCGATCGCCTGGCAGACTTCGAAGCGCGCATCTCCGGGGTGCCCTACGAACGCATTCTGGCCTCGGGTGGCGGAATCTGGAGCACCATCCGCGCCACGGCGGCAACCTCGCCCGACGATCTGCTCGCACTCGCGAAGCCGCGCATCGATTCTCTGCTGCGATCCGGCGCGACCGTCATCGAAGTGAAGTCCGGATATGGATTCAAGCCCGAGGCCGAGATCGTGATGCTGCAGGTCATCCGCGACCTGGCTGCTAGAACCCCCGCGCGCATTGTCCCCACGTTGCTGATTCACGTTCCTCCCAAAAACGCGTCGGAGCGAGCCGCTTATGTGTCCGACGTGTGTCAGTCCTTGATTCCCGAGGCGGCGCGACAAAAGCTGGCCGAGGCTGTCGATGTATTCGTCGAAAAGGAAGCCTGGAGCGCGGTGGAAGCGGAGACGATGCTGACCTGCGCCCAACAGCATGGCGTTGCCATCAAACTCCACACCGAGCAATTCAACCGCGTGGGCGGATTCGAACTTGGCTTGCGCCTCGGTGCGCTCAGCGTCGATCATCTGGAGGCGTGCAGTGCCGAGCAGGTTGCAACTATGGCTGACAGTCCGACCATCGCCACGATTCTCCCCGGCGTATCGCTGCACCTGGGTCTGCCGCCGGCGCCCGGTCGTGCGTTGATCGATGCGGGAGCAGCGGTCGCCGTGGGAACCGATCTCAATCCCGGGTCGAGTCCGCTGTTCTCGGCTGCAATGGCGCTGGCACTCGCGGTGCGCCTGAACGGACTCACAGCGCAGGAGGCGCTGGTCGCGGGAACCGTGAATGCGACCTGCGCGCTGGGATTTTCCAACGCCGGACGAATCGAACCCGGTCTTCCCGCAGACTTTCTCGTGCTGCAGGGGTCAGACTGGCGCGAGTTGGTCTACACCCTCGGCAGCAATCCGGTGCGCGAAGTTTGGATCCGAGGCGAAAGGGTCGCGCCATGAGCATCGAGTCCGTTTCCAGAGGGACAGGGCGATGACGACGCTCTATCGTCCGGAGCTTCTGTTCGCCAACGGTGCCTTTGTGCGTAACACTGGGTTGCTGGTCGGCGACAACGGACAGGTGCTCGCAGTCACGGCGGCGCACACGCCGTCCGACACAGTCGTCGACCTGCCCGGCAAAGCGCTTCTGCCCGGCTTTGTGAACGTGCACTCACACGCCTTTCAGCGGCTCATCCGCGGCAAATCGGAATCGAGAGCCGTGAGCGGGAAAGATTTCTGGTCGTGGCGCGGAACCATGTATCACGCGGCGGCGCAACTCGACCCGCAGCAGGTATACGACGTCGCGCGCATGGCCTTCCTCGAAATGGTTCTCTCCGGTACGAGCACCGTCGGCGAATTTCACTATCTGCACACCGCCCCGAATGGCCGGCCCTATGATGATTCGAATCTGCTCAGCAAGCAGGTGATCGCAGCCGCACAGTCGGTGGGCATCCGCATCGTGCTGTTGCGCAGCGCCTATCTGCGCTCCGGCTTCCATCTGCCGCGCGATCCAGGTCAGATGCGATTCTTCGAGACGACGCCGGAGTTCCTCGCCAATATGGATGCGATGACCCAGGAATATGCGGCTGGGTCGCCCGACGTGCGGCTCGGGGTTGCGCCGCACAGCATCCGTGCTGTGCCGCTCGACGATGTGCGCGAGATCGCGGCGTGGGCTCGCGACAGAAGGCTGCCGCTGCATATGCACATGGCAGAGCAGGTGGCGGAGAACGAGGCGTGCCTGCGCGAATACGGCGCAACGCCTGTCGCGCTCATGGGTAAAGCCCGGTTGCTCGGCCCCGACTGGACCGCCGTGCACGCCATCCACATCACCGCGGACGAAACGGCGATGCTTGCGGATGCGGGAGCCACGATCTGCTCTTGTCCGACCACGGAGCGCAACCTCGGCGACGGAATCATCGCCGCGGACCACGTCATGAAGAGCGGGGTTCGCGTGGCGCTCGGGTCTGACAGCCAGGCGCAGATCGATCCGCTGGAGGATGCGCGCGAACTGGACTACCATCTGCGGCTGACGCATCAACAGCGCGCCATCCTCGATCAGATCGGCGAGCAGGCGCTGGCGGCGCGTCTCTTCGACTGCGCTACGGTGAATGGCGCGCGCGCACTGTCGGTGCCCTCGGGAACTCTGGCTGCGGATTCCTTCGCCGACTTTTTCACCATCGATCTTCGCGACGTGTCGATCGCCGGGAGCTCGGATGACGATCTGCTCTCGCTCATCGTCTTTGGCATGAACCGCACCGCGATTCGCGACGTGGCTGTGAACGGCAAGCTCGTCGTCCGCGATGGCAGACACACCGCGCAGGAGGAAATCATTTCCCGTTACGAAGAGGTTTACGCGAAGGTGTGGCGCGACGCCGCCGGGGCCGCGCGATGAAATCCGTCGTCGACCTTTTGTCGGACCTGATTCGCATTCCCTCCAATTCTGCGGTGTCCAATCGACCGGTCGTGGAGTATGCGACTCGCGTCCTCCACGGCGCCGACTGGTCCGTGCGTGAGTTGCCGTATAAGGATGCCGCAGGCGTGGAGAAGGTCAACCTGATCGCCGCGCCGCCCGGGCAAGATGTCTCGAACCACAACGTCGACCTCGTCTTCATGTGTCACACCGATACAGTTCCTTACGCGACGGAATGGGCGGCTGCGCTCGATCCGCTCCTGAAGAACGGAAACCTGCACGGGTGCGGAGCGTGCGATGTAAAGGGATTTCTCGCCTGCCTGCTCGCCGCGATTTCCCAAAGCGATTCGACGAAGCTGCCGGACGGCCTCCGCCTCGTGCTCACGGCGGAAGAAGAGATTGGCTGCATCGGAGCCTCGCGCCTGGTAGCAGACAACGCACTGCGGTCGCGCAGAATGATCATCGGCGAGCCGACGTCGCTGCATCCTGCTCGCGCCGGCAAGGGCTATTGTCTTGCCGAAGTCACGGTTTGGGGCAAAGAGGCGCACAGCGCCCACCCGCAGCAGGGAGTCTCCGCGATTTACCACGCCGCTCGGCTGATCACAGCCATTGAGGACTTTGCCGAGCAACTCGCGGCGGAGACGCACAGCTTCTTCGAACCCTGCTTCACGACTGTGAACATCGGCACGATTGAAGGGGGCACCGCGAAGAACATCGTTCCTGGCGTGTGCCGATTTCAACTCGAGTGGAGACCGATTCCGAGCCAGTCGCCGGACGCCGTTTTCGCATCGGCGGAGAAGATTATCGAGCGCCTGCAACGGTCGATTCCGGAGTTTCGCGCCGAAATTAAACCAATGCGCCAGCAGCCGGGATTCGAGACACGCGCCGACGCGCCTTTGGTCCGCTCGATGGAAGCACTCACCGGCCGGAGCGCGATCTCCATTCCCTTCGGTTCCGAAGCCAGCATCTTCTCGCCACTCGCCGAAGAAGTCATTGTCTTCGGTCCGGGCGATATGCGGACCGCGCACAGCAGCCGCGAATGCGTGCCCGTTGCGGAACTCGATCAGGCTGTGAGCTGTCTCACCGCGCTGATGAAAGCCGGATAAGTCCCGGACCGGAAGAGCAGCGGACGAGCAGCTCCTCGTGTGTTTCTAGTTGTCGCTGCTGACTGTGGAACTGTGGATGGACTCAACGCGTGCCCTCCGGCCCGCCTGCGCGCGTGCCTCGAAGCTCGCGCAGTTACGCCCGGAGTTCTTGGCGACGTACAGCGCGGTATCGGCGCGGCTGAGGACTTCCCGGATCGAGGGAGAATCCACTTCGGGACGGAAGGTGGCGACGCCGATGCTGCAGGTGAGGCGAATCCGGTTCTCTCCGATCTCGAATGGCCGCGACCGGATCGATTCGAGCAGATCGTCGACGCGCCCGGTCGCGGGAGCGGGATCCCACCCTGGAAAGAGGATGAGAAATTCTTCTCCGCCGTAGCGGCCAACGATGTCATACCCACGCATGGTGCAGCGGAAGCGGTCGGCGGATTCGCGGATCACGTCGTCGCCGCAAAGATGGCCGTAGTTGTCGTTGAGGCTCTTGAAATGGTCGAGATCAGCAATTAGCACGCCCAGCGGAGTCCGGTCGCGCGTCGCGCGGGAGATTTCCCGCTGCAGATGCTCCAGCATCGCGGCGCGATTGAAGATTCCGGTTAGAGAATCGTGAGTCGCCTGGATGTGCAACTCCCGCCGCGTGGCTTCCAGAGCCGCCTTTTCCGCTTCGAGCTGCGCCGTACGTTCAGCCACAATGCGAGTCAGTTCCTGCTGGCGGCGCGTGAGGCTGCGCGTGCGGAAAGCAATGACGCCCCACGTCAGAAGCAGAGCGAGCATTGCATAGAATGCGTACGCCATGGGCGTGCGGCTCAGAGGGGGCCGTAGCGAGAAGCTGAAGGAGGCCCCGGTCGGGCTCCAGATGCCGTCGTTGTTTTCCGCCTGCACCGTAAACGTGTAGTAGCCGGGAGGCAGGTTGGTGTACCACGCATTGCGGCGTCCGCCGGAATAGTTCCAGTCCGGATCGAAGCCGATGAGCCGGTAGCGAAAGTGTTCCCGCTGCGGCGCCACAAAGCTGGGGGCGCTGAAGGACACCTCCAGATTGCCGGAGCCGGGGCCAAGACGGATGTGGTCGGTGAGGGGAATGGTGTGCGAGTCGAGCTTGACGCGGTCGATCCACACCGGCGGCACGACGGTGTTCACCGGGATGTGAGCAGGATCGATTACCGCGACTCCCTCAATCGTCCCAAACCACAGACGGCCGTCGCGGCTCTTCCAGACGCACGGCATGCTGCCGTACAGCGTCTCGCGTGTGCGCAGACCGTCGGCGGTTCCGTACAGCACAGGATGCAGCGCAGCGTCGGGATGCCCCTCCGATTGCTTCAGCTCGGCCTTCGCGATGCGGAAGATGCCGGTATCGCCGCCAAACCAGAGGTTGCCGTCGTCATCGCCGATGATCGAACCGATCGACGTATCGGGGATGCCCTGATCCGGCGTCCATGTGAACACGTGACCGTCGCGGATGTGGCTAAGGCCGCCGCTCTGCATCCCCACCCACATGCTGCCGTCGGCATCCGCATACAGGCTCATCACGTGATCGCTGTGCAGGCCGTTGGCGGTCGTGAAGGTCGCAGTCACCCCGTGGAAGATGCGCTGGGCGCCGTCGCCGTCGAGACCGATCCAGAGCGCACCGTCGGTGGATTCAGCGAGGGAAGCGATGCGCCCGCTGTCGCTCAGGTGGCGAATCGTGCCGTGATCGAAACGGGCGAGTCCCTTTCCCTCGAATCCGATCCACAGAGTGCCGTCACGGTCCTCCAGAAGCGAATTCACCGAAGAATCGCTGGCCTGCGGGTCGCGATAGATCGAGATACTTCCTTTGTGAATGCGGGCAATGGTGCCGCGCCGATATCCAACCCACAGATCGCCGTCGCGCGTCTGCACCATGGAATAGACCGCCTGATTGGGCAGGCCCTTTTTCGGCCCCCACACTTCTACCCGCCCGTCGGCGAGCAGATGATCCAGGCCGTTGTCGTCGGCGCCGATCCACATGGTGCCGTCCTGCGCCTGCAGCACGTTGCCGGTGTAATTGCCGGAGAGTCCTTCCGGCCTGCCGAAAGCTGTGAACTTCCCGTCGCGCAGCTGCGCCGCCCCGGTGTCGAGGAAACCGATCCAGCGGCTGCCTTCACGGTCCTCGAAAAGGGCATGGTCGCAGCGGTCGCTGGGCAATCCGCGCGACGCGTCGTAGAAATCCAGCTTGCCGCGGTAGAGGCGAGCAATTCCGTGCCGGTCGAAGGCGATCCAGAGCGCGCCGTCGTGATCGGCGAGCAGGGCGGCGATTTCGTTCCACGGCAGACGCTGCGGAAAAATCGAGATGCGTCCGTTGCGAATTTGCGCCAGCCCGTTCGCCTGCGTCCCGATCCAGAGGGAGCCATCCTGAGCCGGCGCGAGGGCGACGATGTCATCGCCCGGCAGTCCATCCCGGGTGGTAAAGCTTTTGAAGCGGCCGTGTTCGAAGCGCGACAGACCCCTTGCGGTTCCCACCCAGAGCGTCCCGCCGGCGTCGAGCGTCATCGTGCGGATGGCGACATCGGCCAGACCGTCGCTGGTTGTCCAGTTCTGCACGCGCCCATTCACGACCCGGTTGAGTCCTCGGCCGGTGCCGACCCACAGACCGCCCTCGCGATCTTCGCAGAGGGCCGCGATGTTGTTCCCTGACAGGCCATCCCTGGCGGTGAGAGTCTTAAATACGCCTTCAGGTCCCCCGGAAGTCGTCGGCTGATAGTGGCTGAGGCCGCTGTCGGTTCCGATCCACAGGCTGCCGTCGCGACCGGCTGCCAGTGCCTGAATAAAGCTCGACGCCAGACCGTGGGCATTGTGGCGCGTGTAGGTGTTGAAGTGAGCCCCGTCGAAGCGCGTCAGACCTTCCTGCGTTCCGAACCACAGATAGCCATCCGCCGTTTGCGCGATCGCCTGGACGGAGTTTTGCGGCAACCCGGACTCGCTGGTCCAGGAAGTTTGCATGTACTGGGTGATGGCCTTGGCTGGATCGAGCGCAAAGGCGGTCTGGGTAGCCAGAATCGCCGCCAGAATCGCCGCCGCGAAGATCGACGCGGCCCACACGCAGGCGCTCCGTGCGCACCTTTCACGTCGAGTTGGAGTGACCAGGACCATAGCGTTCACGGTCCTACGAAACCGCCTCTACTTCGCGCTCGCGCGTCGTCGCCACGCCCGCGCCCCACGCGAGTTGCTCCATTGGGTTGGGAGTCGGTCTGCCCAGCAGATAGCCCTGCGCCTCGTTGGTGCCCAGCGATTTCATCAGCTCCAGCTGCTCCCGGGTTTCGATGCCCTCCACGATCACCCTCATGTGCAGGTTGTGGGCCATCGACAGAATCGACTGAACGAACGCCCGCGTCTCCTGGCGCATCGCCAGCTCGGTCACAAAGGAGCGATCCAGCTTCAGCGCATCGAGGAACAGCTTCGGCAGATAGCTCAGGCAGGAATAACCAGTCCCGAAGTCGTCCATAGCCACGCCGATGCCTCGGCCTGTCAGCCTGCGGATCAGATCGGCGGCTCGCTCCACCCCGGTCAGGGTTGCGGATTCGGTAAGTTCGAGCTGCAGCAGCGTAGGCCTTAGGCCGGTGCGGTGCAGGACCTCCTCCACGTCCTCCAGAAATGAGTCGCGCGCAAACTGCACGCTGGAAACGTTCACGGCAACCTGAATGGGTCTGCCGGCTTTGCGCTGCCACGTGACTGCGTCCGCGCAGGCCCGCTCCATCACGTAGGCGCCCAGGGGAACGATGAGTCCGCTCTCCTCGGCGACCGGGATGAAACTTAGAGGAGGAATCGGTCCCAGCGTTGGATGGGTCCACCGCGCGAGCGCCTCGAAACGCACGATGGTATTCGTAGCCAGGTCGAATTCGGGCTGGTAGTGAACCTTGATTTCGCCCTCTTCGATGGCGCGCCGCAACTCGCCCTCCAGCATCAGACGCTCCCGCGCCGCGCTGCCCAGGCCGTCACCGAACGCCACGATGCGGTTTTTCCCGTTCCGTTTCGCAGCGACCATCGCGCAGTCGGCTTGTCGCAGCATCTGCCCACTCTCTTTTCCGTGGTCCGGAAAGAGGCTGATCCCGATACTGGCGGTCATCCGGATCGAATGGCCCTCGATTTCGAAAGGCTCCTTCAGGACTTCCAGCGCGCTCTCGGCCGCGCTTTCGGCATCCCCTCGGTTCTGCACATTGTCCAGGATCAGCGTGAACTCGTCGCTGCCGATGCGCGCCAGCGTGTCCGATTGCCGGAAGCGCGCTTTCATCCGTTGCGCCACCTGGCCGAGGAGCACGTCGCCCACGCCATGACCCAGGCTGTCATTGACCAGCTTGAATCCATCCAGATCGATATAGAGCAGCGCTACCTTCCGGTTCTCGCGCCGCGCCTTGGCCACGCTGTGCGACAGCCGATCCGTCAGCAGCCGGCGATTGGGCAAGCCGGTCAGATCGTCCACCAGCGCCATATGCTGCAGCCTGGCTTCGGCGTCTCTCTTCGCGCGGTCCCGCCGCTGCAGCTCCGAGAGCATCGCGTTGAACCCGTCCACCAGCTCGCTGATCTCTTGTGTCCCGCGCGCCGGCATCTGCGGATCGAACGGCCGCTGGGCCGCTACCTGCAGCATCGATCGGGACAGATCGCTGATGGCCTGTGTCGTTTCCGATGCCTTCCGCAGAGCCTCCGCTTGTTCGCTCAGCCGCCGCCGCAGCTTGTTCACGCGCGCGAGAACCACCAGGATCGCCACAATCAAAAGCGCCAGGATGACCGTCATCACCGCAATTGTGGGCGGCGTCCACGAGGGAGCGCTCCGGACAACCGTCAGATCCGCCGGCGAGCGCTGCTGGTTCGGTGGGTTGGCGCCATCAACCGGAGCGGACGCTGCGCCCGTGAGTACTTCGGACGGTGGAGCGAGGCTCTTGGGAGCCGTGGGGTGAACCCGGATCTTCTGCAGTCCGACGCTGCCCGGTCCGTCTGAAGCGTCGAGCGTCGTGGTGGCCTCGATCGCGACCTCTTCGCCCGCCAATACTCCGGCCGGCAGTGGATTCGCCTTGATCGGCATCGCTCCGGTTTCGTCCTTGAGCCAGAACAGCTTCCCTTGCTCATCGACGTACGTGATCACGCCGATAAGATGTACTGCCGAGTTAACGGGCAGATTGCGCAGTTCCTGGATGGTGTTGTGCTTCGATAAGGCGGACGCCTGACAGGACGCAGGCGCGATCATCCCCGCGCCAAGCGCCGCTCCCAGGACTGCGGCTAACTTGATCCCTGCGAAGCCATTGCGGCTCATTCGAGAATCATGAGTCGCCGACCCACCTCTCGGCCATACAACTTTGGCTCCGGGCCGTACCCTAATGGAATTAGAAGACTTAGGCAGGGATATGCCGGCGAAGTCCGTCTGCCTGGATATGGCCCGGAAAGCGGGCCGGACGACTGCTTTTTCGCGCCGCGCAGCCGCGCCGCAGCCTGTCCCGTCTGATTTTATTGGGTTTATAGAAGCGCCATTGGCTGCTGGAATACGCCTGGCGGAAATAGAACCCGCTCACGCCGGTTTTCAAAGCCAGCGCTTTTGCATCGACCCGAAGCAATCCGGCCCATGGCGCTTATAGTTCCTGCGAAACCGCCTCCGGGTTCTCCGTCCCGCGCGCAATATCCGCTCCCCAGCTGAGCTGTTCCAGCGGATTGGGAGACGGCCGGCCGAGCAGGTATCCCTGTGCCTCGTTGGTGCCCAGCGCCCGGATCAGCTTCAGCTGTTCCGTGGTCTCGATTCCCTCCACGATGACCTTCATGTGGAGGTTGTGGGCCATCAGCAGAATGGACTGGACGAAGGCGCGGGTTTCCGGATGCACCACCAGCTCGTTGACGAAGGACCGATCGAGCTTCAGCGCATCGAAGCAGAGCTTCGGCAAATAACTCAGTCAGGAGTATCCCGTCCCGAAGTCGTCCATCGCAACGCTGATGCCCTTGCTCTTCAGACGCCGCATCATTTCGGCGGTGCGCTCGACGCCGGTCAGGGTGGCGGATTCGGTGAGTTCGAGTTGCAGCAGGCTGGGCTTCAGTCCGGTGCGGCGCAGGATATCCTCGACCTCCTCGATGAAGGAATCGCGCGCAAACTGCACGCTGGATACGTTGACCGCGACCTGAATCGGCCGCTTCATTCTGCGCTGCCAGATCACCGCGTCCGCGCAGGCCCGCTCCATCACGTACGCCCCCAGCGGGACAATCAGCCCGGTCTCCTCGGCGATGGGAATGAAGGTGAGAGGCGGGATGGCTCCCAGCTTCGGGTGAGACCAGCGCGCCAGAGCCTCGAAGCGAACGATGGTATTGGTGTCCAGGTCGAATTCCGGCTGGTAATGCACGGTGATTTCGCCGCTTTCGATCGCGCGCCGCAGCTCGCCTTCCAGCGTCAGGCGCTCGCGCGCGGCGTTGCCCAGATCGTCGCCAAACAGGACGGCGCGGTCTTTTCCGCTTTTCTTGGCGGCGTACATGGCGCAGTCTGCTTGCTGCAAAAGTTGCCCGCCTTCGCTGCCGTGATCCGGAAAGACGCTGATGCCGATGCTGGCGGTGATCCGGATGGTATGGCCTTCGATTTCGAACGGGATTTTCAGCACTTCCAGAACGCTCTCCGCGGCCTTTTCCGCGTCGGCTCCGGACTGAACGTGGTCCAGGATCAGCGTGAACTCGTCGCTGCCAATGCGCGCCAGCGTGTCCGATTGCCGGAAACGGGATTGCACGCGCTGCGCCACCTGACCCAGAAGAACATCTCCGATGCTGTGGCCAAGGCTGTCGTTGACCAGCTTGAAGCCGTCGATGTCGATGTAGAGCAACGCCACCATCCGGTTTTCGCGCCGCGCCTTCGCCAGATTCTGCGACAAGCGATCCGCCAGCAGCCGGCGGTTCGGCAATCCGGTCAGGTCGTCGATGAGCGCCATGTGCTGCATCCTCGCTTCGGCGTCTCGCTTGGCGCGATCCCGTTGCCGCAGCTCGGACAGCATGGTGTTGAATCCCACCACCAGATGGGCAATGTCTTCGCTGCCTCGCACCGAAACCTGCGTATCGAACTGCTGCTGACTCGAAACCTGCTCCATCGCGGTGGATAGATCCGTGATGGCCTGCGCCGTTTCAGAAGCTTTTCTCAGAGCCGCTGTCTGCGAGCGCACGCGGCGCCGCAGGATGCTCACCCAAACGAGGATCCCGAGTATCAGCACCAGGAAGACCGTCAGAAGGACCAGGGTTGCGCGCAGTGTCCAGAACGGGGCGGGCCGGATGACGGTCAGATCGCGCGGGGAACGCAGCAGGATCTGGAAGCTGGCCGGGCTTTCTTCCAGAATCCTGTAGAGCTTGCCCGGGTCCACTTGCGCAGAAGAGACGCCCGTGAGCCGTAGCACGCTCCCTTCTCGTAGTTGCCACGGAGGTGTTCCGAGGTCCGATGTATCCAGTTGCGCTGTAAATGTGCGCACGCCCGACTGCAGCACCAGGTTCTTGCGGGCGGGTTCATCCAGCGCCGCCAGCAGCTTGCCCTCCACGGTCACCAGCATGGAGTCTTCGTGGCCCTGCAGCAGCGACTCCACCGTGACCACCTTCGGGACAATCGAACCAGAGCGGGCCGCCGAACGAAACGTCGCGTCGGTCATCACCGGCGAATATCTGCCCACCAGGGTGGGATAGCCGATCGCATCCACCACCTCGCCCACGTGGATGGAGCGGGTGTCGCCGCGCACCTCCACCCCGTCCGTCGCATCCTGCAGGTACACGTAGTCCGGTTCCACCAGCGTGACCGTGCCCTCCACTTTCACGCGATGGCCGGAGCGGGCGTTCGGCGAGTAGTGCAGCAGGGAGCCGATGGGTGTCGCTTCCATAGCAAACGGATGCGGAACCGCCGGCTCCAGCACATCGATGTCGGAACGGCTTTCGACCAGGAGCTGGTAACCCACCAGCTGACGGCGCGAATTGAAGACAGTTCCGAATACGCCCCGAATGCGGACGGTTGCATCTTCCAGGCTGCGCGCCTGATCGGCGTCTGGAAATATCGGCGAGGTGTAAACGTGAATCTGTCCCACCGCCGTAAGCAGATCGAAGGTCAGCGAGGTGTGATTCGATTCCTCTCCCACCCTCATGGGGTGAACGACGCCCTCGATGCTCACGTACTGCGAATCCAGCGATCCGGCGGCGGCTCTGCTCTGCGTTACGGCCACGGCCGCCGGCAAGGGGGCCATGCCGTCGAACTCGAACTTCGGGGCAACGATGACCGGAGCAAAGTCTCCCGCACCCGTAATTCCAGTCAGGGTGACGCGCCGGCCCACGATCAGTTCCCCGTGATCGCCCGAATACTTCACATAAATGCCGCCGGTCCTGTCCTGAAAGAAAAACTGGCGCCATTGGGGATCGACGTAAGTGACGACGCCGGTGATACTGACCGGCAAAGCCTCCGCGGCTCGTGACGCGGGCAGGTCGCGCACCGCGCGCACGCTGGTGAGCGGCTGCGGAATCGGACTCGATTCGCTGCTGTCGTCGATCTGCTCGGGCGAGAGCATCGTCACCTGGGCATGAAACAGGTCGATGCGCAGCCCGTTGCGGCTGGGAAAGCCTTCCACCTCGACCGGCCATCCGGTCTTCAGCGCCTGCGCTACGGAGAGATAGCACTCGGTCGCGCCCCAGCGATCCTCGAGCAGAATGGAATCGGGTGTCGCCGCCGCGATCCGGCCGCGAATCCGGATGCGGTGGCCATGGCCCGCGTGGCTCTCGCTGTAGAGGGTCCGGATCGAATACAACGGTGATGGCGCCGGAGCAGGTTCCTCGATCTGCAGGTCCTGACCGGACGGCGCCCATATCCGGTTGCGAACCAGCGCTCCCTGCGGCGTGCGTTCCTGCTCCGGAAGACCGACAATGCGGATTCTGCTGTTGATCAAACTCGAATAGTCGCTGGAGGGCTTCGCGACGATCAATTCGACCTCGGGGCCGCCATCCGCGACCGAGAGGTGAGCGCGCCCGCCCCCGTCCAGCGAAGCGTCCTCCACCACCGCCGTCATCTGCACCCGAATGCCATTCTTCTCGGAAGTGGGAAAGTTCGCGAGAGTCACCGGGAACGGCTGTGGCAGTCGCACGTGAGCCGCAGTGGGATGAACCCTGATCTCCTGTAATCCGACGCTGATCGGACCTTTGCGGCGATCATAGGGACTTGTCTTGGTCGCATCGATCGAGATCGTCTGGCCGGCGTGCACGCCCGCCTGAGCCGGATTCGCCGATATCGGTATCGCCCCGGTTTCATCCTGAATCCAGAAGCGTCCTCCCGGCTCATCGACGAAGGTAACTACACCGATAAGGTGTACTCCTGAGTTAATGGGTAAGTCCTGCAGCTCCTGGATCGTATCGTGGCGGGATAAGACAGACCACTGCCAGAGTGCGATGCAGATGATTCCTGCGCCCAGCACTGGTGCCAGGATCGCGGCAATCCTGGTTCCGGCGACGCCGCTGCGGGCCATTTGTGAATCATGGTTCGATAGCGAACACTTCGGCCATACAACTTTGGCTTAGAGTCGTACCCTAATGGAATTAGGTGACTTATGAAGGTATCGCGAGACGGAAAGCCTCGACCCGAAAACTTCCTTCCGGTCGATGACTGCCGTCATTCTCATGCCGGGGAAGGGATATCGGCAAAGCCAGCTTCATTACTGATTTAGTTAGATTTATGACACTGTTGATAGCTCGGTGATCAAGCCTCTTGACGAAAATTGAACGCCCAGTGCCCCGGGCTAAACCACGATGGTATTAGCAAAGTGCTTAACTTACGTTGGTCTCTGAAGTATTCAATCCACCCTACGACAGCGTCATACCGCCGCTGCCCTGGAGGAACGAGACCCGGCTTTGCACCGCGTGATCGACCCACGTTTTTGGAGCACCGGGCCGGAATTGAACCGGCGAATACTGGTTTTGCAGGCGAGATAATTATCGTAATATCAAAGACTTACGTGGACTATCAGGCACTGAGAATCCCCGAAAAGTCCTAAAGGGAAGTTTCTCAGTGGTGCAAAAGTGGTGTGACCGCCAACGGAAGACTAGGTGTGAGGTTTCAACAGGTTGTCCACCTGATCGAGAACTTGGAAGCTGGGTTTGCGAAGACTCTGCGACTCAGGAGACCAGATGGACTATCACCAGAATGCCCGACTGACGATACACAGTCGAGAACGCTTAGCCAGAAGGGTTCTTGTCGAGCGATGCACGCTGAAGCTGGCTGCGGCCAGCCTGGGCGTGAGCGCGAAGACGGCCGCCAAATCGGTGTGCCTCTATGGTGAGCTGGGAGTGGCGGGCCTGAGGGATCGCAGCTCGCGCCCGGAGCGTTCACCGCGCCAGAGGTGTTTTCCCTTAGTGGAAAGGGTTTTGGCTCTTCGCGGTCAGCGCTGGACCGGATGCCGGATTGCGCAGACCGTGGGGCTGAGCCGCGCCACCGTCAGCCGCACCCTGCGCCGGCGGAAGCTGAGCCGGATGCTGGATCTCGATCCGCCAGTGCCGGCCAGGCGCTATGAGCACGCTGCTGCCGGGGATCTGCTGCATCTGGATGAAGTCGGACGCGGGATAACTCGCTTTCGCTTCAAGAAACCGTCCGTCAGATTTTCTTCGCAAATGTTTCTCTGTTTCGACTCGGGATGGGGGTCCAATGAATGATCGATCATTCCCCATGAAGAGAGGCCCTTCCAGATGACTGCAACAGAGCACGCCGGCTTTGATGCCGCTACGTTTCTCGCGGAGGCAGCACTCGGACGGCGGATCATCCGAGTCGGGCCGAAACAAACCTTCTTTTCGCAGGGAGATCCGGCTGAATTCGTCTTATATCTTCAAAAGGGTCGCGCAAAGCTCACTGTGGTTTCTGAAAGGGGGAAGGAAGCTACGATTACCCTTTTCTCGGCTGGCGACTTCATCGGAGAGGAGTCGATCGCCGAAATGCGGCGAGATCTGGTCCTTCGTATACCGGTTTCGCGAACTTTCTCTATCGCGATGAGCTTGAGACGATGCGCACCGACGGGCATCTCACGCAGCTCGACGCGGCCTTTTCGCGCGATCAGGAGCACAAGATCTATGTGCAGGACCTGATGACGCAGCATGCGCGGCAACAGTGGAGCTGGCTTGAAGACGGAGCGTTTCTCTATGTGTGCGGCGATGGCACACGCATGGCGAAGGATGTGGACCGGGCGCTGCACAGCATTGTCGCCGCCCAGGACGGTCTCGAGCGACGGCAGACCGAGAATTACGTTCAGATACTGAGAGACAATCGCCGCTATCAGCGGGATGTCTATTGAAAGCAGCGCTGCCAAGCGCAACCGGGTGCGTATAGCGTATTCGAAGCGCACCCGACTCGCTCATTTCCCCGCCCGTAGCCTTCTCGCGCGGAATTCCTCTCCGACTGCCGCCAGCGTCTCACGGTCCAGCAGCCGTGCCGCGAGCGGGAAGACAGTGGTCTCCTCCACCTGAATGTGCTGCGCATAGAGTCGGCTGAGCCGGCCCGTCGCTGTTCCCAAGGCTCGACGATCTTCGGGGCCGAGGGTGCCGTTCGCGATCCATTCGGAAAAGAGACGCTCGACAGCCGCATGAAGACCGGGCTTCGCTGTGTTCCTTCTCCAGTTCGTCGATCACCGCGCGTTGACCAGGAACGTCCCCCTGCTGAATACGCGGGAAAAGGGATTGCTCCTCATCGGCGGTATCCCGTGTGCCGCCCTCAACAAAGTACCGGATTGCCGATTGCACGGCTTCTGTCTCCTGGATCGTCAGGGAGCCCGCTGCTCGCTCAGCCACCAAGCAAAGGATTTCGAGAAATTGCTCGATGCGGCGATGGCAATCCTTGAGCATCCCAAGGGGATTGTCGAATCCGGAGTCGAGTTTTGCGCCAATTTGTATCGCCATGATCTTCTTTGAACTCAATCACATTCGGGCGCATTCCGCGAGAAGCGGTGCGGCGTGGGTCCGCCTGGCCGCCACGCCCCGTAATTATTCTCCCAAGGGCTCAGCCGGTTGCAGTGACTTTAGTCACGGCCACCCGTTTGGCGACCGGATTAGCCTGACCTCCGTATCTCGACGGGCGAAGCAGCCTTGGGTACACCACGCGGGGTCTGGAAACCTTTCCCAGTTCGGTTCGGCGTGGCGCATCTTTATCGGAAGCCTCACACGCCAGCCATACCAGGTTTGCCAGGATTCAGCGCGCGCCGGCGCATCAGCTCGCCCATGAATTCAGATTGGAGGATGGATCGGAATGGCCACCGCTACGGCTCCTGCATCGCTGCCGCCCGCAAGCATGCCGTCCACGACCTACCTGAGTGAGAGTGGTCTCAAATCGTGGTTTCTGACGCAGGATCATAAGCGGATCGCAATCCTCTATCTCTGCTCAACGCTTTTCTTTTTCATGATCGGCGGCACGATGGCGGCGCTCATTCGGCTTGAGCTGCTCACGCCGCAAGGCGACCTAGTGGCCGCGGATACCTACAACAAGCTGTTCTCCATCCACGGCATCATTATGGTCTTCTTTTTCCTGGTGCCGATTGCCCCCGCGGTCCTCGGAAACTTCCTTATTCCCCTCATGATTGGCGCACGCGACGTCGCGTTTCCCAAAATCAACCTTCTAAGCTGGTATCTGTTCGTGGTGGGGGGTTGCGTCGAACTTTGCATGATGGTCTTCGGGGGTGTCGACACCGGCTGGACCTTCACGACACCGCTGAGTACGCATTACCTCAACACGCATGTTGTCGGTGCCGCGATGGGGATTTTCATCGCCGGCTTTTCGTCGATCCTGACCGGCGTCAACTTCATTGTCACAATCCACCGCATGCGGGCGCCGGGAATGACCTGGTTCCGCCTTCCTCTGTTCATCTGGTCGTATTACTCGACGGCGATCATCTTTGTGCTGGCCACTCCTGTCATTGCCATCACCCTGGTTCTGGTGGTTCTGGAGCGGCTGACCGGCATAGGTGTCTTTGATCCAACCAAGGGCGGCGACCCTCTTCTCTTTCAGCACCTCTTCTGGTTCTATTCTCATCCCGCGGTGTACGTGATGATCCTGCCCGGGATGGGCATCATCTCCGAGGTGATCGCTTGTTTCTGCCGCAAGCGCGTTTTCGGATATACGGCGGTCGCGTTCTCCTCAGTCAGCATCGCCGTCTTCAGCTTCTTTGTGTGGGCCCATCACATGTTTATCATGGGGATTTCGAGCTACTCGGCGCTGGTGTTTTCCTTCATGACGATGCTGGTGGCAATCCCTTCCGCGATCAAGATCTTCAACTGGTCGGCGACGATGTATAAGGGCTCAATATCCTTCGACACCCCCATGATCTACACGCTTGGCTTCATGGGCCTGTTTACCATTGGTGGATTGACCGGAGTATTTCTTGCCTCGATGGGCATGGATATCCACCTGACCGAGACGTACTTTGTCGTGGCCCATTTCCACTACGTCATGGTGGGGGGCATGGTCAGCGCGTTCATGGCCGGTCTGCACTTCTGGTGGCCCAAGATCACCGGAAGGATGTACCCCGAATCCATGGGCAGGCTTGCGGCGGTCATCCTGTTTTTGGGATTCAATCTCACCTTTTTCCCGCAGTTCATCCTGGGATACCTTGGCATGCCCCGGCGCTACTGGGCGTATCCTCCCGAATTTCAGGTTCTGAACGTCATGTCGAGTGCCGGCGCATCGATTCTCGCTGTTGGTTACGCCTTGCCGATCCTCTATCTCCTCTGGTCGCTCAAATACGGAAAGATCGCCGGAGCCAATCCATGGCGCGCGGCCGGGCTGGAATGGTCGGTGCAGTCGCCGCCCCTGACGGAGAACTTCACCAGCAGGCCGGTTGTCGATTATGAGGCCTACGACTACGAGCGGCTCGGGCCTCGGGTCGAAGTATTGGGATAACTCGGTCCGCGGTTGGCGATCCTTTAGTACGCCAATGATCCGCCAAGCCGCTCTCAGCCGCAGCTCTCCTCCATCTCGATGGCGCGCGGGAACAGAATATTGTTTTCAAGATGCACATGCCGATGCAGATCGCTCTCAAATTCCGCGAGCCCCTGATAAAACCCCCGGTAGGTAGGGCAGGCGCCTTCGGGCGCGGTGTAGTTGTGGCTCAGCGCGCGAATCCGCGCCAGCGTTTCGCCTGCCGCGTCATGCTCGGCCATCATCACGCGAATCGGGTTGCGGACGGCGCCGAAGCAGCCCAGCGATCGCGGCCCGCACGTGGCCAGATTCCTCTCCAGATTCGTGATGTAAGGAA
>Ga0182024_10000886_pt1 | contig 77357 bp, 74 predicted proteins | sample P32metaG_FD_120480 | JGI IMG/M metagenome (GOLD analysis project Ga0182024, IMG submission 120480) | Permafrost microbial communities from Stordalen Mire, Sweden - P3-2 metaG (Illumina Assembly) | ecosystem: Environmental > Terrestrial > Soil > Wetlands > Permafrost | place: Sweden: Stordalen...
AACGCCAGCGGCTTCCTTCTAGCCTGCTTATCGAAAACGCCTCGGATCGAGATTCTGCTTCGCCCCAAAACTGTGCCCGAGGCGTTTCCGATCAAGCCTAGCGACGATACACCCAGAATCATTGCCGTCCGCCTGCAACGTACTGCACAGGCTATAATTGCGCCCACGCATGGCTCTGACCTCTGGCACCAAACTCGGCCCATACGAAATCCAGTCCCTGCTGGGCGCTGGCGGTATGGGGGAGGTTTACCGCGCCCGCGATACCCGCCTCGATCGCACCGTCGCGGTGAAGGTTCTTGCTTCGCATCTTTCTTCTTCTCCGGAACTAAAACAGCGCATGGAACGCGAGGGCCGAGCCATTTCCTCGCTGAACCATCCCCACATCTGCCAGCTCTATGACATCGGCTCGCAGAATGGCACCGATTACCTGGTGATGGAGTTTCTTGAAGGTGAAACTCTGGCGGAGAAGTTACGCAAAGGTGCGCTGCCTCTGACTGAAATCTACAAAATCGCCATCGCCGTGGCCGAAGCTTTGGCGATCGCGCACCGCAGCGGAATTGTGCACCGTGATCTGAAGCCGGGGAACGTCATGCTGACCCAGGGCGGAGCAAAGTTAATGGACTTTGGGCTGGCTAAACCGCTCGGTGCTCAGGCTGCGGCTCCGGGCTCTGGCTCTTCGCCTCCCTCGTTTACAGCAGCAGCTACGTTGAGCGGGCCTAGCCCGTTGGCCCCGCTGACCACCGCGGGCAGCATCGTGGGCACCATTCAGTACATGTCGCCGGAACAGATTGAAGGAAAAGAAGCAGATGCACGCAGCGACATCTTTGCTTTCGGCGCGGTGCTTTACGAGATGGTGGCGGGAAAGCGGCCGTTCTCGGGGAAGAGTCAAATCTCGCTGGCCTCTTCCATTTTGGAGAGTGATCCGGCGCCGATCAGCACGGTCAAGCCACAAACGCCACCGGCGTTCGAGCATGTGGTGGCGACCTGCCTGCAGAAAAATCCCGAAGAGCGCTATCAGACGGCGCACGACATCAAGCTCGAGCTGCAGTGGATTGCCGAGACGCCGCTCACTGCAACCCAGTCTGCCACCGTCGCGCCAGCACGTCGGAGTTGGCTGCCGTGGGTTGCAGCAGGTGTCCTCGCCATTGCCGCCATCGCGTTCGCGCTCGCCTACTTACAATCCCCGCGCACGCCGCAGGTTTCGGTTCACTCCTACATTCTGCCGCCGGAGAAAGCCACTTTCCTGCTGACCGGAAACGACGCCGGACCACCGGTGCTCTCGCCGGACGGGTTGCGAATCGCTTTCGCAGCCAGGAACGCAGACGGCAAGCAAGTGCTTTGGATCCGGCCGCTGAACTCGGCAGTCGCGCAGCCTATGTCGGGAACTGACGGCGCAACTTATCCGTTTTGGTCCGCCGACAGCCGCCACGTAGGTTTCTTCGCCATGGGCAAGCTGAATAAGATCGACTCCAGCGGCGGTCCTCCACAGGCCCTTTGTGATGCTCCCAGTGGACGGGGAGGGGCTTGGAGTAGTAATGGCACCATCGTCTTCGCGCCAGATACCAGGCCTTGCGCGTGTCGATGCCACTGGGGGCACCCGCCCTCCCATGACCACCCTCGAGACCAAAGAGGTTTCCCATCGCTGGCCTGATTTTCTTCCTGATGGCAACCACTTTCTCTACTTCGCCCACGGCACCACGGGGATCACAGACAGCCGAGAGAGCCCGCTCGGGGGAGCATTTGCTGGGTCGGGTGGCGCTGTGGAGAGGCACGCTGGGTTGGCCATAAAGGCTGTGGAGAGGTTCAGAACGCTGAGGTGGGGCTAAGGGGCTTCGGAGTACTAAGATACCTCATTAGATGGTACGCTTACGCAAGTTCGTCGGCTGGTCACAGAAATGGTCACAATTTGCGTAAAAAACAACGTGTTGATATTTCCAAGAAAAATGCAAATTTCTGCGTTACCGAAAACGAGCCCAGAAGCTAATGCCTTGAGAATCAGCGAAACGGGGTCTAGATTATTGAAAATCCAGACCCCATCCGGTGGACTGTTTTGGATTGACCAAGAGGTGGTCACTCTACGTGGCCTCTACTGGCTACTCCGGGCTCCTGACCGACCTGCGCCAGGCGGATTCAATCCTTAATCACCGATAGTATGCGGGCTGTAGCCTCGAACCTCGAAAACGTCCGAAGCCCCGCTTAGAGCGACCTGCTCTAAGTCTCAGCCACCTCACCTGGTCTTTGGGTACTTCTACAACTGCCTTCGGAACTTGTCATTCGGCCACCTCCTTTCCGGTGTTAAACGCAGATTATCCGCTCGCAGCGGGGCGTGTCAATACCAGTCTGGCGCAGCCGCTCCTTCGTTCTTTGATCATTTTTTCGCGTTCTTCCGTGCCCGCCTGATTCCGGCACGCAACCCCTGCGTGATGATCTGTCGATATCTGGCGTGGTCGATGGATGCCATCACCGCGGCCGCTGTGCCGCCGGGTGTGGCCGCCTCTTGTAACAGATCTTCCAGAGACGACGTGCCCGCGCGCCAGGCCACAATCCCGTCCGCCAGCGCGTGAGCGGCGGCCACGCGCGCGCTCTTGCGGTCCAGTCCAACGGCTTCGGCCGCGTCGATCAGAGTTGCCAATGCGTGGTAACCATGATTGCTTGAAAAAGTAACGGTGAAGGCGTCAAACTGGTTCTCCGGAATTTCGACCGCGGCGCCGACTTGCGCAAATAAATCGCGGATTGTCGCGCGCGCAGCAAAGGGCAAGCCGCGCTCAAAAGTTAGGGCCGTAAGCCCTTGGCCGCTGCGGGAGACGGGGCTGGGCATGGCCCGCGCCCAGCGCACCGGCGAGCCCAGCCCGGCTCGCAGCTTGGAGAGAGGAACACCGGCAGCCAGACTTACCGCCGTCAAGCGTCGATCAATGTTGCGCGTCCCGATTTCCTTCAGCAACTCGCGCACGGAGTCTGGCCGCACCGCGACAATCAGCAGACGAGCAGACTCTACGGCGCGATGAAGATCTGGTTCGACGATCACGCCGTACTGCCGCTTGAGTTGATTCAGCTTCTTGGAATGCCTGTCGTGCACGACAATGGGCTGATCGTAGTCCGCAAGGCGCAATCCCGCGACCAGCACGCTGGTGATGCGTCCGCCGCCGAGAAAGACCGTGGCCTTCACGAGAGTCCCGAGCATGCCTGGTCGGCGGCTTCTATTAGCGTTTGTACATCGGAATCCGTGTGCGCCGTCGAGATGATCCAGTGCAGTCCGTTGGAAGGCGTCATATATATGCCACGCTCAAGCAGCCGGTTGACGAAGCGCGAATAGAGTTTCGTGTCCACATGCGTGCAGTAGTCTCGGTAATCGTGAATCGCATCGCGCTCGGTAAAGTAAATCTGGAACATCGGTCCGAAGCCCTGCACGATCGCTCTTACCTGGCGCCGGCGAAATATTTCCCGCAATCCGCTGATGGCGGCGTTGCCCGCGGCGTGAAGCTTGCTATATATGTCCTTGGCGGAGAGCAGATCCAGATTCGCGGCAACCACTTTCATGGTCAGGCGGTGTCCATTGAAGGTGCCGTAGTGAAGAACCATGTCTTCGCTCCAGCGCAAGCGCTCGAGGATCGAACGCGGTCCCGCGACGGCTCCCACCGGAAACCCCGCGCCCAGAGCCTTGCCGAAAGTGCTGATATCCGGCTGAACGCCATAATATTCCTGGCATCCGCCCGGGGCGTAGCGAAAGCCGGTGACCACTTCGTCGAGAATCAGCAGCGCGCCGCAGTCTCGTGTGAGTTCGCGCAGGCGCTGAAGATATCCATCTCGCGGAAGAATGCAGCCCATGTTGGCCATGATGGGTTCGGTGATCACCGCTGCCAATTCGTGGCCGTGCTGTTTGAGCACACGTTCGAGCGCGGCGACGTCGTTCCACGGAGCCAGCACCACGTCGTCGAAAGTCGAAGGCGGGATGCCATCGGAGTCCGGAATGCGCGCCGGGTTCTCCACCGGGCCCAGCTGTTCCGGCGGATGGCTATGCGCGTTCAAAAGATAAGGATCGTACCAACCGTGATAGTGTCCTTCGAACTTCAGGAATTTACGCCGTCCGGTATGAGCCCGGGCCAGGCGCAAGGCGAGCATAGTCGCTTCACTACCGGTGTTGGTGAAGCGCACGGCCTCCGCCGACGGCACCATGCGGAGAAAGCGTTCCGCGGCCTCCACTTCCGCCGAAGTCGCCGCGGCGAAGTGGGATCCTTCCGCCATCGCCTTGGAAACTGTCTCGACCAAAGCCGGGTGAGCGTGGCCCTGGATGAGAGCGCCGAACGACATCATGAAGTCGACATATTCATTGCCATCGGCGTCCCATACACGCGACCCGCGACCGCGTTCCAGCACGATCGGGCCTGACGTATACACGGTCGCACCACGCGAAGGCGAGTTCACGCCTTCGATCAGCGATTGCTGCGCGCGTTCAAACCACTGCTGGGAGCGGGTGCGGTTTCTCGTCTGGGTGGTTTGCGCCATGGGGATTGAATTTATATCCTTATTCGATTCACGTTGCTGCGTTTCAGTCTGCGAGCCCACCACCATCCACTACCAGCGCGGCGCCGGTCATGAACGAAGAATCATCCGAGGCAAGAAACAACACGGCCTTCGCGATCTCGTCAGTAGTGCCGATGCGACCCAAGGGACGATCGGCGCATCCGGCCAGATAATCCTCCCACTTCAAACCTCGCATCCGCGCATCTTCAGGCAGCATGGGTGTGTCGACGTCACCGGGGCAAATGCAGTTCACGCGGATTCCCTGCCGTCCGTGATCGATGGCCATCGCCTTGGTCAACAGCACAACGCCGCCTTTGGACGCGCAATACGCAACCGCAGCATCACCGCCCGCAAGCCCCCATCCCGAACTGTTGTTGATGATCACTCCACGACGCTGCGCGATCATGTGGGGCACAGCCGCCTTTGACATTAGAAAAGTGCCCTTCAAGTTGATATCCATCTGCAGGTCCCACTCTTCCTCAGTGCAGTCGAGAATGGTGTGCGGAAAGAAAACACCGGCGTTGTTAAACAGTATGTCGAGACCACCGAAGACACGCAGCGTCTCCTTCACGGCATGGCGGCATTCCTGCGCCCCGCGCACATCGCTGCGAATGAAGATGGCTTTGCCGCCCCCGCTGACGATTTTCCCGGCGACGTCGCGGCCGCGCTTTTCGTCACGGCCCGTAATCGTGATTCCGGCGCCTTCTTTGGCGAACAGGACCGCCGTAGCTTCGCCAATGCCTGATGTCCCACCTGTAATCAAAGCAACTTTGTTTTCCAACCGCATGCTTCTAACCCGATCCCGCCAAACCGCCGCCGTCCACCACCAGCGCCGTCCCGGTCACAAACGATGCCGCATCGCTGGCGAGATACAGTGCTGCCTGTGCGATCTCTTCCGGCGTGCCGATTCGACCCACAGGACGCATGGCGGATTCCGAGAGAAATCGATCTTCCGCTTCGCCCAGTTGCCGAGCCTCGGCTCGCAGCATCGCGGTATCCGTGTCGCCCGGGCAGATGCTGTTTACGCGAATGTTTTGCCGGCCGTGGTCAATGGCCATGGCTTTGGTCAGCAGTACGACCGCGCCTTTCGAGGCACAGTAGGCAACGGCTCGCGGACCTCCTGCCAGTCCCCACCCGGAAGCGGTGTTGATGATCGATCCGCCTTCCGTCCCCGCCATAATGGGGATCACTTCGCGGCACATAAGGAAGATGGATTTTACATTGACGGCCATTACCGCGTCCCAATCTTGCTCGCTGATCTCAACCACGGAGGCGCGGCGAATGATGCCCGCATTGTTGAAGAGTATGTGAATGCCGCCGAATTCATGGACCGTGCGCTCGACCACACGCCGGCAGTCGGCAGCGCGGGTAACGTCAGCACATTCAAAGATAGCGCGGCCGCCGGCTGTTGAAATTTCGCGCGCGACCTCCCGGCCTCGTTCCGTGTTCAGGTCAACAATGCATATGGCCGCACCCTCGCTGGCAAACAGCAACGCTGTGGCACGCCCAATACCGCCAGCGCCGCCGGTGATGAGAGCTGTCTTGCCCTGGAGTTGCTTGCTGGACATATTCCTGCCTGGCCTCAAGAAATTTACTCCGCGCGCCCTGGGAAAGCATTATCACATCGTGCGGCAATGGTGAGGAGTTCACCGCCAATTACTGCCGCATTTTTGAGCCGCGAACGTCCGAGACTCCTGACAAGGCGCCTTGTGGCGGAGTCATAGTACCGAACAAGAATCCGCAGAAAGAGTTCGTAGGGCGAGCTGTTGTTCTATGCAGCAAGTCAGTTCGTACTCGGAGGGTTCTCACCGTTCGGTTTGGTAGCCAGGAAACGTCAGCAAACTCCTGTCGGCGTTGGGTCAGATCGTGGGCGATGGCCTCATCGCCATCTCTGAGATGGAAGTGATCGCGTACTTGATCAGGACGGCGTTCGTTCACCGGCATCGTAAAAGCATGTTTGCGGCCGTCACGCACGCACCAACCTTATGCAGCCTTCGATTGATTGCATAGCTGCTGGTAGTAGTCACGACCGCGTTCATATCCTTTTCTGAACGCATCAGCCGCGTCAACGCCGGGATGCAGGCGTTCTAGTTCCTCAATCTTGCCGGTCATCTCGGCCAGCGTTTGGTCATATCCTTTGCAACGCGTTCGAGCATGCAGCGCGGATTCGAAGCCCAGCCGGTAGAACTTCTCATCCTTCCCGAATTCCCTTCCCTGGTTCGCATAGTGCTCCTGTTCCGCACTTCGCAAACCGATCCACCACTGTTCGCGAGCCGCGTCGATGGACTCCGCCCCTTCTGCCTTGAGCAATTCCCGAAAGACGGATGCTTCGACGTCATCGCTGGCTAGCGCAATCACCACGCTGCGGCCTTTTCGCAGGGCATCTTCGTAAACGAATATTTCGTCTTCCGGAAGACCGTCGGTCATGGCATTTTCCAGCTTTCCGCCCGCGACGGCCCCTACCGCAGCTCCGGCTGCAGCGACCACTGCTCCGCCCAATAGGCCAATGGCCGTGATCGGACCTACGCCAGGTAGGAGCGCGGCGACCAGCAGCGGACCTCCCGATATTCCAGCCGCAGTTCCTATCAAGGCGCCGATTGCCTTCCCCATGCCGGGCTGCTCGGCGGAAACGACCGGCACCGTCGGCTCGTGCGTGTCCACACCTCCTGGAGCTAGCAGGGTCAGGCGGTCTTCCGTCAGCCCGAGCGAGCGCATCTCGGCCAAGGCGCGTTGCGCGTTCGTTTGCGAAGCAAATACACCGGTCACGGCGTTCATGGAGCCACTCCTTTCCATTGCAAGTCGCTGGTGAGATGAACTTACGATCAGCAGGGTTGTCGGCGAAGGCGAGTTTAGTCATGCCGCAGAAAGGCCCTTAGGGCATGTTTCGAGGCCGGCAGACTTGGTAGATTGGCCTCCGTCGAAGTATGCTACGCGAGTGCCACTCAAGGTGGATTTCGTCCATTTTGACGATTCCTTATGAGCGATTCCTTCGTAGACGACCAGCGCGAGCGCCGGAAGCTGGCGGCTAACTACGCCAGCCTGACGGATGGAGAGCTGCAAAAGCTTGCCCAGAGCGCGGAGTCGCTGACCGAACGGGCCTGGGATGCGCTCGAAGATGAGATGGACCACAGGCACCTGGAACTCCCGGACGACGAATTTTCTGACGATGCCACGCCGCGGCAGCAAATGGAAATGCGCGAGCTTGTAACCATCCGGCAGTTTCGCGATCTGCCGGAAGCGCTGCTGGCGAAAGGCAGCCTGGAGTCATCGGGCATCGAATGCTTTCTCGCGGACGACAACCTGGTCCGGCTCGACTGGTTCATTTCAAACTTCATCGGTGGCATCAAACTCAACGTGCGCACCGCGGACGCAGCCAACGCGCAGAAACTTCTCGACGAGCCGATTCTCGAGGGTCTCTACGTGCAGGGCGTCGGATTGTATGAACAGCCGCGCTGCCCTCGATGCCAGTCGCTGGATGTAAACTTTCAGGAACTGGACCGTCCCATCGCCTACATGAGCGCATTTCTGCGCGTGCCGATCCCTGTGCAGAGGCCAGCCTGGCGCTGCCATGGGTGTGATGCGGAGTGGGAAGATGACGGGGCCAGCAGTTAGCCGGGGTCTTACGGGCTCACCCTTAGTCTGGCGAATCCCTTGCGGATCACATCCAGCGTATCTTCCGCCAGCTTCAGCGCCGGCAGTCCCTCTCGCCTGAACCACCGCACTTCGGCGGCGTCGCTGGCAGCAGCCAACTCTCCCGCAACCCGGCGGCAGAGAAAATCAATCAGCACATAGTGATATTGCACGCGCCCGTCGGCATCGCGCAGAACGCGGTCGTAGACTCCGAGAAGTTCGCCGGGTTCGACGGTGAGTCCGGTTTCTTCGCGGGCCTCGCGGATGGCGGCTTCGCGCACCAGTTCACCGACTTCGAGCACGCCTCCGGGGATGGACCACTCGGCCTGCAGCGGCGGGTGGGCGCGCTTCACGAGGACCACGCGATCGCTTTCGATGATGATGGCGCCTACGCCTACCAGCGGCACTTCGGGGAACTCGCGTTGCACGGTGCAAGAATTCTACCGCATGACTGTGAAATCAAAATCGTTGACCACCAAGGACACGAAGTTACACGAAGGCGTACACACTGGGATTCCCTTCGTGTTACTTCGTGTCCTTTGTGGTTTAAGACTCTGGGTTTCTCTGTGGTTAAATGGTTGGGTCTATGGCCCTGGAAGAATACAAGCGGAAACGTAAGTTTGAGTCGACACCGGAGCCTCCGCCGAAAGTCGAAGCTAAGGCCGGGCATCGCTTCGTGGTGCAGAAGCACGACGCCACGCGACTGCACTATGACTTTCGGCTGGAGATGGAGGGCGTGCTGAAATCTTGGGCGGTGCCGAAGGGGCCATCGCTCGATCCCGCGGATAAGCGGCTGGCCATGCAGGTAGAGGATCATCCGGTGTCGTATTTCGATTTCGAAGGCATCATCCCGGAAAACAATTATGGCGCGGGCACGGTGATGGTGTGGGATGTGGGCACGTGGCAGCCGCTTTCTCCGGTCGCGGTGCAGGGAAAATATGTGCCGGGCACCGAGGCCGAAGCCATCGCGATGCTGGCCAAGGGCGATTTGAAATTTCGCCTCAAGGGAAAAAAGTTAAAAGGCGACTTCGCTTTAGTAAAGATGAAGGGCCGGCGTCCGGGAAGCAAGGGAAACGAATGGTTGCTGATCAAGAAGCATGACGACCATGTTGTCGAGGGCTACGACATCGATGAGTACGACGAGTCGGTGCTGAGCAAGCGCAGCCTGGCGGAGATCGCCGGAGACGCGGGATCGGCCGAATGGCGAAGCCGTCCGTCGGACCGGGGGAAGTTGAAGGCGGCGTGGCTGGCAGATGCAGTGGCGAAGCTGGATAAAAAGAATCTGGAGAGCAGTAAGCAGCAAGCGGCAAAAAAAAAACTGAAAACGTAACCACCCCATCCAAAGCCAAGCCCGACTCTGTGCCCCCTGTGGTGAAGGTTTCTACCGCTCCAATCTCGGCCCCAATCAAGCGCCCCATGCCCACCGCGATTCACCCTATGTTGGCGACGCCGGTCAACGAACCGTTCGACGGCGCGGAGTGGCTGTTCGAGATCAAGTGGGACGGCTACCGTGCGATCGCGTTCATCGAAGATGGTAAACTTCGACTCGTCTCGCGCAATCAGAATGATCTGACCCCGCGCTATCCCGAGCTTAAGGATCTTGCAAAGTCGGTCAAGGCGAAGACGGCGATTCTCGATGGCGAAGTGGTCGCGCTCGATGATCAAGGCCGGGCATCGTTCAGCCTGATGCAGCAGCGAACCGGCTTTCGTCCCGGGGGCAAGCGCGCAGCAACGAGGGCGGACGTACCCGTGCTCTATTATGCATTCGATCTGCTCTACCTCGACGGCTACGATTTGCGCAAGCTTCCACTGGAAGATCGCAAAAAGAAATTGGCCTCGATCCTTGTCACCGGCGATTCGGTACGCTACTCCGATCATTACGAGAAGCAGGGCAAGGTGCTGTTCGAGATGGCGCGCTCGAAAGGTCTCGAAGGCATCCTGGCCAAGAAGCGCGACAGCATTTATCAGGAGCGGCGCACCAGCGAGTGGCTGAAGATCAAGATCACGCACCGTCAGGAATGCGTGATCGGCGGCTACACCGAGCCGGAAGGCAGCCGCGCTCATTTTGGGTCGGTTGTACTCGGACTCCATGACCGCCAGGGACGGCTGATTCACGTCGGACAAGCGGGCAGCGGATTCGACCAGAAATCGCTCGACGAAGTCTGGAAACTGCTGAAAAAACGCGAGACCAAGAAAAACCCGTTCTACGGCGAAGTCGAGGCGCTTAGAAGAGTGTACTGGGTCAAGCCGGAATTAGTAGCCGAGATCGAGTTCGCGGAATGGACGGACGGAACCAGCGCAGGCAGCGGCCCGAAGCTGAGAGCCCCGGTATTTCTGGGCCTGCGCGACGACAAAAATCCAAGAGAATGTCTGCTGGAGTAAGAACTGGCCACTGACCACTAGCCACTGCTACTTGATCTCCCTCATCGCCAGCATCGTACCGTAATCGCGGCCGCTGGCATCGACAGCCCGGGCCACCACGGCGGCGAACGCAGTTCTGAGTTCGGGATATTTCGACACCAGCGCTTTCATCACGGCCACATTGCTCTGATAAGTCTGGTTGGTGTTGGAAACGTCTGCTGCCTGATATTTCACGAGCAAATCCAGATCATCGCCCACGACTACAGGAACAATTGATGTGAGTTTGTAGGCTGCGGTTCCGGCGGTGGTTCCAGCAGAAGGATCAGCAGTCTTAGCCTCAACTGGAAAATCGGCCGGCTGTAACTTCTGTGATTCGTCGTAAAGGTCGTCGGAAGCCTTGGTGCTCATAAACGGCAGAGGCGAGACCAGGGATATCGCCTCGATGTAGTAAAGCCAGGCGTTGTGCATTTGGCCTTTGGCGTGGAACTCGCGTGCGCGCGAGGCCAACCAGGCGCTATCGTGGCTGGCACATTCCGACGCTTGAATATAGAGGTCTCTGAGCTTCCAGTCGGAACCCTGTTGCTGCAGAATCATCGAAACCGTGCGGGCATTCTTGGATGACGGCGCGTCCAGGATGACAACGCCATACTTGCCGGGTGAAAGATTGTTCAGGGAGAAGACGGCGCTATCGCGGGTCTGGCCCTTACTTCCAAAAACTCCGCAGTAGAATTCGGCGCGCGCGATGGATTCTGTGCCCTCCGCCACCAACAGAAATGCAGGCCGAAGCGCAGCCTTGGCGCCGGCAAGGGCGGCCTTGTTGTCAATGACGGTGGTCTCAATGACTGAAAAATCGGAGGCGACGCTGGGCATCGCTCCCTGGCGGAGCGAGGCCGTATCACCCTTTTCGACGAGATCGAAGTAGCGAAGAGCGGCGGCGGTGAGGGCGGTGCGCGTCGAGCTGTCGAGGTCGCCGGCGGCGAGGCAGCTCTCCGCCCGAACGCTGGACGCGGGAAATACCAGCAGCGACAATGTGGCGAGCCTTAGCAGAAGGCTGCGACCCCGCATCGCTAACGGCGGTCTGCCGCTTGCAAACCTGTGTTTTAAGACAGCGCCGGGCATTTCTCTCGTCCCCCTGGAAAAATTGTACGCCTCACGCGGTTCCCAGTAAGTGCAAGAAATTGCACATCTCGGTCTGTGCCGCCTTGTATCGAAGGTTCACCCGCAAGAGAGCAAAGTCAATACGTTCTATCGGGTAGAGAAGTTGCGGGGTGGTGGTCGCAGACACTATGCGCCAAGGCGGTGGTAGCGGACACTCCGGCCAAGAGGGTGCTAAAATTGCTGTTACATCTCTGCCTTCTCTCGCAGAGCGGGTATTGAACAAGAATCGAAGTGGAGGGTTTCTCATGAGCGCGGGATTAAGGCTTACTACCGGGCTGCTGGTAGCAAGCGCGTTGTGCCTGCCGGTTTCGGGACAGGTTGACACGCAGACAGCCCAACATCCCGTGCACAAGGTCAAGAAGCAAGCCGCCCTGCCGCCTCCACTACCCTCGGGACCGCAAGGCCCCGTGCCCCAGATTCCGCTGGATGCCATTCCGGCGGTGGCGCCCCAAGTGAGCTACCAGGATGGGCTGTTGACGATTGTCGCTCCCAACTCCACACTGGGTGACATTCTGCGGGGCGTGCGCAAGCACACTTCAGCCGATATCGAAATCCCGCCCACCGCCAGTGAGCGAGTGGTGACGCGGCTGGGTCCGGGTCCAGCGCGAGAAGTCATAGCCGAGCTGCTGAATGGATCTCATTTCAATTACATTTTGCTGGGTTCCCCGGACAATGCCAACTTGTTGGTGAGGGTCGTCCTGGTGGCTAAGACGTCAGACACACCTGCCCAGCCGGAAGCGACCGCCAACGCAGCCCCGGCTCCCGCCGTAGCCAACAACGCCGCTGCGGACGCTGCCGACGCCGCCGACGCGGATGATGACTCCACCGCCGACGACACTTCCGACGCCACAGCCGAGGCGGAACAACCGGCCGCGGCTCCCACCGATCAGCCCGGAGTAAAAACCCCGCAGCAAATGTTGCAAGAGATGCAACAGCGTCAACAACAGGTGCAGCCCGGGCAATTGCCGACTTACCCTCGCGGCCCTGGTGGTGCACTTCCGCCGGGGCAAACACCCACGCCGCCGGACCAGCAATAGCAGCTTGCGTTCTTAGGTTGGTTGGACAATCGTGGAAGGAAATTTGACCTTCAGCCTCTAAGGCAAGATCCGGTCGATATTACGGCTGATTGTCTGAGCGTTCCGGGTGCACTTGGAAGCCAGGCTGTGGCGCTCTGCGGGAGCGCTCGGCTACTTCCACGTCAGAGCCAGTCATCGCTTTCTGCAGCAGATTCCAGTCCCGCGTTACATCGCTTTCCGAAGCCTTGGGTGGTTTTCCGCGCTTAAGTTCATCCCGCAGCCGGGCTACGAGAAGCTCCTGAGTGAATGGCTCGGGCGCGTCGTTGGCCAGGATGTTGCTGCCTGAAATTCCTACACTCACCACATCCTCTCCCATGGGAATCCGCAGAATCGGACGCCCTTGAGCGTCAAGATCGGGAGCTGCGTTATGCAACAGGTGCCGCCATTTCTCCAGGCGCGCGCCGCTCATTTCCGCGGAAGGATCGGCCACCAGATGATTCAGTTCGCTCTGATAGGAACGGCGATCCTCGTCCCCCAGCGGCGGCTCCACCTCGCGCCCGGCGTTGAATACCATCGCCTGTCGCGCAGGATCAAAGCGGCCCGCACCCGTGCCCTCGTAAACCGCCAGCACGCATCCGGCAAAGATCGGACTCACCACCGCGCTCGGAACAATGTACTTCTTCGATTTGAGAAAAGACTCGACCACGCCGTGCACCCGCGTGCTGCGCGCGGCGCTGCCCGGAACCTGCGGAATCACAAACCGCGAGAACTCCAATCGCTTATGCCGCACGCTGAATTTGATCAACGTCTTCGCCATCTGCTTCGGCGTTGTGATTCCCACATCTGCGACTATGCTGCGATGCAGGGATTTCGGGTAGTAGAAGTTGATCACATCCTTGGCAAAATCGGCGCAGTTCCGGTAGGTGAGGTGGAAGTGCGAACGATTCGCCGACGAATTGTAGGCCTGGATAAATGCCCGGTCTTGTTCTGAGGTAGTCTCGATTTCAAACGCGTACGACGTGCGGTCGTAAGCCGTGCCGACCAGCTCATACCAGTTTCCACCCGGAGTTTCTCCGTTCTCCCAATCCGGCGCGACTCCTTCCAGATGCTTGCGGCGGTATTGATCCCGCAGAAACGTGACCATCTTCGGATCCACAAACAGAGGAATATCCTCCGGCCGCTCGACCGCGTAAAGATAAGAAATCAGCGGGATCGCCAGCCAGTCGTGTCCACCGATTCCGTCATAGCGGCTGACCACGACTCCCTGTTCTCCCGGCGCACAGGGACGCAGTACCAGGGGCGTCTCCGCACACACACCCGACAAATAAACCGCTGCATGCCCCGTAGCCGTAAAGAATCCCAGCTTGCCATAAGGCTCTTCCAGAAGAAGCGTTGCCGACGACGCGCTGGCCAGGCAGGCGGACACCGCCCCCAGCACCAACAACGTGCACAAAGCGCGCCGCATTCTTCCTAGACAAGCCATAGACTCTTGAGAAAAATGTCCCTGAACTACTCTCCCATCTCCGACCCGGTCGGGTCTGAGCAAGAGTGGACACCTCTCCTTATCAGAACCCGTTCTGGATAGATTAGTTGCTAAAAACAGGGAGCGCGAGTTACGGAAGTCGATGAATAAACAGGGCTTCCGGGTACGGTACGTACCTGATAGAAAAATCAGCAGATATGGGGAATGTAAACAGAGTGTAAATCTTGACAGAAGTTTGTCATTCCGACGAGAGCCGGACCGCCAGCCACCCCATCGTCTTGTCATTCCGACCGGAGCCGGACCCGAGCGCAGCCGAAGGGGACGGCGGAGCGGAGGAACCTGCTGTTCTCTGGGCCTAAAGATGGACCGTGTGGAGCGGACACTCCTGTCCGCTGCCGTTGACTTTGATTTTGATTCTTCAGCTTCTGCCCTACCGCTTGCCACCCGGAGCGCCAGAGACCCTCCACAACTTTGTCATTCCGACCGGAACCGGACCCTGAGCGAGGCCGAAGGGGACGATGCCGGGAGGAAGCTGCTGTCCGCTTGCGCCACCTACACACCATCCCGCCGCAATTCATTGACGTGCCACAACTCACGCCCCTAATATGGTCGCGCGACGCAGAGCGAAACGTATTCATGGCTCAGCGAAACACGATCGGCCTAACATGATCGGTCAAACATGATCGGCCAAACCATCTCGCACTACCGCATCGTCGAGAAGCTCGGCGGCGGTCGCCTTTCTCGGCTCGGCTTCAGCGGCGATGGCGGAACAGCAACAGTGGTATGCGGGCAAACCCGAAGAGAACTTTGGGCTTGCGCTGGCATCCGACACCGAGGCGTATGGAGGCCATCTGGGCAAGGCGCGGGAACTGACCAAGCAGGCGGTGGGCTCGGCCATTCGGGCGGACAGCAAGGAAACCGGGGCGATCTGGCAGGAGAATGCCGCGATCGAACAAGCCGCTTTCGGCAATGGCACAGAAGCGCGGCAGTCATCGGCAGAGGCTTGAAGGTGGCGCCCACGAGTCAGGGCGTCGAGGTCGAAGCCGCGCTTGCCTTTGCCATGGCGGGCGATACGGCGCGAGCCGAATCGTTGGCGCAAGACTTAGGGAAACGCTTCCCGCTGGATACGCAGGTGCAGTCGCTCTGGCTGCCCGCGATTCAGGCGCAGTTGGCGTTGGACAGGAAGAACCCGACTGCTGCCCTGACTGCGCTGCAAGCCGCCTCCCCCATTGAGCTAGGGCAAATTGTGTTCGTCGCCAACATTTCCTGCCTCTATCACGTGTATGTTCGCGGCGAGGCATACCTGGCCGCCGGACAGGGCAAAGAAGCTGCCGCCGAGTTTCAGAAGATCATCGACCACAGCGGCATAGTCTGGAACTGCTGGACCGGAGCGTTGGCGCATCTGGGCGTGGCCCGCGCCAATGCGCGCAGCAGGAAATCCTGTAGCTAGTTTCACTTAGAGGGATTGTATGCCTATTTAAGTACATACATTTCGGCATGCACAAAATGTTCCAGTTGGAACATTCGAGCGATATGTTCCAGCTGGAACATTCAGCACGAATCAGTCAGCCGAACTGAGTTTCCGGATTGCCCAGGCAGCACTTTCAGCGACGACAACATCCTCATCCCCAGCCAGCCGGTCGAGCAGCGGAAGAAATTTCCTGTCCCGGCTGTTGCCCATCGCGATGACAGCGTTCCGGCGCAGGCCCGCGCGCTTCGCGCGCTTCAGCGGCGAGCCGCGAAAGGTGCGGCTGAATTCTTCCGCACTCATCTCCGCCAGCCACTCGAGCGCTGGATTCACCAGCTCCTCACGCGCCTGAAGCTCATCGGCATTCGTCGCCGGAGCCTTGCGGTTCCAGGGACAGACATCCTGGCAGATGTCGCAACCGAAAACGTGGCGCCCGATTCCAGAGCGCAGGTCTTTATCCTCAGGAAGCGCGCCGCGCTTTTCGATGGTGAGATAAGCGATGCAGCGATTGGAATCGAGCTGATAGGGCGCGATCAGAGCGTCCGTAGGGCAAGCGTCGATGCAGCGCGTGCAACTGCCGCAGCGATCGGGCGCGGGCAGGTCAGGTGCGAGATCGAGCGAGGTAAGAATCACTCCGAGGAAGAGCCACGAGCCCAGCTTCTGATTGATGATGCAGGTGTTCTTCCCGATCCATCCGATGCCGGCGTACTTCGCGGCGACGCGCTCGACGATGGGCCCAGTGTCAACGTAGCAGTGAGTGACGAGATCGTCGCGGGCACATGATTTTTTCAGCGCCGCTTCCACTTGACGCAAGCGCGGCATCACTGCGTCGTGATAGTCCGCGCGGCTCCAGGCGTAGCGCGAGATCCAGCCGCGCGTCGCATCCGGCGCCTGCGTGGAATATGGTTGCGCGGTGTTGTAGTTGAGGGCGCAGACCACTACGCTGCGCGCCCAGGGCGCGGCGTGCGACAGCGACGCGCGCTTCAGGCGACCCTTCTCATCGCGCGCTTCCATGTACTTCATGTCGCCGGCGTGCCCCGCGGCAATCCATCGCGGAAAATGTTCGAGCTCCGGAGCGTCATCGACGGGAGCAATGCCGGCGTGATCAAAGCCCGCTTCCGTGGCGGCTTGCATCACCGCAGCCTTGATTTCAGCGGTCGAGGGCATTGTGGATGGAAACATAAATGAAGGTTGTGCAAGCTGCCACCGTGAAGCTGCGCGTTCCAATTTGGTTCCGGATTTGGAACTCGCGCTTCATTTTTTTTGCGGCAAAACATTTTCCTCACAGCATCAGCGTATAGCCTTTTGCTTACAGAGTCACGCAACTCACGCTGCGCGTTCTCCGATTTTGTTTGCGAAGGAGTTCATCTGTATGCCTCAACCCAGCCACGCACAAACCCCAACCATCCAAATTTCTGTGATCAACGAGAGCACCGTGCTGGCCGACGCGGATGTCGTACCCGTCGTGGCGGCGCTCCAGAAACAAGTGACCAATGACTTCCGTCCCGTCTGGGGGACCGACGCCGAACTCGCCATTGTTCCCAAAGGCACGCAACCGACGAGCGGGAGCTGGTGGCTCGTGCTGCTCGACGACTCCGACCAAGCCAACGCTCTCGGTTACCACGATCTCACCACTGAAGGGCTTCCCATCGGCAAGGTCTTCGCCGCCAGCGATCTGAAAGCGGGCACGTCGTGGACCGTCACCGCCAGCCACGAACTGCTCGAGATGCTGGGCGACCCCAACATCAACCTGACAGTATTCGTGCAGAACAACAACACTGCCGGAACGCTCTACGCCTACGAAGTCTGCGACGCCTGCGAGGACGACAGCCTGGGCTATCAGGTCGACAACATCCTGATGTCGGATTTTGTTTACCCGGCATGGTTCGAGAGCTTCCGCACCGAGGGTTCGACGCAGTTCGATCGCATGAACAAGATCACGACTCCGTTTCAGCTTCTGGTGAACGGCTACATGGGGGTCTTCAATGTGAGCGCGGGCAGCGGCTGGCAGCAACAGACTCAGGACAAGCGTCCGGCCAACGCCTTGCATCGGGGCGCCGTCGGCACGCGCCGCGAACGCCGCGACGTTCCGCATGAGCTGTGGATCAACAGCCTGCCGCAGCGCAAGATCGTGAGCAATGCGCAGAAGTATCGCCAGACTCTGCAGACCATCGAGAAGCGGCGGGAAGCAGCTTGAGAGATTAGTTCTGTCCACACTCGCAACGCCCCGCGCGATAGTTGCGTAGTATCTGAAGCTTCAGATGCTACCGAATGTTGCGCGGGGCATTTTTTTGTCTCGGCTCGATCTGCGTAGCAGTTGTGAGGCGGGGCTTCTGACTCGGAAATCGCCAAGCGTTAGCAGGCCGGGGTGTTGTCTTAGGGTTTCCGACGAGCGGTTACTTCAGTGCGTGCGTCGCCGTGCGGCAAACCTACTGCCCGGACGCGGGCAGACTCGCATCGAACTCCTGACCCAGGACCGGCGCCAGGAACGGAATGACATAGCCTTTCACTCTGACCGGTCCGGACTTGTGGGCCTCGACCACCAAATCATACTTAAACACGCCCCTCTGAAAGGATTCGTCGTTGAGGTGAAAGACCAGGGCCTGGTTCTTCGATCCCCGCAACGATATTTGCTCCGACGTATCGTTCTTGATAATCAGAAGAATTTCGCCGTTTTTGTCTTTTGCCGCAGGCTTTGTCTGCGCCTCCCGTATCTCGCGCACGTCTTGGCCTTCCTCTCTGTCTTCATCTCCACGAGGCATCTGGGATCCGGGCGCGATTTGCCTTGCCCGATCGAGGTTCGTCTCCGGATAGTTTCCCGCCCGCCACAGTTCGTCCGGTATATCCGAAGGACCATCCAGCGTCGGGAACACGATCAACGTTTGCCCCGCTTGCAGTTCGCGGCCATTATTCTTGATGAAGAATCCACCAACGACTACCGGCAGAGCAACCAGCTTCGCCCCTTCGGCGATAAACAAAGGGCGCGACCCTGGTTCAGTCGACTCTGGGATGTTTATGTAGGCAGCTTCCGTCGTCTCCGCCACAATCGTCGCGGGACGTTGTTCAAAGGCGGCAAAGGTCTTGCGGCTATCTCCGCTAAAGGGCCCTCGCACCATGCAGAGCGAGTCTTTCATGCACAGTGCTGGCGACTGGAACGATCTGGAGGGGCTCGCACGGGTGGAGCTTGGAGAAAAATGCAGAACTTCCCCAACCGAATGAGCTGGTTTGCCCGCTTGGCGGAACGTAACCTTCAGCCCAGAGTCGCCGCGCGGAGCGATGAAGGTGATCGGCCCATCGGCAGCTTGTGGTGTTTCGCCTTCTGTCTCGAAATTCCAACCCGATAACCGTGACGCTTCGCCGGTGGACTCGAATGGCACAGCCAATCGCATTACGCTCACTTCCGGCATGCCGTCATACTTGCTCGTGTCCCTGGTCACGATTCCAGAGACTCGTTCGCCGGGACGAATTTGCGCTGGCACCACAATCCCGACCTCTGGGCTCGCGGCGGTGATGGGTTGCGGGACCGGAGCAACGGGGTTCCCGTACCGCTCATTCGTTGGCTGCTGAGCGTTTTTTCGGGCGGCGTTCAGCGCTTGCATAACTTCCTGCCGGGAAAACTTCCTTATTTTTTCCGCTGCACCCGAGGATTCTTCGCCGGACGGACACCCCACGGATTTGTATGCCTGCTCGGCCACATTCCAATCGGCGCAGGTGTACACGCCGTTCCACGGATTGTGAGTCAGATTGTGCCCTGCAACCTGGTTTTCGGATTCGTCAAAAACCCGGATAAACTCTCCCGTGAAGTTCGAACTCTCATCGTAGGTCACCAGCGTGATCTTGCGAACCTTACCGTTTGACCAATACGCGGTGGAGGTTTGCTGAGGCCCCATGTGTCCCGGCAAATATTCGTAATCTACTTTCTCCATCACTTTGCCGTCCGCGTCGACTGTGCGCTGCTGGATAACTCGATCGGTCGCGTCGTAATCCGCTTCGGTCTTTCTGCCGCCGCCGGCGTCCTCCACAACGCTGTGCTGTGCGAACCCCGCAGCCGCGCTGCCCGCCAGAAGCACGAGAAACACGAACGCCTTCCCGATGAGAGGAAATAGGTTGTCCTTGATTTGAGTCGCAGGGGTTTCCACTTTTCTTTCGAGGGTCGGAACATTTGGGAGGCCGGGAATCTGAGAAACTCTGGAGGCCCAGCCGTTGACCCGCAGCAAGGATGGTAGCACGGCGGTCATCGCGGCATGCGGCGTGCAGCGTGCGTTCACGCCTTATCTCTTTGATTGAGCGATTTTGCGCGGAACCTACGAGTGAGAAATTTCGTCCACTCCGGCTGGTTTACCACTAGAGAAGAAAGTCTCACAGTAGCTACTACGTAAAATAGTTGTATTTTGCTCTTAGTTGTGTTTGACTCGTTCGGCTGGGCTGCTGGGCTTGGGTTTTGCTTGCTAATGTGAAGCCGACCTCTCCTGCGAGCCATCGCTACACCAGCACAATCTACAGAAAAGCGCAGGTCAAGAAGGGAATTCAAGATATGACCGGAAATTACAAGACAATCGTTCTCTCGTCCATGCTCGCCGTGGGCTCACTCTTTCTCAATAGCCTGCCGCTTGCCGCGCAGGAGACAACGATACAACAGGCGAGAGCATTTGCTATCTCTGACCCGCTCGGCGAACTTGCTAAGATTCCACAGCCGCCGCAATATGGCTTTCACGAAGCTAACCCGGTCCGCCGCATTCCCAAACCGATCGCGGGGAGGGTCGTGGATCCAGTCGAGCAGAACGTTGCTTCGCCTGAATCGTCGTACACTCTCGGCGCGAATCTCCTGGGGGTTGGCAATGGTTTCCCCAACTACACCGTTCCAGACGCTCCTCCCGATACCACCATGGCGGTTGGCGACACCCAGATCGTGCAATGGGTGAACACGTCCTATACGGTCTGCTCGAAGACTGCGCCTTATAAGTGCGGCGCAGCCGTCGAGGGCAACATGCTTTGGAGTAAGCTCGGTGGAATTTGCGCCTCCAACAATGACGGCGACATCATCGCCCAGTGGGACCTGGATGCCCATCGCTGGCTGCTGACTCAGAACGTGTTCACTGGCACCTATGGTGTCTGCGTGGCGGTTTCCACTACCCCGAACGCAAACGGCACTTACTTTCTCTATGAATTTCCGGTCCTGAGCAGTGGCTTCCCCGACTATCCGAAGTGGGGAATTTGGCCCACGGGCTACTTTGAAACCTGGAACAACTTCGGGCCTGGGGGCAGCGGCTTCGTGGGTCCGGTTCTGTGCGCCTACCACAGCAAGAAGCTTCTGGCAGGCGACAAGACGGCGGAACAGATTTGCCACCAGTACCCAAACAATTCCCCCAACTTCGAAGACAGCTTGTTGCCTGCCGACCGCGACTCTGTGACTGCTCCTCCGGCGGGCCAGGATGAATTCGCAATCGGCAGCGTGGGCGACGTTGACAATTCCCATCTGTCGTTGTATTCCGTGCACATTAAGAACGAGAGTAACTGGGGTTTAGGAGCGACCTTCACCGGCGACAACGATTCACAACTGATCGCCATTGCAAAGTTCAATCCCTCCTGCGGCAGCGGCAATTTTGGTGGCGATTGCGTTCCACAGAAAGGCATCACCGACCTGGCCGATTCTCTTGGTGATCGCTTGATGTATCGCTTCGCCTACTCGAATGACAAGGCCACAGACGGCAGTACCGCCCAGCCCGCGTCACAGCATTGGCTGGTGAACTTGGACGTGCAAGCCTCGGGCGGCCAGATTGGTGTGCGCTGGATGGAGATCACAGCGCCACTCAAGAAGGTTGCACCGACCGCTTTGAAGGTCTACCAGCAGGGTACCTTTGCACCGAACGGGGTCTGGCGCTGGATGGGTTCGCTTGCCAGGGACAAGGATGGCGACATCCTTCTCGGTTACAGCAAGTCCTGCGGGGACACCTGTCCAGGTGGCACTGCCACGTTTCCGTCCATTGCAATAGCCGGACGCAAGAAGAACGATCCGGTGGGTCTCGGCAAGTTGGAAGCCGAGGTTAAGGTAGTGACGGGCGCTGGTTCGCAGCCGGATACTTCCGACCGCTGGGGCGACTACAGCTCCATGCGGATCGACCGCGATGGTTGCACCTTCTGGTACACGCAGGAGTACTACCAGACCACTGCGACCTTCGACTGGAGCACGCGAATTGCTTCGGCGAAGTTCAGCAGCTGCAAGTAACAGTGGCGGCCGCCCTGGTTATTGCAAAGGGGCAGAGTGAAAAAAGGGGCACCCCAGTGGGGTGTCCCTTTTTTTTCAACCTTCCCTTCGTGGGCGGTCCAGGGAGAATGACTGGTAGGTAGGCAGCCATCCCTGCATTTCTTGCGCTTTTTGTAGCCGCTCGATCTCAGCCTTGATTATTGCCCGGTCAGCGGAAGAGAGCTGACGTCGTTCTAATCCGTGATTCGGAGAAATGATTCGGGCTGGGGCTCGTTTCAGTTGCCCATCTTCTTGATAGCTCCGAGAGGTGTTTGCAATGTGCCGTCGAGGTTGATGTCGAAGTCGTAGGAAAAGGGAGTGAACGATCCGGCTTTGTAGAAAACGACCTTGCCGTCGCCAGTGAAGCAATCGAACGGCATCTCGCCTCCCAATCCTTCTGTGATGGTTGCCTTGCCGGAACGGAAAACGACCTTCATGCCGCCCATGCCCGATACATGCTCCCAGCGGCCTTCATACTTGCCTGTGCAGCTGACGAGCCCCGGCTTGGGAGGTTGACCGGCCGGACGTTGCGCGCGAGGCGGAGGCGCCGGCGTGGTCGACATACGGATATTCCCGGCGGTGGTGTTCACGATGTCAGAGCCGAATCCGGTATCTACTCCCGGCACTTTTATGTCGTACATGTTGACATTATTCTGTCCACGGATTTCGCCTTCCATCCAGTTGCCGTTCACCAGGACTTGCACGCGATCGTGGAGATCATACTGTCCGGCGGCGTGATCTTCGGCGGTGAGTTTTCCGAGCCGGTGTATTTCGAACGGCCACATCTTTGAAACGTCAATCCCGCTTGGCAGATGGACCACGTACGACCGGCCGTGGACCTCGACGACTTTGGCTTCCTGCCAGCCATCGATTAGAACGCGGACGGTGTCGCCGACTTTGAATCCGCCGGGTCCGGGCCCGGTCTGCGCATTGAGCTGCGAATGCACCGCGGCCGTCGTTCCGGAAGCGTTACTGGCAGCAGCCGCGCGCGCTTTAAACGGAGAAGGCGCCGGCGGAATCTCGCCGCGGTGAGGGTCTGCCTGCGCTTCGGCCGGGGTCTGCGCGTGGCATTTTGCCGGGAGCAAAGCCACCAGTTGTACGCGGAGCGCTTCGCCCCGCTGGTAGGCCTGTCCCTTCTTATAGTTTTGATAGTCGCAGGCGCCCGTGGTGTTGTCGCATGAAAACACTTTGAAGCTCTGTCCGTCCGTGCATACATAGACAACGTTCATTTGCAACGCCGGAGTCTGCGCGAGGGCCCCGGCCATCGGCACAACTAAGAGCAGACATCTCAACCAGGATGCGCGCATCTGAGCCCTCCGCTCTGAAACGTCCGAGGGCGCACGGGAAGCAAGTCATCCCGCGGCCCAGCAAAACAACGTGGCGGAAGGATATCACCAAGCGGGAACAGAACATGGCGGAATACCCGAGGGCACTGCTCCTCCGTATATGCTGTCTGTGACGAATTCCGTTCATAAGGAGAGCGCAATCGAGGCTACTACGCTATATGTTTTGTTCATCGTGTTTGTCGCCACGCTGATTCGATCGGCGTTCGGCTTTGGCGAGGCACTGGTCGCGGTTCCACTGCTCGTTTTCTGGATTCCGCTGGAGGTAGCGGCGCCGCTCGCCGTGCTGGTGTCGATTACCGTCGCCGGCATCGTCGTTGTGCAGGATTGGAGGAAGATCCACCTGCGCAGCGCGGGCTGGCTCGTGTTCTCCACTCTTTTTGGTATCCCGCTGGGCCTTCTGCTTCTCACAAACAGTCATCAAAGGGCGGTCAAAGCGGCGCTCGGAGTGATTATCATAATGTTTTCCGCGTATTCCTTGATCGGCCGCAACCCCCTGGAACTGAAGCGCGAGAGCCGGGGATGGCTTTTTGTCTCCGGTTTCTGCGCGGGAATACTTGGCGGCGCCTACGGCATGAACGGCCCGCCGCTGGTTATTTACGGAGCGATGCGACGGTGGACGGTGCAGCAGTTCCGGGCGACCTTGCAAGGATATTTTCTGCCTGCCAGCATCATCGGCATGGCTGGTTATTGGCTGGCGGGACTCTGGACGCCGGCAGTGACACGCTATTACCTGCTCTCACTGCCGGTCACGCTGCTCGGCGTGTTCCTGGGCAGAGCGATTAATCATCGCCTGCATGGAGAGGCTTTTCTAAACTACATTTACCTTGGCCTGGCAGCCATTGGAGCGCTCTTGTTGGTGCAGGCAATTGGGGGCAAGCTCTGAGCGCATCTCAATACCGAATCGAAGGTTGAGATCCCCGATACCATTTGACTCTGCGTAACCAAAAGGTGTAGAACCGCTGCGTAATCAAGGCAGGTTGCCATGAAACGCGAGAAAAAAAAGAAAGCTCCCACTTGGGTCACGCTGCCGATCAACGGGGAAAAGCTTGAGGTGCTGAGAGTCTGGCAACTTAACGATACTGGGCATAAATGGCCGGAGACGGCGATCCTGCGAGCGCGAACTAAAGCCGCGAAAAAACACGTCGAGGACCGCACGACACTGCTGCAATTTCTGAACGACAACGAGGTTTTCTCGAAAGACGTAAATGCTATTCTTGCGCGGGTTTTAGTCGCGCCCGGCCTGGCGCCTTGTAATCCTCCCCACTGGAATTTCATAGTAATGCACGGGAGGACGAGCAATGCAGTAGTTCTCGAAGTGCCGTGTTTTAAGTAAGAGGGAAAAAAACTAATCCGCAAGGCCCACGCGCCGCAGAAGCATTTTAAAACGCGCATCCGACCGCAACGGATCCATGGCAACGTCAACTCTCAGCCTGGTGAGGTAAGGATCGCGGCCATTGAACCCTCTTTCCAGCCAGGCGAACGCCTGGTCTTTTTCTCCCAATGCAGCTTCAATGGTGGCGAAGAAATACGGCGCTATGTATTCGGTTTTCGAAGCCTTGTTCAACTCGGCAAGGATCTTGCGCGCATCCGATTCCCTCCCTGCCAGGGCGTAAGTGCGCGCCAATGCGGCAAGACGTACCGGATCATGACCGGAACCGATTGCCGCCTGTTGGCACTCCGCGATCCCCTGCGGGAAGTTCCCCTGCGCTGTGAACACATCACCAAGACACTCGTGAGCAGGGCTCCAATTGGGGTCTAGCTCAAGCACACTCCGGCATTGTTGCAGGGCGCGATCGTATTGACGTGCGAAATAGGAGATCCAGCCGGCGGTAACACTGGTAGTAAGTGAGAGAGGATCCAGTCGCTGGGCGATTTGTATCTCGCCGGTCGCGTCCGCTTCCCGCCCTAACGCCGAGAGAAAGACGGAATGCATGCGGTGGCCTTCGGAATAACTTGGATTCAATGCGAGGGCGCGCTTGAACTCGTTCTCTGCGGCTACCCAATCCCAATCGCCATAGAACTTGATACTCGCTAACGTTTTGTGCGCGTCCGCTAAGCCGTCGTCGAGCGCCAGCGCTTTTAGAACGTTTTCCCTGGCCGATGGCATTGCCAGGCTCGGCGGTAATTGGTCCGTGGCCCAAAAATAGTCCGCTAAACCCGCGTAGGCTGGCGCGTAGTTGGGGTCAAGTGCGATGGCCTGCTTGAAGTAGTTCCTGGCGTCCCGGTAATTCTCCTCGGTTCCCTTATTCCAGTGGTAGAGACCTTTGAGATAGGCTTCGTGGGACTCCGGGTTGACGGTTCGAGTAGCAGCTAAACGCAGTTCCTCCTGGGGCGTAACTTTGATTTTGATCTGCTCCGCGATGTCATGCGCGAGTTCACCTTGCAACTGCAGAACATCCTTCAGCTCGCGTTGATAACTGTGGGCCCACAGTTCTTTATCCGCCTGCGCCTGCACCAATTGAGTGTTGATGCGGACGAAACCATCTGAACGCAAGACCGAACCCTCAATCACACCGTCGACCTGCAGCTCTCGAGCAATTTGGGGAAGCGTCTTGCTAGTCCGTTTATAAAGCATGGCGGAGGTGCGCGAGACAACCCGCAAGGCGCCGATGCGCGCCAACTCGGTTGTCAACTCATCCGTCATCCCATCCGCGAAGTACTCCTGTTCTGGATCGCGTGACAGATTCTCCAACGGCAGCACCGCCAACGACCTGATGCTGGAAATTTGGCTCGCGGCGTTAGTGCGAGCGTGCCGGGCACGGACCTTAAGAAAGGAAATTGGCAGTACTATCGCCAGCATTGCTATCAGCAACGCAATAGGCGCCCAGCGGGCGCGAACGCTGGCCGGCTTGGGGCCGGCACTTATGGCGGCGCTGGGTGTTTGCGCCCGTCTGAGGTCGGCGGACAACTCTCGAGCGGTTTGATAACGGGCTGCGGGTTCCTTTTCCAGACACTTCAAAATGATTGATTCGAGGCCTGGCGAAATTGCCGGACTCAATTGGCGCGGGGCGGGCGGGTCTGTGTGCAATATGGCTTCCGAAATGGCAGTTGGGACTTTTCCTTGAAAAGGACGCTTACCCGTAGCCATTTCGTACAGCACTACACCGGCCGAATAAATATCACTTCGGAAGTCGGGAGGTCTTCCCCACAGCTGCTCGGGCGACATGTAAGGAAGCGTACCGGCCAGCCCGTGTACGCCGCTCAATGACTCGGTGGCCGCAGATTCATCAATCGTCACTAATTTTGCAAGGCCAAAATCTACTACCTTGAGCTGCCCATCAGAACGAATGATCACGTTCCCCGGCTTCAGATCGCGATGAACTACTCCGTAGCCGTGAGCGTGCTCCAGAGCCAGCGCGATCTGCTGGCCGTACTGCAGGACTTCTTCTTCTGAAAGGGCTCCGCGGGCGAACTTCGAGGCCAGGGTGACACCCGCGATAAGCTCCATAACCAGAAAATCGATGCCAGCATCAAAGTCGAAGTCATAGATGGCGGCGATATTGGGATGGTTCAGGCGAGAAAGAGCTAACGCCTCCTTGCGGAAAAGTCTCCGAGACTCATCATTCCCCAGCCCAGTTGGAGGCAAGACTTTGAGGGCGACGTCGCGACCCAGGCGTTCGTCGTGGGCACGATAAACCGTACCCATCCCCCCAGCCCCGATTTTCTCAAGGATGCGGTAATGTCCGAGCGTCTGGCCGATCGTGACGGTGAGGGCCGACATGGCAGCAATCTTACGAGATCGACCTTTTTCCCACAAGACAGCGTCAGTCGTTCGGTCTTCTTTGCCGAGCGCGGACGGGCCAGTGAATCAATCCGCCGAAAGATGGCTGATGCAAAGCGGTGAATGACTCAAGAGGATTAGACCCCGAGCTTCTTCACTTCCTCGTTGTAATACTTGCGGTAGAGGATGTCCCACTCCTGGGAGCCTTCGAGGATGGTGCGCTTCTGGCTTTCGATCTTGAGGCGGGCGGCCTGGTCGATTCTCTCTTCGTGATTGAGAAGGTCTTCGAGGATCTTGCGGGTTTCCTGGCGGATGGTGTTGGGGTCTTCGATGAAGTCGACCTCGTCCATCTGTTTGAGGGCGTCGGCGACGGCTCGAGCCAGCACGTTCACTTTGTCACGGCTCAGTCTCACAGCACCGCCTTGTACTTGCGTACCAGCTCGCTTTTCACTTTGCGAAACATTTCCTGGTAGTTGGCGCCGGTCTTATTCATCTCTTCGGAATAAGCTTCGAGAATGACGCGAACTTCGTCATTGATGCGGTCTTCGAGGGTGAGTTCTTCGAGCAATGCGGCGTGGACGCGCTCCGTAACCTTAGGCACGGACGATGTCTCGATGGCCTTGGCGGCAATCAGTTTCTTGGTAACTTCGCGGGCCAGGTAGCCCACATAATCCTTGGAAAGAAGCATGTGCGGGTCGGATATCCTGTGTTAGCAGGAACTTGTCTGTGAATTGAAAAGTGTAACACACGGCAACCGGACGCGGACGCAGAAGCGTATTCTGAAGCGCGACATCGATATCAGGGAATGCACGGGTTCATTAAGGAGAAATTATGCCTCTCGTTCGAATCGATCTTCTGGAGGGCAAGCCGGCCGAATATCGCAAGCAAGTTGGTGAGGTCGTCTATCAGGCATTGCTGGATGCCTTCGCGGTCCCGAAGGACGATCGTTTCCAGATCGTCACAGAACATCCCAAAACTGAGTTGCTGTTTGACCGGGATTACCTCGGAGTGCACAGGTCTGATGATTGCATCTTCGTGCAGATCACTTTGAGCAGCGGCCGAACGGTCGAGATGAAGCAGCGCTTCTACAAAGCCGTGACAGATGGATTGCATGAGACCGTGAAGTTGCGCCGGGAGGATGTCTTCATCAACCTGGTGGAAGTGCCGAAGGAAAACTGGTCGTTCGGGAACGGCGAAGCCCAGTACGTGACTGCCAGGAACTAAGGCCGCAGCCTTAAGGAAGACCGTTTCATTTTATATCGTTTTACGATATAGTAGTAAAGTATCGTTGGATCGCGGCACGATACAATCGGCGGCATGAAGAAGCTCACCTTGTCGGACTATCAGGCGCTGGCGGAATTCCGTTATCAGATTCGCCGCTTTCTCCACTTCAGCGAGCAAGTGGTAAAGCAGGCAGGCTTGGAGCGTGGCCAGTATCAGCTCATGTTGGCGATCAAGGGAATGCCGGCCGGGGTGCGGCCGCGCATTCGCGAATTGGCCACGCGCATGCAAATCCGCCACCATAGCGCCGTCGAATTGGTGAACCGACTGGAGACGGGCGGATTCGTCCATCGCGCCCGGGCGCAGGACGATCGCCGCGAGGTGTTGCTCGCGCTTACTGCTAAAGGCGAGAAAGTTCTGGCCGAACTGGCGCTCCATCATCACGACGAAATCCGTTCAGCCGGACCCGCGCTAGTCGCCGCTCTTCGCCGCATCATGCGCGAAGGCAGCGAAAACGCGTTTCTGCATCCTGCCCCCTGCCACGAAAAAGGAAAGTCATAAATATCTATGAGTGACATCGCTCCTGCCGCTCTGGACCGCGAATCGCCGCCGCCCGCGCCCTTTCGCATGCTGTTGGTCTCATGCCTCGCGGCGGCCATCGGCCTGGTCGCAGGCATCGTGGCCTTCGCTCTGTACAAGCTGATCGGCCTTTTCACCAATCTTTTCTTCTTCCATCGCTGGTCGACTGACTTCACCAGTGCGCAGCACAACCATCTCGGTTGGATCGTCATCGTCGTTCCGGTTATCGGCGGCCTCGTTGTGGGCGTCATGGCCAAGTACGGGACCTCAAAAATCAAGGGTCACGGCATTCCGGAGGCCATGGAAGCGGTGTTGTTCAACCGCAGCCGCATCGCCCCGCGCGTGGCGATCCTGAAGCCCATTTCGGCGGCCATTGCGATTGGCACCGGCGGCCCGTTCGGCGCGGAAGGTCCGATCATTCAAACGGGCGGAGCGATCGGTTCACTCGTCGGCCAGGCCTTTCACACCACGGCGGTCGAGCGCAAAGTGTTGCTCGCCTGCGGCGCCGCGGCTGGCATGTCAGCAACGTTCAACACTCCGATCGCCGGTGTGATTCTCGCCATCGAGCTGTTGCTCTTCGAATTCAAGTCGCGCTCGTTCATCCCATTGGTGATTGCGAGCACGCTGGCGACCGCCGTACACATGCAACTCCTGGGTGCGGGGCCGATGTTTAAGGTCAGCGCGATGGATTTCGATATTCCCCGCGGCTTGCCCTTTTATCTTGTGCTGGGATTGATCTGCGGCCTTGCCGCCGTGGGATTCAGCAAACTGCTCTACTGGGTGGAAGATCAGTTCGAGAAGCTTCCTGTCAACGAAATGTGGTGGCCTGCGATTGGAGCACTCGGCCTGGGCATCATCGGATTCTTTGTTCCGCGCGTGCTCGGTGTCGGCTATGACACTATCGGCGACATTCTCAACGGCCAGCTCGCATGGAAGATTTTGCTGGTCGTGATGCTGGCCAAGGCCGCAGCTTTGGCGGTTTCGCTCGGGTCCGGCACCTCCGGTGGGTTGCTGGCGCCATGCTTCATGTGGAGTGCGGCCATGGGCGGCATTTTCGCCATGGTCGCGAATCACTTCCTTCCGGGCGCGCATCTTTCTCCCGGAGCTTTCGCGTTGGTGGCCATGGGCGCGGTTTTTGCCGCGGCCTCGCGGGCTACATTTACGTTTATCATCTTCGCGTTTGAAATCACGCGCGACTACAACTCCGTACTGCCGCTGATGCTGGTCAGCGTGATCGCCGACGGAATTGCCATGCTCCTGATGCCTAACAGTTCGATCATGACGGAAAAGCTGGCCCGCCGCGGACTGCACGTGCATCAGGACTACGAAGCCGACGTTCTTTCCCAAGCCAGGGTGGGCGACACGATGGAAAAGGAATTGCCGGCCATCCCGGCCGGAACCACCGTGGGCGCTCTGGCCGAACGGATCGCGCAACACGATCCTGTAGTCGCTCGTCACGAAGCTCTGTTGATTCTTGACGACGGCGGAATGATGGCTGGCATCATCACTCGCGGAGACTTGCTTCGCGCTCTCGACAAAGATTCCTCCGGGGCAATGACCGTTCAGCAGGCAGGCAGCACTCGACTGGTGGTTACTTATCCTGACGAATTAGTTTCCGAGGCGGCTTCGAAGATGCTGCGCTATGACATTGGACGCCTGCCAGTGGTCGAGCGAGCCGACCAGCGCAAAGCGGTTGGCTACCTCGGGCGCAGCGGCGTCATGGCCGCGCGACTACGCCGCTTCCAGGATGAATACGTACGCGAGCCGGGATGGTTCCCCCGGAAAGCGAGCCTGAATGTTTCGGGGTTGAAATAGTTCGTCGCGAAGGGATTGTAAGTATCCCCAGGGGTTAAGAGTCTAAGGCTTTTTCTGGGCTGCTTCAATCAGTGGGCGTAACGACTCCACCGAGATCCCGAGTGTGCCCCCAGAGAAGCCATCAATGTAGGCGGAGTTTACCCCGATGACTTCCGCGTTCGAGTTGAAGACCGGGCCGCCGCTGCCGCCGTGCGCGGTGGGCGCGTCGTAGATCAGCTTGTCACCCACTACATCGCCCAGATGTCCGCACGTGGTTGAAGGACGAATCAGCGATAGCGCCGCCAACTCGCTGGCCGCGGTAATGTCGTTATGCCGGTAGGCCATCCGCTGGTAAATTCCGCTTGGCGACTTGGCCACCATTCCTGCGATGCCCATGGGATAGCCGATCACTGTCACTAGTTCTCCGGGCGTGGCGAGGTTTTTTGCCAGAGGTAGGACGGCAATTCCGCGTACCGCATCTTTGTTTTCGATGCGCAGCACGGCCAGATCCCCTGTGGAGGAAACCGTGCCCGGCGTCAAGCTTACCGGCGTAGGCGAACCTGGAAAGAAGACCACCAAACTCTCCAGCATGGCGGTCGCGCCCCGATCCATCAGCCCTTCGGCTTCACTATCCCCATACCAGGGCTCAGCCACATGCCGGTTGGTGGCCAGCAGACCGTTGCCCACTAGAAATCCTGTGCCCGACACGCGGGCCCGAATCGTGGGTGACTGGTGGGCGAACCCAACCTGGTACACGCCGTAAATGTAACCGATGGAATTTCGATACCGGTTCAGCACCAAGGCCGGCATCGCCTGCTGTTTCTCGAGTTGCGCCACCTGCTGGGTAAGCTCGGTTACTTGCTTATGCAGTTCGTCCGGTTGCGGGCTTTGCGCCGTGGCGGGCGCGTAGTAGTGGAACATGGCCACCGCACCGGCCAGCAACACCACGGCCAGCACAGCCTGCACCATCTGCTGCCAGCTGTCGCTGACTGCGTTCGGTTCCTGCGGAATCTCCGGTCCAGACATGAGTGGTCATCTTCCCTTGTCCGGCAGGGCTTTTCTACGGTACGGAAGATGATGTACAGGGGATATCGAGAGTGGCCCGAGAATGGCAGAGGCCCTCAGCGGCCGACCGCCGCTGTCGATCTAGCGGCATTTACGGCGCGGCTGGAGGCCGCGTCCTTTCAAGGCTGGGAAGGTGTTCCTGGCGGCCTGCTATGGCTTCCCGATCCCCAGGCGCCTGGCCATTTCGTCGTAGAGAAATCCTTTACCCGCAACGTAGGGCTGCACCCACTCGCCATCGATCACGAATTGCGGGATGGCCTGCTTGCCGGTGTGCTTGACGATCTCGGCGATCGCGCCCGGGGTTGTTTCGATGTCAATGTCTTTGTAAGGAATGTTGTGCTTGGCGAGAAAACGCTTGGCTTCGCGGCAGTCGGGGCACCACGCAGATGAGTAAACAGATAGTTCCATTGTTACACTCGCTCCAAATGAGCTATCGTGCGCTCGTTGACAACGTTGCCGGTGTTCAGCGTGGAAGCCGGCTCAAACAGCAGGAGCCAGCATTCCTCGTCCGCGACAGGACGATGCTCGACGCCGCGCGGCACAACGATGAACTCGCCTTCTTCGATCCATTCGTGGCGGTCGAGGAACTCCATGCGGAAACGGCCTTTCACTACAAGGAACATCTCGTCTTCATTCTCGTGGTGGTGGAAGACGAACTCTCCCTTCAGTTTATCGAGCTTCACATGCTGGCCATTCAGTTCGGCAGCGATGTAGGGCTTCCAGTATTCCGAAATCTTGGCAAACTTGTCGGCAATGTTGATCTTTTGCATGTTGACTCCAAGTCTAAGTGTACGCAATCTCCAGCTTCGTTAGGTACCAGCATGGTCGCAAAGAACTTCTCTGCGGCCTCACGGATCTTCTCCGCACCCTCCGCCTGAAGCCCCATTGACACATTTTGCGGTAGGATATATCATGATATATATCATGGTAAAGACTGCCAAACTCTTTCGCAATGGCCGTAGCCAGGCCGTCCGCTTACCAGTTGAATACCGGTTCGAGGGCTCGGAGGTCTATGTGCGCCGCGACCCGGGCACTGGCGATGTCATCCTTTCTCGCCGGCCTGAATCCTGGAAAGATCTCTTCGCGTTGATGACCACCGTCGAGATCCCCGAAAGCTTCCTCGCAGATCGCAAGGATAGTCCACCCCAAAAGCGCCAGTTGTTTTAGATGCCCGTCCGCTACCTTCTCGATACCAATACCGTCAGCTACATCATCAAAGGGAATTTTCCACAGGTTCGAGAGAGGCTTTTGCACGTCCCCACTAGCGAGGTTGGAATTTCCGTTGTCACCGAGGCGGAACTGCGCTTCGGCGTTGCGAGGCTGCCGCAAGCCACGAAGCTGGGAATCGTGGTCGAGGAATTTCTGCGGCGGGTGGAAATATTCGTCTGGGACTCGGCAGCGGCGCGGGTTTATGCCCTCCTCCGCGCCACGCTCGAAGAACACGGTGAGCCGATAGGCAACCTTGATCTGATGATCGCCTCTCAGGCACTTGCCTTAAGGCTGATTCTCGTGAGCAACGACCGCGTCTTTCGGCGAGTGAAGGGTCTCACAGTCGAGGACTGGAGCAAATCGTAGCGAAGTCACGATTGATGGTCGCAAAAGAAAAGCCGCCAGCCCGCGCTGACGGCTTTTAACTGAAAGCTCCCAACTAGCTATTCTCGTACAGCAACACGCCCTCTGTCTTCTCGGCGTCCACTGGACGGTAAAACAGCTTGTTGTCTTCAAGGAAGACCTCGATGAATGCAGGGCGCGTGGTGATTGTGCCTTGAATCAGCGCCTCTGACAACGGGTCTTCAATATACTTCTGCAACGCACGGCGGAGCGGCCGCGCTCCGTAGGTGCGGTCGGTAAGAGTCTGGTTGAGGATCCACTTTTTGGCTTCATCGGCCACGGTCACCGTGATCGACTTCTGGGCCAGGTTTGTGTTGAGTTGAGTGACCATGAGTTCCAGAATCTGGATCAGGTCGGCTTCGCTCAGCGCCAGGAACAGAATGATCTCGTCCAGACGGTTGAGGAATTCAGGATTAAAGGTGCGTTTCACCTCACCCTTCACCAGTTCCTCAACCTTGCCCGAAACCATTTCGTCCTTGGTCGACTGGAAGCCGAAACCCTCGCGCTTTTGCAAGTGCCGCGCGCCGATGTTCGACGTCATGATGAGGATGGTGTTCTTGAAGTCGACTGTGTTGCCGAGGCCGTCGGTTAGCTGGCCATCTTCGAAAACCTGCAGCAGGATGTTGAACACATCGGGATGCGCCTTCTCGATTTCATCGAGCAGCACCACGGAATACGGCGCCCGCTTCACGCGCTCGGTGAGCTGGCCACCCTCTTCGTAGCCGACATAGCCCGGAGGCGAGCCGATCAGCTTCGAGACCGAATGCTTCTCCATGAACTCCGACATGTCGAAGCGAACCAAGGCCTTTTCCGTTCCGAACATGAACTGCGCCAGCGTGCGTGCGACTTCTGTTTTGCCCACGCCCGTGGGACCCAGAAACAGGAACGAACCGATGGGACGGTTCGGGCTCTTCAACCCGGCGCGCGAACGCCGGATGGCCCGGGCCAGCGCGTTGATCGATTTATCCTGCGAGATGATGCGCTTGTGTAGTTCTTCCTCGATGCGCAGCAGTTTGTGCGTTTCTTCCTCTTTGATTGAAGTGATGGGAACACCGGTCCAGCGCGAAACTACGTCTTCGATGTCTTCGCGGCCGACTACACCGGTCGAGGATTCGTCGAGATGGTATTTCTCGCGTAGGGCGCGCAGGTTCTCGCGTTCCTTGCGTTCTTCGTCGGAGTAGAAACGCGCCTTCTCGAATTCATGATTCGCGATCGCGTTCTCCATGCGGTGCACGATGAACTTGATCCGCTTCTGGACTTCGCTGATCTCCTCAGGTTGCGAGGTCTGGCGCAGCTTCACTCGGGCTCCAGCTTCGTCGACGAGGTCGATCGCCTTATCCGGCAGGAAGCGGTCAGGAATATAGCGGTTCGAGTGCGACACCGCGAAGTTGATGGCGTCGTCCGTGTAAGTAACGGCGTGGAACTTTTCGTACCGGTCCTTGATGCCGAACAGGATCTTGATGGCATCGGTCTCGTTCGGAGGCGGAACCTTGACCGCCTGGAAACGCCGCTCCAGCGACCGATCTTTCTCGATCGACTTCCGGTATTCGCCAGGAGTCGTGGCACCGATGCACTGAATTTCGCCGCGCGAGAGTGCCGGCTTGAGGATGTTAGCTGCATCGAGCGATCCCTCGGCCGATCCCGCGCCCACTAGCGTGTGCAGTTCGTCAATGAAAATGATCGAATTCTGCGACTCCATCAACTCTTTCATGATGGTCTTCAGCCGCTCTTCGAATTGCCCGCGATACTTCGTTCCGGCAACGATCAAGGAGAGATCGAGCGCCAGAATTCTCTTGTCTGCCAAAAACGACGGAACTTCGCCATCGGCAATGCGCTGCGCGAGGCCTTCGACAATGGCCGTCTTGCCCACGCCGGGCTCACCGATTAGGACGGGATTGTTTTTGGTGCGGCGGCATAGAATCTGGACGACGCGTTCGAGTTCTCCGTCGCGGCCGACCAAAGGATCCAGTTGACTATCCATCGCGGCCTGCGTAAGATCGCGCGAAAATTCGCTCAGCAGCGACGACTCGCGCTGCCGTTGCGGCTGCGCCTTTTCCTGGGTGGTGCGCGCCAATTCTTCGCGGATCGTGGCCAACCGCAAACCGCGCTCGTGCAGAATCTCCGCAGCAAAACACTTCTCTTCTCTTAATAACCCCAAAAGCAAGTGCTCGGTCCCAATGTGCCGGTGCGACAGCCGCTCCGCTTCTTCGGCGGCATAGGCCAGCACACGCTTGCACTCATTGCTGAGCGGTAGGTCCACCGAGGTCGAGACCTTTTCCCGAATCGTGGTGTGACCTTCGATCTGCTTGCGGATGGACTCAACCGAGGCGTGCGAACGCAGGAACCGGTTGGTCAGGGCTTTGTCTTCGCGCAGGAGCCCCAGCAGCAGGTGCTCGGTCTCTATATAAGGAGACCCGAACTGGCTTGCTTCGTAACGCGCAAAAAAGATGACGCGCCTGGCTTTCTCCGTATAACGTTCAAACATAATGCCCTTCCCCCTGACTCCTCCGGTCGAGAAGATCTCGAACCCGCTCGACCTGACCCCGTGGATCCCCTACCTTCATTATGCAATCAAACAGCCACCCTGCCCAAGTACCCCAACGTTTTTATAATGTTACGTAAGGAACCTGTTCAAACCGCCTTCGGCTGCCGATTAACCCTATTTTCTGCACATTTTCTTAACTAATCTTGCTCTTTCGCGTCCCCGTTCACTCCGTTCTCTACCCCGGCAACGACTCCGGCTTGATTTCTTCCACGCGCCCCCGTTCCAGTCGAAGAACCCGATGACAGCGCCGCGCGAACGACAAGTTGTGTGTCGCGATAAGAGAGGTGAGCTGGTGCTCGCGATGTAATCGAGCGATCAATTCAAAAACGGCTTCCGCTGTCTGTCCGTCAAGGTCGCCGGTAGGCTCATCCGCCAGCAACAATTTCGGACCAGTAATAAGCGCCCGCGCCAGAGCGACCCGCTGTTGCTCTCCGCCCGAAAGCTCTCCCGAGCGATGATGCCCGCGTTGCTCCAACCCGACTTCACGTAGCCAGCGCGATGCTTGCGGGGCCGCTTCTGCCCAAGTCCGCCCCCGAACCAGCAGAGGCATCGCCACGTTTTCGGCGGCCGTGAATTCCGGCAACAGATAGTGAAATTGCCAGACGAAGCCCGCCTCGCGATTGCGAAACTCCGATGCTTCATCCGCCGACAACGCATTCAGTTGCAATTGGGCGCAGTATACGTTACCCGCGGAAGCGTGATCAAGAGCGCTGAGGATGTGTAACAAGGTACTCTTCCCTGCTCCCGACTCGCCGACAATGGCGAGCATCTCGCCTCGCTTCACCTCAAACGACAAATTTTCAAAGAGCACAAGATCCGATCCACCCGACCGAAATACCTTTTTCAATCCTTGAACCCGGAGCAGCACTTCTCGCCGCTCCACTTGCTGAGTTAGATGCACTCCGCCTCCACTTGGGTACATCCCGTCCGAGCCTTAGGCCGCCTGGGGCCGGAACAGTAGAAGGCCATCTTCTCACACCAAGGCCCAGACGCCGCCATGGCACGTTCGAACCATATTGAGCCTGCGAAGACAACGCCTGCTGGAGATGGAACCCTGAGACCGTTTCTAGACCTCAACTTTGGATTCCGTCCCAATCAACCCGCGTAGGGACTCTTCATAGGGAGCTCGGGCGATGCCGCGCTCGGTGATGATTCCGGTGACGTACTTCGCCGGAGTCACGTCGAAAGCGGGATTTTCGATGGATACGCCGTCCGGCGTCATCTGTTTCCCGGCGATGTGAGTGACTTCCCTGACACTACGCTGCTCAATAGGAATCTTGCTGCCGTCAGGGCAAGCAAAGTCGATGGTCGAGATGGGTGCGGCCACATAGAACGGAATGCCGTTCTCTTTCGCGAGAACGGCGACGGTGTACGTGCCGATTTTGTTGGCGACGTCGCCATTGGCGGCGACGCGGTCGGCGCCCACCACGATCGCTCCGATCTTGCCTTGCTGCATCATGGCACCGGCCATATTGTCGGAGATCACTGTGGTCGGGATGCCGTCTTTCATCAGTTCCCAGGCGGTCAGGCGCGAGCCTTGCAGGAAGGGACGGGTTTCGTCAGCATAGACGTGAATCTTCTTGCCTTGCTCGACCGCCGCGCGGATCACGCCTAGCGCAGTTCCGTACCCCGCCGTGGCCAGCGCGCCGGCGTTGCAGTGGGTAAGCACTCCGCCTTCACTCGGCATCAGCCTGGCGCCGTGGCGCCCCATGGCCTGATTGGCGGCGATGTCTTCGGCGTGCATGCGTTGGGATTCCTCGATCAACGCCTGCTTGATTTCCGCCACAGAGAGCGTATGCAGAATGTCGAACTTCTTCTGCATTCGGCGGATCGCCCAAAACAAATTCACCGCCGTCGGGCGAGTCTTGCCGATCACATCGCAAATCTGATCGAATTCCCGTTTGAATTCGCCGACGCTCGCAGCCTTCGAATTCTTCGCACCCAGTGCAATCCCCATGGCTGCTGCCACGCCGATGGCGGGCGCTCCGCGCACGACCATGGTCCGGATCACGTCGGCTACCTGCTCATGCGTCTTGCAGGTGACGTAGATTTCTTCCATGGGCAGCTTCGTCTGATCGATGAAGCGTACACCTTGGTCAGTCCATTCGAGAGTTTGAATCATGGGTCGTTGGCGGTTCGCCGTTAATCGTTCGTCTCTAGCTCACTTAGGCTCTACGGGCCGTACATTTATCGTAGGGTCGGTGTCGTCTGTCTGAAGAATGTGTTCCGCGCGGACATCGCGGGCGGTGAAGATCGAAACGAACGGAGCAGGGGCTGTGGCCTTCTCCACGCTGGGCCTTCCTTTCGCTTCTTCACGCTCCACCAGGCACATTACGCCCACAATCTCAAATCCAAATTCACGCGCCGCTTCGATCGCCTGCACTGTGGACGCGCCGGTGGTGCACACATCGTCGACGATCACCACGCGTGCGCCTTTCTCGCGAAAGCCTTCGATGCGCTGTCCGGTTCCGTGCTGCTTTTCGGCCTTTCGCACCAGGAAGCCATGCAACTCGCCGCTCACTACCGAGACCGCGGTCACAATGGGATCGGCTCCCATAGTTAAGCCGCCAATCGCTTGAGGCTTCCATCCCCGCTGCCGGATTTCGTCGAAAAACACTTCGCCGGTCAGTCGCGAGCCTTTGGCATCGAGCGTCGTCGTGCGGCAGTCGATGTAGTAGTCGCTGGTGCCGCCCGAAGAGAGTTTGAACTCGCCCAGCCGGAAAGACTTGTAGGCCAGCAAGCGCAGTAGATCCTGACGCGAGGAATGCATGAAATCTAACGATACCACGGAGAATTGGGCTGCGTTTGCCTACGCTGAGAAAGAAACCGCCGAGCTTCGCTCGGCGGACAGCCGATGGCGGCTGTCCCCACATCTCAGCATTCAGCTTCGCATCTGTCTGGCGTGGTAACCTGAATATTCTTCTTACAATGACGTTTCGAGGTATGAAATTGCAGAGTGCGCGAAAGCTTTTCTTCTTCTTTCTCTCTGGTTTCCTCTTCGCAAATTTGAGCGGCTCCAGCATGGTTTCGACAGTGTTCGCCGAAGGCACGCGCACCTGGGAACAGTCGAAATTTGACGAACTGACCAAGGGCACGGCCAAGGGTGTAGCAATTCGCAACGCCGGCGGTCTGGAGCTGGCGCCCACCTTCAAGAGTCTGTACGCCACGCCTTCCACCTACATCTGGGCGATGGCGGCCGACGATGGCGGGAACGTCTACATAGCGGCGGGCGCGCCCGCCCGCGTGTACCGCATCACGCCCGATAGCAAGGCGACGATCATTTTCGAACCGAAAGAACTTCAGGTGCAGGCACTGCGAACTGGTCCGGCAGGCTCGATCTATGCCGCTACCGCTCCCGATGGCAAGGTCTACAAGGTCGAGTACAAACCGGGCGCCACGGGGCAGTTGGCAAAAGCCGATTCGTCGGCGTCGGGCAGGGTCAAAGACAAAAAAGAAGGGAAAGACAAAGATAATGATGACGCAACCAAGGCCGCTGTCGATCCCGCGTGGAGTTCGTCCGTCTATTTCGAACCGGGCACGAAATATATCTGGGACATGGCTTTGGATAAGTCCGGCAATCTCTATGTAGCCACCGGCGACCATGGAGAAATTTATCGCGTTACGCCGAAGGGGGAGCATTCAGTCTTCTTCAAGAGCGACGAAACCCACATTCGCGTTTTGGCCTTCGATGCGCAGGAGAATCTAATTGCCGGCTCTGACGGCAGTGGCCTTATCTATCGCATTTCTCCCGCAGGCGAAGGATTCGTGTTGTACAGCGCGCCCAAGAAGGAAATCACAGCGCTGGCGCTCGATCATAGCGGTAACATCTACGCGGCGGCAGTCGGTGAAAGGCGCAGCGGGGCGACAAACACATCCGGTATGGCAGCAGCTCTTCTCAACCTGGGCGCAAACGCGCCCCCGGCGACGACGACGCCAGCTCCAGGCATCACGATCACGCCCGCACCGGCCGCGCCGCAGGCGGCCGGACTGTTTCCAATCCCTGGCGGTGGAGCAAGCGGCGGATCGGATGTGTACCGCATAGCGCCGGATGGCTCTCCCACAAAAGTATGGACGTCTCACGAGGATATCGTCTACGCCCTAGCCTTCGATTCCCAGGAAAGGCTGCTCGCCGGCACGGGGAATCGCGGCCACATTTTTGCCATCACCGGCCTCGATGAGTTTTCCGACCTACTGAAAGCGCCGGCCACGCAGGTCACCGCCTTTGCCAAGGCTCCAGGCGGTGGCCTCTATGCCGCGACCAGCAATCTGGGAAAAGTGTTTGTTCTTGGACCGCAGCCGGAAGGAGAGGGCTCCTACGAAAGCGATGTGTTTGACGCCAAGATTTTCTCGCGCTGGGGACGCGCCGATTTTCGTGGCGCAGGCAATGTGGATCTTTACGTGCGTAGCGGCAATGTCGACAATCCCGATCGCAACTGGAGTCCCTGGAAGAAGATCGACCTTGGTAAGACCGACCTGACGAAGAGTGACCTGACAAAGACCGGCGAAACCGGAATCCCAGGGGCGCGCTATGCGCAATGGAAAGCCGTGCTGCACGCGGGAACCGCAGCGCCTCACGTGGACAGCGTGGCGCTGAATTATCTGCCCAAGAATGCCGCTCCCGAGATCGACGACGTGACCGTCCAGATCGGCGTCAGATACCAGCCGCTACCGAAAATGTCGGGCCAGAGCGGATCGGATTCCAGCGGAACTTCTTTCGGCGGATCTTCCGGAACGCATTTCGAAAGTCCAACTCCCAGTTCTCGCGATCGCGACTCCATTGGAGTGAAGTGGAGCGCGCATGACGAGAACGACGATCAACTTGTCTATTCCGTTTACTACCGCGGCGACGGCGAAACGCGCTGGCTACTCCTCAAGGACAACCTTACCGACAAAGCATATTCGTTCGACGCCAGCCTGCTGCCGGATGGCGGCTATACGGTGCGGGTGATTGCCTCGGATGCCCCGTCGCACTCGCCCGGTGAAGCGTTGACGGCTTCCAGAGAAAGCCACCGGTTTGAAGTGGATACGACTCCACCGCGGATTGAGAGTCTGGCGGCGTCGATCGAGAGCGGGCAGCTTCATGTCACATTCCGGGCGGCTGATGGATTTTCTTCCATCAAGCGCGCGGAATATTCAGTGGACGCCGGCGAGTGGAAGTACGTTGAGCCGGTAGGCCAGCTCTCCGATGCCAAGACCGAGAGCTACGATTTCAAAGTCCTGCCGGATAACGCGAAAGACGGCATTGCTTCTTCTGAGCACGTGGTGGTGGTACGCGTCTACGATCGCTACGAGAACATGGGCGCTGCTAAGATCCTGGTGCGGTCGAAATAAAAGTCGAGACTTTCCTACTGCACTCTCTCGGCCGCTTCCAAAGCATCGTCTGCCACGCTCTTGATGGCGCTGAGCTTCCCGGCGCGGCGCAGCTCAGGAAATCTCCACGCCCAGAGGGCAATCACCACCAGCGTTCCCACTCCACCCAGTAAAACGGCGGGAACCGTGCCGAACCATTGCGCGGTGAGTCCCGATTCGAACTGCCCCAGCTCGTTGGATGCCCCAATAAAAACCATATCCACGGCCATCACGCGCCCTCGCATTTCATCGGGCGTGCGCAACTGTACAAGCGTGGCGCGAATGATGACGCTGACCATGTCGGATGCACCGAGGAAGATCAGTGCAAGCAGCGAGAGCACCAGGCTGGTCGAGACGCCAAAAAGAATGGTACAAATTCCAAATCCGGCGACCGACCACAGCAGCGTCGGCCCCGCGCGTCCGCGTAATGGGCGATGCGCCAGCGCCACAGCCATCAGAGCGGCGCCCACGCCGGGAGCGGTCCGCAACAGCCCCAGACCCCAGGGTCCGGTGTGCAGGATTTCGCGGGCATAAACCGGAAGCAGCGCCACGGCTCCGCCCAGCAACACAGCAAACAGATCCAGGGAAATCGCGCCCAGAACCATCTTCTCGCGCCAGATGAAGTGCAATCCGGCCAGGATAGTCTTCGCCGTCGTGGGCTCGCGCCGCCGCGCTTGCGGACGGGTCTTGATACGGAAGGTCGAAACTACGGCGCCCACGGCAGTCAACATGGCCACCGCGTAAACCGCGGATGGCCCGCGGAAGAGCGCGTAAAGAACACCCCCCAGAGACGGGCCAAGAATTGTGGCGGCTTGGAATGTGGTCGCGTTCCATGCCACCGCGTTCGCGAAGTGTTCTTCGGGTACCAATTGCGGCAGAATCGAGCGGCTGGCCGTCCCATTGAACGAGCGCACCACGCCCAGCAGAATCAGCACCGCATAGATGGGCTGCACCGAATGCGCGCCGCGCTGAGCGATCACCAGCAAGAGCCCCGAGCAGAGCGCGTACCCCGCATAGCAGGTCCCCAACACCTTGCGCCGATCGAAGCGGTCCGACGCATGGCCGGAAACCAGAAACAGCAGAATGCCCGGAAGGAACTGCGCCAGCCCCACAAGTCCAAGATCGAGGGCGCGCTTCGTGATGTCATAAACCTGCCACCCCACTGCAACCGCCTGCATTTCGACGGCAGCCACGATCAGGAAGCGGGCAATCTGAAATAGGGCGAAGTCCGGATGCGTGAAGGCGATGCGTCCAGCTCTGGAATCAGCGGGGGCGGGCATTGATCTTTTGTTGTGATCTTCTAATGTGCCACAGAACGAGAAGACCTGCATGGCGCCTTTATATCCAGCAGGTAAAATCGGCTTATGATGACGCTGCTCCGAACCGTCGCGTGGATTGCTTGCGTCGTCTACTCAACCATCCCGGCGTTCTGGCTGCTGATCCATCCCCAAGTAGATTTTTGGCGCTCACGGCGACGATCACCGTACCTGATTCTCCTACCGGCCTGGATCGGAATGTGGGCGCTCGTGGCTACCGTCACTGCCGCCTGGCGCGGCGTTTCGCTCTACGAAAATAGATGGACCTGGATTCCCGCGGGAATTCTATTCTGCGCTGGTTTGCTGCTCTACAAGCTGTCGCACAGCAAATTTACTTTGGCCCAGCTCGGCGGATTGCCTGAGATCGTACGCGGTCACAACCAGCAGCAACTACTAACAACGGGCATCCGCGCCCACGTCCGGCATCCGGTCTACCTGGGTCATCTCTGCGAGATGCTGGCCTGGAGCCTGGGCACGGGGCTGGCAGTTTGCTGGGGGCTGACAGCGTTCGCCATCGTCACCGGCGCTGTAATGATCTGGATGGAAGACGAAGAGTTGGAGAAGAGGTTCGGCGTGGAATATCGCCACTATCGATCCAGAGTGCCCGCCGTTCTGCCAAGCGTCAGGTTACGAGTGGATCCGTAGGAACGGCAGCTATAATCCGATCTGGCTAAACGTTAACGCTAATCACTGACGGTCGTTTTCCCGATGCGCTTTGAACTCTTTATCGCGACCCGCTACCTGCGCGCCAAGCGCCGCCAGGCGTTTATCGGTATCATCACTGGCATTTCGATTGTGGGGATAGCCGCGGGAGTGGCTTCGCTTATCGTCGCGCTGGCCATCAACAACGGCTTTCGCCAGGACTTGCAGGAGCGCCTCATCGGATCTACCTCGCACGTCAGCCTTCTACGCATCGCTGACGACGGCATCAAGGATTGGCCTCCTCTGATCGAGCGCCTTTCCAAACAGCCGCATGTGGTCGCGGCTGCTCCCGCGATTTTTGAGCAAGTGCTCATCTCGCGCGGACCCCGCGCCCGCGGCGCCGTCCTCAAGGGCATGATTCCAGCGGATGAGCGCAGAGTCGGCGATCTGCTCAACACCGTAAACGAAGGTTCGGCCGCAGCCCTCGACGAAGTCGCTCCCGACCCGGAAAAAGATGGTGTAGGAGCAGTCGCATCGCCTGCCCAGGGAGGGCCAGCGACCGAAGAATCTCCCGATGCGCTCGTTGGCGTTCACGCGCGCGTCGCTGCTATGCCCCCGATCATCCTAGGTAAGGACATGGCCGACAACCTGGGCGCCTCGGTCGGTTCGGTCGTTCTGGTAACCAGCCCGCAAGGCGAACTAACCCCGTTCGGCATGGTGCCAAAATACAGCCGCTTTCGCGTTGTGGGAATTTTTAACTCCGGCTTCTTCGACTACGACTCCTCCTGGGCATTCACCAGGCTGTCCGATGCGCAGCGGCTCTTCGGCCTGGGCGATTTGATTTCAGTAATCGAGTTCAAGGTCGACGACATCGATAAGGCGGATATAGTTGCCCGCCAACTCGAAGACGCAGCTGGCAGTGGCTACATGGCGACTAATTGGAAGGAAACGAACAAAGCCTTGTTTCACGCTCTGAACATGGAGCGACTGGTCACCTACATCACCACCGGATTGATCGTCTTCGTGGCCGCTCTGAACATTCTGATTTCCCTAATCATGATGGTCATGGAAAAAACCAAGGACATCGCCGTGCTGATGTCGATGGGGACCCGCAGATCGCAAATACGAAGTATCTTTATCGCTCAGGGAGTACTGATCGGCGTGATCGGAACCGCTATCGGCCTGCTGCTCGGTTATGCCATCTCTTATGCCGGAGGCCACTACCACATCATCTCGCTCTCGCCCGAGGTGTACTCCATCGACTACGTACCGTTCGCCCCGCGCCCGCTGGATGGCGTTCTGGTAGCGCTGGTAGCCATCGGCATTTCGTTCATTGCGACGCTCTATCCGTCATGGTCCGCCGGTAGAACTCTCCCAGCGGAAGCCTTGCGCTACGAATAACGCAAAAGCTTGTCATCCTGAGCGGAGGTTGTGCTTCGCGAACGCGAACCACAACCGCAGTCGAAGGATCCCTAACCGTTTGCAGGCAGGCCAGTTTCGCAAGGAATTCTCCCACGGAACTTCCCGCAGTCTCACTTCGTATATTGAAATAGCAGGAAAGAAGGAGGCCCCATCATGTTCACTTTCCTCCTGTGGTGCATACTCTTTGTGCTTTGTTGGCCGCTGGCTCTGCTGGCGCTCCTAGCCTACCCGTTCATTTGGCTGCTGCTCCTGCCTTTCCGCATCGTCGGCGTTGCAGTGCATGGAGTGCTCGAGGTTATTTTTCTTGCGATCACACTTCCGTTCAGGCTGCTGGCAGCGCCGTTCAGGATCTAGTCGAGTGACATTGTGATTTTAGGTGGCGCAGCGCTTCCAGCGCTGCGAACAAGGATGCATCAAACGAAACGGGGGTTAGCCCCCGAACTAAACCTAGGTCTCCATCACCTTCAAATTCTCGCTCACAATCAACCTCGCCTCGGTAGCCCGCTGCACATCCTCCGCGGTCAACCCCGGAGCCACCTCCTCCAGCACCAACCCACGCTCCGTCACCCGGATATACGCCATCTCCGTCACGATCGTATCCACAACTTTCACCCCAGTAAGCGGTAGCGTGCACGCCTTCAAAATCTTCGGAGCACCTTCCCGAGTCGTATGCTCCATCGCCACCACCACGCGCCGCGCCCCAGCCACCAGATCCATTGCCCCGCCCATCCCCTTCACCATTTTGCCAGGGATCATCCAGTTCGCCAGGTTTCCCGATTCATCCACTTCCATTGCCCCCAGCACGCTCAAATCAACATGGCCTCCGCGGATCATGGCAAACGAATCGGCGCTCGAAAAATAAGAAGTTCCCGCCATCTCGCTCACGGTCTCTTTGCCGGCGTTGATCAGGTCGGCATCTTCCTCGCCCTCCAGCGGATAGGGCCCAATCCCCAGCATTCCGTTCTCGGATTGAAGAACCACTTCCATCCCTGGACGAACATGATTCGCAACGAGTGTAGGCATCCCGATGCCCAGGTTCACATAGAACCCGTCCCGTAGCTCGCGCGCAATCCGATTCACAATCCGCTCGCGCTTCTCAACGTCTTTGCCAGGTTTGTTCATCAGCTTTGCTGTCGGTGCTAGGTACTCGGTACTAGCTACTGACTTTCCTCACCGTCCGCTTTTCAATTCGCCGCTCATACAACTCCCCTTGAAAACTCCGCTTCACGTAAACCGACGGCGTGTGCACCAAATCCCCATCCAACTCTCCGGCTTCCACTAGATGCTCGACTTCCGCAATGGTAATTTTCGCGGCGGTAGCCATGATGGGATTAAAATTCCGCGCCGTCTTTCGGTACACCAGGTTCCCCATCCGGTCGCCCTTCCAGGCCTTCACAAACGCGAAGTCGGCTTTCAACCAGCGCTCCATCACATAGGTTCGGCCGTCAAACACGCGCGTTTCCTTGCCCTCGGCCACAACAGTGCCTACACCTGTGGGAGTAAAAAACGCCGGAATCCCTGCGCCCGCGGCACGCATTCGCTCGGCAAAGGTCCCTTGCGGCACAAGATCAAGCTCCACCTTCCCTGCCAGCACCATCGATTCCAGCAGCTTGTTCTCTCCTACGTAAGTACCTATGTGCCGCCGAATTTGCCCCGCCGCCAAAAGCAGTCCAACTCCGAATCCGTCTACTCCCGCATTGTTGCTGATGGTTGTGAGATTCTTCGATCCCTTCCGCAGCAGCGCGCGAATCAGATTCTCCGGAATCCCGCACAGACCAAAGCCCCCCAGCATAATGACAGCGCCGTCCCCGACATCCCGAATTGCCTCGTCCGCACTGGCCACAACTTTATTCATCGCGTCCGAATTCTAAACCAAAGCCACCACGGAGACACAGAGTCACGGAGAAAAACGAAGGAAGTCTTCACTTCATCTATGAAATGACCAGTTGATTTTCTCCGTGACTCCGTGTCTCAGTGGTGGGTTCTACTCTTTCTTCTCTTTCGCCACTGAACTGTTCTTCAGCCCATGTGCCAGCTCAAATTCTTCCGCCAGCGCACGTGTGGCCAGGTTCTCACGGATGTGCGCCAGTCGCTGCTCCACCTTGAACAGGGCATCCTCAAGATTTTTCTTGTTGCTGATCGCAATATCCCGCCACATTGAATATGGACTCGCCGAAATCCGCGTCATCTCCTGCAATGCCCGCCCACCCGCCGGAAGTAGCGGCGCTTTTTCGCCGAACTCCTCCACGAGCGCGGCTGCCAAAGCAGTTGAAATCATCTGGGGCAGATGGCTGATCCACGCGCACAGCCGGTCGTGATCCGCCGGCGCCAGCATCGCAATGCGTGCTCCAATCCGGTCGATCCATCCCGTAAATTCCGCGAGCCTTCCTTCACGCAGATTCTGCCCCGGCAGCGGCGTCAAGAACCACACGGCATTCTCAAACAAGTCGGCGTCCGCATTATCCACGCCGCTATGTTCCTTCCCGGCCATCGGATGCCCGGCCAGAAATCGCTTGTCTGCATTCTTTCCAAACACGCTCGCCGCTCGCTCTGCTACCGCCGCCTTCGTGCTTCCCACATCCGTTAGCAACGTGCCCGCGGGCAGCAGTGGAGCTAGCCGCCCAATCATGTCCACGATCGCCAGAACCGGAGTCGCCAGTACCACCAACTGGCTACCCCGCACCGCGTCCGTGGGTTCAACAACCCCGATGTCGATCACACCCCGCGCCTTCGCTCTCTTCAGCGCCTGCTCCCGATCGCACCCCACAATCCGCCCCGCGAACTTCCGCTTCCGCAGCGCCAGCGCAAACGACCCGCCGATCAGCCCAGTCCCGATAATCGTGATTTGGCGAATGGGCATAGGAAGGAATTGAGTAATTGATTCCATAACAATGTCGGCTCCAACGCCCAGATAGACTTTGGTGGTGCCAACCAACCAAGGCCCGGGAGAAAGGAGCCGAACATGAGGATTATAGGTTGTGACTACCATCCGGGCTTACAACAAATTGCGTTTGTGGATACCGAAACGGGGGAGCTGCAAGAACGGCGACTGCAACACCCGCAGGAGGCGGAGAAGTTTTACCGCGAACTGGCGGCTGAGGGACTGAAAGCGCGCGTGGGGCTGGAAGCCAGTGGGCATGCGCGCTGGTTTGAGCGGCTGCTGGCGGAGCTGCATTTCGAGTTGTGGATCGGCGACGCTGCTGAGATCCGCACCAAGCGAGTACGCAAACAGAAAACGGATCGTCAGGATGCGCAGCTGATTCTGCGATTGATGTTGAAAGATGACTTTCCGCAGATCTGGGTGCCGGACTGGGAGAATCGCGATTTGCGACAACTGCTGTGGCACCGGCACCGCATGGTGCAGGCGCGCACGCGAGTCATGAATCCACTGCAAGCGGTGGCGCTCAACGAGGGTCTGCGCTGCAAGAAGCGGTTGTGGCGGGAAGCGGGACGAGAACAACTGGAGGCGTTCCCGTTAGCTCCGTGGGCGAGCCGGCGAAGACGCGATCTGCTGGAGTTGCTGGACCGGCTGAGCCCGACGATCGCGGAGCTGACGCAAACCATCGAGCAGGAAGCGGAGAAGTGTCCTGCGGCGCGGCGGTTGAGGACGCATCCCGGAGTCGGTTCGCGGACCGCACTGGCCTTCGTGCTGATCATCGGGAAAGCGGAACGGTTCCAGTGTGGCAAGCAGATCGCGAGCTATCTGGGACTGGTACCGTCGGAGGATTCGAGCGGAGATCGGCGACGGCTGGGACACATCAGCAAGCAAGGCAACAGGCTGCTGCGTTTCCTGCTGGTGGAGGCGGCGCAAGTGACGGTACGCAGCCTTCCGGAATGGCGGAGTAAGTATTTTCACTTGGCGATGCGACGCGGGCGGAAGATTGCGACGGTAGCGATGGCCCGCAAGCTAGCCCTTCACCTGTACGGGATGATGCGCAAGGAATGGGATTACGAGCAGGTAAAAAGATTCGGTCCGCACGCGGGACAGCCCGAAAATCGCCGTGGTGTGCAGTAGAACACCGAGTAATTGACTGGGCGTCCCGCTCCTCCTCACGGAGGAGTTCGAACTAAGAATCATGGTCGAGATTGCGATCGAAGAGATGCATGGGTCGGACTGAGTTCTAGGCCTGAATACTGATTGCGAGCGAGCCTTGGTTGGATGGGCACATTTTCAACGAGAGCGAAATGGCGCACTGTTCTGCGTGCATGCCGTAGTGTGCGCGAAAGTGCTTGACACCGCCGACATTGTTAGAGATGGGCGATTTGGTAGTTGTGCAATTGGAAGAGCAGAAAGCCGCCGGAGATGTTCAATCGCCCGATCACGCGCTCATAAAATCACCCGATCTTCCTACCCACCGCCGGCGCGATCATCCGCAACTCATCCATGAGCTTCGCGAACTGCTCGGGGAAAAGTGACTGCGCCCCATCGGACCACGCCTTGTTCGGGTCGCAATGCACTTCGATGAGCAACGCATCTGCTCCCGCCGCCACCGACGCTCGCGCCATCGGCGCAACCTTGTCGCGCCGCCCCGTTCCATGGGACGGATCAGCCGCCATCGGCAAATGCGACAACTTGTGAATAATCGGAATCGCCGAAATATCCATGGTGTTCCGCGTGTATGTCTCAAATGTCCGGATCCCGCGCTCGCACAAAATCACTTCGTAATTCCCACCCGCCATAATGTATTCCGCCGACAGCAGCAGTTCTTCGAGTGTCGCCGCGATCCCGCGCTTCAGCAGCACCGGCTTGCGCACTTTCCCCAATTCGCGCAGCAGATTAAAGTTCTGCATGTTGCGCGCCCCTACCTGTAGAATATCCACGTACGGCAACATCATTGGAATCTGTGAGATTTCCATCACCTCGCTGATCACCAGAAGCTTGAATTTCTCTCCCGCTTCCCGCAACAATTTCAGCGCATCTTCTCCGTGCCCCTGAAAGGAATAAGGAGAACTCCGCGGCTTAAACGCTCCACCCCGCAGCACCCGCGCTCCCGCCTTTGCCACTACCTCGGCCGTGGAAAAAAGCTGTTCCCGCGACTCGACCGAGCACGGCCCCGCCATCGCCACCACTTCATTCCCTCCAATGTCAATCCCATTCGCCAGTTTGACGACCGTTCCTTCGGGACGAAAACTCTTCCCCGCCAGCTTGTACGGCGAACTGATGCGATGGACCTCCTGCACCCCCGGCATCAGCTCGATAATGCGGATGTCAAAATCAATTCCTGCCCCCACCGCGCCCAGCACAGTCTGCCGCGCGCCGGTCGACCGGTGCACCTCGAACCCCATCTTCACCAGGTGCTCAATGACCTGCTGCACCTGACCCTCATCCGCCACTTCCTGCATTGCTACAATCATAAGAAGATCTCTGCTTCCAGCTTCCCGCTTCTATAAGCATTTGTCATTCTGAGCGAAGCGAGGAATCTGTTTTAGTTGTCCACCACGGCCGATCCCGCCCGCTCAATCATTCACCTCCGAATCCAACTCGGCTGCCTTCACCGCATCCGCCTTCCCCCCAATCCCATCTTTCTGAATGTTCCGCATCACATCCATGATCCGTTCAAAAATCCCCACTAAATCCCGCCCCGGCAGCGGACCTCGATTCATAGCCTGCACGTTTTCAAACACCAGACGCTCGCGTTCCGGCTCGTAAATTGGCAGATTCGTATCCCGCTTCAGCCGCCCGATTTCCACCGCAGCCCGCGCCCGCTCGCTCAGCAGTTCCACCAGCCGCCGGTCAAGCTCGTCAATCTTCTTCCGCCAATCCGCGATGTCCATGAAAGACCAGTTCTCAGTTTTCAGCCGTCAGCTCTCAGCAAGTTCGCCCTTCGTAAGTGTCCCCGGAGTTAGTGTGAACGCGATAGCACACTCCACACATCCCAACGTCTTAGCTGACGACGGAAGGCTGAAAGCTGACAAGCTTCTTCACAAATTCTCCCGCAGCCGCCGCCTCTCGTCCCGGATTCCGCTCAATCGTTTCGACGATCGCACTGCCCACCACCACCGCATCCGAAAACTTGCCAACTTCAGCAAACTGCTTGGGACTCGAAATCCCGAACCCAACCGCAATCGGCAACTTGGTCACGCGCCGTAGTCGTCTGACTAGTTTTTGGGCATCGTCCGCCAACTGCTGCCGCGCTCCCGTCACTCCCGTTCGAGACACCGCATAAACAAATCCTCGCGACGCTTCCGCAATCATCTTCAGCCGCACGTCCGGACTAGTGGGTGCCGCCAGAAACACCGGCGCCAGATCGTGCGTCCGTATCGCCCGTAAATATTCGCCGGCCTCTTCCACCGGTAAATCCGTTACCAGCACGCCATCTGCTCCGGCATGCCGCGCCACCATGCAAAACTTCTCCACGCCCATCCGCAAGATCGGGTTCAGATACGAAAATACTACGAGCCCCGTGGACTGCGCCTGCTGCCGCACTTCCGCTGCCAGCGTCAAAACCTGCCCCAGTGATGTCCCATGTTTAAGCGCCCGCTCGCTGGCCCGCTGAATTACCGGCCCATCCGCCACCGGATCGCTGAACGGCACGCCCAACTCGATCACATCCGCACCAGCCTCGATTGCAGCCAACACCACGGCGCGCGTAGTCGCGAGATCTGGATCACCGCAAGTCACGTACACAATCAGCGCCGGCTTCTTATAAAAAGATAAAGGCATGCTCGAAACCGCCTGGGATTTATCCCGTGAACCCCTGTGTTCTCTGTTTTAAAGACGTGGAGTCATTCGAGCGAAAGTGATTCCCGCATAATCCCAATGTCTTTATCCCCACGCCCGGAAATATTCACAATCACAACATCTGACTTCTTCATCTTGGGCGCGCGCTTCACCACCTCAGCCACAGCGTGCGCTGACTCCAAAGCCGGAATAATCCCCTCGGCACGCGCCAGCAAGGTCGTCGCTGCCAAAGCCTCCGCATCTGACGCCGGAACATACTCCGCCCGCCCCGCATCTCTCAATGCCGCATGCTCCGGCCCAATCGACGGATAATCCAGCCCCGCCGAAATCGAATGCGTATTCGCAATCTGCCCCGCCGAATCCTGCAGAACGTACGAGTAAGTCCCCTGCAAAACCCCCGGCGAACCTCCCCGAAACCGCGCCGCATGTTCGCCCAGAGCCTCGCCACGGCCACCCGCCTCCACGCCAATCAGGCGAACCTTCTTATCTTTTATAAATTCGTAGAAAATTCCGATCGCATTCGACCCTCCGCCGACACAAGCTATCACCGCCACCGGCAATTTCCCTTCTGCCTTCAGAATCTGCGCCCGTGCTTCGCGCCCAATTACGCGATGAAAGTTCCGAACCATCGTCGGATACGGATGCGCGCCCAGCACGCTCCCCAATAAGTAGTGAGTTGTCCGCACATTCGTCACCCAGTCGCGCATCGCCTCGTTGATCGCATCCTTCAAGGTCCGCGACCCCGACTCCACCCCGCGCACCTCGGCTCCCAGCAAACGCATGCGGAACACGTTCAACTCCTGCCGCCGCATGTCCTCGGTTCCCATATAGACGACGCACTCGAATCCCAGCAGCGCGCAAACCGTCGCTGTCGCCACACCGTGCTGCCCCGCGCCAGTCTCCGCGATCACGCGCCTCTTGCCCATGCGCTCCACCAGCAGCGCTTGTCCGAGACAGTTATTGATCTTGTGCGCGCCGGTGTGCAGCAGGTCTTCCCGCTTCAAATAAATCTTCGCCCCACCCAGCTTCTGCGTAAGCCGCCGTGCAAACGTCAGCGCTGTAGGGCGCCCAGCATAAGTCCGCAGCAACTCCTCCAGTCGCCGCTGAAACTTCGGATCGCGCTTCGCCTTCTCGTACTCGCGTTCAAGTTCCTCCAGCGCCGCCATCAAAGTCTCCGGCACATAACGCCCGCCGTAGACCCCAAACCGCCCGGGCCGATTCGCGGGAACAATAACGCGCTGGGTGCCCCGTCCTTCTCGCGTTCTTTGCGAGAGGCCGGGGATTTTGACTTTGATCGTTCGTGGCACCGTAGCCATTTTCTAACTCGTCTTCCGATCCATATCTCTCACGGCTTTCACAAACGCCCGCACCTTCTCCGGATCTTTCTTTCCAGGTCGGGTCTCAACTCCCGATGCCACGTCCACTCCCCAGGGGTGTAGAACCTGCATGGCCTCTCTAACATTTGATGGCGTTAGCCCTCCCGCCACAACGAGTTTGAGACCGCCTCGCCGAATTCCTTCGGCGATCGGCGCAGCCTTAGACCAGTCGAAAGGTTTGCCGGTCCCACCCGGGCTTTGAGGCCCGCCCGAGTCGAGAACGAAAGTATCGAAAATCTCATTTACGATTGGCGGATGCCACTCCGCAGCTTCCCCGAAGTGCGCAAGATTCTCTACTAGAGTTGGCATATCCACGCCTGCATCGACCAAGAGTGCAATTGGCAAGGCCATAAGAAACCTTGGCCGCTTGCGGAAGGCATCTAGACCGGTCGCCCATCCTCCTGCAGACCGAACACCCGGCCCAAATGAGAAATAATGCTGCATTGCGGTCAGTCCGGCAGACAACATCGCCCTGCCCGGATCCGGGCCCGATCCATCAACAAACACCCCTACCCTCTCCACACTCTCAGGAAGCTTCGAACAAATCTCGCGCACCGTCTCAACGCTCACGCACCGCGGACTCTTCTCATAAAACACAAACCCCACCGCATCGGCTCCGGCCTCAACTGCGGCCAGCGCATCCTCCAAATTTGTCATTCCACAAATCTTCACCCAAGTCATGAAAAAAGTTGTCCGCAAATTGTCACAAGTATCACTATTCCCTCGGTACCCGGTACTCGCAACTCGCTGCCCGCATCAACTCCCGCAAAGCTTCGCCCGGCCGCTCCGCCCGCATCAGCGACTCCCCGATCAAAAACGCCTGATACCCCGCCGTCCGCAGCCGTGCAATATCTTCTCCCGACCGAATCCCGCTCTCCGCCACCTTCATCACATTTTTCGGAAGCCGCTCCGCCACCCGGAACGCCGTCTCCGCATCCACTTTAAACGTTCGCAGATCGCGCGTGTTCACCCCAATCAGATCACACCCGGCATCCAAAGCGCGCTGCAAGTCTTCTTCATCATGTACTTCGCACAAAACGTCCAGCCCGAGTGAGCGCGCACCTCCCTTCAGGACCGTTAACTCTTCCTGCGATAATGCCGCCACAATCAGCAACACCGCGTCCGCAGAATTCGCCCGCGCCTCCAGCAACTGAAATTCATCCACGATAAAATCCTTGCGCAGACATGGCAGCTTCACCGCCGCCGAAGCCAGCCGCAGATTCTCTAGCGACCCCTGAAAGAACTCCTCATCGGTAAGCACAGAAAGCGCCGCCGCCTCCGCCACTTCCAACTCTTTCGCCAACTCTTCCGCACAAAACTGTGCCCGGATCAATCCCTTCGATGGCGATGCCTTCTTCAACTCTGCAATCACTGCCACGCCGGCCTGGCTTTTCTCCTGCAGGGCCCACCGAAACCCGCGCGGCACATGATGTTCCGCCCGCTGCTCCAAATCCCGCAAGTCCGCGGTTCGCTTCGCCTCAGCGACTTTCCCGCGCGTGGACTTGACAATCTGGTCAAGGGAAACAGGCATAAGGAGTGCCTGAATTATACGGGAAGGATTGAGTTGGGAATCAGGACGGCCATCACTGGCAAACGGCTTCGATCTCCTTGTAGGGCTTCTCCGCGTGCTCCGGATACTTGATCTGCTTCACCTGCATCCACTGGTCGAGCAACGTGCCCGCATCGTGCAGTCCCACATCCGGATCGCCGTCATACACCGCATCGCTTTCCGCTTCTTCCAGCGTGACCAGCTTAAATCCCTTCTCTTTCAGCAGATCGAGCGCCTCCGGCAGAATCGTGCTGCTGAACGCTCCCAGATGCATCAACAGCACATAATTGATCTCATGCCCGTAAATCAGCTTCGCCTGCGCGCGACCCAAATCGAGAAATTCCGAAGCCGTGTTCAAGTAGCTCGACCGCAGCCACTCAATCGACTTCCTATCATTCTTCGCCGCGCATCGCGCGTATGCGAAATTCCACAGATAGTCTTCCCAATCCAGCGTCACCTGCGCAATTCTGTACCCGCGTGCTTTCAAATAGGCTCTCACCGCGCGCCGCTTCTCCACCGTATCTCCCTCGCGCAGATATGGGTACCGGAACCAGTGCCAGTTATCCTTCGCGTCTGCCTTCAGTAGTTCCAGCGCCGGCTCATTCTCTTCAATCTCCCGTTGGTACGCCTCGACAGTGTTCTGCTCCAGATCCATATGCGAATAAGTATGATTTCCCAACGGTTCCGCCGCCGCCCACAACTTCAGAGCCTCTGCGCCATCCGCGTTTCCTTCCAGTTTGTTGGCATTGATGAATCCATATACCGCAGGCGCATGCCGCTTCTTCAGAATTGCCAGCACATTCTTCGTGGTCTCTGACCGCGTTACTCCCGGCGGCAGCAGTCCATTCAGCGGCAGGTCATCAAAGGTGATCGCCAGCTTCTGTGCAGTACACACCCCGCACAGTGCCAGCAACAGCAACACTGTTTGACAGGTCACGCTTGCAGGATTCTTCATGCAGAAAGTGTACGGGACTTCGCATGTCCGCGGAAGGAGATGTGCAGCCAGCACCCTTCAACCTGGCCACCGGGTGCTCTGGTCGTAGATCTCACTTTTCTTAGATAACAGCTAAGGAAGAACGTATTTTGGTGCCATCGAAGGGACTCGAACCCCCACACCGTTGCCGGTACATGGACCTGAACCATGCGCGTCTGCCAATTCCGCCACGATGGCAATCTGAATTGCAATGCAGCGGCGGCCCTAAGGCCGCCGTGTCAGGAAGAGTAACAACTCTATTTTACAGCCCGCGATCAACCTGTCAAACCACAGCAGTCGCCGCCGAATCTGAAGCCCGAAAGCCGAAGCCCGAAGCCCGACCTATCCCAGCTTCGCGGCCATCGAGATCTTCGCGTTCAGCACCTTCGATACCGGACAGCCCTTCTCCGCCGCCTCGGCATACTTCTGGAAAGCGGCCGCGTCCGCCCCAGGAACTTTCCCCACAACATCGATGTGGCTCGAGGTAATCGTCCACCCTGAATCCAGCTTCTCCATCGTGAGAGTCACATTTGTGCTGATGCTTTCCGGCGTCAGATTCGCCCCGCCCAATTGCGCCGACAGCGCCATCGAAAAGCACGCCGCATGCGCCGCCGCAATCAGCTCCTCCGGATTCGTCCCCGGCCCGTTCTCGAACCGCGAAGTAAACGAATACTGCGTGTCTTTCAGAACTCCGCCGGGCGCCGAAATCGTTCCCTTCCCATCCTTCAGTCCGCCCTTCCACACTGCACTTGCCTTGCGTTCCATTGCTCTCTCCTCATCATGGCCAGGGAAAATTTACTCCTCGCACATTGTAGACGGAGATCGACCAGCATGTCAGGTAGACCGGTCGCTTCCAACGGCGAACAAACAGACCGCTTCAATAAAAATCCGAGCAACTTAAATAAAATTCGCACCTCGGACAGCTCAACTTGCAACGGTTCTCCTTCAATTCCTCCGAACAGTTTGGACAATAGCGCTGCGGATGCCGCAACCCTGGCGCCGTCATCCGCACCGTAACCCCTCGGTTCGCTTCTCCCCGGCTTCCTGCCGCCGACTCCTGCCCGCTTGCTCTCATCCGCGCAACATAACTCCAAATAGACCATTGCACAAGTGGAAACCCGTCTCCCTCTTCTCCCCGTTTCTGACCGAGCCGATTTTTTCGTCCCTCAATCAAAAATTCTTTTCTATTTCCACAGACCCTTTTGCGCTAGAATGTTTTCGCGTTGGAAGAGCGCGTTTATTTGGCCATGGACGCAGCTCTTGGCCTTCCCCCAGGAGGTTGTAGATGTATCGGCCCTATTCCAGTTCCCTGGCGGACTCTCGTCCGTTCTTGGACGTTGAGTCCATGATCCGCAACCTGGCTCAGGATTTTGTCACTTCTTTCAACACGGCTAACTATGACCAGGTTGCTGCTCTCTTCGCGCAGGATGGCGTGTTCATGGCGCCGCACTACGATCCTGCCTACGGCCCAAAGTCGGTAGAGCGCCTGCTCCGCCAGATCGGCGAAGCAGGATACGAAGACTTGCGCCTCGAAACCGTCCGCGTCGAAGCCTCCGGCGACCTCGCCATGGAGATCGGTCGCTATACTGTCGCCGTCCGCCAGCCCGATGACACCATCCTCGCCGACCGCGGCAAGTATGTGAAAGCTTGGCGTCGTCTCGGCGTATGGCTTATCGTCGCCGACTGTTGGAGCAGCAACCTGCCTGTCCTTCGTTAGCCGAACGCAAAGGTCGGCTTAGTTGATTGCAATGTGCATGCTCTGAGGCGGTCCTGAAATGATCTGCCCCACTCGTCGCCGCCTCTTCCACATTGGCGCTTGCGGGCTAGTACGGAGACCACCGTTCAGGACTTGGTGGCAAGAATTTCGCAGACGCGGCTGATCATGTCGCGCTGAGTGTCGTTCAGCGTGAGGAACTCAAAACCATAGCGTAGACCTTTGCGGTAGCGCACAATGGCCCGCACTTTCAATGGATAGGGACCGAGAGGCAAAGGAATATCAAGGGAAACGATTTCACCGGTTTCGAGCTCGCCGGTGAGGGTGGCTCCGATCCCGTCCTGACCAAGTTCAGTGGAGCGTCCCCAACAATTGCGGAATTCGCCGCCCTGAAACATGCGGACCTGCATGCGAGCATCGATAGCAAAGCGCGGGAACCGTCGAGCATAGGCCCCTTCCGGTGTAGCCGGCTTGGTGGGAGCGAGCTTTTTGCCAGGAGTTGCCATGTTTCAAAGTCAGTGCTCGAAGATCAGTGAGTCGGGGAGGCCTTTGGTTTCACTGGCCACCGGTCACCGCTAGTTGCCGTGCAGCAGGTAACCGGGTTCCAGGGGAAGTTTCCCTGCGATCTTGACCACCACCACACTGCTGTTGATGGAATACACATCCACAAGGCCAATGGCTCCGGGGACGGACGCCACCTTGTTCATAAGCTCTTCGTCCGAAGTCGCGACCACGATGGCTGGATGGTTGGGGCGTCCGCGGTTCGAGGTGACGATGAGACCGCTGACCTCGCTCTCGGACATGCCATAAACCTTTTCCAGGACCACCTTCATCGCGGGCACAGATGGGGCACGCATAACGAACATAACCGGCTTGCCATCCGGCCAGTGATTGGTCTGTGCCTTGCAAAGCTTGACCAGATCAGGGAGCGTGATGCCACCAACCGCATTGGATTTGTTGGAAACCAGGGCAAGGTCCCGCGCCGACGCCAGGGACGCGCTGATCAGCACGAATGTCGAAACACGCAGAAAATATCGGTAGAGCACTCTTCGTCTCCTCAGTCCGTCCAGGGCTCAAAGTCATTGTGCTTGAAGATAAGTAATTTATTAAAGGTAACTAAGGTCACGCCACAGAATAGGCAGCAAGGGACTGCGGGCAGGAAAAAAAGGCGCGGCTCTCCGCCGCGCCCCAGCAGTCGTACCGCGATAGTGAGAGTCTACTGGTGCCGCTTCAGGGCCGTGTGTGCTCGCACAACGGGACGAAACAAGGAAACCGGCCCTTGCACCCCTCCTGCGGACGGACTGCCCTGTTGCTCAAATGTCCCGATCCCGACCTCGCCATTATCCGTCTCCAGCACGAGGTAAGTTGTGGGGTTCGCAACATAGAAGTTGAAGCTTCCTATGTAATTCGTCGTGGTGCCTGAGCCCACGCCATTCCCATCCGGGGCGGTGAAGCTGCCGTCCAGGGCCCCGCCGGGAGTCAGGGCGGTCTGAGTGTTGAGATCGACGATTCCGCTAAAACCCGTGGTGGTCGTAACGAATTCAGCGATGTCGTCTTCCTCGCCATTCGAGTTGAATCCGCTCAGATTAAATCCGTATCCTTGCGGAGGAGTAGCGAGACTCGTGCTGGTCTGGGGGTAAGCCGCTCCGGAAGTGACCCCGGCGTTATCGATTTCCAGCAACTGAATGCCGGTTCCACCACTGTAAGCGAAGGGATAGGCCGCAAATGTATACGTGCCCGGAAGCTCATTTGGAGCCCCGTTGACGAAGCCATTGAGGGTTAGCGTGGAACGTCCAGCCGTAAGTGTAGCGAAGGCACTGGTGCTGACCGGAAGACCTAGGCCGACCGTACCGCCGTCGTTGAAGTCCTCTTCTCCCGTGGTGATGGTGCCGCCCGCGTTGGTCAGCCAGCCGCCGACATCGATTGGCAAGGTGGTCCCGGTGTTGGTTTCCGATCCCGCCATGGTGTACACCAGCTGCCCGGACGCTATGGAGGCTCCTTGCGTATACATATCGCCCGAAACCAAGTTGAGCCTGTCGTTTTCGATAAACTTCAAGTGCGTGTTATCAATCGGGTAAACATCGAAACTGAACGTGCCCGAACTGCTTGCGATCAGCGCCGTTCCCGGTGTGGCCCCCAAGGTCACATAGGACGAAGTGCTGAGCGCGATTCCGCCGGGACCAGTCGCGGCAATGCTGTCATTATTGATATCTTCGATCCCTGTGGTCACGCTTCCCGTCGAGCCCAGTGTCATAGCGCCTACCAGGGCGAGTGGCGATCCGCTGCTACCCGCCCCCGAAACTCCATAGGCATAAGAGCTGGCAATCTGGCTTTGCGTGACAGTACTCTGAAGGTCAATGGTACCGCTCCCCGTGCCATTGGCGTCGTACTCGGTCACCAACCCGTGCGAACTCGATGTCAGGACGAAATCCAAAGTAAAGGTAATAGCTTGAGGGGTCCCGTTCGAATTGTTCAGGGTGGTATTGAAGTGGATCTGTCCCCGGCCGTCGGCCGAGACACTGTAAGTGCCACCCGTGATCGGCTGGGCGATCGGACTGGTCGGCGGAACCTGCAGGTCAAGCACGTCGACCGTACCGCCAGTAATGCCCCCGCTGCCGTTAGCCGCGAGAGACCCAGTCATAGTCAAGAAGGTACCGGTGCTATCGGATCCAGTTGATGAAAAAACGTACGTGCCGCTCAGGTTACTGAGGCCAAAGCCGCCGCTGGGAGGGGCGACGGGTGTGGGCGAACTGCTTCCGCAGCCAACTAGAAGTCCGAGCGTGGAAACTGCCAGGAACAAAGCGAACGCGTTGCGTGCTGACATACCTTCCTCCGAAGAGAACAAATCGTGGAGCGGGTCACCTTTAATTTCGAGGTTAGCACAGGTGAATTCACTTGCGTTAAACCCGAACCACGGAAACAAGTAGCGCGTGCGCAAAATAAAACTCTGCAGCGGACGCAGCTATACATATCTTTACATTTTGACTTTGCGCGCAGAGTGCGGGATCCAGATTTCCTGCATCCAACTCGGCACAGCGCGTGCCCGTCAATTCTGGGAGCGAAGGGAGAATTCGAGTAGCATAGTAGAGGGAGCAGAGCAATGGTCTGATTCTCGGCGTGGTCTGTGGATGAAGGTTCAAGGATAAGGTTCAAGAGTCAAGGATTGAGATGCAGAATGAGAGTCTGCTGCGTAGCATATTTCACCGCGATTTTATGCGTGCTGGTATCGGCCTTGGAGGCGACTGCTCTGGGAGTGCCGAAGAATTCGCTCACGGCCGGCGCGGACAACATCGCGCAGGAAAAAACTTCACAAGACACATCTTCCCAAGGCAAGTCTACCCAGGATCACGACAAAAACGCTGGGCTATTGATTGAACCGTCAGAGGTACCGGCAACATATCCGCACGGTCCGTATCAGGTAAGTTTTCATGGCGGAGGTAACTACGTGCCGGTTCTGCAGTGGCGTGTGGAGAGTGGCGCGTTGCCGCCGGGAATAAGGCTTGAAGAGAACGGAGCGCTACACGGTGAGGCGGGGCGGGCGGGCGAGTTTCAATTTGTAGTCGTGGTGCGGGATGGCAGCAGTCCGCAGCAGGCGGTTCACAGGCCATTCGTTATCAAGGTAGTGGAGGGCATCACCCTGGCATGGAAGGTTCCGGCGCATGTCACGGGAAACCGGATCGACGGCAGCGTCGAAGTATCGAACAGCACAGCGGACGACATGGATCTAACATTTGACGTGAAGGCGGTAAATGAAAACGGACGAGCCACGGAGATCGGCTATCAACACTTTCCCTTGAAGAAGGGCACGATCGCGATGGCATTGCCCTTTGGCGAGACCCTGCCGCACGGGTCCTATACGGTGTATGTCGACGTAAATGGCGAGATAGCAAAGCGAAACGCAATCTACAAGGAACAGATGAAGACACCGGCGGTCCTGCAAGTCGTGGTGGGCCCGTAGTAGCACTCGGCACCGTCCAGTGCCCCGGGGATTGCAGCAGTACCGTGGTCACATTGACTTGAGTTCAGGGTTTCTGAAAAACTAGATCGTGGTTCTTCGCGCCGAGACAGATATTGGCGCAAATGTTTTAACTGAACCTAGAAGCTGGAAACCAGAAACTAGAAACTAGAAACTTAGATGGAACTGCTTCTGAATCTCGCGTGGCTGCTCCTGGCGCTGCCGGCTTACTGGCTGTGGCGGCGAGGAACGCGCCGGTTCAGTTCGCTGCAGTGTTTGCTCGCCCTCGGATGCATGCTGGTTCTGCTGTTTCCGGTAATCTCGGCTTCGGACGATCTGCACGCGATGCGCTCCGAGATGGAAGACTCGTCCGTCAGCAAGCGTGCCATGCGCCAGGCAGGTAGCGATAAGAATTCCGCCTGGGTCAACCGGCTGCAAGCGCCTCCGGCGGTGGCGAGTGTTATGCGGCTGGTTACTCCGGAAGTTGGGCGGCTTGAAGTTGCCGTTACGCGCGTATCGCCGCTGGCGAGGCCGTGCGTTTTTCAGGGTGGCCGAGCGCCTCCTTTTTCCTTCCTCGCGTAGTTCGCCGAATCATCCTTAGTCAGGTCGTGGTTTGTATTGCTGATGGGTTGCAGCAATAAATCCGCGACGATTGCCCCTCGTCTTTGGAGAATCTTTACGAGGGAAACCGGATACTAGGGAACACTTATTTCGCGATCGTGATGGTGGCGGCAGAACCTGGCAGGCTGCGTCTGAGATAGTTCGCAGATAGCTCGGAAGAAGTTCGTAAGTCCCCTACCAGTTTGGATGGAGTGCTTGATGCGAAGAAGATTTTGGTGGTCGTTAGTACTGCTAATGCTGGGCACGGTCTCAGGTTTGGCCCAAAGTGTCCCGCAGACCGTGCAGCCGCCGACCCCGTCCCCGCCTCGGGCCTGGACTTGGGACCAGGTGAAGGACCGCCTGGAGCTGAACAATCCCACACTGCTGGCGGGAAAACTGAATATCGGCGAATTGCAGGCGCAGGAGATTACGGCGCACTTTCGACCGAATCCACAACTGACGCTGCTGGCGGATCAGATCGATCCGTTTCCGGGCGGCCCGGCGCATGGGCCGTTTGCCTACTGGCTGCCTTCGGCCACGGTGACTTATCTGCATGAGCGGGCGCACAAGCGGGAGTTGCGCACCGAGAGCGCGAAGCAGGCGACGGCGGTTGGCGTTTCGCAGCAGCAGGATCTGGAGAGAAATCTTCTATTCAATTTGCGGGGAGCATTTGTAGGGACGCTGCAGGCTAAGGCTGTGCTGCAGTTCGCCAAGGACAACCTGGAGTATTACGACCACGTGTTGAAGATCAGCCGCGACCGGTTTGAGGCGGGAGACATTGCGCAGATTGATCTGGACCGGCTGGAGTTGCAGCGAGTGCAGTACGAGTCGGATTTGCAGACGGCGGACGTGAACCTGCGGACGGCGAAGATCCAGTTGCTCACTTTGTTGAACAACCGGACGCCGGTGGAGCAGTTCGACGTGGTTGGAGTGTTTGACTTCAGTGACCAGATGGACGCTTTGGACTTTTACCGGCAGATTGCGCTCGATACGCGTCCGGATTTGAAAGCGGCGGTGCAGTCGGTGGAGATGGCGCAGACCAATTACAAGCTGGCAGAGGCGAATGGATCTACGGATCCGACGTTCAGCTTCGATGTGGGGCGAAATCCCCCGATTGACGCCTATATTGGCTTCGATGTGAATTTTCCGCTGCGGATTTTTGACCGCAACCAGGGTGAGAAGTTGCGGACGAAGATCGATGTCACGCGCAATGAAAGGCTGCGGGACGCGGCGAAGGCGCAGGTGTTCAGCGACGTGGATTCGGCTTATGCCACGTTGAACAGCAACGTGATTCTGCTGCGGCCTTACAAGCAAAAGTATCTGGCGCAGGCGGTGCGGGTGCGGGACACGATTTTCTTTTCCTACCAGCATGGCGGAGCGTCACTGCTGGATTTTTTGAATGCGGAGAGCGATTACCGCGCGGTGCAGTTGAATTACGTGAACCTGGTGGGATCGTATCTGACGGCTGCGGCGCAGTTGAATCTGGCTGTGGGGCGCGAGGTGGTGCAATGAATATGGAATGGGGTTGGAGGAGAGGTGCGAGGCCGGAAAGTACCGTCCCTGAAGGGACTCTCTCGACTGCCGGTCTCACCCCGGACTTACGTCCGGGGCTAATGAATGTCCCTTCGGCTTCGCTCAGGGCAGGCTCTGCTTCGCGACTGGAGTTGCGATCCAGCCAACCACGTTTGGTGGAGGTTGCGCTATGTCTGGCTCTGGTTTTCCTTGCTGGCTGCAACGACAGCAAGTCTGATGCGAAGGCCGAGGCCCCGCCAACGGCGACAGTTGTGCCTGATCTGGATGCTAACAATTTCAAGGTGGACCACCCGGAGCAATTTCCGCTGGTGGCGGCGGTTGAGCATAAAGCCGCGCCGCAGCTGAATGTTACCGGCGTGGTGCAGCCCGACATCAACCGTGCGGTGCCGGTGATCTCGCTGGCCTCCGGACGAGTGGTGGAGATCAAGGCCAAGCTCGGCGATACGGTGGAAAAAGGGGAGCTGCTGCTGAGGGTGCGGAGCAATGACGTGTCCGGAGCTTATGACACGTACCTGAAAGCCGCGAATGATGAGCGGTTGGCCCGTTTGCAGTTTGAGCGCGCCCAGATTCTTTTCGAGAAAGGCGCGATCGCCAAGAGTGCTCTCGAACAGGCCGACGACACTGAAGGCGATGCCAAGGCCGACCTGAATGCCGCGACCGAACAGTTGCGGCTGCTGGGCATCGACAAGGACCATCCGTCTGGAATCGTCGACATCACCGCTCCCATCTCGGGCGTGATTACCGACCAGCAAGTGACCAATGCAGCGGGCGTGCAAGGGTTGTCCGGACCGAATCCCTTTACCATTTCTGATCTCTCTTATGTCTGGATCATTTGTGATGTTTTCGAGAATGATCTTGACGCGGTGCGCGTGGGTGAGTCTGCGGATATCCGATTGAATGCGTATCCAGGCAAGGTTTTGAAGGGACGGGTCGATAACATTCTGCCGGTCCTTGATCCCAATCTTCGTACCGCGAAGGTTCGGCTGGAAGTGCAGAATCCGGGACTGATGCGCATCGGCATGTTCACGACGGCGACGTTTTATGGTGGGACGCCGGAGATGCATGCGGCGGTTCCCGCCGCTGCCATTCTACACTTACATGATCGCGAGTGGGTTTATACGCCGATTAAAGCCGGGCATTTCAAGCGGCTGGAGGTGGTGACGGGAAGCATGCTTCCCGGCAGCCTGCAGGAGGTGCTTTCAGGGATCAAGCCGGGAGATCAAGTGGTTTCAAACGCTCTGGCATTGCAGAACACGGTGGAGCAATAGATGATTCGCCGCCTCGTCGATTTCGCTCTGACCAACCGGCTGCTGGTGCTGGCGCTGGCGCTGATTCTTTTTGCGGGAGGGATCGTTTCGTTCAAGCGGCTGCCCATTGAGGCTTATCCAGACGTGGCGGACAACTATGTTGAGGTGATTACGCAGTGGCCGGGGATTTCGGCGGAGCAGATCGAGCAGCAGGTCACGATTCCGCTCGAAGTGGTGATGAACGGCATTCCGCATGTGGTGCATCTGCGTTCGTTTTCGCTGTTCGGCCTCTCTGACTTGAAGCTGATTTTCGATGACGAATCGGACAACGATTGGAACCGGGAGCGAGCGCTGGAGCGGCTGAGCCAGGTCACGCTGCCGCCGAATGTTGTGCCGCAGATGGGAACGGACTGGAGCCCGGTCGGGCAGATCTATTTCTTCACACTGCGCAGTACGAATCCCGCCTATGACCCGATGGAACTGAAGTCTCTGGAAGACTGGGTCGTCGAGAAAAGCTTCAAGGCAGTGCCCGATATTGTCGACGTTGCGAGCTTCGGCGGCCCGACGCGCGAATACCAGGTTCGCGTCGATCCCAACAAACTCGTGGCTTATGGCTTGAGCCTGGCCCAGGTCGAGCAACAACTCACTAACAACAACACGAACGCGGGCGGCAGCTTCATTCAGGAAGGTCTGCAGCAGATTAACGTGCGTTCCGTGGGATTGGTCGACCGCGTCCACGACATTGAACACACAGTCATCCTGACCAAGAATGGCACGCCGCTGCGGGTGAAGGATATTGCAGTGGTTGAGCAGGGTCCGAAGATCCGGCTGGGGCAGTTTGCCAAAGCCATTCACCGCGAGGACGGGAAGATTGTCGATAACGACGATGTGGTTTCTGGCATCGTGCTGTTGCGGAAAGGAGCGGCGGCGGATACGGCGCTGCAGGGCATCCACAAGAAAGTGGAGGAACTGAACAGCCATATTTTGCCGCCGGGGGTGAAGATTGTTCCGTTCATCGACCGCAGTACCCTGGTTCACTTTACCAGTCACACGGTGCTGCACAACCTGACGGAAGGGATGATCCTGGTTTCGATCATATTGTTCCTGTTTCTGGGCAATATTCGGGGCGCGCTGATCGTGGCGGCGACGATTCCATTTTCGCTGTTGTTTGCGTCGATCTGTCTGGATTTGAGGCACATTCCAGCAAATCTTTTGTCTCTCGGCGCGCTGGATTTTGGCATGGTGGTGGACGGCGCGGTGGTGATGATCGAAAACATCGTGCGCCATCTGGGCCACAAGAACGACGACACGAAGACTCCAAACGAAAAGATCAGCGAGGCCTCGCACGAAGTGCAGCGCCCGGTGTTCTATGCGATTGCCATCATTATTACGGCCTACCTGCCGATCTTCACGCTGCAACGTGTGGAGGGTCGGCTGTTTCATCCCATGGCATGGACGGTGGCGTTTGCGCTGCTTGGGGCTTTGCTGTTTTCGATTGTGATCGCGCCGGTGCTGGCCAGTTTCGCTTTCGCGAAGGGAGCGAAGGAATGGCGCAATCCGATCATGGAGTTCCTGGTCAAGCACTACCGAAGCGCGATCCGGTGGGCAATTCGGCGGCGTGGGCTGGTGTTGGGTATCGGCGTGGTGGGGTTTTTGTTTACGCTTTTCCTCGCGTTCAGCGGAGTCATCGGCTCCGAATTCCTGCCCCACCTGGATGAAGGCGCGCTCTGGGTGCGGGGCACGCTTGCGCCCAGCGCCGGGCCGGACGAAGGGATTCGGGTGTCGAATCAGGCGCGGATTATTCTTTGCTCGTTCCCTGAGGTCCCGCAATGCACCAGTCAAACGGGAAGGCCAGATGACGGCACGGATACGACCAGCTTTTTCAATACCGAGTACTTCGTCGATCTGAAGCCGAAGGAAGAATGGCGGCCGGTTTTTCATGAGAACAAAGACGAATTGATCGCCGCCATGAATCGCGAACTCAACGACAAGATTCCAGGCGTGGTCTGGGGTTTCTCTCAGCCTATCGAAGACAACATGGAAGAGGCGGTCAGCGGAGTAAAGGGCGAGTTGGCCATTAAGGTCTACGGCGATGCGTTGAAGACGCTGGAAGAAAAGAGCGCCGAGATCGCCGGCATCATGGGAACGGTTAAGGGAGTCGAAGATCTTGGAGTCTTTCACGTGCTGGGCCAGCCCAATCTGAACGTGACGGTGGATCGTGATGCGGCGGCTCGTTACCAGATCAACGTCGCCGACGTGCAGGATGCTGTGCAGACGGCGGTGGGAGGGAATGCCCTTACTCAAGTCTTGAAAGACGAGGCGCGGTACGACCTGACGCTGCGCTATTTGCCGCAATACCGGAGTACACAGGAAGCGATCAAGAACATTCGTCTGCTCTCGCCTTCGGGAGAGCGCGTGTCGCTGGCGCAGCTGTGCAAGATCAGCGAGGCCGACGGCGGTTCGGAAATCTATCGCGAAGGCAATCAGCGTTACGTGGCCATCAAGTACAGCGTCCGGGGGCGTGACCTGGGCGGTGCGGTAGAAGAGGCGATGAGGAAAGTCAACGAACAGGTGAAACTGCCGCCCGGATATCACATCGATTGGGCGGGAGAATACGAGAGCCAGAAGCGGGCGGACGAGCGGTTGCTCATCGTGCTCCCCATCACGATTCTGGTCATCTTTGTCATCCTTTACACGATGTTCAAGTCTTTCAAATGGGCGTTGTTGATCCTGGCCAACGTGGCTATGGCTCGATTCGGCGGCTTGCTGGCGCTTCTGATTACTGGAACGAATTTCAGCGTTTCCTCCGGAGTGGGCTTTCTGGCGCTGTTTGGGGTGTCGGTGCAGACCGGAGTGATCATGCTGGAATATATCAACCAGCTTCGGGCGCGACGCTTCACGATTGAGGACGCGGCGGTTGAGGGCGCCGTGTTGCGACTGCGGCCGATCATGATGACGATGCTGGTGGCGACTCTGGGACTGCTGCCGGCTGCGCTCTCGCATGCTATTGGTTCTGATTCGCAGCGCCCGTTTGCCATCGTGATTGTAGGCGGGCTGATTGCGGACCTGGTGATGAGCATCTTTCTGCTGCCGACGCTGTATGTGTGGGTTGCCGGCGAGCGGGACGTGCTGCCTCTGGCTGAACAAGGTGACTTCGAAGTGGGAGAGCACGTGGATTAGTGCAGCGGGCGGGGTCAGTGGCCAGTGCCTTGTGCTCGCTCGGTATATCCTGAATGGGTTTCCTTGTTGGGGGAACCAATCCATGGCCGAAAACTCCGACACTCCATTGGAAGAAGTCCTGGCGCGGCAGCAGCTCGATCTCGAACGGTTGAAGGAAGCCCTTGGTCTGCTGGGCGTCAGTGCGTGCTCCTGGTGTAAGAAGTTCTCGCGGCGCGCTGATCCCGGTGCCCTTTTCGATGCTGGCGAACTGGTTTGCTACGATTGCATTCACGAATGGTGGCCGGAGCGTTGTACCCAACTCAGCACCAAGGACCGTGAGAATCTTGAAGGCAAGCTGGTGTTCTGGCTGCGCGACTTCCATAACGCCGAATTGTTCAAAGATCCCGCCAAGCTGCCGGAGAGTTCGCTGCAGGAGTTGCACATTGTGGCCAATTGCCTGGAATGCCGGGGAACGGGAAAGCTGATGGGGCAGGAACGGTGCCGCTATTGCGAGGGACGGGGGACGGTGTGGGTTATTGTTCCGCGGAAGCAGGGTTAACTGCAGCAAAAAAATTAAGAGTTCCGAGGTGGTGTTGGGTCCATTCCTCTCGGCCAGTAGCTCGCGTTAGACCCTCGCTCGACCTGCTATGTTGCTTCCCTCGCGGGCGCGCTGCATGCGATCTTCGCTCGGGCTCCGGGCTTACCGCCAACCGGACAAACCTACCCAACCCCTCGGAACTCTATTTTGCCTTCGACTGGGCTTCCCGTTCTCCTCGACCAGCGCTTTGCTATAGACCCTTGCTTGCCTTCCCCCACATTTTGCAATGTTGAGGGTGACTTCGCTCGAGCCCCGGACGCGGCACCAATCGGGAAAACCTTAAGAAAGTGTCAAAGAACGATCTTGTTGTACTCCGCCTAATTCTGGAGTCAATGAAAAGTGCATATCTTTATCTGATTTGTTTTCAATCGAATGCAGGCCATTCACAGCCGGGTGACAGGATTTTGTGCAGCTTGACGAAGCAATTTTACGAAGAGAGCAGTCACAGCGAGGATTTTGACTATGTATCAAGGAGCATCAAAAGTGTTCCCTACGTTCTTGCAGCTCTCAGCGGCCTGTGAAAATCCGGCGAAAGCCGCGCCCGACAAGGGATCCAGAAAACCCAGCAGCATCAGGTATTTAGCCGGGCTGACGTAAAATCGAGTGTGCTCACCTGAACATCACTTCCTAAGGCTTAATTTCTTGACAACACGGGTAAGTCTGCTAAAGTTCGAGAAAAGCGGCTGAACCCTACGGCTGCCTCACAGGTGCCCTGTCTATGAAGAATGTTTACGAGGTTTTGAGGCAAAAAGAGATGGAGCTGACCCGGCTGGAGAAGGAAGTAGAAGCGCTGCGGCTGGTGGCTCCCTTGCTGTCCGAAGGAATGGAAATGAACTCGGACCTGGTAAAACCGGCGCTTGCTACGGCCGTGAACGGACCGCAGCAGCCGATCCGCATTCCGGCGCCTCCGGTCGTGCCGTCGGCGCAACCGGTGCGCGCAGCCGGATGGGACGAGACCGCCAAACGCTGGCCGTAAAGCACTCCCCACGGCGGCTGCGTCTCTTTGAGGAGTAGCTATTGGGCCCCTGTGGCCGACATTTTAGCGACCCTTCGAAAAGGCGCGGCTTCAGCCCCGCGCCGGGAACGTTGTCATTCCAAGCGGAGCAGGAGCGCCAGCGACGGCGGAGTCGAGCAACCTGCTGTCTGCCTGCGCCACCATTGCTGCGTGGAGATCGCACCCCAATCCTAACTTCGAGCCAGCCCGCTAAGCCCCAACAATTTCGCGCAAAACCTCCAGCAGCCGATCCACTTCCCCAACCGAGTTGTAATGTACGAGCCCAATGCGCAGGAACCCTCCGGATTTTTCCACATCCAGGCGCTCGGTGAGGTTTAGAGCGTAATAGTTCCCGTCCCAGGTAAAGAAGCCGCGATCTCCCAGTTTGGTGGCCAGCGCGAGCGGAGTCTGGTCTGCAGTTTGGCTAACTACTCGCATCGCGAGCGTAGGACACCGTTCCTTGAAGCGCGCGGGATCGGTAATCCCGTAGATCTTGAGGCCGGGAATCCGCAACAGGCCAGCGATCACGCGCTCCATCAATCCGCGCTCGTACCGATGAATGGCTTCGAAAGCGGCAACAATCGCGGCGCGGCGACTAGAAGGACTATGTGGGGACAGCCGCCTCGGCTGTCCGTCGAGCAAAGCGAGACTGCTGGAATCATGAACTCGGCGGCCGAGATCGGCGAGATATTCCACGCAAGCCGTAATCCCGGCGATGCACTCATGGTTGAGCGTGCCCCACTCCCAGCGGTTAGGAATAGCCTCGGTAAGGGGACGCACTTTATATGGACGCAGCCGCTGCAGATGTTCGCGTTTGCCGAAAAGAACGCCCATGTGCGGGCCAAAGAATTTGTAAGTAGAGCAGACCAGAAAGTCGCAGTCGAGCGCGGCAACATCGATGAGCCCGTGCGGACAGTAGTGAACTGCATCCACATAGGCAAGCGCTCCGGCAGCGTGGGCAAGACGAACAATCTCTTTGACGGGATTGATGGTTCCGACAGCATTCGACGCGTAGCCAACCGCAACCAGCTTGGTCTTCGCGCTAATCTTCGAGGCAAGATCCGCCATGTCAAGAGTGCAATCTTCTTCGTGAATTTCAGCCCAACGTACTGTCACACCCTTTCCTTCCAGCGCCAGCCAGGGCGAAACGTTGGCGTCGTGATCGAGGCGCGTGACCAGAATTTCATCGCCGGGGCCAAGGTCACGGCCAATCGCGCGTGACATGGCATAAGTCAGCGTGGTCATGTTAGGGCCGAAGACGATTTCGTCGGCACCACAGTTGAGAAAGTCAGCCATGGCGGCGCGCGCCGAGGAAAGCATGGCGTTCGTGCGGCGACTGGTCGCGTAGGCTCCGTCCGTGTTGGCATTATCACCGCGCAAGTAATCGGAGATGGCGTCGATCACTCGCTGCGGAACTTGTGTACCGCCGGGACCATCGAGGAATGCGGCGGGGTGTCCGTTGACGGTTTGGGCGAGCGCGGGGAATTGCGACCGGACGTCGGGGATGTCGAGGACAGCGGGAGCGACAGTTTCAGCGATCGGCATAGTCTCCATCCGGTTCTACCACGGGATTTAGGATCGGGCCCCGGTCGGAGGCGGGATTGCGCCCAGCCCTTTGACTATTTCGAATCCTACCGTTTTCAGGACAATCCCGGTCGTAGATTCGTCCGCCCCCCTCGAGGCAATCAGCGCGCCCATTCTCCAGCCAGAGAATGAATCCCATCCCGTGCATTAATCCGTCACCTTTGGCCGCAGGGCCATCCCTGAGCCGCAGGCCTCCTATCGGCGCACTTGATGAGGGATCTACAGAAAAATGAGTAAAGAAGCCGCACCCGGTGTTTTCGCGGCTCCGAACGGCCGCAGTCGCGAGTTGAGCTTCAAGTGCGGCTCGGTCTTCCGGGTACGCTTCGAAGACCGCGACAAGCACCGCCCGTTCGAGCGGGGTGAAGGCGGATACCATTCGCCTGAATCCTCGCTCGGCCTACCCCATCACCGTCGTGTGCTCAGGCTTAATCTTGTAAATCACGCGCACCTCGCCGGGCTGGCCGTAGGGATATTTATCGACACCGAGATATTTCTTGGCCAGCTTGTCGATGCTGGCGCTGGCGCCGTCTTCGGTGATCTCGACCACGCGGCCGCGAATCTCAAGATAGCGGTAGGGATTTTCCGGATCCACCAAAGTCAAGGCCACGCGCGGATCGCGGCGGACATTCTTATCTTTCTGGCGTCCCTTGGCGGAGTTGAAAATGACGTGTTCGCCGTCAAAGTCACACCACACCGGCGTGACTTGCGGCCGGCCATCAGGCATCAGCGTACCCAGGTTGGCGAAAGCGCGCTTTTGAAAAAGATCACGATATTTTTCGGGGATCACTTCCGGCATAAAAGACCTCCTCGCGGTGGTGCGATGAATTGACAGGACATTATAGATCGAAGAGGCAACCGACATGTGGAGACAGCCGCCTCGGCTGCCTGCCCTGAGCCCAGCCGAAGGGTCCCGCCAAGCGCAGCGAGGCGGATGTTCCTCAAAGTCGTGGCCCCATCAGGTCAGCGGCCCGATTTGCCGCCCGGCGGCCCACCCCATTATTCTTTCAGACCATGACCACCACAAACCAGGAAAGTCCGGCACGTGCGAGCGCCGCGTCCCGGCGGACGGACGCCCGCCTGGCCAGATTATTGATTGTGCTGCTGATGCTCGCCGCTCCCGCGCTCGCGAGCGCACAGACCGGAAAGTACCCGCAAACCATCGTCTTCATGACCGACTTCGGTGTGGTCGACGACTCTGTCGCCATCTGCCGCGGGGTGATGTATTCGATCATGCCCGAGGTGCGTATCGTCGACCTCACCCACCAGGTGACGCCATTTTCCATTCTCGATGGCGCGCGTTTCCTTTATGGCGCCACGCCTTATTATCCCGCAGGCACGGTGTTTGTAGTCGTCGTCGATCCCACGGTGGGCAGCGCGCGCAAAGCCATTGTCGCCAAGTCGAAACGCGGACAATATTTCGTGCTGCCCGATAACGGCCTGCTCACGCTCGTCGAGCAGCATGACGGCATCGAGGGTGTGCGCGAGATCACAAATCCAGATTGGATGATCGGCACCAAGCTCTCATCAACGTTCCACGGCCGCGACATTTTTTCTCCCGTCGGCGCGCACGTGGCGCGAGGCGACGATTGGACGAAGGTAGGTCCGGAGATGCCGTTCGCGTCTCTGGTTCGTCTGCAATTAAAGGCTGCGCGATTCGACGACCGCGGCTTGACGGGGGCAGTAATTGCCACCGACGGTCCATTCGGAAATCTGATGACAAATATCGACGCCGAGGATTTTTTGAAACTCGGATACCAGCGCGGCCAGGAAGTTGCGCTAAAGCTGGGCGACAAAGAAATGAAGATCCGGTTCGCGCGGACTTTCAGCGACGTCTCGCTGGGGAAACCTCTTCTATATGTCGATTCGCGCGGACATCTCGCGCTGGCCGTAAATCAAGGAAATTTTTCCGCAGCCTACGGCGTGACTCCGCCGGTGGAGTTGTTCATTCCGCCAGCCGGGAAGTAATTCGCGGACAATTGTCAGGAGGACAAAAAAACTATTGCGCAGCAATTTCGCAATCGTTCTGAACCCGCGGCAGCACAGCACGCAGCAGCGCCTCAAAACTGTTCTTGACTCGCTCTCCGGTTACCAACACTTCCTGGTGCGAGAGCGGTTGATCAACGATCCCGGCCGCCATATTTGTGACGCACGAGATCGCCAGCACTTCGATTCCCATGTGGCGCGCGGCGATCACCTCGAACGCCGTAGACATTCCGACCAGGTCCGCGCCGATCGTCCGCAGATATTGAATCTCGGCGGGAGTCTCGTAACTCGGCCCAAGCAGAGCGGCATAAACGCCCTCGTGCAGCGTCATCCCCATCTTGGCCGCTTCCTCTCGCGCAAGTTCCCGATAGGATTTTTTATAAGCGTGCGTCATGTCAGGAAAGCGCCCTCCGAACCGGTCGTCATTTTGGCCGGTCAGCGGATTCGCTCCCTGCAGATTGATGTGGTCGCGGATCAGAACCAGGGCGCCCTGCTGATAATTCAGATTAACTCCGCCAGCAGCATTGGTCAGGATCGCGGCACGAATTCCCATGCGCCCGAATACGCGCATGGGAAACCCGACTTCCTGCGCCGAATATCCTTCGTAAAGATGCACGCGACCTTGCATTACAGCCACGGGCACAGCTCCGGCCTTGCCAATCACCATTTGTCCCGCGTGCCCAATCGCAGTAGATCGCGGGAATGCGGGGATGTCGGCGTAAGGAATGCGAGTCGTATCGGCGAGAGAATCAGCGAAGCCCCCGAGCCCCGATCCAAGGACTAGCCCAATGCACGGCCGCAAGGAAGTTCGCCCGAGAATAAATTGTGCGGCGGATTCGGCGGCGTTGAAAATGTCGGTCATGCAAAGACTTCAGTATCTCTTCTCGAACTTCACAAACTCACCTTCCAGCTTCCACTGCAAGCGGGCCCGCTCGCTAGCCTCGATAAACTGTTCGCAACCTAACGAAGGCTTCTCCGCACCCGCAGTATCGCCAGCGCAAGCCGGCGCCATGCGAAACACTAACTTCGTATCTGTCCACAAACTCGCGCCCGGCAGAAAACTGTGCTCTAAACTCTGCCGGGCCATCCGCTTCAAGTCCGCATACGACAGACGATAACTTTCAATCGCGCGCAAATATTCGTGCGTCATGTCCGAGCGCGACACGCCTTCGTCGTCAGTTGCCAGCGCCACCGGAACGCCGTACTTCATATAAATCGGCAACGGATGGTCATTCCCACTCACGCCTAAAATCATGTCATTCGAGGTCAGCCCGATTTCCACCAGCACGTTGCGCTCCGCCATCTCACGCATCAAGCCGATGGGATCCTTTTCATTCATCACGTCAACCCCGTGGCCGATGCGTTCGGCATGGCCACGCTCTACCGACGCGCGAATATGAAACGTCAAATCCTCCGGCGGCACCAGTCCCATGGCAAGTTCGCCGGCATGCAGCGTAATATGCACCTTGGGATAGACGCCATGCAGATAATCGAGCATGGCCATGTGCTCGTTGAAATCGTGCAGCGGCACATACCAATCTTCGGGCATCACCAGATTTAGCCCGACAAATCTCGGATCGGAAGACGCCAGTCCAAATCCCAGCAGAATCTGCGCGAACACGATTTCATGCGGCAACCCGCGCAGCACCTGATAAAGATAGCGCACGGTCACGCCGCATCCGGGAGCCGCTTCGGCCGTCCCGCACTTTAGAATCTCTCTGGCCTTTGCGCCTTCAGCGTCGAGCCGCTTGCCGGTCTCCGCAGCCACATTTTTCATTCCGGCGCTCAGCAGCGCGTCGCGCATTTTGGCGAAATCTGGATTCCATTCGACCTTCCCCGCCAATTTCGCTGCCGCGCCGCCGTCGGCCGTGTGCATGAACTCAACATATTGCAGGTGATCCATGCCCGCGCGATTCGCAGCGGCGGCAATTCCCTCCGCCACATGAGTGTGCGAGGCCAGCCCGAATTTTTCGAATGCCGCAAAAAAATGATCGTGCCCCGATTCGTCGCCCGGCTTCCAGTTCCGCATCGACCATGCATCGATCATCTGGTTGTACAGTGCGTGGTCGCCATAACTGCACCGCGCCGCGGGCTTAGCCGTGTAGTTCTCGCACGAATCGCAAGGCGGAGCCAGCAGCCGCGAAGACGTCCGGTCCACGCACAGCCCGCCGTCCACGGCAAAATCCACCAGATCTTCCGCATAGATCGCACCGTCCAGATGATTGTGCAGATCTCCACCCTTCGGCAGGTCGCGCACAAACGCCAGCAACAACGGCGGCTGCTTACGCACGGACTCCAGGTAGTGGGACGCGCGCTGCTCGCCACTCTGGGCAGCGGCCAACCCGATTAGCAGAACTGGCAGGCAATCGCGCAGCACCCCGCGCATGGTTCGTGGCACGATCATCCTCCGCAATGAATCCTCAACGATCAGCTTTCGACGTCAGGAAAGGAATTGTAATCCGTCGCGGGCACAGCATTCACGGAAAAGATTCGCGAGAGAATACGAAAGAAAGAAAGAAGATCAGACTTTCGAAATGTCAGTGCAGCCAGACCATCGCGCCGATTACGATGCCAACCACCACCAAGGCTCCGAGGATGTACCTGTTGGCCATAAACCAGGATTCGGACGGCACGATCGGTTTCAAGATTTCAGCCCCGGAAGCATTCTGCGGGACACTTTGCGGCAGATCCGCAACTGCGGCAGCAGCAATCGCGGGTGCCTCGGCCGCTGGCTCCGCAGTCCGATTGGAAATTTGAGTTTGGGGCACTTCCTCTCCTGCGCCGCCCCCTGCTGCGCCAGTCTGCGGAAGGCGCTGGCCCCGCCACTGTTTCTCTTCGCATTCCACGCAGAGCGTGCGCCCCTGCGAAATGGGAAAGCCGCATGCCTTGCACTTCTGTAAGTTTCTCAGCCCCAGCGGCACAGGGATTGACCCAGCGACGTCATTCGATCGGCCGGCGCTGGCTGAAACTCGCATGGCCGCGGACCAGAAAACAGGGCTCTTCGATGCTGCCTCGCACTCCACCTGTTGCACCGTTGTCTCTTCCACCGGCATCCTTTCCAGTTGCGGGAGCTGAGTTGTTGAAGGAGCCCCGAGCCGAGTATCTTTCTCGAGCGGCACCGGCGCCGAGTCCGCACCGATCACATTCGCAGGAGATTCAACTGCGACGGCCTCGGCCACGATTACGTCCTCGGGCAGATGACCTTCAGCGCTGGCTCTTTCCTGTTCGACCAGATCTGCAGCCGCAGGCCCGCTCTGCGCCGCCACCGCATGTCTCACCGCCGTTTCCACCATTTCGCTCAAGCGCTGCAATGCGGCAACATCACGCTCTTCAAAGGCGTGCGGCTTGCCTGAAAAAAGCTCGAATACGCCGATCACCTGCTGCTCGCTCACGATCGGCATGACCACCACCGACGCAATGCCCAATCGGCGGCACCCTTCCTGGTTCACGCGCGGATCGCGTTCGACGTCATCACAACGCAGGGCCAGGCGCGTACGCACGCTCTCCCCCGAAAGGCCGTCTTGCGTGGAAAGCAGTGCACCCAGCTCGGGCGCGTTCGAGCCGGCGCTGGCCCGGCACAGCATGTCGTTGTGCTCGCCGCGGCGCAGCGCAATCGCGGCCCCACTGGCTCCAGTAATGTATTGAGCGCGTTCGGCCAACAGTTGCAGGGTGGCCTCGAAATCCCGATAGGCCATTTCAGCAAGCGAGTGCTCGCTGTATTCTGCTGGAAAGCGCGCCTCCACTTCAGAAAGTTTGGGCAGACGCGCATTGGCCGCCGCCATTCCGGCCGAGACGCTGGCGGTCGCGGGCCAACTGGCATCAGCGCCGGCCGTAGCACCCGCTGCAAGCGGTGCGGAATTGAGATCAAGAGTCGAGCGACGTTCCATAGCTCGCGTGCCAGTATTCCGTTTGAAGGTCGTACTTGGAGTCTCGCTCTCGGAGGAAAAGGTGTCAAGGCACCAACTTGGAACACCGGTCTGCGGTCGCGATCCTGGGCTTCCGTGCGGGCGTCGCCTCACCTAACCTTCAAGAGCCTAACACCGAAGCCCCGCTTCCCGCTCTCGCACCGCGGTATTCGCCAACTGGTTCGCCTCTGCGTTATCTTCGCGCGGGACGTGGGAGATCGAGAAACTGAGAGCGCGTGCCAGCTTACGGCAGGTCCAGTGCAGAGAGTAGAGGCGCGAACTGCGGCAAATGTATTCGCCGCGCATCTGGCGAACGACTACTTCGGAATCGGAATAAACGTGCAGCGCCTTCGCCTTCAAAGAAACTGCGTACTGCAGAGCTTCCATCAGCGCCACATATTCCGCAACATTGTTATCTTGATGCCCGATCCACCTGGAGATACGGATAGGACCGCTTTCGCAGCCATCAATCACCACCCCAATACCCGACGGCCCTGGATTGCCCAGAGAACCGCCGTCCACATAGGCCACGAGTTCTGACATCTCTATTCTTTTGTACTGTAAGCAAGATGCGCTGAGAATGTTTCTGCGTCAAGGCGAATCTTTGGTTCAGACTGTGGATTTTCCCGCTTTCGGACATTGTGAAAGTTTTGTGTAAAAGCGGTCCCGAATCGGAAATGCAGATTTGTAAACTATCCCGGTGCAATCAGTTACACTTTCACTTATTCACAGGATGGATCCGATGCGTTGCACCAATAGTTTGCGTTGACATTTGTGAACCCTCTGTTAAGGTTGCTTTCGTCGACGGTCGAAAGGGACAGCGAAATAAAACTTGCTGACCCGAACTAGACTGGGTGATCAGTCAGGCGGGGCAACCTGCAGGACAGCCAAACCTGAAAAAACCGACGGCGCTGCGAGGTGCAGTTGGGGTTTGGGACTGTGAAAACAGTGATCGCATCAAGGGGCTGTGACGGTACATGCGTCCACGCTGTTGGCTCCCTCGCAGGAGGCGG
>Ga0182024_10000887_pt1 | contig 77321 bp, 75 predicted proteins | sample P32metaG_FD_120480 | JGI IMG/M metagenome (GOLD analysis project Ga0182024, IMG submission 120480) | Permafrost microbial communities from Stordalen Mire, Sweden - P3-2 metaG (Illumina Assembly) | ecosystem: Environmental > Terrestrial > Soil > Wetlands > Permafrost | place: Sweden: Stordalen...
GACGATATTGTCGATCACTGCTGCGAGGCGTGGAACAAACTAACCGATCAGCCCTGGCGCATCATGTCCATCGGCATGCGCGATTGGGCCCATGGGTCATGAGCAGTGAGTCCTGGTATTAGCCGCGCTTTTGGCTCGCCGCTCCTCTCGACGGCTCTGGCCGGCCGCTGAGCGTGAACCGGCTCTGAGTAGATTCCGAGCCTCACGCGGTTCGACGCTTCGTTCTAAACACCGCCGATCCCGTCGTTTGGCCCGCAGCAATTATCAATCCTCACAGTTCCGCCTAATTCCCCCTCTTTGACGCAGGTCAAGGCGACGCGGCGCGAGGTCGATTATCCCCCCGTCTTCCAACAACAGGAGCGTCCATGAAGACCCAGATTCTGGCCGCGATCGGCGCGAAGGAATTGCAGCCCGCGGCCTCGCTCAATGCGGCGCTGGCGGCCAATGACCGCGTGAAATACGTCTTCTCCCTGTTGCAGATGGCGTTGGCCCATGCCGACCATCCGGACCAGCCGGCGACGACGCTGAAGCGCGAGCGCATCGAATGCGGCATCGACGATCCCGATCTCGACGAAGTGGGCGCAGGCGCGCCTATCGGGCCAGTCCTGCCGCGTACCCGGCGCCGTGAAAATCTTCGCCCGCATTGCCGACGAAATGCGCCTGATGGCGGCGCCGGCGCTTGGCGCCAAGCCGGACGGGCTCGCGGCGCGGCTCGATGGACTGCTGAGCGCCCTGCCCGCGGCGGCGGACGACCTCATCGACCCCGGCGCGACCGCCGCGATGATGCAGGCCGGACATGACGGCGCCGACAGCCTGCATCGGCTGGTGATGGATTTGCACAAGCGGCTCAACGCGATGCAGGCTGAGCTGGCCGAGGAGAATCTCGACGGCGCCGCGGTCTACAATCTCGCCGGCGAGGACCGACCTTTGGTTTCGGCCTTCATGGCTGGGCTCAATCGCACCGCGAAGTTGAAATTCGCCCATCCGGGCCTTGGCACCACCGCAACCCGCGCTGACAGCCGTCTCGTCATTCAAAACGATATCGGCACCACCGACGCGCATGTGATCGTGATCCATGTCCAGGGACTGGCGGTCAGCGTCACCTATACGGATGTGCATGCCGAGCGGCTCGCCTTTTTCCAGGACCTGCTGAAACCCCGAGGGGTGAAATGGGAAGGCGAGCGCACCGCCATGCTTGCGGCGGGCTCGCCGTTCTTCCTGGCGACCGGGCGCCTCGAGGCGGCCGACGCCACCGGCTGCCGCGCCTATCTCGAGTTTCTCGGCTCGCGCCTCGTGTTTCTGATCGACTGGAACCGCGCGCGCAAACAATTGCGCGGGTTTTTGCGCGGACCCGACCGCCTCGCCTTGTTGCGCTCGGCAGCGGAGACCGAGATCGGCCATCGCGGTTTCCTGGAACTCAGCGGCGCGCGGGTCGTCAACGAGGCGATCGAGGCGGTGTCGGGATCGTCGATGCACTTTGGCGACCGTCTCTGCGATGTGCTGGGCGATGCCGAAACGCTGGATTTCCTGAAGTTCGTGTTCAAGGCGGCGACCGAGGGCCTGTTGTCGGGTCAGTCGCACGGGCTCATCCACGACCGCATCCGGGTGGCGCTCGCCGCTCATTTCAACAATGAAGAGCGACAATTGCTGCGTCTGGCCGCCGATCACGCCGGCTTGATCTTCGAAATCGCCAGCCTAGTGCGCGACGGGCTGCAGGCGGAAGCGGGCGGCGCTGGCAAACGGGCGCGCCGGGCCGCGCGGTTCGAGCATGATGCGGACCAACTGGTCGTCGCGACGCGAGGGGCGGTGCGTCGTCGTCCGGACTATGCGGTTTTCCAGCCGATCCTGGAAGCGGCGGACGACGCGGCCGATGCGCTGGAGGACGCCGCCTTCCTGCTCGATCTCGATGCGCTTGAGGATAGGCCGCTGGGCGCTTTGCAGACTCTTGCCGACGTGCTGGCGGAAGCCTCGCAGGAGTGGATCAAGGCGCTCGGCCATGCCGGCAAATCGGCAAAGCGGCGAGCCGCGCCGAGACGGAGGATTTTCTCGCCGCGATCGACCGCATCGCCGCCCTCGAACATCGCGCCGATGACGCGGAGCGCGCGTTGACGGCGAGCGCCGTTGAGCACGCGCCTGATTTTCGCCAGTTGCATCTGTTCACGGCGATCGGCGGCAAGCTGGAGGCGGCGGCGGACGCGCTCAAACACGCCAGCCTTATTCTGCATGAACATGTGCTGAGGGATGTGATCGATGGCTGAGTTCTATCCCATTCTGCCGCGCGCGCCGTTGGCGCCGGGCGGCGCCGAGGAGGTCGGCAATAAGGCCTGGAACCTTATGCGCCTGGCGCAGGCCGGCCTGCCCGTGCCGCCCGCCTTCGTGCTGCCGACCACCTGGCGCCGGCGAAAGCGCGCGGCGGACCACCCGGCATTGCCCAAAGCGCTCGCCGATGGAATCGGCCGGCTGGAGGCAGCCACCGGCGTCGCCTTCGGCGCGGCGCGCAGGCCCTTGCTCGTTTCCGTGCGCTCAGGCGCGGCGGTCTCGATGCCGGGCATGATGGAGGCAGAGCTCGACGTCGGCCTGAACGGCGAATCCGTCGAGGGCCTCATTCGCCTGACCGGCAATCCCCGGCTCGCCTGGGACAGTTATCGCCGGTTCGTGCAGGGCTATGCGGAAGTGGTGGCGAATCTGCCGACCGCGCCGTTCGACGCGCTGGTCGCCGAAGCGCTGGCGCGCGAAGAGGCCGATAACGAGCGCGAGCTCGACCATCGCGCCTTGCGCGCCCTCACCTTGGCGATGCTGGAGCGCTATTTCGTGCTGACGGGCGCCGCTTTTCCCGCCGATCCGCACGAGCAGCTCACCGCGGCCGCCGCGGCGGTGTTCCGCTCCTGGGACGCGCCCAAGGCGGCCAGTTACCGCCGCTTGAACGGCATCAGCGACGAGATCGGCACAGCGGTCACGGTACAGACCATGGTCTATGGCAATGCCGGCGGCGCGTCGGGCGCCGGGGTCGGCTTTACCCGAAATCCCGCCACCGGCGCGCGCGAATTATACTTCGACTTTCAGTTCAACGCGCAGGGCGAAGACGTCGTGGCGGGGCGCCACTCGCTGCGCGACAACGAGCGCCTGCCGCTTGTGTTGCCGGCGGTCTGGACACGGCTCAACGAAATCTGCCGCGAATTGGAGGCTCTGTTCGGCGACGCGCAGGATTTCGAGTTCACCGTTCAATCCGGCGAATTGTTCCTGCTGCAGACGCGGCGCGCCAAGCGCACCGATTGGGCGGCCCTCGCGATCGCCGTCGATATGGTCGAGGAAGGCGCGTTGGCGCCGGAAAAAGCGCTCGCCTTGCTCGACGGCGTCAAGCTTGGCGCGGTGGCGCGCACCAGCTTCGTCAAGCCGACGCCCGCGACCCTGGCGATGGCGCGGCGAGCATGGGCGTGGCGGTCGGCGCGCTGGCGCTCGACCCCGACGCGGTCAAGCGCCTGTCGGGCGCGGGAACGCCAGCGATCTTCGTGCGCGCGGATACGGTGACGACCGATATCGAGGGCATGGCGCTGGCGGCGGGCATCCTCACAGCCACGGGCGGGCGCACGTCGCACGCGGCGGTGGTCGCGCGCCAGCTCGGCAAGGTCTGCCTCGTCGGCTGCGCCGGCCTCGAAATCGACCTTTCCAAGCGGCAATGCCGGATCGGCGGGACACTGGTCAACGAGGGCGATTATCTCTCGCTGGACGGCAATACCGGCGCCGTCCACCAGGGCAAACTAGCGCTGCTGACGGAGCGGCCCGAACGCGCGCTCGCCGCCATTGCGCAATGGCGGCGAGCGGCAGCGGCGTGAGAGCGGCTGGCTTACCCCTGCCGCTCGCCCGTCACGCGCCAGATCACATCGCCGACATCGTCTGCCACCAGCAAGGACCCATCGGGGCCGATCGTCACGCCGACCGGCCGTCCGTAGGACGCTTTTTCGTCCGGCGCCAGGAAACCCGATAGGATGTCGCGCGGCGGGCCGGCCGGGCGCCCGTTCTCGAACGGCACGAATACGACCTTGTAACCGCTCAAAGTGCTGCGGTTCCACGAGCCGTGCTGCCCGATGGCCATGCCGTCGGGAAAGCCGGGCAGCGTGCCGGCGGGCAGCCAGCAGAGACCGAGCGAGGCGGTGTGCCCGCCCAGCGCATAATCCGGCGTGATCGCCTTCGCGACCGCGGCCGCATCCTGCGGCACGCGGTCGTCGACCGTCTGTCCCCAATAGCAATAGGGCCAGCCGTAGAAGCCGCCCTCTTGCACCGAGGTGAGGTAGTCCGGCGGCGTCTCGTCGCCGAGACCGTCGCGCTCGTTGACCACTGTCCATAGCGCGCCGGTATGCGGCTCCCACGCCATGCCGACGGGATTGCGCAGACCGTCGGCGAAAATGCGGCTCTTGCCGCTCGCCAGATCGAGCTCGTAGATGGCCGCGCGGCCCTCCTCGACGGCCATGCCGTTGTCCCCGATATTGCTGAACGAGCCGACCCCGACGAAGAGCTTGCTCCCGTCGGGGCTCGGCAACAGGCTGCGCGTCCAATGGCCGGCGGGCTTGAACTCGGTCAGCTTGCGCCCCGGCGCCGTAATGCGGCTCGCGCCCGCCGCATAGGGGAAGGCGATGACGCCATCGGTATTGCCGACATAGAAGGTCTCGCCCAGCGGCGCCATGCCGAACGGTTGATTGAGCCCCTCCAGGAACGCGGCCCGGATTTCGGCGACGCCGTCGCCGTCCGCGTCACGGAGCAGCGTGATGCGGTTCGGGCTGATCCCCACCGCGGCGGCGCGTTTCATCGTGCTGAACATCGCATAGTCGAAGGCGGTGCGGATCGGTCCGGCGACGTTCAGGGCCTCGGCGACGAGCACGTCGCCATTGGGCAGCGCGTGGATCCAACGGGGATGTTTGAGGCCTGCCGCGAACGCATTGACCTTGAGCCCGGGCGCCGCGACCGGCGTCTGCCCTTGCATCCATCCCCTGGCCGTCGGCATTTTGAGCGTCGGAATGCCCTGCGGCCTTGCCGCCGGGACTGCCCAAAGCCGGCTCGTAAGCGCCGCCCTCCAGCCGCCGCAACAGGATCGCCGCGGCGCCGATCCACGCGACAATTCGTGCAAAAATGCCGGATAAGCTCATTGCACTCTTCCCCATGGCCGCTCGCGCGCCGGCGCAAGGCCGCCTGCGTTGAACCCAGTCCTTCGACGTGAGGGCGGCAAGCGCCAGCCATATCCGCCCGTCCGCTGCGGTCCAGTTGCGTCAGAGGGCGAAAGCCTAATGCGCCAGGATCGCCAGCAGCAGCAGCGCGACGATGTTGGTGATCTTGATCGCCGGGTTCACGGCGGGGCCGGCGGTGTCCTTATAGGGATCGCCGACCGTGTCGCCGGTGACGGAGGCCTTATGGGCTTCCGAGCCTTTCAGGTGCTTGACGCCGTCCTTGTCGACGAAGCCGTCCTCGAAGCTCTTCTTGGCGTTGTCCCAGGCGCCGCCGCCCGAGGTCATCGAAATGGCCACGAACAGGCCGTTGACGATGACGCCGAGCAAGGAGGCGCCGAGCGCCGCGAAGGCCGAAGCCTTGGAGCCGGAGATCAGCAGAACGCCGAAATAGACGACGAACGGCGCCAGCACCGGCAGCAGCGAGGGGATGATCATTTCGCGGATCGCCGCCTTGGTGAGCAGATCGACGGCGCGCGCATAATCGGGCCGCTCCGTGCCCTGCATGATGCCGGGTTTCTCTCGGAACTGGCGGCGCACTTCCTCGACCACCGAGCCGGCCGCCCGGCCGACCGCGGTCATCGCAATGCCGCCGAACAGGTAAGGAATCATGCCGCCGAAGATGAGGCCGGCGACGACGTAAGGATTGGAGAGCGCGAAATCGATGATTCCGACATCCTTGAAATAGGGCACGCCGGTGTCGACGAAATGCTTGATGTCGTTGGTATAGGCGGCGAACAGCACCAGCGCGCCAAGGCCCGCCGAGCCGATCGCATAGCCTTTGGTGATCGCCTTGGTCGTATTGCCGACCGCATCGAGCGCGTCGGTGGATTGCCGCACTTCCTTGGGCAGGCCGGCCATTTCGGCAATGCCGCCGGCATTGTCGGTGACCGGGCCGAACGCGTCCAGCGCAACGATCATGCCGGCAAGTCCGAGCATCGTCGTCACCGCGATCGCGGTGCCGTAGAGGCCGCCGAGCTGGAAGGTCGCGATAATGCCCGCGACGATCACCAGCGCCGGCAGCGCGGTCGATTCCAGCGAAACCGCGAGGCCCTGAATCACGTTGGTGCCATGGCCGGTGACCGAGGCCTGGGCGATCGAGACGACCGGGCGCTTGCCGGTGCCGGTATAATATTCGGTGATGACGACGATGAGCCCGGTGATGACGAGGCCGACGATGCCGCACAGGAACAGGTTCACGCCGGTGATCGACTTGCCCGCCATGATTCCGATTTCGCCCCAGCCGATATATTGCGTGGCAAGCGCCAGGCCGACGATCGACAGCAGCCCGGTGACGATGAGGCCTCTGTAAAGCGCGCCCATGATCGAATTATTGGCGCCGAGCTTGACGAAAAACGTGCCGACGATCGAGGTGATGATGCAGGCGCCGCAGATCGCCAGCGGATAAATCATCGAAGGCAACAGCGAAGCCGTGCCGGCAAAAAAGATCGACGCGAGCACCATCGTGGCCACCACCGTCACCGCGTAGGTCTCGAACAGATCGGCGGCCATGCCGGCGCAGTCGCCGACGTTGTCGCCGACATTGTCGGCGATGGTGGCGGGGTTGCGCGGATCGTCTTCGGGAATGCCCGCCTCGACCTTGCCGACGAGATCGGCGCCGACATCGGCGCCCTTGGTGAAAATGCCGCCGCCCAGACGCGCGAAGATCGAAATCAACGAGGCGCCGAAGCCGAGCGCGACCAGCGAGTCGACGACGACGCGATCGGACGGGCCATGGCCGAGCGGCCCCGTGAGGACCCAGAAATAGCCGGCGACCCCCAGCAGCGCGAGGCCCGCCACCAGCATGCCGGTGATTGCGCCGGCCTTGAAGGCGATATCGAGGCCGCCCGCCAAGGATTTGGTCGCCGCCTGCGCCGTGCGCACATTGGCGCGCACCGAAACGTTCATGCCGATGAAGCCGGCCGCGCCCGACAGCACCGCGCCGATGAGGAAGCCGATCGCCACGTCCCAGGACAGAAGCAGTCCGAGGCCGATGAAAACGAACACGCCGACGATCGCGATCGTCGTATATTGGCGTTTGAGATAGGCTTGCGCGCCTTCGGCGACCGCGCCGGAAATCTCCTGCATCCTTTGGGAGCCGGCGTCCGACGCCATCAACTGGCTGACCATCACCCCTCCATAGACCAGCGCCAACAGACCACTCACAATAATAAGTCCGATAATCATCGAGTTCCGTCCCCTGAGCGCGTTTAGGCGCGCCTCGCTGGTTGAGTGATCGCCGCGGCTTTCGCCAACATTCCGGCGCCGTCTTGCCAGAAACAACGGAGTCCCGCAACGCGCCGCGCGGAAATTGTCATATTTTGCCGGGAAAGATCGTCCGGCCGCCCTCGCGTGCGACGGCAACGCGCAAATATTCGAGGATTTAGGCGGATTTACCCGCTCGCGGCAGGCTTTTGGGCGATTAGGCGGCTGAAGCAACCTTGGCGCCGCGTCAACAGGCCGCAGCGGCGGCGCCGGCCGATTCACACACCGAGCGCTCGGCGGCGGTCGGCAACTTTGCTCAAAGAAAGCGCGCGGCGAGCTAGGCCCGATGGCTCGTCTCGGCAATGACCTCGAGGGGCGTGACCACCACCTCGCCGCCGCCGACGCGGTTGGTCTCCTGCGTATAGGATTTGAAAAAATCCTTGCTCTGTAGCGCTTTGACGGCCGCCTCGTCGGAGGCCGCGGCCAGATGGTAATAGCCTGAGCCGTCGCGCTCCTTCATGCACCGATAGGCGATTTTACCCTTGACCTCGGGATCGCTGTCCAGGGCGGCGATGAACCGGCCAATATGCTGGCGCCATTCCTCGGGCGTTCCGTTCTTGAACTGATATCGGATGAGGAAATGTTTCATGTCCAGCTCCCGTCGCGCCTCTTGTCGGCCTGTTCGGCGCGCCTGCCGCAATCTGGCGCTTCAAGGCGCCAATGTGCAAGTATGGACAAAAATGATACTATGAATTTCTCCGAGTGAGGAGCCCGCACGACGATGCCGAACGCAAAATCGACGTCGGCCTGTGGCTGTCCGGTCGCCGCGTTCCAGAAGATGATCAGCGGCAAATATAAGCTGCGCATCGTCTGGGACCTTAAGGATGGCGCGCGGCGCTATGGCGAAATCCGCAGCGGCCTGTTGCGCGGCTCGCACGCGACCCAGGAAATCGCGCCGCGCGTGCTGAGCCGCGAGTTGAAGGCGCTGACGGCAAGCGGGCTCATCGACCGCAAGGACTACGGCGTGGTTCCGCCGAAGGTCGAATATCGCCTGACCGGCAAAGGCCGCAGCTTCGTCCCCGTCATCGCCGCGATCCGCGATTGGGGCGGCCGGCATCTGACCGAGGGCGCCGGCGAAGAGCTTGGCCAAACCGAGGCGGCTTAAGCTCAGAATTTCGGCTCGGCGATCCCGTTCGCGCGGCAGGCGGCGATCAGCGTATTGGCCATCAGCATCGCGATGGTCATCGGCCCGACGCCGCCCGGGACCGGCGTGATCGCCCCTGCCCGCGCGGCCGCTTCCGCATAGGCGACATCCCCGACGAGGCGGGTCTTGGGCCGGCCGGCCGCGTCCAGACCTTCGGCGGCGATGCGATTGACGCCGACGTCGATGACGATGGCGCCCTCGGCAATCCAATCGCCGCGCACCAGTTCGGGCTGGCCGACGGCCGCCACCAGAATCTGCGCGCGCCGCGCGACGCCTGGCAGATCGCGCGTGCGCGAATGAGCGATGGTCACCGTGCAGTTTTGCGCGAGCAGCAATTGCGCCATCGGCTTGCCGACGATGTTGGAGCGCCCGACGATGACCGCCTCCTGGCCGGAAAGATCGCGCCCCAGCGCCGCGCAAGCTTGTTCGATGAGGATCATCGCGCCGGCCGGCGTGCAGGGAAGCAGCGCCCGCCGCATCTCGCCGATCGAGGCGAGGCCGACATTGATGGGATGGAAGCCGTCGACGTCCTTATGCGGCGCGATCGCCTCCAGCACGCGGGCCGAGCGAATCGTTTTGGGCAGCGGCAATTGCACGAGAATGCCGTGCACGGCAGGATCGGCGTTGAGCCGCTCGACCAAAGCCAGCAGATCGGCTTCGGAAATATCGCTGGCCAGATCATATTGCGCCGAATAGAAGCCGCAATCGAGCGCCGCGTTGCCCTTGGCGCGCACATAGACTTGGCTTGCCGGATCCTGCCCGACGAGGACCACCGCGAGGCCAGGCTTCACTCCCCCCGCGATCAACGCCGGCGCTTCCTCGCCGACGCGGGCGATGATGTCCTTGGACACAGCCTTGCCGTCGATAACGAGCGCGCCTGGGATCGAGGCGGCGAGGCTGGCGGCCGAAGCGAGATTCATGAGCTATTCCCTTGGGTCGCGGGCGCCTCGATAAAGGAATAGGTCGCGCTATGGCGCGCCGTCTCGCCGCCTGCCAGCATGCGCATGCCCGGCTTGTCCTTGAGTTCTCCGGTAAAGCCTTCGGGGTCGCTATAGCCGGTCCATGCTTCGAGGCAAAGGAACGGCGCGCCCGGCCGCATCCACAGCGCGGCATGCGCAAAACCGCCAAGCGTCAGTTCGATCGCCGCCCCGCTCGGCTCGACAAAGCGCAGCGACCGGCTGGCCGGATCGAGGAAACACAAGGCGTCCTGGGCAAATAGTTCGTCGGTAAGCTTCAGCACGGCGCCGTCCATAGGAAGCGGCCTCGTGCGCGAAGCAATCAGCCCGCCCGGAACGAGGACAGGAACTTCCGGCCGCTCGGGCTTTTCGAACTGAATTTCGCATCCCTCGCGCGGCCCATCGGCGAACGGCCAGCGGAAGCCCGGGTGCAGCCCGCAGGCGTAAGGCATTGGCGAAGCATCCTTGTTCTCGACCTCGATGGCGATTTCCAGCGCGCTTTCGCCAAGCCGGTAGTCGATCGTCAGGCGGAACGCGAACGGATAGACCGCCCGCGTGTCTTCATTGTCGCTCAAGGAGAGCCGCGCCGCGCGCTCGGAGCGCGATTCCACCTCAAAGGTCTGCGCCGCCGCAAAGCCATGCAGCCCCAGCCCATATTGGCGCCCGGCGACCCTCGCCCCGTCGCGCGTCCAGCCGACGACCGGGAACAGGATCGGGCTGATCTGACGCCACACCGCCGGGTCGCCCGGCCATAAGAGCTCGCGGCCGTCGACGCGCCAGGCGCGCGCTTCGGCCCCGGCCAGGGCGATCTCGGCGCTTGATCCACCATGTGACAGCTTTATGACATCCGTTTCGCTCAAAGCGCCAACCCTTTGATATCGGCCGCCTTGACCAGCGCAGCTTTCATGCCCGCCGCGCAGGCGATCAGCGGATTGCCCTTGCGCAGGCCCTCGCCCGCCAGGAAGTCGCTGACATAGCCGCCGGCCTCCGTCACCAGCAGATTGCCGGCCAGGCAGTCCCAGGAATTGATATGGTTCTCGACATAGCCGTCGCGCCGGCCGGCGGCGACATAGGCCAGGCCCAGCGCGCCCGAGCCGGCGCGCAGGACGCCCGCGCCCGTCGCGGCGACGCGCTCGAGCAAAGCCATGAATGCGGCCAGGCCCGAGCGCATGTTCCAGCCGACCTCGATCGTCGCTTTGCCGAGGTCGGCGGTTTCGGCCGTGCGCATCGGCGCGCCGTTGAGCCAGGCCCCCGCCCCGCGCCGCGCGCAAAAAAGCTCGTCGAGCATCGGATCGTAGATGACGCCGACCTCGATCGAGACGCCGAGGATACAGGCGATCGAGACGCACCAATGGGGCGCGCCGCGCGCGAAATTCGACGTGCCGTCGATGGGATCGACCACCCAGATCGGCGCGCCCGGCGAGCCGACAAGGCCGGCGCCCTCCTCGCCGATGAATCCGTCGCCGGCGAACGCCTCAATGAGGCGCGACTGGATGAGCCGCTCGACCTCGCCGTCGACTTCGGTGATGAAATCCTGCGGTCCCTTGAAGCCGATTGTGAAGGAGCTGCGATCGAGGAAGCGGCGCTTGGCCAGAAAGCCGGCTTCCCGCGCGACGGCGCAGGCGGCGTGGAATCGGGTCTGCATCGGCGCGGCGTCGGTCAAACTCGTCTCCCGGCCTTGAATAAGCGGCGGTTAGAAATGGCTGAAGGCGCCGCGCTCAAACGCGGCCGGCGCCCCGTCGCGCCCCAGGAACAAAGGCGCCTCGGCGCCCGCCAGCGCCTGGCCGACCCGCGTCACGGCGACGCCCGCCAGCGCCGCCGCCGCCTCGAAGGCGTCAGCCTGATCGGGCGCCAGCGCGGCGAGGATTTCATAATCGTCGCCGCCGGTCGCCGCAATCGCAAATAATGCGGGATCGAGCGCGATCGCGGCATGGGCCGCCGCCGACAAGGGCAAATGAGCCAGGTCGATGCGCGCCGAAACGCCGCTGACCCGCAGCATTTTGGAGAGATCGCCGACGAAGCCGTCCGAGACGTCCATGCCGCCATGCGCCATTTGTCGCATCGCGGGCGCCAGCGCCTGCCGCGGGCGCGGCAGGAGATAGCGATCGAGCAGGAATTGCCGATTCGCCTTGTCGAGCGGCCCAAGCGCCGGCGCGCCCAGCCGCAGTTTGAGGCCGAGCGCGGCATCGCCGATCGTGCCGCTGACATAGAGAAAGTCGCCCGGCCTGACGCCGGTGCGGGGAACCAGGCGCGCATCCGCGACGCGGCCGAAGGCGGTGATCGACACCATCAGCGGCCCCGGCGTCTTGACCGTATCGCCGCCGAACAGCGGACAACGATAGGCCTTCGCATCCTCGCCGAGCCCGCGCGCGAAAGCTTCGAGCCAATCGGTCGTCCAATCGCCGGGCAAAGCGAGCGCCAGCAAAAATCCGACCGGCTCGGCGCCCTTGGCCGCCAGATCCGAAAGATTGACGCGCAGCGCCTTGCGGGCGATCGCGCCCGGCGGATCCTCGGCAAAGAAATGCACGCCCGCCACCAGCGCGTCCTTAGTCAGCACCAACCCGGCGCCGGCGGGCAGCGTCAGCAACGCCGCATCGTCGAGCAAGCCGAGCCCCTCGGGCGCGGCGATGGGAGCAAAGAAGCGGGCGATGAGATCGTCTTCGCCGGGGCGGTTCGACATGGGGCCTCTCGTCGCGCGCATCCATTCGCGCGCCGTGACCTCAGACGTTCGCGACGCCTAATGTCGCCCCGCTCTAGCACGGACCCGCCGGTTCAAGCGAGAAGACGGCGCTGGCCTTCGACGCGGCGTCCCCGACCTCGCCGAACTCCAGCACCGGATATTCGGCGACCAGGCAAAGCCGCGAGAGCGGCAGGAAGGCCCGCCCGGGATCGCCGATCAGCACTTCGGCGCCCCGATCGAGGCAACGATCGAGGAAGGCCGTGACCCGTTCGGCGAGGCCACGCTCGTAGAAAAGGTCGCCGACGACGACCAGATCCACGAGCGGCGGCGGGCCGGCGGTCAGATCGTTTGAGAGGACCGAAAGCACGACTTCGTTCGCCGCGGCGTTGAGTCTCAGCGCAGCGATCGCATAAGCATCGATCTCGGCCGCGAGCACCTGGCTCGCGCCCGCCTTGGCCGCCGCAATTGCGACAATGCCAGAACCCGCGCCAAGGTCGAGCACGCGCCGTCCGGCGACCGTGCGCGGCCGGTCGAGAATGTGGCGCGCGAGCGCCAGGCCCCCGGCCCAGTGATAGGCCCAGTAAGGCGAGGCGAAGCCGATCTCGTCCGATTCGGCAAGACGCCACAGCCCGCTCGACGGATGCGCCGAGTGGAGACGGATTTCAGGCAGGCGGGGCACGGCGGCCAGCGGCAGGTTCGCCCGGATGAACGGCGCCGGGTCGACGGGCGGACGGCGTCGCGGGACGGTTTCTATGAGGGTAGGTCTCGCTTCGGGCTGTTCCGACAGCGGTAGCGGAAGCGGCGGATCGGCGCAACGTCGGAATGGGACGTCGCCCCGACGCCGTGGGCAAGCGTCTTCGCCGCGCCTGCGTCGAGGCCGCCGGACCTAGGCCGGCGGCCATTGCGTTTTGGAACGATCGCGGCTCACGGTCGTTGGCGTCGCGGAAGGAAAAGCCGCGCAGAAGCTCAATTCTGCACGTTTGGGCAATATTGGCCATAGGCCGACCAGTCGAGCCTTCCCGTGGAATCATACCCGCAGCCAGCATATTTGGCCGTTTGCTCCGTCAGCACGTCACGCGGCGGCGCGCGCAGAACGACGGCGGTGACGACATTGATAGCCGGGGCGCCCGAACCGCCGCCCGGGGACGAACCGCCACTGGGGCCTGCCGCAGCGCCAGCGGCGCCGTTGGCGCCGCTCGTGCGCGCCATCGCCGGAGCAAGCGCGCTCCCCAACACCAGAGCCAGCACAACGACCTGAGAAATGACGCGAGATTGAATGGACCGCATGGATGCCTCCTAAATGGCTGCCAGAAAAACGGATGTTTCCTGGACCTGCGTCGAGGTTACGGTCTAGCGAAAGGCGGCTGTGGAGGGCGGTACTGCTCAGCGCGCCGCTCCTCACGGACTTTTTACAGGCGGCGCTTGCCGAATGATTGGTCCTGCGGACTTGCCTCATTCGGCGCCATCCGGCAGCGCTATCTTAATACATGCCGCGACGCCGAAGGCTCCTCTCCCCGTGTAGCAAAAGCGAAAGGGGAAAGGGGGTCTCGGCGTCGCGTCTTAAATAGATCATCCGGATCGTCCTGCGCCGGTGGGGCGCATCGCCCGCATTGCATATCGCCGCCCTTGTCCCTAAACCTCGCCTTCCCCCACTCCTTAAGGAGCCCGCGTTTTGACCGACGCTTTCCATCCGCGATCCGATTTCCTGGCCATTCTCCAGGCGCGCGGTTTCATTCATCAGGGCTCCGATCTGGCGGGCCTGGATGAAAAAGCGCTATCGGGGTCGCTCGTCGCCTATATCGGGTTCGACTGCACGGCGCCCTCGCTGCATGTCGGCTCGCTGGTGCAGATCATGCTGCTGCATTGGCTGCAAAAGACCGGCGGCAAGCCGATCGCGCTGATGGGCGGGGGCACGACGATGGTCGGCGACCCCCCGGGCAAGGACGAAAGCCGCAAATTATTGACGGTCGCGCAGATCGAGGCCAACAAGGCTGGAATTCGCAAGGTTTTCTCTAGGCTTATGACGTTCGGTGAAAGTAAGACGGACGCCGTGATGCCGGACAATGCGGAATGGCTGGCCAAGCTCAATTATATTGATTTCCTGCGCGAGGTTGGAAGCCATTTGTCGGTCAATCGCATGCTGGCGCTGGATTCGGTCAAGATACGCCTCGACAGGGACCAGCCGCTTTCCTTCTTGGAATTCAACTACATGTGCCTGCAGGCTTATGATTTTGTAGAACTTTATCGGCGCTACGGCTGCACATTGCAAATGGGCGGCTCCGACCAATGGGGCAATATCATCACCGGCGTCGATCTGGGCCGGCGGATGGGGACGGCGCAGCTCTACGCCTTGACCTCACCGCTCATCACCATGTCGTCGGGCGCGAAAATGGGCAAGACCGCGGCGGGCGCCGTCTGGCTCGACGCGGCCATGTTGTCCCCTTACGATTACTGGCAGTTCTGGCGCAACACGGAGGATGGCGACGTCGGCCGTTTCCTGCGCCTGTTCGCGCTGCTGCCGCTCAGCGAAGTCGCCCGGCTGGAGGCGCTTGGCGGGGCCGAGATCAACGAGGCCAAGAAGGTGCTGGCCAATCAGGCGACCGGCCTGCTGCATGGCGAGGCGGCGGCGCGCGAGGCGGCCGAGACGGCGCGGCGCACCTTCGAGGAAGGCGCGCTGGCCGAGACGCTTCCGACCGTCGATGTGCCGGGGGCGGAGTTCGACGCCGGGCTCGGCGCGCTGGCCGCCTTCGTGCGCGCCGGCCTCGTCGCCTCCACCGGCGAGGCGCGCCGCCAGATTCGCGGCGGCGGCCTCCGGATCAACGACGAAGCGCTGACCGACGAGCGGGCGATCCTCGGGCGGGACGCGTTAGGCCAAGCCGGCGTCGTAAAACTCTCGCTTGGCCGGAAGAAACATGTGCTTTTGCGGGCGAGCTGAGAACGCGCGGGGTTCGAGCCGCGGGCAAGGGTCGAGGGTAGCGCCGCCATCGCCGTGCTGGCGAGCCGCAAGAGCCGCTTGACGGCGCGGCTCGGCGGCGTGCTCCGCGACCGGCTACCGCATGCTCGGCGTCGGCGATCGCGCCACGCCCTCCTCCGCGAAGGGCGGCGCCGGCGTCGTGCCGTCGATCGCGCCGAAAATCTTGCGCAGGAAGCCCGGCGTCATCGCGGAAAACGGATTGACTGTAAGGATCGGCGCGCTCGCCGGCCCCGCGATGCGATAATTGACGCCGAACATCCCCTCGTTCGCGCCCCCGCCAAGCAGGAGGCCGAAAAAGGGAATTTGCGTGACAAGGTTATTGACCTGATAGGCGGGCACGAAAGTGCCGTTGAGGTCGATATGGTCGCGCGCATAGTCGATGAACCCTTGCGTCGTCAGGCCCATCTGGGCGTCGTAGATGACGGCCTGCCGCAGATCGACGCGGCCGGCGGCGCGGGTGAATTGGGCCGTCATCTTCTGAAACGGCGCGCTGTCGGGGTCGATCTTCAGGGCGCTGTTGGGCTCCGCGCCGGGCGCGGGCACCTGTCCGGCCGCCACCAGCTGGCGCAGCGCGGGCTCGCCGCGCAGCACGAAATTGCTGACGATCGCCTCGCCCTCCTGCCGCCCCTCGACATTGCGCATCAGCAGATCGAGCGTGCCCCCTTCCAGATGCGAATAGAGGTTGAAGAACCGCACAAGCCCGCCGGCGTCCGATGTCGCCATGCGCAGGACGCCGTTTTCGTCGCGCCGCAGGCTCACCGGGGCCGCGCCGAGGCGCGCGTCGGCCTTCACCTGTTTCAACTCGCCCTCGCGCCTGGAAAGGCCGATCTCGAGCTGGCTCAGCGCCACCTTATTGGCCCCGATCACGCTATTGACCTTCAAATCTAGGTCGAGATCCTTGCCCGCGCCGACGGCGGTGCCCTGTTCGAGCAGCGCCTTGACGATCGGCCGGCTGTCGAGGACGGCGCCGCGCACCGATACTTTCAACCCCGCATCGGCGGCGGTAATGTCGGCTTTCAATTCATCGCCGGGCGAAAAGCGCACCTGGCTGAGCTTGGCGGCGACGAAACTTCCGTCGCTCGACAATTGCGCCGTCCCCTTGATGGACGCGCCGCCCGCATCGATCGCGATATTGTTGAGGGTCGTTCCCTCGGCGTCCGATTTGGCGCTGAACGTCGCCTTGCCCGGTTTGCCCGCCGGCTTGACGAGACCTGGTACGGGATTGTCGATATTCGTCTTGGAAAGATCGACTTCGACGTCGGCGGCGCCCTTTTGCGACAACGGCGCCTTCACATGAAAGGTCATCGGGCCGGTCACGGCGGCGCCAAGATTGATCCCGTGCTTGGCGCGCGCGGCATCGTCGAGCATGAAGCTCAACTGCACGCCGCCCTCGTCATTGGCGCCCTTGTCGATCTCGACATTGGCCGGGACGCCGAGCAATTTGCCTTCGCCGGAAATTTTCAAGGCGCCGGCGTCTTCCGAGATGGTGAGCGCGCCCTGTTCGAAATGCTCATTGGCCAGGAACTTGTCGACCTGGAAATTCGCCAGCGTCCCGTCGGCGTGAACGACCGCATCTTCGGGACGGGCGGTCTTGCCGAGCTTGAGATCGAGCACGAGCTTGCCGTCGAACTCGCCTTTTACCGAAGCCGGATCGATCGGCAGCCCGACGAATGGCTTGAGGGCGTCGCGCGAGATGAGGTCGGCGAGCGCATCGGCCGAGCCCTGGAGATGGGCGCTCGCCTGCGCCGGATTGAGCGGCTTGGGAGAGGTGTCGGGCACGACAAAGGCAATGTCGGTGGCCAGGATGCGCCGACCCGGCGACACATCCATGAAGCCGCGTTTGGCGCTCATCGCAATGTCATGACCCGTCACGACGCCGCCCCCCTCCACGCCCGACATGACCGGAACGCCGGGCAGCAATTGGAAGGAGGCGTCGCGCACGGAGAATTCGCCATGCACGCTGTTGGCGGGAACCGCCTGTTTCTTGAGGGCCAGCGCCATGGCGGGGACGTCCCAGTCGACCGACAGCGAGGCCGCGACAAGCTCGCCCCCGCGCAGGTTCTGCATGCACCAGTTGCGCACGTCGGCGACGAGGAAGCTTGGCCAGAGGCGAGCGATATTGACGAGCGCCGTATCGCCCATATCGAGCTTGACTTTGAGCGTCGGGCCCGCGCTCGTCATGGTCGCCTCGCTTTTCAGCGAACCATTGGCGCCGGCTCCCGAAATCGCGAAATTGTCGACCGTCAGGCGCTGCTCATTGGCGAAATAGCGCGCCTGAAAGCCGGCCTTGGCGAGCACGATCGGCTGTTCGCCGGGCCGCTCGCCGCCAAGCACAGTATCGGTCGAATTCAGATCGGCGTCCCAGGCTGGATTGGCCGCTGAGGGCGGCGTCACGACGCCGTCGAAGAACACATGCGTCTCCGCGGCAAACAGCTGCACATTTTCAACGAGAAATCGTTGGGTGGCGGAATCCCAACGCAAGCCGCCCGTGACCTCGTCGACCAGAAACGGTTCGTGATCGGGATTATCGAGCTTGAAATAGCCGGCCCCCAGGCCGAAGCGCCCCTCCATCGAGGCAAGGCTCTTGTCCTCCGCCAGATCGATCTTGAGCTTGGTGGAAATCGGCATGGTGGCCTCGAAGGGAAGCCTGCGCCCGCTCGCCACCAGGAGATCGTCGAGGTTGACGTCGTGGGCCTCGACGCTCAGCGAGCGCAGGCCCACCCCTTGCGCCTCCACAGCCAGCGACGAGCGGCCGGCGGGGCCTTCCGCCGACATTTTGAGTCCGGCGACCGCGCCCGATTTGTCGAAGCTCAGATCGAATTGCTCAAAGACAATCTTGCGATGGGTGGCGCCGTCTTCGACTTCGAGGCGGCCATGTTTGACGCCGAGTCTGTCGAGCGCCTGGTCTTGACCGGTTATCGCCTCGATGAGGTTCCAGACGGGAGGCCCAAACCGTGCGGCGAAGGGCGGCGGCGGCGCTCCGGCGGTCGGGCCCGCCGCCCCTTCGCTTACCGGCGCCTCGAGGGGAGGCAAATCGATGATGGCCGCGCCCGGCTCGTTGGCGCCTTCGACCGACAGCGCGCCATTGGGTTGCATGGTCAGCTGCAAATCCAGCCCGACCAGCTCCAGCCGCTTCACCTTGACGTCGAAAGTGGCGAGCGCCAACAGATCAAGCCCGATATCGCCCTTGGGCGCCGCGACAATCGTGCGCCCGGCCCGATCGCGAATGACGATTCCCTCAAAGCCGAGGGTGACGCCATTCTCGCCGCTTTCCAGCGAGGTCGGCCCGAGCGTGAAGGAATATCGATGGCCGAATCGCTCTTCTAGGCTTTGCGCGATGCGCGGGGTCAGCGATTCCAGGCCGATCGGACCCTGGGCGAGGCGCAGCGCAACCACGCCCAGAGCCAATAGCGCGAGCGCGAGCGAGCCGCCGCCAAAGCCCAGCACGGCAAAACATAGTCTGCGCACGGAGACGCCGCGCCATCGGGAGGGCAGACGGGGCCCCGTGCGGCTGGCCAGCAGCGCCTTAAGCGCCAGCTTGGCCTGCGCCCTCGTCGCGGTGTCGAATCGGTTGACCAATCCGTTGACGCCCTCTTATCTCTGTCGAATCAAATTAATATGCGTCGTCAAACTTGTCGTCTCCATAACGGTGGCCGCCGGCAAAGGCTGCAACGCTTTGCCCGAGGCCAGAATAGCGCGTCCCTTTCCGGAGGTCTTGAACGCGGCGCCTTTCTTAGTCAATGACGTCGGCCGGAGGGTCGAAGGCTTGCACGTTCAATTAGGTGAAACGAGGGCGGGATGACGGGGCGGGTGGAGGCAGGCGATCCGGCGCCGGAATTTCGTCTGGCCGCGGGTCCGGCCGAGACGATCGACCTGCGCGCCCTGAAGGGCGGCAAGGTCGTCCTTTATTTCTACCCCAAGGACGATACGCCCGCCTGCACGGCCGAGGCGGTCGCCTTCAACGGCCTACGCGCCGAATTTGCCGCGGCGCACACGCGCATCATCGGGATTTCCGCCGATAGCCTCAAAGCCCATGCCAAGTTCCGGCGCAAATACGGGCTCGAACTGACGCTCGCCTCGGACGAGGCCAGAACCATGCTCGAAGCCTATGGGGTCTGGCGGGAAAAGATGATGTTCGGCCGAAAATATATGGGCGTCGAGCGCACCACGATGCTGATCGACGCGCAAGGCGCGATCGCGCGGGTTTGGCGCAAGGTCAGAGTTCCCGGCCATGCCGAGCAAGTGCTGGAGGCCGCCCGCGCGCTTTGAATGCAAGCTCTCGCATCAGGCCGGGCGAGTGACCCGGGCGTGTTTGCGAAGGATTAACCCTAATGAGGTGTAGTCGCCGACATTGACTTCCGTGGGCGCGGGGGCCGGAGCGTTGTCCATGTCGGTGCGAGAAGCGTATCCAAAGCCAAGATTGCCGACCTCGCACTATTTCTTCTCGCTGGCGCGCGGCGAAAGCATGCGCACGTTTGCGCTGCGGCCGGGCGTGTTCTGGTCGATGCTCGCTTTGGCGCCGATCCTGGCGGTATGGGGTCTCGGCGCGTCCCTGTTCATCGCCTTTCACGACGACATGCTGGGGGCGATCGTCGCGCGCGAAGCGGAAATGCAATATGCCTATGAAGACCGCCTGGCGGAGGCGCATGCCGAGCTCGATCGGGTCACCAGCCGGCAATTGCTCGATCAGAACTCGTTCGAAGGCAAGGTTCACGAGCTTTTGTCGCGCCAAGCCCAGCTCGAACAGCGCACCTCGATCGTCGCCTCGATGGCGGGACAGGCGGGCCTCGGGCGCGACACGACCGCTTCGATTCCCGAGCGCCCGCACGTCAAACAGGCGGCCGCCGGCCCCAAGGCCCCCGCGTCGGCTTTGTTGGCGATCGGCGCGGCGCACGCGCCGGCGCCCGCCGACAGCGTTCTGGATTCGGTAAAAGCCTTCGCGATCGAGTCCGACGGAGGGTTGCCGCCCGCCCTCGCCAAACCCCGCCCGCTCGAAGAGCCGCGCGCGCCCGAGCGCACGAGCGCCCTTCCCGCCGATGATCTCGACCAAGGCGCGCTCGCCGATCTCGCCGATGCGGCCAACAATCCGGACGTCGCGGCGCCCACCCGCCTCAGCCTTATCTCGCATTCGCTCGACCGGATGGAAAAGCGGCAAATCGCGGCGCTCGGGCAAATCGGATCGGCGGCCGCCCAAACGATCTCGCGTCTGCGCGGCGTCATGGACGAAGCCGGCATCGATGCGGACAAGCTCTCGGCGCCGCCCCAGGCGGCCGCCGGCGTCGGCGGCCCATTTATCCCCGTCAAGGTCGATATGAACGCGCCCGCCTTCGACAAGGCCGTGTCGAGCCTGGAGCGCAGCCTCGTCACGGAAGACCGGCTCCGGCGAACCGTCCCGTTCATGCCGGTGCGCCGCCCGCTGACGGGCGAGGCCGATGTGTCCTCGCCCTTCGGCTACCGGCCGGATCCGTTTCTGGGCCGCCCCGCCCTGCATCCGGGGGTCGATCTCGTGCAGGCCTATGGCGCCACGATCAAGGCGACGGGCGCCGGCCGGATCGTCCATGCCGGTCCGATGGGCGGCTATGGCAATATGGTCGAAATCGATCACGGCAACGGCCTGGCGACCCGCTATGGCCATATGTCGGAAATCCTTGTCGAGGAGGGCGAGGAAGTGGAAGCGGGCGCCGCGCTCGGGCGCATCGGCTCGACCGGCCGCTCGACCGGCCCCCATCTCCATTACGAGGTGCGGGTGGACGGCGAACCCGTCGATCCCACGCGCTTCCTGCGCGCCGGCGACGGTCTCCTCGTGGCCGAGTAAGCGGCCGGGCGCGGGGAGGTTCCGCGCCGCGCCCTGCGCGCAAGGCGGCCAGGTTCAGAATATTCCCCGCTTTGCCGGTCATCCTCAAAAATGGACGCCGTAAGAACGCCGGCCCGGCAGCCGCCGCGTTTCGCGGGGGTCGATTCGAATATCGACGACGACAATTGAATTAGAATAAACAACTAGATATTTATGCAATTGCGATAGAATGACCCAAGGTCTTGTTTCCGATAGTCTTGATATTACAATAACATATAGAGATATGAATCGACATATTCCGTAATTTATCTTAATATTTGATTATTATATTCTCTTCCTGCAGAGGAGCTGCTGGGCGCGGTCAGTATTTGTTCGGAACGCCATACGTACTTTGGAGTTCTGCCTTTCTGAGGAATGATTTATGAGCCAAGCTTTCGCGGCGGCGATATCAATTTTTGCCCGTCGGGCGCCTCCCGCCCAAAGCCTTGCCAAAGTCGACGCCATCGATGAGGCGGCGAGCAAGCTCGTCGACGCGCTCGCCGATCTGTCGGCCCTGCGCGACAGGGAGGAGCTTGAAATCCTGATGGCGTTGGGCGCCGCCGAACTGCTGGGCGCCTCCGCCGCAATATTATGGCGCCTCGCCGGCCCTCCCGATGGCCTTCGGCTGCATGAACGCGCGATGCTGATCGATCGCAGCATCACCATATCCGAGATGCCGTTCGACATACGCGATCTGCCCCCGCTCGATTCGCGACCCGATCTGCGCGATTGCTATGATCGCGAAGTCTCGGCGGCTGTGGAGCCCGACGAGAATGGGCCGCGCCGCCACGTGTTCCCGATGATCAGCGCCAAGGGCGTCGTCGGCTTTCTCGTCATCTTTCGCCTCCGGCCGCTGCGCAACGACCAGGCCCGGCTGATGACCAGCCTGCTGCGCATCTACCACAATCACCTCAAGCTGCTCGATTACAGCGAAAACGACGAGCTTACCGGTCTCTTGAACCGCAAGACGTTCGAGGCCTCCTTCGCGCAATTGACGCAATCGCAAAAGCCGCCCCCGCCGATCGCGCTCCCCGTGGTGCGCATCGAACGTCGCCGGCCGGTCAACCCCGACCGGCCGCGCTGGCTCGCGGTGACGGACATAGACTTTTTCAAACGCATCAACGATCGCTGCGGCCATCCCTGCGGCGACGCCGTCCTGGTCCAGCTGGCCCGGCTGATGGTCGCTTCGTTTCGCGAATCGGACCGCTTGTTCCGCAGCGGCGGCGAGGAATTCGTCGTCATCCTGGATCCGACGGAAGCGCAATATGTCGGGGCGGTCCTCGAGCGCTTTCGCGCCGTCGTCGAAGCCTTCGACTTTCCGCAAGTCGGTCCCGTCACGATCAGCGTGGGCTTTACCTGCGTCATCGCCGGCGACACCGCCTTGACCGCGTTCGGCCGCGCCGACGAGGCGCTTTACGCCGCCAAACGACAGGGCCGCAACCAGGTGATCTGCTACGAGGAATTGACCACAGGCGAAATCCTGCCGTCCACGCCGCTGGCCGAGACGGCGGCGCTGGCGCTTTGAGGCGGGGCGCCCCGCATTGCGGCCGCCCCTAGCGCGCCGCCTCGAATTCCTTCGGCCGCGTCTCGCGCGCCAGCGCGTCCAGCACGGCGTTGATCATGCCCGATTCCTCGCGGGCGAAGAAGGCGCCGGCAATGTCGACATATTCCTTGATCGCCACGCGCGCCGGCACGTCTGGGCGCCCCTTCAATTCATAGAGGCCGGCGCGCAGGATCGCCCGCATCAGCGCCTCGACGCGCCGCAGCGGCCAGCCTGCCGAGAGCGCGGCATCGAGCTGGCGGTCGATCGCGCGCTGGTCGGCCTGGACGCCGGAGACGACGTCGCGAAAGAAGGCGAGTTCGGCGGGCTTGTATTGGTCGCCCTCGACCTCCTGGCCGATCCAATGGGCCTCGAATTCGGCGAGAATATCGTTGAGGCCCTTGTCCGCCACTTCCATCTGATAGAGCGCCTGCACGGCGGCGAGGCGGGCCGAAGAGCGTTGTTCGGCGCCGCTCATCGGGCCGCGCCGGATTTTTTCGCGGCCGACTTGTTCGCGCCAAGCTCGCGTTTGAGCGCGGCCAGCGCGATTGCCGCCCGCGCCGCGTCGCCGCCCTTGTCGCCGCGCTTGGGGTCCGCGCGCGCTTCCGCCTGAGCCTCGTTCTCGACGGTCAATATGCCATTGCCCAAGGCGAGGCCGCGCGCGATCGCCAGGTCGATCAAAGCGCGCGAGGATTCGCCCGCCACGATTTCGAAATGATAGGTCTCGCCGCGGATCACGCAGCCGAGCGCGACGACGCCGTCATAGGGATGGACGGCTCGCGCCGCCGCCGCATCGAGCGCCATTGATATTGCGATCGGGATTTCCAGCGCGCCGGGCACGTTAATGACTTCGCAAGCCGCGCCCGCGGCATCGATCGCGCGCCGCGCGCCCTCGAGCAACCGGGCGCCGATCGCCTCGTAGAAGCGCGCTTCCACCACCAATATCCTGCCGCCCCGCAACAGGACGGGCGGTTTGGAAGCATCGCGACGCGGTTCGGCCATGGGTTTCTGGTGTCCGGGTTTTGGTTTGGGAAGCGCCAGGCGCCAGCTCTTGCCTTAAAGGGGAGCGCGGCGCGAGGCAAGGCGGGTCCGCTTGAGGGCCCTGCCCCAAACGCCCGAATTGAATTGCGCCACGCCCCTCAGCGCGTCCGAAATTTCGTCGCAAGCGCGGCCGCGACATTGGCCGGCGTGAAAAGCGCGGCGTCGCCGCCCATCGAGGCGATCTGGCGCACGAGGGTCGCCGATATGTGACGAACCGGCGGCGAAGCGGGCAGGAAGACAGTCGGCAATTGCGGCGCCATCTGGCCGCTCATTCCCGCCATCCGCATTTCATAATCGAAATCGGTCGCGTCGCGCAGGCCGCGCACGATGACGACGGCGCCGACCGTCCGCGCGGCGTCGACGACGAGGCCGGAAAAAACCATCGTCTCCAGCACGCAGCCGGTTTTGGCGATGGCGGGAGCCGCCGCCTCCAGGATCAGCGCGCGGCGCTCGTCGGTCGAAAAAAGCCCCGCCTTGTTGGGATTGACGCCGATGCCGACAATGAGCCGGTCGCAAAGATGCGCCGCCCGCTCGATCACGTCGAGATGGCCGTTGGTGAGCGGGTCGAACGAGCCGGAGTAGAAGGCGATGCGGGACATCGGCTAGGGTTAGCGGGCCGGGAGCGCCCGGGCAAGGGGCGCGCGGAGCGCCCTTCTCCCGCAAAGCGAGAGAAGGGCGATTTCCCCCTACGCCCCGGCCTCCTCCGGCCCGTCCTCGTCCTCCGGCTCGGATATGCGCTCGACCGCGACGACCCGCTCCTTTTCCGCCGTGTCGAACACGATGACGCCTTGCGTCGCGCGGCCGGCGACGCGGATGCCTTCGACGGGGCAGCGGATGAGCTGGCCGCCGTCGGTCACCAGCATGATTTCATCGCCATGCTCGACCGGGAAGGACGCGACGAGCTGGCCGTTGCGCGGATTGACCGCCATCGCGACGATGCCTTTGCCGCCGCGCCCGGTCAGACGATATTCGAACGACGACGAGCGCTTGCCGTAGCCGTTTTCCGAAACGGTGAGGATGATCTGTTCGGCGGCCGACATTTCGGCATAGCGGCTTGTCGGCAGCGCCGCCTCGGCGACGGGCAGCGCCTCGCCTTCCGGCTCGGCGGCCGGCTCCTCGGCGGTTTCACCCGCCATCGCGCGGCGCATCTTGAGATAGGCGGCGCGCTCCTCGCCGCTCGCGTCGAACTCGCGCAGGATCGCCAGCGAAATGACGGCGTCGCCCTCGGCGAGCGCGATGCCGCGCACGCCCATGGAATCGCGGCCCTTGAACACACGCACTTCATCGACGGCAAAGCGAATGCACTGGCCGAGCATGGTCGTCAGCAGCACATCGTCCTTGTCCGAGCAGATCTGCACGTCGACAATGGATTCGCCCTCGTCGAGCCGCATCGCGATCTTGCCGGCGCGGTTCACTTGCGCGAAATCTGACAGTTTGTTGCGCCGGACCGTGCCGCGCGTGGTGGCGAACATCACGTCGAGATTTTCCCAACTCGCCTCGTCCTCGGGCAGCGGCATGATGGTGGTGATGCGCTCGCCGGTCTCCAGCGGCAGCAGATTGACGAGCGCCTTGCCGCGCGCCTGCGGGGCGGCCAGCGGCAGGCGCCAGACCTTCTCCTTATAGACCTGGCCCATCGAGGAGAAATAAAGCACCGGCTGGTGGGTGGTGGCGACGAACAGCCGCGCGACGAAATCCTCTTCGCGCGTCTGCATGCCCGAGCGGCCCTTGCCGCCGCGCCGCTGCGCGCGATAGGTCGACAGCGGCACGCGCTTGATATAGCCGCCGTGGCTGACCAGCACGACCATGTCCTCGCGCTGAATGAGGTCTTCGTCCTCCATATCGGCGTCGCTGTCGAGGATGATCGTTCGGCGCGGCGTCGCGAAAGACGTCTTCACCGCGACGAGTTCGTCGCGGATGATGCCCATTACGCGCGCGCGGGAGCCTAGGATTTCGAGATATTCGGCGATTTCCACCGCCAGCTTGTTGAGCGCGTCGGCGATTTCGTCGCGCCCGAGCGCGGTGAGGCGCGCCAGGCGCAATTCGAGAATGGCGCGCGCCTGCGCTTCGGAGAGATGAATCTCGCCGTTTTCCGACAGCACACGGCGCGGATCGGCGATGAGGGCCACCAAAGGCGCCATGTCGCGCGCCGGCCAGGCGCGATCCATCAAGGCGGCTCTCGCCGCGGCGGCGTCGGGCGAGGTGCGGATGAGGCGGATCACTTCGTCGATATTGGCGACCGCGATCGCCAGACCCACCTGCAGATGCGCGCCGTCGCGCGCCTTGGTCAAGAGATGTTTGGTGCGGCGGGTGACGACTTCCTCACGGAACTCGATAAAGGCCGCCAGCATGTCTTTCAGCGTCAGCATCTGCGGGCGCCCGCCGCTCAGCGCGATCATATTCGCGCCGAAACTCGACTGCATCGCGGTGAAGCGCCAGAGCTGGTTCAGCACGACGTCGGGCACGGCGTCGCGCTTGATCTCGATGACGATGCGCATGCCGTCGCGATCCGATTCGTCGCGCAAATCGGAAATGCCCTCGACGCGCTTTTCGCGCACCAGCTCGGCGATTTTCTCGATCAAGGTCGCCTTGTTCACCTGATAGGGAATTTCGGTGACGATCAGTGCCTCGCGGTCCTTGCGGATATCCTCGACGGCCACTTTCGAGCGCATGATGATGGAGCCGCGCCCGGTCGAATAGGCCGAGCGAATGCCGCCGCGCCCCAGGATCGAACCGCCGGTGGGAAAATCGGGGCCAGGAATGATTTCGAGCAGTTCCTCGAAATCCATGTCCGGTCGCTCCATCAGCGCCAATACGCCGTCGATCGTCTCGCCAAGATTATGGGGCGGAATATTGGTCGCCATGCCGACCGCGATGCCGCCGGCGCCATTGACGAGAAGATTAGGGAACCTGGCGGGCAGCACGACCGGCTCAAGTTCCTTCTCGTCGTAATTGGGGCGAAAATCGACGGTTTCCTTGTCGAGGTCCTCCAGCAGCGACATCGCGACTTTTTCGAGCCGCACCTCGGTATAGCGATCGGCCGCGGGCGGGTCGCCGTCGACCGAGCCGAAATTGCCCTGCCCGTCGATCAGCGGCAGGCGCATGGAGAAATCCTGCGCCATGCGCACCAGCGCGTCATAGATCGCCAGATTGCCGTGCGGATGATATTTGCCCATCGTCTCGCCGACGGCGCGCGCGGACTTGTTGTAGGGCCGGTCCGGCGTGAAATTGAGCTCGCGCATCGCGAACAGAATGCGCCGGTGCACGGGCTTCAGCCCGTCGCGCACATCGGGCAGAGCGCGGCTGACGATCACGCTCATCGCGTAATCGAGATAGCTGCGCTTCATTTCATCGGTGATCGAAACGGGCTTGATGTCGAAGGGGCCGCCGCCGGCCGGCCTCTCGTCTTTATTGTCGGCCAATTTGTGCGAATCCTGGGGGGAGAAATTTCGTGAGGTCTTCTAAACGATTCCGCCCCGCGCCGCCACCTCGGAAAGGGGATAAATAGTGGAGATTTTCTCGTTATATTCCAATAAGCTACATCGAGCGGCGGCCGGTTCAAGAGCGCCGGTGCTTTGCGGCTGCCTCCCGGCGAGGCCGAGTTCGTCCAACGACGCCCGTGGAGACCCTCAGGGGACGGGCACGATCGAGCCGCCGCGCTGACATCGGCACCACTCGCCGCCCCATCGTTTTGAGATCAGCTTGCGGGCGCGGAAGCCGCTGAAGCTTTGCGGCGCGATGAAGCTTCTCGACCTCGCCCAAATGCTCGGTTCCCCAGACGCAAAGCGGCGCCAATGCCTTCGCCAGCGTCGAGCCAAATTTGGTGAGGGAATATTCGACCTTCGGCGGAATTTCCTTGTAGTCGAGCCGATCAATTATTCTGTCCGCCTGTAGCTCCTTGAGCTGTTGGATCAGCACTTTGTCGGTCACGCTCCCAACCGCGCGCCGCAACTCGCCATAACGGCGCGCGCCATGCGCCAGATGGAACAAGATCAGAGGTTTCCATTTGCCGCCGATCACGGCCAGAGCGGCGTCCAGACCGCATGTGAGGGGGCGAGAGACCATGTGCGAGACTCCTGTTGGTGCTTACCAAAAGGTGCATACTAGCATATCGAATAGCAAGGCCCTACCTCTCGTATGATCCCTATTCTCAGGAGGTTTTCATGGGCAGGCTCGAAGGCAAGATAGCGGTAGTCACAGGCGGCAACAGCGGCATCGGGTTGGCGACCGCCCAGCGGTTCGTGGCCGAAGGGGCCTATGTCTTCATCACCGGCCGTCGCCAGGAAGCGTTGCACAAGGCGGTTGCGGCGATCGGCTCGCAGGTGACGGCTGTGCAAGGGGACGTGGCCAATCTGGATGACCTCGACCGGCTATTCGCAACGGTGCGCGCCGAGAAGGGGCGCGTGGACGTGCTGTTCGCCAATGCGGGGCTTGGCTCGCTCGCCCCGCTCGGCGCGATTACCGAGGCGCAATTTGAGCTGGTCTTCGGCGTCAATGTCCGGGGAACCCTGTTCACGGTCCAAAAGGGACTCCCATTGATGGAGGCTGGCGGGATCATCCTCACCGGCTCGACCACGGGCTCCATGGGATCGCCGGCGTTCAGCGTCTACAGCGCGACCAAGGCCGCGATCCGCAATTTCGCCCGAAGCTGGGCGCTGGACCTGAAGGCGACCGGGATTCGGGTCAACGTGCTCTCGCCCGGCGCAACCGCTACGCCCGGCCTCCTCGACAGCCTAGCGAAGTCGGGACAGCAGGACCGGCTGATCTCGGGCCTGATCGGTCAGACGCCTCTCGGTCGCATGGGCCGCCCCGAGGAGACGGCGGCCGTGGCGCTTTTCCTCGCATCCGACGAAAGCAGCTTCATGACGGGAAGCGAAGTCTTCGTGGATGGCGGCATGGCCCAGATCTGACCAGCCTTGGGGCTCGCATTCACGCGATCGCTGGATCGTCCCCGGGAACGCCAAAAGAGCAAGACGGGATGGGGCTGATGAGGAAGGTCAGCCGAGCCGCCGGCGAGCGGAGCGGTCGACGTGTTTCGGCCATCGAGCGCTAGATATGACAGGCCGTAAATCCTGCAAAATTGTCCAGGATCAGAGGGATGTCCGAGCGGCGAAGAACGGCTCGCGACAATCCTCGAACTACCAGAGTACGCACAGTGAAACGCACAATCATCGCCGCCGCCTTGCTTTTCGCCGCGGTTCTCAACGCGCAAGCCGCCGGCCATCCCTATTCCGACGTCAGCAAACCGGGAACCGGCACGGATTTCGACACCGCAGGCGCTTATTGCGACCAAAAATACGGCGATGATCTCCGACCCGCGCACAAAGCCTGCATGCTCGCCCGCGGCTGGCGCCTGGAAAAAGACGAGTGCCGATTCCCCGGGGCCGCCGTCGGGGCGGACGGTCGCTGCCAACGCTATGAATAGGCGTTGGGTAAGAAGCCGAACGCCTGAAATCCGAACCGCGACGCATCCCCATGGATGACGATGCCGATCGATCGCCGTGCTAGAGTTGAAGCGCGGCGGAGCGCCAAGGCAAACATCGCCGAGGCAGGCGCCGCAGGAACGGAAAAATTCTCATCGGCGGGCGCGACATGGCATATCAGGACGCACGGGTTCGGCGGCCGTTCGCAACTCCCGCACTCCTGCTCGGCGCGGCTTGTCTTGGCATCCACCTTGCCGCGAACAACGGCTACGACGTCTTCCGCGATGAACTGTATTTCATGGTGTGCGGACAAAGACCCGCCTTTGGCTATGTCGATCAGCCGCCCCTCGTTCCGTTGATCGCCGGCGCTTCGCACGCCTTGTTCGGAACCGCGTTAATGCCGTTACGGCTCCTGCCGGCGCTGGCGATGGCCGCGACCGTGGCGTTGACCGCAAAACTCGCCGAAAGTCTGGGCGGCGCTCGCTTTGCGCAATGGCTTAGCGGATTGGCGGTCCTGCTCGCTCCGGTCTTTCTCGTCAACGGCCTGCTGCTCTCCACCGACATGTTGCAGCCTTTGACCTGGCTTGCCTGCAGTTGGCTGCTGGTGCGCTTGGCCCAGACGCGGGACGAGCGAACATGGTTGGCGTTCGGAATGGTCGTTGGGATCAGCCTGGCGAGCAAATATCTGATCGTCTTCTACCTCTTCGGCCTGGCGGTCGGCGTCGTCGCCACGCCGCTGCGTCGTTCCCTGGCGAGCCCGTGGATTTACGCCGGCGCGGCGATCGCCTTGGCGATGACTGCGCCCAACCTTATCTGGCAGGCGGCGCACGGATGGCCGTTTCTCGAAGTGGCCGCGGCGGGCGCCAGCGGCAAGAATCTGTCTCTGTCGCCGCTCGCGTTTATCGCCCAACAGGCGCTGCTCGTCGGTCCGGCTTCGGCGCCGTTGTGGATCGCCGGGCTGTGGCGTCTGGCTGTCCGTCCGCCGGCGCCCGAGCTTCGCGTATTCCCCATTGCTTATGGCGCGATGGCGGCCATCTTCATCGCGTCCAGCGGCAAGGCCTATTATCTCGCGCCGATCTATCCGACGCTGTTTGCCGCCGGCGCCGTCGCCTTTGAATCGTGGTTCGCCAGCCGGATTGTTCGGTGGATCGTCATCGGAATTGTCGGCATCGCCGGTCTGGCGACGCTGCCGATCGTTCTGCCGGTGCTGCCTCTCGATCAATTCATCGCCTACTCGCGCGCGCTGGGCATGGCGCCTTCGACCACGGCGAGCGAGCGGGGCGCCCAAAGCGTGCTTCCGCAATATTTTGCCGACATGTTCGGTTGGCGAGAGATGGCGGCGCAGGTCTCGGCGGTCTACCTGGCGCTGCCGCCGGCCGATCGCCAACAGGCGGTGTTTTTCGGCCGCAACTATGGCGAAGCGGCGGCGCTCGACGTCTATGGGCCGGCGCTGCATGGGCCGCCGGCGATCAGCGGGCACAACAATTACTTCCTTTGGGGGCCGAACGGCTTCGACGGTTCGATCGTCATCACGGTCGGCGGCGACGCCGCCAAGCTTGCGACGATATTCAGCGATGTCCAGATCGCGGGGCGCATCGACAATTCCTACGCAATGCCCTCCGAGACCCATATTCCGATTTACGTCCTTCGCTCGCCGCGAACCCCGTTGCGGGAGATTTGGCAGAGCTTGAAGCACTACGAGTGAAAGCAGGGCGCCTCCAGGTCGCTGGCGTAAAGCTTGCGCGGCGCCGACATATCCTCAATGAAAGCGCCAGGAGGAGACGCGCGCGCCATGCTGCTGGAATTTCTCAAAACGGCGTTCGTGACCATGCTCGTCACGCTCGACCCGCCGGGGCTGGCGCCGGTGTTCATCGGACTGACCTTGGGCATGACCAGGGCGGCGCAGCGCGAGGTGGCGTTGCGGGCGACCGTCATCGCTTTTGCGATTCTGGCGGCCTTCGCGTTTGGCGGCGGCGCGGTGATGGATGCGCTGGGCATTTCCATTCCCGCCTTCCGCATCGCCGGCGGGCTGCTGCTGTTCTATATCGCGTTCGACATGATTTTCGAATTGCGCGCGCAGCGCAAACAGGAACTTGCCAGCGACGCGATGACGATCGACCATATCCGCAATGTCGCGGCGTTCCCTTTGGCGATCCCGCTGATGAGCGGCCCCGGCTCGATCACCGCGACCATGTTGCTGGCGGGGCGCGCGGGCGGCGACTGGCAGGCCTTGGGCGGCCTGATGCTCACGATCGCCCTCGTCATGCTGCTTTGCTATCTCACCTTCCTGATGGCCGAGCGCGTGTCGCGGCTGCTGGGCACGACCGGCAATGTCGTGCTGACGCGCATGCTCGGCGTGGTGCTGGCCGCGCTCGCCGTGCAATTCGTCATCAATGGCGTGCTGACGGTGGGCAAGTGAGCGCGCCGGCCCGCTACCGTCCCCCCGTCACGTCGAGGATGGCGCCGGTCGTGTAAGAAGCCGCGTCGCTGAGCAGCCAGATGATCGCCTCGCCGACCTCATTGGCCGTGCCGGGGCGCCCGAGCGGCGCGGTGGCGCCGAGGCGTTGCGCGCGATCGGGCTCGCCGCCGCTGGCGTGAATGTCGGTCTCGATGAGGCCCGGGCGAACGGCGTTGACGCGCACGCCGTCGGGACCAAGCTCCTTGGAAAGCCCGAGCGTCAGCGTGTCGATCGCGCCCTTCGCGCCCGCATAATCCACGTAAAGGCCGGGCGCGCCGAGCCGCGCGGCAGCCGACGAAATAAGCACGATCGAGCCGCCTTTGCCGCCTGAGCTTTTGGACAGGCGGCGCGCCGCCTCGCGCGCGCAGACATAGGCGCCAAGAACATTGACCTCGAAAATGCGCCGCATGCGCTCGACGCTCATATCGGCAAGCCGCGACGTCGGCGCGATCACGCCGGCATTGACGACGACGCCGTCGAGCGGGCCAAGCGCGCGCACCGCGCCCTCGAATATTTCGAGGACATCGGCCTCGAAAGCGACATCGCCGTGCAGCGCGACCGCCTTGCCGCCCGCCCGCTGGATTTCGCGCACGACCGCCTGCGCCGCCGCCTCGTCGCGGATGTAATTGACGCCGACCGACCAGCCGCGCCGGCCGGCCAGCAAGGCGACCGCCCGTCCGATGCCGCGCGAGGCGCCGGTGATGAGAATGGTATTGGCCATGGGGTCTCTCTGTGAGGGAAAGCGGATGAAGAGGGAAAAGCAAATAAGGCGCCGCCGGAGCAGGCAAGGCGCTTCAATTCGTCTATAGATTTCGCTTTGATCGGCCAAGCGAAACCGGAGGGATGTCGATGCGATCGCCCATTCTGGCCTTCTGCCTGACGTTGAGCGCCATTGCGCCGGCGTTCGCTCTCGACTGCGCGGACGAGACACAAGTCGTGCAGGATATGTGCGCGGACGCGTCCTACCAGAAGGCCGATGCCGCGCTCAATCGTTCGTATAAGGAAATCCTGCACCGGCTTAAGGACGATAGCGCGACGACCAAGCTGCTGGTCGAAGCGCAAAAGGCGTGGATCGCCTATCGCGACGCCGAATGCGCTTTTTCAAGCTCCGCCAACAAGGGCGGCACTATCTATCCCATGGTGTTTTCGATCTGCCTGGAGGGGCTGACGAAGAATCGCACCGCGGAATTGGACGTCTATCTCAAATGCGGCGACGGGGGTATGGGCTGCCCGGTCCCGGCGCCCTAGGCGGATGGGAGCCTTTGGCATTCGCGAACAGGGATGAGGGAGGACCCATGATCGACCGTATCGATCATTTCGTTCTGACGGCGCGCTCGCTCGAAGCCACGTTGAGCTTCTATGAACGAACCCTCGGCCTCGCGCGCGAGGTTCGGCCCGGCGCGCCCACTTCGCTGAAATTCGGCCGGCAAAAAATCAACGTGCATGAGGTGGATCGCACGTTCGAGCCCAAGGCGGCCAGCCCAACGCCGGGCGCCGGAGATTTCTGCCTCATCACCCTTCGGCCGATCGACGAAGTGATTTCTCACCTAAGCGGCTGCGGCGTGACGATTGAACTCGGGCCTGTCGCGCGCAACGGCGCCCAAGGCGCCATGACGTCCGTCTACTTCCGCGATCCGGACGCAAATCTGGTCGAAATCAGCCGCTACGACGACTAGGCGGAGCCTCAGAACGGAATATCGTCGTCGATATCCGCCCCGCCGCCGCCAGCGCCCGCCGGGGCCGGCCGCTTGTCGACGGGCGAGGAGCGCCCGAAGCTCGCCGCGCCCGAGCTGCGCTCCTCGCCGGCGAAACTCTCGCCCGAGCCGCCGGCGCGCGAATCCAACAGCGTCAGTTCGCCGCGAAAGCGCTGTAGCACGATTTCGGTCGAATATTTTTCGGCGCCCGACTGGTCGGTCCATTTGCGCGTCTGCAACTGGCCCTCGACATAGACCTTGGAGCCCTTCTTGCAATATTGCTCGACGATCTTGCCGATCTGCTCGTTGAAGATCACGACGCTATGCCATTCGGTCTTTTCCTTGCGCTCGCCGGTCGCCTTATCGCGCCAGGATTCCGAGGTGGCCAGGCGGATATTGACGACCTGATCGCCGGAATTCAGCCGGCGTATTTCCGGATCGCGGCCGAGATTGCCCACCAGAATGACTTTATTGACGCTGCCCGACATATCGCTCTCCTACCGCGCTCAAACCTTGCCTTGTCTTTAGGCCAAACTACCGCTTCCGGGGCGCCAATGCCGCCCCTCCCGCCACTTGTCCACAGTCGGTGCGGCGCGCCCATATTTGGCGCGGCGCGCTTTCGCACTACATAGAGGGAACGACTTCCCTACGTTCATCTTTTGTTCTAGCGTCGGCTTCGGCGCGGCGCAAGCCCCGTCCGGAGCGATTCGTTTGTCCCATGAAGGTTAGCGATGGCGAGCCCCAAGCCGATCAAGAAGCGCCTCCCCGCCAAGGCCCCCGCCCCGGCCGCCATCGATCGGCTGTTCGACGGGCGCGCCATTACGGTGCGCGGCGCGCGCGAACATAATCTGAAGAATGTCGATCTGACGATCCCGCGCGACAAGCTCGTCGTGTTCACCGGCCTGTCGGGTTCCGGCAAATCCTCGCTCGCTTTCGACACGATCTACGCCGAGGGCCAGCGCCGCTATGTCGAGTCGCTGTCGGCCTATGCCCGGCAGTTTCTCGAAATGATGCAAAAGCCCGATGTCGACCAGATCGACGGGCTTTCGCCGGCCATCGCCATCGAGCAGAAGACGACGTCGAAGAACCCGCGCTCGACGGTGGGGACCGTCACCGAAATCCACGATTACATGCGCCTGTTATGGGCGCGCGTCGGCATACCCTATTCGCCGGCGACCGGGCTGCCGATCGAGAGCCAGACGATCAGCCAGATGGTCGATCGCGTGCTGGCGCTTCCCGAGCGCACGCGGCTCTACCTCATCGCCCCCGTCATCCGCGGCCGCAAGGGCGAATATCGCAAGGAAATCGCCGATTTCATGAAGCGCGGCTTCCAGCGCCTGAAAATCGACGGCGAGTTCTACGAGATCGCCGACGCGCCCGCGCTCGACAAGAAGCTCAAGCACGATATCGAAGTGGTGGTCGACCGGCTCGTCGTGCGCCCCGATATGGCGAGCCGCCTCGCCGAGAGTTTCGAAACGGCGCTGGAGCTGGCGGATGGGATAGCGATCGTCGAATTCGCGGATGAGCGAATAGCGGATGGGGAAGGGCGAATAGCGAATAGCGGCTCTTCCCATTCGCCATTCGCCACTCCCCATTCGCCCCAAAGAATCCTCTTCTCCTCCAAATTCGCCTGCCCCGTCTCGGGTTTCACGATTCCCGAAATCGAGCCGCGGCTATTCTCGTTCAACAATCCGTTCGGCGCCTGCCCGACCTGCGGCGGGCTCGGTTCGCAGATGAAGGTTGATCCCGATCTCGTCGCCCCCGACGGGCGCCTCACCTTGCGCCGCGGCGCCATCGCGCCCTGGGCGAAATCGACCTCGCCCTATTATGTCCAGACGCTCGAGGCGCTCGGGCGGCACTATAAATTCCGCCTCGATACGCCCTGGGCCGAACTGCCGGTGAAAGCGCGCGAAGTGATCCTCTATGGCTCGGGCGAGGAAGAGGTGCGCATGGCCTATGAGGACGGCCTGCGTTCCTATGAGGTGAAGAAGCCGTTCGAGGGCGTCGTCAGCAATCTCGAGCGCCGCTATCGCGAGACGGAAAGCGAATGGTCGCGCGAGGAAATCCTGCGCTATATGAGCGCGACCCCCTGCGCCGCCTGCAACGGCTTCCGCCTGAAGCCCGAAGCGCTGGCGGTCAAAATCGACGGCCAGCATATCGGCGAGGTCAGCCTGCTGTCGGTCGCGGCCGCCGTCGATTGGGCGCGCGGCCTGCCGCAAAAGCTCGATTCCAAGCGCAACGAAATCGCCCAGCGCATCCTGAAGGAAATCGGCGACCGTCTCACCTTCCTGCGCGACGTCGGCCTCGATTATCTCACTTTGGCGCGCGCTTCGGCGACGCTGTCGGGCGGCGAGAGCCAGCGCATCCGCCTCGCCTCGCAGATCGGCTCCGGCCTCACCGGCGTGCTCTATGTGCTCGACGAGCCGTCGATCGGCCTGCATCAGCGCGACAATGCGCGTCTGCTCGACACGCTTCGCCGCCTGCGCGATCTCGGCAACAGCGTCATCGTCGTCGAGCATGACGAGGACGCGATTCTCGCCGCCGATTATGTCGTCGATGTCGGCCCGGGCGCCGGCATCCATGGCGGCGAGATCGTCGCCAAGGGAACGCCGCAAGAAATCATCGCCAATCCGCAATCGCTGACCGGGCAATATCTCTCGGGCGCGCGCGCGATTCCCTCGCCGTCGCGGCGCCGCGCCGTCAAGCCCGGCCGCGAGATCAAGATCGTCGGCGCCAGCGGCAACAATCTGAAGAACGTCTCGGCGACGATTCCGCTCGGCCTGTTCACTTGCGTCACCGGCGTCTCGGGCGGCGGCAAGTCGACCTTGGCGATCGACACCCTATACAAGGCGGTGGCGCGCAATTTGAATGGGGCGAGCGAACATCCCGCGCCCTACGAGCGCATCGAGGGGTTGGAGCAGCTCGACAAGGTGATCGACATCGACCAGTCGCCGATCGGCCGCACGCCGCGCTCGAATCCGGCGACCTATACCGGCGCCTTCACACCGATGCGCGAATGGTTCGCCGGCCTCCCCGAAGCCAAGGCGCGCGGCTATCAGGCCGGGCGCTTCTCGTTCAACGTCAAGGGCGGGCGCTGCGAAGCGTGCCAGGGCGACGGCGTCATCAAGATCGAAATGCACTTTTTGCCCGACGTCTATGTCACCTGCGACGTGTGCAAGGGCAAGCGCTACGATCGCGAAACGCTGGAAGTGAAATACCGCGACCGCTCGATCGCCGACGTGCTCGACATGACGGTCGAGGAAGCGGCGGCTCTGTTCAAGGCGGTGCCCTCGATCCGCGAGAAGATGGAGACGCTGGCGCGGGTCGGGCTTGGCTATGTCAAGGTCGGTCAGCAGGCCACCACTTTGTCGGGCGGCGAGGCGCAGCGCGTCAAGCTCGCCAAGGAATTGTCGCGCCGCTCGACCGGCCGCACGCTCTACATCCTCGACGAGCCGACCACGGGCCTGCATTTCCACGACGTCGCCAAATTGCTCGAAGTGCTGCACGAGCTGGTCGACCAGGGCAATACAATGGTGGTGATCGAGCACAATCTCGAAGTCGTCAAAACCGCCGACTGGATCATTGACATGGGCCCCGAGGGGGGCGACGGCGGCGGCGAAGTGGTGGCGATGGGAACGCCCGAGGCGATCGCCCGCGACAAGCGCAGCCACACGGGGCAGTACCTGCGCGCAACACTGGCGCGCAGGCCCACGCGAAGGGAGCGCGAGGAGGCGGCGGAGTAGAAGGCGACAGCACGAGATTCGCGAGGTGATCAGCCAATCGGTTGCGCCCGGAACGCCGAAAAAAGGCGCCATTTTGTCGGCGTTGCGCCGCTCGCCGCTTGTCGGCGCCCATCTCGACCTTCGCCGCGCTCATTCAAAGCGCGTAACGTCAAGCTATGACTAGCCCCCCTTTGCTCGCGTCCGCGATCTATTCCCTTGATCGTACGTCCTTCGTCTACAAGCGCTCGCCGAACGCATCGTCTCGACGCCAAATTCGCTATTGAGCCACTGTTCGCATGGAGGCCATTTTTTGGGAACTATATACTTTACTCCCTTGCGGTTTTGGCGTTAGTTTTCGCGATTGGCTCATATCTAGGTTCCTTGGGGCCAATGAATATTCTGGCCGCAGAGCCACGTATATTTACGTTCGGCATATCGCCCGTGAGCGTGTATGCCTCTGGGAGCCGATCTGTCGCAAACTCAATCCCCGCGCGTGTTAAGGCCTCTCTTATCGATACTGTGAACGGTGCTGAATCGGATTTGCTATCCGGCTCTGGCACAATAATACCGGACCGTAGGCTTGTTCCGTATGCTCCAGCGTGCGACGTAACGGTCCAGTTCGAAAATCTGATGGCCGTTACAAATTGCTTGGCAAGGCTCATCGAATCTGGATCAGCTTCGACATACTCAATAGAAACTTTTCCAGGTGATTTTAGGAGAAGTTCTTGTAATTTGTCTGCTTGCGTCCCCAAGCCTCGCCAAGAGAATTGCGCCTTCAGCCGCGCTGTCTCTAATTGGGCATTTTCGGCCCGCTCATTCGCCGCCGCAATTTTCTCGTCCGATCGGCGCTTGATAGTCGCTGCTTTTGATCTTGCTCTTGCCGCATATAGAACCTCAGTGGCGACACCTAGGGCAACAAATGCGTCCGCAAGGACTGGCCCCCATTCTTCAAGTATCGATTGGCCTTTGGCATATGCGATGGTATATCCAACCTCAAGGACAAGTCCAAATATGACTGCGGCACCGCCCCAAACGGCGCGCGTTTCGTCCCTCTCTTCTCCTCGTCGGAGATTGTCGTCTTCATCGTTGGCGCTGCTCATTCTTCCCCTTCTCCCAAAATCTGGCGCGGCGGTCGCCCGGAGGGCGATCCTTGACGAACGTTCCGGGATGAAAAACGCTCCGCCATTCGAAGCGATGGATCAGCCTCGACCATCGCAGGAATCCCCCCACCGTCATTGCGAGCGGAGCCCGGACAAAAGCTCCGCATTTGCCTTGAGAAGCAATCCAGAGGTCGTGACCTCTCTTGATAGCGCACGACCGCTGGATTGCTTCGCTCCGCTCGCAATGACGGCCTAACGCTTCGACCCGCCCCCCCTACCTCACCTCCTGCGCCTCGCTCGCGTCCGCGAACACTTCGTCGCGGATGACGCGCAGCGTCACCGCGTGCAGATAGGCGGCGAGCGCCTCGTTGAGCTCGATGAATTCCGGCCACAGCACCTCGTCGACGAAGCCCTGCGGCACGCGGATCATCAAGGTGTTGCGGCGCTGGCGGTAGAGGCGATAGGGTTTTAGGCCATAGCGCCGGGCCAGCGCCAGAAACAGCAGGCGCGACCATTGATCGGGCATCGAGAATTGCATCGCGATGGGCGCATCCCGCCAGGTAAATTCGGCGAGCCGCGCGCGAATGCGATGAAGCGCAGCCTCCGCCGCCATGCGCTCGCCCGCCGTCCCCGCCCCGGCGAACAAAGCCTCGATCTTGCGCAACTTGTCGCGCAGCTGGGATTCGGTCGACATGGAGGGCCCCCACAAGGCGGCCCTTCTCCCGCTTCGCGGGCGAAGGGAGCCCCCTACCCCACGATCTCGTTGCCCGAAAAGAACTGCGCGATCTCGCTCGCCGCCGTCTCCGGCGCGTCCGAGCCATGGACGGAATTTTCGCCCATCGACAGCGCGAATTCCTTGCGGATCGTGCCCGGCGCCGCCTTTTCCGGATTGGTCGCGCCCATCACTTCGCGATGCCTGGCGATCGCATTGTCGCCTTCGAGAACCTGCACGACGACAGGCTCGGCGATCATCATCTCAACGAGCTCGCCAAAGAACGGCCGCTCCCTATGCACGCCATAGAAAGTCTCGGCCTGCGCGCGCGTCATCTGCAACCGCTTCTGCGCGATGATGCGCAACCCCGCCTTCTCGATCGCCGCATTGACGGCGCCGGTCAGATTGCGCCGCGTGACGTCGGGCTTGAGGATCGAAAAAGTGCGCTCTTTGGCCATTGCCGGGTTCCGATTTGCGGGGAGATTGAATGCGCCGCGCTTATAGCGGCGGGCGCCGGAGCGAGCAAGGCGGGCGCGATTCCCTCGCCCTTGTGGGAGGCGGTCAGCGGGGTCGCGCTGACTCCGAAAACCTCGAATCGCCTCATATGTCGTGAGCCCCGACGAAGGCTTGACGACACATGAGTATTAACTCATAATGAGTGACTCATGCAAAGATTGCCCCGCCCCGCTCGGCCTCTTCGATGGATAGGTTCGAGCCACAGGGACTATATGGAATTTCCTACAAAAGTGCAGGACATCTTTGGGTTCGCGTTGTTCTTGGCGCAAATCGGGCAACATCCACCGATTGCGAAACCGCTGAAGGGCCTCGGAAGCGGCACGATTGAACTGATCGAGAATTTCGACTCGGACGCCTTTAGAGCCGTTTACACCGTTCGTTTCGATTCCGCCGTCTACGTCCTGCATTGTTTCAAGAAGAAGTCGAAGCAGGGCGTCAAGACCCCACAAAGCGACATTGAACTCGTCAAACGGCGTCTGAGGGACGCCGAGGCAGACTATGCCACCAAAGTGAAACAGGAGACCGCATCATGAGCGCCAAACAGGTCGAGGTTTATGAAAGCTCCGGCAACTTATTCGCCGACCTCGGCTTGCCCGACGCCGACACCCATTTCCTCAAGGCGCAAATCGTCGCCGAACTCTATTCTCTGACCCGCGAGCGCAAGCTGACGCAGGCGCGGGCGGGCGCCCTGATGGGCGTCAGCCAGCCCGAAGTGTCCCGGCTCTTCAAGGGCAATTTCCGGGAATATTCAGTCGACCGGCTGATGGCGTTCCTCACCGCCTTTGACCGCGACGTCGAGATCGTCGTGCGCCCGCGCGTCGACAAGTCCAAGGGAGGCCGCGGGCGGATCGTTTTCAAGCCTTTGGCGGCGTAGGGGAGCTCCCACCGCTCGTCACCGAAAATCTTGGCAACATCTCGTCCATCGAATGCAAGGCGACTTCGATGACGAGACGCGAGACGCCACGGAACACAGTCCGAACGAGAATTGCCGCGCTTCCGAGCTCCGACACATGTGAGCCTGCGCTGACTTCAGCGCCACCTCTTCATTGATTGCTTGGAGGCGATTAGGCCTGACGTCCGGGTTAGTCTAGCGACGAATTGGCCTCGACAATTTCTTTCTGAAAAACATGATTCGTGTTATCAAGAACGACTGTCTTTCTTAGCCGCCGGAACGAGGGGCCTCGCCCATGATTCAGCCAAAATCACTTCGCGATCGATGCGAAGGCGTCGTGTGGCAGTTGCGAAAGCGGAGCGAAAAAACACGCTTTTTCAAATCATTTCGACACAACCCATTGATTTGTTGAGCCGCCCCCCAAGGAAAGGCGATATTATACTTCGCGTAGCACCGGAAGCGAAAAGGTGCTACCATGCCGTGCCGAGGCGTTGTGCCTCGACGGACTTCGGACGATTTTTGACATGCAAAGGTTTCAGATTGAAGACATCGTTTTCTTGGCTAGAGAGCTTGGGCGCCTAATAATGGTGCTAAAGGAAGCGGAAAGCGATGAATACAGAGAAAAAGACACGTTAAGCAGAGATGTTGAATCTCTTCGCTCCGATATTGTCACTCTTACGCGACTTGATCTAAACCTGAGCATCGCACACGCCGAACGTATGATTGAGAAATTTGAAGAAGAAACACCGACAATAAGGCAGTATGAAGCTGCCGCAATGTATGAGGAGCTTCTTAACAGACTTCACGATGAGTGTAAATTACGATACACCGTCCTATTAAATACGAACGCAAAATATTTACTTGATCAAAGCATTCCTCTATTTGGGAGAATGTAAATAGTCGCTTCGTGTCTGCGAGCTTTGACATCGAAGAAGCTGGAAAGTGCCTTGCGTTTGATCGCGGAACGGCAACTGTAATGCACCTGATGCGCGTATTGGAAGTTGGATTGAAGGCTCTTGCAAAGGTATTGCAAATTGCATACGCCCCAAGTTGGGACTCTTACATCAAGAAGATAAATACAATTCTAGAAACATCAAGTAGCGATCTTTAGGCTAACTCGAACTTTTATGCAGAGATTAGCTACCTCTTTGCCGAAGAAACCTTTGCGGGAATGATCTTCTTGAACGAGTTTTCAAACGTCTCGCCCACGTCCTCTATGCCAAGCTTCCGAGCGGCCTTTATGAACCGCTCAGACTGTGCCTTGTCGGTAAATTTAGCTTTCGGTCTCGGCTTTGGTCTTGGCTTTGGCGCTTGGGCCATACCGATGCCTCCCCTCAGTTAATCGTTCGATAGGTCAAACGCTTGCCGGCAACACGACTCAGGACGCGGCCCGCGCGGGTCACGTCATCAACACCAAGGGCGATACGTTGATTTTAGCGGAAATCGAACTCGGCAAGATAGCGATGAAGGTGCTTCTCGGCGCAGTGCTGATACACGCCCTTCATGCCGCGTTTGAAAATCGAGTAGTAGCCTTCAATGGTGTTGGTGTTGATCTTGGTCCCGTCGCGGCGGTCGGTATAGCCATATTCGCCGCGACCATGATCCACCGCGTCATGGCCCGCAAAATCATCGCCCAGCTTCGCATATTGAACCGCTTCATCGGTCATCACGCGGCTTTCTTTGGCGATGTTGGCCCGAACGATCGGGATCAAATCGTCCTTGCGGGTGCTGTCAACGTGAAACGACCGAACCTCGCCGCCGCGCTCCACAAGCGACAGGACGATGTTCTTGTGAGCGTAACCGCGCCGAACCTCAGTGCCTTCCTTGTGGCCGATGAAAGTCTCGTCGATTTCAACAATCTCGCCTTCGCCGCCCATGGCGGGCGAGAACGGGCCGGATTTGAAAGCCTCGCGAATGCGATGGCTCATGAACCAAGCGGTTTTGAGGGTCACGCCAAGGATGCGGTGAAGCTGGTTAGCGCTAATGCCCTTTTTCGACGAGCAAATCAGATGGATCGCTTGCAGCCAGACTCGCATCGGAACGTGGCTGGCCTCAAAGATGGTCCCGACCTTCACGGTGAAGGGCTTGCGGCATTCGTTGCACTGGCGAACGGCAATGCGGGTCGACTCGCCAGCCATCAACTTCATGCGCTTGGCGTCGGCATTACCGCAATGTGGGCAGGTCGGACCATTCGGCCAAACGCGCTCCTCGACATAAGCATAGGCGGCGCGTTCATCGTGAAAGTGAAGGTCGGAAAGAACGGACGACATTTGGCTAACTCCTCAATGGAATAAACCTACTCCAATCTTTCTGCTACGTCAAGTATAATGTCGCCCAAGGAAATGTTTGGAAAAAGTTTGGACGCTGACGAGCGCCCATTGAAAACAAAGGGATTTTTTATGAGCCTCTCGTGCCGGATTCGCGTCTTCCAAGCTTTTCCCAAATCCGCCAGCCGCCCCCGCCCCTACCCGCCGCCCCGCTCCCGCCGCAGCTTCTCCCAATAATCCAGCCGCTTTCGGATTTCCCGCTCGAACCCCCGCTCGACCGGCTCGTAGAGTTTCCGTCGCCCCAGAGCCTCGGGCCAATAATCCTGGCCGCTGAAGGCGTCGGGCTCGTCGTGGTCATAAGAATAGCCCGCGCCATAGCCCTCGCCGCGCATCAGCTTGGTCGGCGCGTTGAGGATCACCTTCGGCGGCGCCAGCGAGCCATGCTGCTTGGCGAGACGGCTCGCCTCGCTGAACGCGACATAGGCGGCGTTCGATTTCGGCGCCGTCGCGACATAGACGACGGCTTGCGCGATGGCGAGTTCGCCTTCCGGGCTGCCGAGGAAGTCGAACGCGTCCTTGGCGGCGTTGGCGATGACGAGGGCCTGCGGATCGGCGAGGCCGACGTCCTCGATCGCCATCCGCACGACGCGCCGCGCCAGAAACATCGGGTCTTCGCCCGCATCGAACATGCGCGCGAGATAATAGAGCGCGGCGTCGGGGTCGGAGCCGCGCACGCTTTTATGGAGGGCCGAGATGAGGTTGTAATGGCCCTCCTGCGCCTTGTCGTAGATCGGCGCGCGGCGCTGCACGATTTCGGCCAGCTCAGCGGTGGCGAAAGTCTCGCCCGGCCGCGCCGCGCGCCAGACTTCCTCGGCCAGCGTGAGGGCCGCCCGCCCGTCGCCGTCGGCCATTCGCACCAGCGCCGCGCGGGCGTCCACATCGAGCGGCAACGCCTGATCCATCAGGCCCTCGGCGCGCGTGAGCAGCTTTTCGATCGCCGCCTCGTCGAGGGGGCGAAACACCAGCACGCGCGCGCGCGACAACAGCGCGGCATTGAGCTCGAACGACGGGTTTTCCGTCGTCGCGCCGATCAAGGTGACCGTCCCGTCCTCCATTACGGGCAGAAACGAATCCTGCTGGGCGCGATTGAAGCGATGGATCTCGTCGACGAACAGCAAAGTGCCCTGCCCCATCGTGCGGCGCTCGCGCGCGGCCTCGAAGATTTTCTTCAATTCGGCGACGCCCGAAAAGATCGCCGAGACCTGCACGAAGGCGAGCTTGGTCCCTAACGCGACCAGTCGCGCCACCGTCGTCTTGCCGGTGCCGGGCGGGCCCCAGAAGATCATCGAACCCAGCGTCGGCGCGCCGATCATCCGCGTCAGCGCGCCGTAGGGCCCCAGCAGATGATCCTGCCCGGCGACTTCGGCGAGGCTTCGCGGGCGCAGGCGATCGGCGAGCGGGCGCGGCGCGTCATTGGCGAGCGAGGAGGCTTGAAACAGGTCGGCCATTCCGGGACCTTGTCGCGCGAAGGGGCTCAAGTCCAGCGCATGCCGTCCAAAGCCTTGCCCGTAACAGGCGATTGGGACAATCTCCGCCGCCAGCCGAGCCCATCCCGGGGCCCCCATCGAGATCGCGCCATGAACGACAGCCAGATCAGCCTTTCCCTCGCCCTGCCGAGCGCCAAGCCTGAAGATGTCGGCCTGTCGCCGGCCGGTCTTGCCCGGCTCGAAGCCGTCATGCAGCGCGAAGTCGATTCCGAACGCCTGCCGGGCGCCGCCATGCTGATCGCACGCGGCGGCAAGATCGCCTGGCGCGCCAATGTCGGCGCCCTGCGCCCGGGCGGCCCGGCGATGCGCGGCGACGCTATTTTCCGCATCTATTCGATGACCAAGCCGATCGTCTCCGTCGCTTTGATGATGCTGGTCGAGGAAGGGTGCCTGCTGATCTCCGATCCGCTCGCCAAATTCCTGCCCGAATTCGCCAATCCGAAGGTTGGCGTCGAAAAGGATGGCAAGCTCGAACTGGTCGCGGCCAAGCGCCCGATCACCATCCAGGATCTGTTGCGCCATACCTCGGGCTTCACCTACGCCCACACGGGGACGTCGGCGGTGCAGCGCCTTTATGCGCAAGCGCCCTTGCGCCGTCAGGACATTTCCAGCGCCGACTTTATCGCCGCCCTCGCCAAGCTGCCGCTCATCAATCAGCCGGGCTCTTCATTCGACTACAGCCATTCCACGGACGTGCTGGGATGCGTCATCGAAATCATCTGCGGGCAGAGTCTGGGCGCCTTCCTCGAAAAGCGAATCTTGGCGCCGCTCGGCATGAAGGATACCGGCTTTTTCGCGCCACCCGAGAAGCATGAGCGCCTCGCCGAAGCGTTCGCGATCGATCCCGACACGCGGGAGCCAGTGAAATTGATCGAGACGCGGGTCGCCCCAGGCTTCGAAGCCGGGGGCTCGGGCCTCGTCTCGACGATCGGAGATTACGCGCGCTTCCTGCAGATGCTCTATCTCGGCGGCGCGCTCGACGGGGTGCATATACTCGGGCGCAAGACGCTCGCCTATATGACCAGCGATCATCTAGGGTCCGATGTCGCGATAGGCGCCGATCTGTTGCCGCCCGGCTACGGCTTCGGGCTCGGCTTTGCGGTGCGCCGCGAGGCCGGCCTGGCGCCGACGCCGGGAACGCCGGGCGAAATCTATTGGGGCGGGCTCGCGGGCACCAAATTCTGGATCGCGCCCGCCGAAGAACTCGTCGCGTTGATGCTGATCCAGGCGCCGGGCCAGCGCGTCTACTACCGTGAGCTCTTCCGCAACCTCGTCCATGCCGCGCTGGCGTAGCGCCGTCGTTGGAAAGCGGCGACGCCTGAGACCTGACGCGCGTCAGGTAGATTAACGTCGCCCGCTCAGGCGCTTGTCCTGAATTGTTACACTTCGTTAACCATAACTGAGCGAATATCTAGCGATTCGTTAACCAAACAGCGCTGGCCAGAATTCGCGGCCTTCGCGCGAATTCAAAAGAGAGGTTCGGGTCCATGCGCATTATCGCTTTCGTTACACAAAAGGGCGGTTCGGGTAAGAGCACGCTGGCGTCTTCATTAGCGGTCGCCGCCCATGAGGCAGGCGAGCGGGTTTTCGTCTGCGATATGGACCCCCAGCGTTCGCTGGTGAAGTGGGGCGAAACGCGAGGCCTCGACGACGTGCCGGTCAACGCCGTCACCGCCGGCAGATTGCCCGCGACCCTGGCCGCGCTCGAGAAGAACGGATTCACGCTGGCTATCATCGACACCGCGGGGGCGGAGGGTGGCTCTTCGAGCGCGGCGATGAAAGCGGCCGATCTCAACATCATTCCCTCACGGCCCAATATTTTCGACCTTTGGGCGAGCCAACAGACGCGCGCAACGCTAAAAGAAATGCGCAGCGAATTCGTTTTCGTCCTGAATCAATGCCCGCCCGCTCAACAGACGACCCGCGTCCAGGAAGGGGCGGAAGCGCTGGAGGCAATGGGAGGCCTGCTTACGCCGCTGGTCCAGGCCCGCGTCGACTATCAGGAGGCGGCGCGCCACGGCTGGGGCGTCACCGAAATCAATCCACACGGGGCGGCCGCGGTCGAAGTCAAGGCGCTCTGGTCTTCGATCAAGCGGCGCCTGGCGCGCGGCAAGGCCAAGGCGTCAGCCCGCAAGGCCGCCTGACGCTGTCGTGCTAAGATGGCGGTCCTAACGTTGCAGCAACGAGGACCGCCATGCCCCACCAATCCGCCTGGATGAATCCGGAGCTTGGCGCTTTTCGCGATTCGTTTCGCCGCTTTCTTACCGCTAATCTCGCGCCCAGGGCGGAAGGTTGGCGCAAAGCCAAAATGGTCGAGCGCGACGCTTGGCGGGCATTGGGCGAAATGGGCGCGCTGTTGCCGAGCGTGCCGGAGGCTTACGGCGGCATTGGCGGCAACTTCGCCTTCGAGGCGGCCGTCATCGAGGACATCACGACCCTGGTGCCTGATATGGCGACGGGCGTCAGCGTCCATAGCGCGATCGTTGCCCATTACATCCTGAACTACGGCTCGCAGGAGCAGAAGCAGCGCTGGTTGCCGAAAATGGCGCGCGGCGAGTTCGTCGGCGCCATCGCGATGACGGAGCCGGGCGCCGGCTCCGACTTACAAGCCGTGCGCACCAGCGCGAGGCGCGAAGGCAATGCTTACGTCCTCAACGGCCAAAAGACGTTCATCACCAATGGTCAGGCGGCCGATCTCGTCATCGTCGTCGCGCGCACCGGTGAGCCCGGCGCCAAGGGCCTTTCGTTGATTGTGGTGGAGACGGCCGAGTGCGACGGTTTCCGGCGGGGCCGCAGCCTCGACAAGATAGGGCTGCACGCCTCCGACACGGCCGAACTGTTTTTTGACAACGCCGTCGCGCCTCCGGAGAATTTGCTGGGCGCCGAAGAGGGCCAAGGTTTCGTCCAGCTCATGCAGCAATTGCCGCAGGAGCGGCTCATCCTCGCAGTCGGCTCAGTCGCGGCGATGGAAAGCGCGCTCGCGCTGACCATCGATTACACGAAGCAGCGTAAGGCGTTCGGCAAACCGATCTTCGAATTCCAGAACACCGCATTCAAACTCGCCGAGCGCAAGACCGAGGCGACGATCGCCCGCGTTTTCGTTGATTTTTGCATTGAGCGCATGATCGGGGGCGAACTCGACACGGTCATGGCCTCGATGGCCAAATATTGGTGCTCGCAAAAGCAGGCCGAGACGGTCGACGAATGTCTGCAACTGCACGGCGGCTACGGCTATATGGAGGAATATGCAATCGCACGCATGTTCGTCGACGCCCGTATTCAGAAAATCTACGGCGGTGCCAATGAGATCATGAAAGTGATTATCGCGCGGTCGTTGTAGCGCGCGGTCGTTGTAGGAAGAGCCGGTCGGAATTCTTTCGGCGCTCGACCCGCGCGCCGACACAGGAGGATTCGGGAACTGGCCGTGGGAGCCGTCCTCAATTTTCATGACGGTCAGGCCGACTTTACTCGGTCGCCTTAAACATTGCTTAGAATATCTTACGCAGAGTTATGACCCGCCGCTCTTAGCAGGTATAGGCAATGCGTCAAGAAATGGAGACACAGGCGCAGATCTTCCGGCAGGTTTTGGCTGTGACGGCAATATCCACTATTAGTTCCTTTGTTTTGTCCCTGTTGGCGATGCACATTTTCTACGGCGGCGATTCAAACTTGAAAATCAGCGCCGCCGAATTTCAGAATTTTGGACTGACCCTCTCGATTTTATTGCCGATTTTGATCTGTCCGCCTGTCTGATATCAATCCGCCAAACTTGTCCATGACTTGAGGCAGGCCCGCAGCGAGCTTCAAATTATCGCTCATACCGATAAGTTGACCGGCGTATTGAATCGGCGCGGCTTCGACAAAGCGGCCCAGGCCTCGCTTGAGGCGGCCAGGAACGCCGGCCACCCGACATCCGTATTGGTATGCGACATCGATCATTTCAAGCGACTGAACGACGGATTTGGTCATGATTTCGGCGACAGAACGCTTATGCATGTCGCCGATATTCTTGGCAGCTTTGCTCAGAGTCACAATTTCGTCGTCGGCAGGCAAGGCGGCGACGAATTCGTGATGATGCTTCCCGGCACGGTTCTGGCGCAGGCGGCGGCGATCGCCGAAAGCATCCGAATCGCATGCGGCAAGATAACTCTCGGCGGCGACGAGGCCGACGCAAGTCTTTCCGTCAGTATTGGGGTTGCGGCCAGCGCGCAGTCCGGGACCTCGCTTTCGGCGCTCATCCGCCGGGCGGATGTCGCGCTCTATGATGTGAAGCGCACGGGCCGCAACAGCGTCGTGGCGGCCGATGTGCAGGAACAATGGGCGAGCGCGGCCTGAAATCCGCCAAGCGCGGCGCAAAGGACCCTATCCGCCGATCACCGTCTGGATCACTTCGCCGCCGCGCCCGATCGTCAATTTCCAGTAATTGGGCCGCGCGGCGGAGGCTTTCTCAAGATCGCGGGTCGTTGCGATCTTCTGTCCGTTGACGGCCATGATGATGTCGCCTTTCTGAACGCCGACATTTGCGGCCGTCGATCCTTGCGCGACATCGGCGACGACGACGCCTTCCTGCACATTGCCGATCGACAATTCCTCGATGACGGCGGGCGAAATATTCATCACCAAAGCGCCTTGAAACGGCGAGAGGGTTTTGATCTTGACCGCATCGCGTGGGGGGACTTCCGGCGCGGCGGCAAGCTTCAGCGGCACAATGATCGTCTTGCCGCTCCGCTGCACGCTGAGCGATGCGATGCCGCCCAGCGGCCGCTCGCCGAGGCGGAAGCTGACGCCGCCGCTGTCCTCGACCATCTGGCCATCGATGGCGAGGATGACGTCGCCGCGCTTCAGCCCCGCCTCCGCCGCCGGGCCGCCTTCGGTCAGGCTCGCCACCAGCGCGCCGATCGGCCGGTCGAGGCCGAGGGAATCGGCAATGTCCTTCGAGACATTTTGCAGCGCGGCGCCGAGCCAGGGCCGCTTGACCGCCGTGCCGCCGCCCTTGGCGGCGGCGACGACGCCTTTCACCATATTGACGGGAATGGCGAAGCCGATGCCGATACTGCCGCCCGAACGCGAATAGATCGCCGAATTGATGCCGACCAGCCGCCCGTCGAGATCGACGAGCGCGCCGCCCGAATTGCCCGGATTGATCGCCGCATCCGTCTGAATGAAGAATCCGTAGTCGCTGATGCCGGCCTGCGTGCGCGCCAGCGCCGAAACGATGCCCTGCGTCACCGTCTGGCCGACGCCGAAGGGATTGCCGATCGCGATGACGAAATCGCCCACTTCAATCGCGTCCGAATCGCCAAGCTCGAGCACCGGGAAAGTCTCGTCGCTCTTGATCTTGAGCACGGCCAGATCCGTGCGCGGATCGCGCAGCACGATCTCGGCTTCGAATTCGCGATGATCCGACAGCGCGACCTTCACCTCCGACATCCCCTCGATGACATGATGATTGGTGACGACGAGGCCGGAGGAATCGACGATGACGCCCGAGCCGAGCGATTGGGCGGTGCGCGTATTGTCGCCCTGGCCTCCGAAGAAGCGACGGAAGATCGGATCGTCGAACAGGGGGTTCTGCGCCCCCGTCTCGACGCGCGAGGCATAGACGTTGACGACCGCCGGCTGCGCCTTCTTGACGACCGGCGCGAAGGACAAATGCACTTCGCCGGGGCTTTTCGGCGCGACTTTCGGCGCCTGAGCCACGACCGGCGCGGCGAAAAACGCCAGAATGAGAGCGATCGCAAATCGAAGCAGGACGTTGCCTCCAGCTTTGGGAGCGCCGATGACGGCGCCCGCGGGCGCCGGCGCTTTCGTCAGGCCTCGGCGGCCTTCTTGTCCTGAACCGGCCCGGAATCCTCGCCCTTGGCCTCGACGTCGCGGTCGACGAATTCGATCACCGCCATTGGCGCATTGTCGCCGGGGCGAAAGCCCGCCTTCATCACGCGCAGATAGCCGCCGTTGCGGGTCTTGTAGCGGGGGCCCAGCACGTCGATCAGCTTCTTGACGAGATCGGCGTCGCGCAGGCGCGAGATGGCCTGCCGGCGCGCGTGAAGATCGCCGCGCTTGCCCAGAGTGATGAGCTTTTCGACGACGGGGCGCAGATCCTTGGCCTTGGGCAGCGTGGTGAGGATCTGTTCATGCTTGATGAGCGCCTGCGCCATATTGGCGAACATGGCTTTGCGGTGCTCGGCGGTTCGGTTGAACCGCCGCTTCTGGTGTCCGTGATACATGGCGGCTCTCCTGTTTTTGCGGCCGCCGTGCCAAGGAACGGCCGTCCTTATTCCCTCGCGCCGTCAAGCGGCGCGAGCGGTTATTTTGCCTAGTAATGCTCCTCGAAACGCTTGGCCAAATCCTCGATATTCTCGGGCGGCCAGCCCGACACTTCCATGCCGAGATGCAAGCCCATCTGGGCGAGCACTTCCTTGATTTCGTTGAGGGATTTCCGCCCGAAATTGGGCGTGCGCAGCATTTCGGCTTCCGACTTCTGGATGAGGTCGCCGATGTAAGTGATGTTGTCGTTCTTCAGGCAATTGGCCGAGCGCACCGACAGTTCGAGTTCGTCGACTTTCTTGAGCAAAGCCGGATTGAAGGCGAGCTCGGGGATCGACTGGGCCGTCTCCTCGCGGCGCGGCTCCTCGAAATTGACGAATACGTTGAGCTGGTCCTGCAGGATGCGCGCGGAATAGGCGAGCGCGTCCTCCGGCGCCAGCGCGCCATTGGTCTCGATCGTCATCGTCAGCTTGTCTTTGTCGAGATCCTGTCCCTCGCGCGTATTCTCGACGCGATAGGAGACTTTGCGCACCGGCGAGAACAGGCTATCGATCGGCATCAGGCCGATCGGCGAATCCTCGGCGCGGTTGCGGTCGGCCGGCACATAGCCCTTGCCGGTCGTCACCGTGAATTCGAAGCGGATTTCCGCGCCTTCATCGAGCGTGCAGATGACGAGGCCGGGATTGAGGATCTGGATGTCGCCGGTCGTCTGGATTTCGCCCGCCGTTACCGCGCCGGGGCCGTGGCGCTTCAGCACGAGGCGCTTGGGCCCCTCGCCCTGCATCTTGATGGCGATATCCTTGACGTTGAGCACGATGTCGACGACATCCTCGCGCACGCCGGGGATCGAGGAAAATTCATGCAGCACGCCATCGATATGGATCGAGGTGATCGCGGCGCCCTGCAGCGAGGACAATAGGATGCGGCGCAGCGAATTGCCGAGCGTCTGGCCGAAGCCGCGCTCCAGCGGCTCGGCGACGACGGTGGCGAAGCGGCGGGGGTCGTCGCCATGGACGACTTCGAGTTTCTTGGGCTTGATGAGTTCTTGCCAGTTCTTCTGAATCACTTGTTTCGCCTTCCATTCGACGAAGCGTAAGGAGCGGACTCCCCTCACGCCTTCCGCGGACGCCACGTTGTAAAGAGGCAAGCGCGCTGCGGGTTCGCGCTTCGCCTTAAAGATTTAAAGCCTTGCGCTCAGACGCGCCGACGCTTGCGCGGCCGGCAGCCGTTATGCGGGATCGGCGTCACGTCGCGAATGGAGGTCACGTTGAACCCCGCCGCCTGGATCGCGCGAAGCGCCGATTCGCGTCCCGAGCCCGGCCCGGAGACTTCGACTTCGAGCATGCGCATGCCGTGCTCGGACGCCTTGCGGACCGCATCCTCGGCGGCCATCTGGGCGGCGAAGGGCGTCGATTTGCGCGAGCCCTTGAAGCCCATCGTGCCGGCCGACGACCAGGAGATCGTATTGCCCTGCGCGTCGGTGATGGTGATCATCGTATTGTTGAACGTCGAATTCACATGGGCGACGCCAGAGACGATGTTCTTGCGTTCGCGACGGCGGACGCGGGTCGCTTCCTTAGCCATTGTTCAGTCCTTAAACGGCGCCGAGGGCGCGAAAACCTGGGAAACCTAAAACGCTTGCCGTCACTTCTTCTTGCCGGCGATGGCTTTCGCCTTGCCCTTGCGGGTGCGCGCGTTGGTATGCGTGCGCTGGCCGTGCACCGGCAGGCCGCGGCGATGACGCAGGCCGCGATAGGCGCCTAAGTCCATCAGGCGCTTGATGTTGACCGCCACTTCGCGGCGCAGGTCGCCTTCGACCATATAATCGCGATCGATCGTCTCGCGGATTTGCAGCACCTCGGAATCGGTGAGCTGCGAGACGCGGCGCTCGGGCGGGATGTGAACCTTTTCGCAAATCTCCTCGGCCTTCTTGGGGCCGATGCCGTGAATATATTGAAGCGCGATGATGACGCGCTTGTTGGTGGGAATATTGACGCCTGCAATACGGGCCAAGCTCATTTCTCCATGTCGGGCGCGCCGAAGCGCGCGATTGAAAAGCCCTCGACGTCCGGTGGAGGCCGGCCCTTGTCGAGGCGTCCCAAACGCAAACGATCCCAGACGCACAGCGGCGCCGGGACCCAGAGGACGTTCGGGATGGCGCGTATCTAGTCGCTTCGAAGGGCGGCGTCAACCCAGGGAATTGGGGTTCGGTCGAGCCGCAAAATATTTGGGAAATCCTTCGATCACACGATTCTGGCAAGTCCCCGCTTTTTGAGCCTCTTTTGATATCAATGAGTTGTGAATTACGGAAATCGACCGTCCAAATATTTTCCAAACTTTTTCCAAACATTTCCTTGGAGCGCATCGTTAGATATCAATGGCTTGCGGCGAAACAGTTTGGAAAACGCGATTTTTTTCAATTTTCCGTCCGACGCCGTCGACAGACCCTTTCGCTTTCCGGAGGCGGCCTCGTTCCGAAAGGATGCGGCGGAAAGGCTGGAATGTCCAGAAATTGTTTCGGTAAAAGAGAAAGCGTCCCCTTCGCCCGCGAAGGGGAGAAGGTGTCATGCGCAGCATGACGGATGACTGTCAGGATGGGACGCGGGAACCGCGCCGTCCCATTAGCGCCGCGCTGCTATCGGCGTGGCCCGGCGGCGCGCAATCCCCGAAAAATCACCAAATGCGACGCGTTCGGCGCGGTTCGACGCTGAATCGAGGCTTTACTTCGCGAAACGAGCCGCTTTTCTTCGCAAAAAAGCACGCGAAATCGCGTGCCTCGGGGCCCCCCTGCGAAAATAGAGATATAAAGATATCTACATATCTTTATATCTCTATGCTCTCCCGCGCCTTCCCATCGCCAAGCCCGCGCCCGCTCATTCCCCCTCGCGAGCGCGCCTCGCCGCCAATTTGCCCACCAGATTGGCGCCGACGCCCGGCCGGCTGAACGGGCAGACGGCCAGGCAGATCGCACAGCTTGCCGCCTCATTGAAATAGGGTAGGCATTTGTCGAAATCGACATACCAGCGCTTCTCGCCGCGCACGACAACCTTCTCCGGCGCGATGGCGTCGGGCGGGCAGCCGTCCGAGCAGATGCGGCAGTTGAGGCAGAAGTCGTCGGCGCCGAAATCGGCGCGCGCGTCCGCGACGAGCGGCGCATTGGTCAGCACGGCGGCGAGCCGGAAGTTCGAGCCGAGCTTGCGATGGATCATCGAGCCATGCTTGCCAAGTTCGCCGAGCCCCGCCTCGATCGCCGCCGGGATCAGCACGAAGGAGCCGGCCATCGGCCCGCCATAGGGAAACGCGTCCTGCCCCTGGCGACGCGCGTGCCGCGCGCATATTGGCGCGTGACCTCGACGAGCGTGCGCATCGAAGGGGCGGCCTTCATCGCGTCGTAGGAATGTTCGACCGCGATGAGGATCATCCAGCGATAGGGCGGGACGTCATGACCCTCGAACACATATTCGGCCCGCAGCAACGCAATGCCGACATCGTCGGCGCCGGCTTCGGCGGCCGCCCGCTTGACGCCGGCAGTCCATTCCTCGGCGCCGCGATCGGGCGAACTCTCGGCGACGGGCGCGAGCGGCTCGTCGATCGCCCGCTGCCGGTCGCGCCGCGCCTCGGCCAGCGTCTCGTCGGCGCTGCCGGTGCGGTCGTAGAACCATTTCTGCAAGGGGCCGTGCGGGATCGTGTCCGGCGGATGCCAATAGATCGGCGAAGGGCGCCTCGGCGTCTCCTCCCCCACGCCATTGATGACATTGCCCGACACGTCAGGCCAATGCCCCATCTGATCGTCGCTCGGCCGCCAGACGGCGGTTTGTCGGGCTCTCATGCGAAGGCGAACTCCAATCGTCCCTGCTGTGCGCAGCGCTCTGTCATTGCGAGCGGAGCCCGCCCCCTCACCCGCGGCGCCGCGCCCGGTCCGGCGGCGCCTTCGGGCTGTCGGCGATCTCGGCGAAAAACTTCGACAGCGCCTCGCGGAACAAGGCGTTGCGCTCATGCGAGCGGGCGTCGATCGGCAATTGGTCGGCGCGCGCGCGGATGCGTTCGAACATGCCGGCGAGATAATCGTGGCGGTTTTGCGCGGTATCGGCGAGGTCGCGCACGATCTCCGCGAGGAGGTAATGGTTCGCCAGATTCACGGCTTGTGTCCGCGCGAGGGAATCGGCGATTTTCTCCAATTTCGCCTAGAGCTCTTCGTCGTCCATAGGAGCCCGCTCCTTGTCGATATAAGAGGCTGTCTGGCGGGCCGCCCCGCCGGTCAGGACGAACATTTCAATTCGATCGTGTCGGGGCTGATGCGGATGGCGCCGCGGTCGGCGCTCTCGAATTTGGCGTAGCGGATGGCGGCGTCCTTGCTGGCGAACAAGCCGCCGCAAAGGCCGTGCGCCTCCTGGACGATCCAATGGCCGCCGCGATCGCGGCCCAGCACGAAACTTAATGGCTCCAAAGGAGAGGCTCCTTCTTCGCGGGTGGCATTTGGCAAATAACTCTCCATCGTTGAGGCGGCGCGGGCCCGGATCGAAATCCGGCGATCCAAGGCGAGCGCAACGACCTACGCTGCCCCGGGACGATGCGCCCGCGCGGCGTAAGGATGGATGGGCCCAGCCGGGTCTGTCTTGAGCCGACGCAGGTCCAACGCAGACCGAGCCGGGCTGTACGGGCTCAGATCGATGCGAGATGGCGCTGCTCTCAGCGCCATCCCTTCATTGAAGGCTTGGAGGCGATTATGCGCGAAAGCACTTTGAACTCAAGGACGACCGCGAAGCGGTCGCCGCCGGAGGCGGTGCTTCGCATCCTTGACTTCAAATTCCTTTCACGCTCCGCCAAGCAAACAAGGAACCCATGCGCCTCCAATCTCCCGTTTCCTATGGGCTTAGTCGAGACCCCTTGCATTCCCCGTCCGTCCAAGCCAGTCATTGTCCAATCACCCGCACCCTCGGAGGCGCCCATGAAAAGCTGGCCCGTCCAGGACGCAAAAGCGCGCTTCAGCGAGCTACTCGGGACATGCTTGAGGGAAGGCCCGCAGTTGGTGACGAAGCGCGGCGCGGAGGCGGGAGAAAAATGAACGTCGTCAGGCGCCGCGCGACTTATTTTTTTAGCGGCCTTCTGCAGCTTTCCTAGCGACCTCCGCGCGCCGCTCCGGCGACACGTTCTTGGCGCGCGCGGCGCCGCCCGTGAACCCCAATTCCTGCGCAGCCTTGTTCTTACCATCGTCGACCGGCACGTCATCAATCTCGCCTGTCGCGATCTTCGCGTTCATGACGGCGCGGCGTTTACGTCGGCGGGGCGGCGCTCGCCTTTAGGGCCTTGAGGCGCTTCGCGCCTCCTGGCGATCTATCAAAGAGGAGTCAGCCAAAGCGTTGAGCGCGAGAGCAATGATGCGATCGTCGAACAATCTCAATTTGCGCTGGCCAGCAGATTTGCCTCCTGTCCAACCCCTCAAGCCCTCTTTGATGTCATCGATCTTTGGTTTCACTCCCTGCCGAGCGACTAACCAATCCAAAGTCGACAGCAACTCCATTCCAAGGGGAGATTCAAACCCGTCGATAAGCTGCGAAGTGGCCTCAAGCGCTGGCCGATACACCTTCACTTTGGGCGACGTAAGATAGGCGGCCACCTTATCGCGCTTGGTATCATCAAACCGAATGGGCTCGAATGGTCCCGCGTCCCCTAATCTCTTGTCGCAATGCAAATAACTCCCGTCCAGACTATCGAGCATATGCTTAAGTTTTTCCGAATAGGGGCCATATTTATTCGCTCCGAATTCGAACGCGAACGAATCAAGATTCAACTTGTCGACGTATCTTTCAAGGAAATACCCCAGCTTCTGGACCTCTAGTAAGCTGCATTCGATTCCCAAGATGGAATATCGACGCACGAGTTCCGCGATTAACGCGCGCGGCGGCGTCAGATTCTCGGTACCGGTCCGCTTCGCTACATTCTGATATTGGGCGATCGGCTCGTAAACGATCACCGCGACATCAGGAAGCTGACCGAGTTCGGCCTCAATGAGAGTCCGAACTTCCTGCCATTTCAAACCGCCATTTCCGGCTCCAAGCGGCGGGATCGCAACGGAGCGAATTTTTCGCTCCGATAACACCCGCTTAAGATCGTGCAGCCCCTCAGCAATCCATTCCATTTTCGAAGGAAAGCGCCAATCCGCCTTTGTCGGAAAATTGATGATCCATTTGGGGCCGAGAAAATCATCTGTTTCTGTGACAAACATTGAACCGACGTGCAGTTCGCGAGCCTTGCACGCGGCCTCGTACGCCTTAAAATTCTTCGGAAAGGCCTCCTTGAACATCAAGGCTACGCCCTTCCCCATCACGCCAACCGTATTGACGGTGTTGACCAAGGCCTCCGCATCCGCTTCTAACAAATTTCCTTGGGTGAACTTAATCATTAGAGATACCATCTCGGTTCGGAGAGTATTTTCACGGCAGCAGCTTGCGCATTCGCGTCCGCCTGAACTGCGGCTCTGACCGAATCATTGTAGCAAACGATACCCAACAAAGCGTCGATCGGCACGTGTTTATAAACGAGCGCCTCCGCCTGATATTTCTCGAATTTGTCGGCGTCGTCCTTTTTGAAGTCGCGCTGTTGCGGCGTCGACCATATGATCCAGTCGAGATCTGCTAAATCGGTCGAGAACTGAGCTGCTTTGAGATAGGCGTGCCTGTCTGAGAAAACGAATGGCACATTCTTTTTTCTAAGAACGTGAAGCGATGAGACCAGGATTACGATGTCAGCGACTGGTTGCTTCGGGACGCCATATCCTGTTTTAATATTGTACATCATAGGTGTGTACGGCGTAAAATAAAAAGGAACGTAGTCAGCCAAAGTGCCCCCAGGTTCGCATGGCACAGGTCGAACATTTCGTCTTTGGATAAGCTCTTGGTTTCCGATTTCAACGTATCCTGGCTGCGCCATCGCCGTTGAGCGGCAGTGACAACCGTCAGTCAGCACGCGGGTGATATTGCCCTTGTGGGTGATCCGGAAAATCAAAGCCTTTTGTGGGTTCAAATCCTTCGACATGACTCGTGTTACACCCGCCACTGCGTAGCGGCAAACATGTCATCACTGAGCGGCCCAAGCGGCGTCAATTCAGCAAGATTTTAGACTGAAGCACTACCCCCAAAGCGCGGCTGCGGAGGCACAAGGCCTCGCCGCACCTTCGCTGCTCCGCTCCCCTACTCCGCCGCATCCACATGCCGCGCCGGCACCGACAGCCGCTCGGCCTTCAGCAGTTCGGCCACCAGGAACGTCACCTCGATCGCCTGCTCCGCGTTGAGGCGGGGGTCGCAATAGGGGTGGCGGCGGTCGTATAGGTCGGCTTCGGAAATGGCGCGCGCGCCGCCCGTGCATTCCGCCACGTTCTTGCCGGTCATTTCCAGAGGCGCGCCGCCCGCATGGGCGCCATCGCTCTTGTGGATAAATCGTCGTAAGCGCTGAAATGCCTGAAATACGGAATTGCGCTTTACTCATCGAACTTGAGCCGCCCATGCAACCAATTCGCGTTGTGGGTGGTTACGGAGTTATCAGGGGCTGCCACTACCCCGGCGTTATCCCTGGGCCGATAGCGCATAGCTCCGCTCAGGCCTACCAGCATTTCGTCGAGCAGCCCGCGCAAGCGCGGCCAAGGTTCGTCCCCGACACCCATCCCCAATTAAAGAAGGAAGCGTTTGATGACCGATGCCGCCGTCCCAACAACCCCGCCCGCCGCAGCGATCCCCGCCGACGACCCGAACCGCAAACTCATCGCCGCTTCTCGCGACGATCCGAACGCGCGGCACATTTCGCTCGCCGGCGGCGCGTACACAATCCTGCTGACCGGCGCGGAGACGGGCGGGCGCTATTGCCTGATCGACATGGACGTGCCGCCCGGCGGCGGCCCGCCGCCGCACCTGCACGATTTTGAGGAGATGTTCACGATTCTCGAGGGCGAGATCGAGCTGACCTTCCGCGGCGAGACGGTGAAGGCCGGCGCCGGCGTCACGGTCAACATTCCCGCCAACGCGCCGCATTCCTTCAAGAACAAGTCGGACAGGCCGGCCCATCTTCTGTGCCTGTGCGCGCCGCCCGGCCAGGAGGAATTCTTCATGGCGGTGGGCAATCCGATCGCCAGCCGCACGTCGCCGCCGCCCGTGCTCAGCGCGGCCGAGCGCGCGGCGCGTTTGGAGCGCGTCAAGGCGCTCGCGCCCAAATATCGCACGCAGATGCTGGGATGAAAGTTCTGGCGCCGGGCGCGACGGGCGGCACGGGTCGCCTCCTCGGGACATGGCTGAGGGACGGCCCCCAGGAAAACGTAATCCCGCCGCCGGCCGCAGCCCCGAAGTCTGGGTTGCTTCGTCGCTGCGCTCCCTCGCAATGACGGTGGCGGCGCCTGAGAGGTGCGCCATACGCCGACCTATTCGCCGCCGGTCGCCGGCCGCTCGCTCGCCTGGAGCGATGCGCCATAAGCGATTGCTCCTTGGGTTCATCGCGCCGTTCATAATCTGATATCCTGTTGACCGGAGCGCCGACACCTGTCTAGACAAGACGCCGCACACCTCGAAGATTATCTTCGTGGGCCGATAAATTTGTTCGGCCGCGCCCAATCGATATTCTTGAGGTGTCAAACCGTGACAGCGCTGCAGCTGGCTTCTTTCATTGGCCAATCTATCTTGATTTTCGCCGCGGTTCTTACGGCGATGATTGTTCTCGGGCGCCGCCGCCCGCCGGCGCCGCTACAATCGATGAACGACGGCGCGCTTCAAAAGCTCGCTGTTGGACCCGACGTGGAACGGAAAACCTTCAGCGCCCGCGACGGCGCAAGCCTCGCCTATCGTGAATTCCCCGGCGGCGGCGATCGGGTCGCAATTTTGATCCATGGTTCGACGGCGGACGGCCGCGCGATGCAGGCGCTCGGACACTCGCTCGCGGAACAATCAATCTCGGCCTATGCGCTCGACATGCGTGGACACGGCGCCTCGGGGCGGCGCGGCGACATCGATTACGTCGGCCAGTTGGAAGACGACGTGGCCGATTTCGTCAAGCATCTCCGCATTGCCCACCCGCATGCGAAACTCGTTCTGATCGGCCATTCGTCGGGTGGAGGATTTTCGCTTCGCTTTGCCTGCGGAAAATACGGCGCGCTTTTCGACCGCTACATCCTCGCAGCGCCCTTCATCCATCACGCAGTCTCGACCACGCGCCCGGGAAGTGGCGGTTGGGCGCGCCCCTTCATGCCTCGAATCATCGCGCTGACGATCCTTGACGCGATGGGGCTGAAACTGTTTCAGCATTTGCCGGTGCTGGCATTCGCTGTGCCGGAGGGACGCAGCGATTTGACAGGTTTCTATTCGTTCCGCCTGCAATCGAACTTCCGTCCGGACACGATGAATTGGAAGGCGCAGATCAGGAAATTGACGCGTCCGGTCGATGTGATCGTCGGCGAGAACGACGAATTATTTGTCGCGGATGCCTATGCCCCACTGCTGACGCCCCTGACGCCGCATATTTCGGTTCAGGTGCTGCCCGGATTGGGTCATCTGGATATCTATTCGAATCCAATCGCATGGAACGCAATTGCCGGCCGCGCCAAACTGACGGCTTGATCCTGGAAAGCAAAGGCTCCTGATCCCGGCCGCGCGGGAGATTGGACATCCTCGATATCCCGGTGCGCGCACCCCGAATTTTCTTCTTGATTGTGCTATTTCATCGGCTTGGCAACCATGAGCCCGCCTCGCGTCCATAGAGCGTTCAGCCCCCTGTCCAGTTGATAGGGATGACCCGTCGTGCGCTCAAAGAGCTCGCCGTAATTGCCGGTGGCCGAAATCACTTTGGCGGCCCAGTCGTGGGCGAGTCCGAGCGCTTGCGCCGTTGCAAAATCGCGGCCAAGTAGCTGGACGGTCCGCATGTCTTCGCGTTTGGCGGCTTCGGCCACGTTGTCTTGCGTGATGCCCAGCGCCTCCGCCTCGATCAGGGCGTTGATCGTCCATTCGACGATCAGCCCGAACGCCTGATCGCCATAACGATAGGCGGGCACGACCGGACTTATTGCGAGCCTCTCGGGCAGGAAGACGAAATCGCTGGTCCGCGCATGGAAATTGGAGCGCGATTGGACAAGGCGCGTCTCCATTCCTGTCCCTGCGGCGCAGCGACGCACGGCGACAGCGGCATCCAGTTCGCCCTGCTCTGAATGGGCCATCAGGGCGTAGGGGATGTGCTGCCCGGTCATCTCGTCGCGTAGCGTCCGCTCGGGCGGGCTCATGTCGAGCGCGCAGATCACTTGATCGCGCAGGCCGGCGAGGTTGGCGATGCCGCTCTGTTTGGCGACCATGATGCGCTGGGAATCGAAGAACACCGGCGGCCCGAAGCCGACGCCAAACTGCATGGCGACCGTGGTCGACGGCGAAATGCCTATCGCCAGTTGGATTCCTCCGGCCTTTAAGGCGGCCAGAGCCTCCGGCTCGGCGGGAAAAGCATGAATCGCCAGGCCTTCAGCATCGCCGAGGATGGCGACGGCCACAGCGCGGCAGATCTCGCCCCCGAGTCGCGAAAGATCGCCGTGGACATCCTCTCCGTTCCAGTCATCGACGCCTTGGACCGTGCCGCAATCGAGATGATGAGAGGCTTTGATCGCCGCAAGGGTTTGCCCATGCGCCGCACAGGTCAACGACAGCAGGCCGAGAACGAAAAGTCCGTGAGCTAAGCGAAACATGAACGATACCTGGATTGCAGTTCACTACGAACGAAAAGGACGGAAGCCGAAGCTTCCATCCGATCGGTGGTTATCCAAGGTCCGGAGCCGAGGGCTGCGAGCCGGAATGGATCAAGGCGTCCAGTTGCCCGCGGTGGGCGTGCCGGGCGACTGCGTCGGCCGCGGGTTGACGTCGGCGGGGTACGGATCGGTCGGCTTGCCGTTCTTATAGTCGGCATAGGACTTGAAGTCGGTCGGAAGAATGCCGACCGCTTCGCAAGCGCCGTTCGTGTAGCCGTTTGGCGAAAAGTTCGGCTTGGCCAGATGGGGCAGATTCTTGATCTGCGCGGGAGTGAACGTCGCGGCAGATGCGGGGATCGGCGGCTTTTCGCCTTCGAGCCTATCGTAGTCAAATGCCTCGGTGAGATCGCCGACATCGTTCTCGGGGTCGTCGGAGGGGCCGAGATTATCATGGCCGAGGTTGAGCTTGCCCTGCTGCCGGCCGCGCTCTTCGTCCGGCAGAGCGGCAAGAGGCACCAGCCCCTTCAGCTCGTTGATGAACTTGATGACCGACCCATGCTCGCTATAGCGATGCGAGATTTTGCCCGACGCGGCGTAAGGCGAAATCACGATCGTCGGAATGCGCGGGCCGGCGGCCAGGATCGAGCCGTCGCTAAAATTGCTGCGGCGCTCCGGCGGGACATGGTCGTAAAAGCCATCCGTTTCGTCGTAGGTGATAATGATGGCGCTTTGGGACCAGTACGGGCTTTTGGCGATGTCGTCGATCGCCCGCGCTGCAAACGCCTCCGATATCTGCTGATCCGAGTAAGCCGGGTGATCGTCGTTTCCAATGAACGCATGCTGGATCGCGGGCGTCGGATCCACCGGCACGAGTCCGTCGTTGTTGTCATACCCGCCGCGCAAGTAGAACACGCCGCCTTGGCTCGGAAGCTTGTGGCCCTCGACCGTGTCGAAGAAGTCCTTCGCGCCATGCAAGTTGGTGTTCAGCACCTTCGGATTGTCGGCGAGATAGCCGAAATATTGCGGCCCGTTGTGGTGCAGGACATAGCCGCTGTTTGGCGGCGGCGTCGGGGTCGGGGCAGTCGGCGAGCCCGGCGGCTCATAGGGATCCGCCGTGTCGTTCGCGTTGAAGCCCTGCTGATACCAACCCCACGGCACAGGGCTGTTGAACGCGGCGATCTTCTGGATGTCGCCCTGCACGTCGCGCAGATCGGCCGCGGGATTGGGGTCGGTCCGGATGATGGTCTTTATCTGCGACCCCATGAACGACAGCGGCAGCGTTGCGAAGGTCAAATCGAGCGTCGGATTCACCGGGCTTTCGTCGAAGTTGTAGGGTGGCTTGACCGCGCTTGTGTCCAGGTTCGACCCGGGGAACGGGCCGGGATCGCCGACCAAGGGGACATACGCGTTGCTCGTCGACGGCATGATGTTGGAGCCGTAGCTGGCGCCCAAAACATTCGGGAACAGCGGGTTGGCGTAGGTCGTCACCGCCCCCTCGTCGGGGTGCAGCGCCCATTGCGTCTGACCGGACTGCCCCGCGATAATCGCGACCGCGTTCGGGGTCGACGGTCCAACGATCGTCTGATGGAAGTTGTCGAAAAGAACGAAGTTACTCGCCCATCGCCACATGAAGGGAATCGTGTCGCAATCGATGTGGCCGATGTCGGTTTCGGCTTTCTGCGCCTGGGCGAGCGTCATCGCGGTCGGCGTGGCGCCCGTCTTCGTTACGATATTGCCTGACGCGTCGGTGGTCAGTCCCTCCTGATCCATCGCGTAGCGGTCATTGGCGGCAACGCCCGTCGTCGGATCGACATGCAGGCCGTTCGCCATGCCCTGGTGGCTGTGATCCACCGAAATCTCGTCTGCCGGATAGATCGGCACGATCTGTCCGCTATTTCCCGTGACCACCGCCTGCGGCATCAGGAACGGAGAGACAGTCTTGACGTTCAGCGACGCGTCAAGAAAGCGCTGAGTGAAGCTTGGCGTCTTGTTCGCGGGACTGATGCCAGGCGGAGCTTCGAAAAGACCGTTGGCGCCAGGATAGGTGCCGAAATAATGGTCGAAGGACTCGTTCTCGTGAAAGATCACGAAAACGTATTTCACCTTGCCGCGCAGGAGTTCGATTTTCTCTTCTAGAGACCGGCGATCGTCCCGATCGCTATAACCGTCTCTATAGCCGTCGCGGCCCCAAGACGAATTGCCGTAGGAGCCGTTCCAGCCGTCACCGAACGCCATGGCGTGCGAAACCATAGCCAGCAAGCTCACGGCGGCTGCGGCCGCCTTCCGATACTTGTTACTGCGCATGCGGTCGATCCCCCTCAGTGCCCACGGAGTTTGGTCGCGCACGGGATTTCCCTCGACGCGGCGACATGAACGTCTATTGAGGTTGCATTGCAGATTGATGACTGCCCGCGCGGGCGTAAGGAGGGCATATGGAGCGGATCGGAGCCTTGGCCCTACTTGCATTCGCCGCTCGGCCAAGTCAGCTATCAGTCACGCCGCACTGTCGGAATCGCCTGTGAATAACCGGCCCGTCCATGCCGCAAAAGCGCGCTTCAGCGAGCTTCTCGAGACGTGTCTGAGGGAGGGTCCGCAGATCGTGGCGAAGCGCGGCCTGGAGACAACGGCGAAGAAGCGCGTGAATTGGGTCCAGCAGTGAGCCCCCCGCCGGGGGCGCTTGCGCCGGGCGGGATAGGCGGGGACAATCGAGGCTAAGGAGGCAGCGATGAGCGACATCGGGCCCTTGGAATTTTCGCCCCTGGTCAGCGTGGCCATTTTCGGGGCGATCTACTGGTACGCTCTCGTGCCGACTGGCCTGGCGCTGGGCGGAATCGGGTGGTTCGGCCGAGCCCTGCCCATGGCGCTGCGCTATGCCGCCTGGAGCGCCGCCGCGCTGTGCGCCGCGCCGTATGGGCTGCTGCTCGTGGTATTCGTGGCGGGCGACGTCGAGCAGGCGCGCCAGGCGGCGCAGGACCGCGCGCTCCACCGGACCCTGGCCGCGGACGAGACCGTGGGGACATTGTTGCTGCCGGCCGGCGCCGTGCTGGCGTTCACCAACGAGACGCAGCGTGTGCTCCGCTCGGTCGCGCTGCCGCGCCCGGCGGCGGTCGCCGGGATCCTGCTCGAGGGCGCGCTCGAGCCGCTCACCCAGCGCGCATGGTCCGGCGCCCTGGCGCGGGACCAGGTGATCGGCGGCTGGCCGTGCCGGGCAGGCGATCTGTGGTTCACGCCGGAAGGCGCCGTCACGCGCTGCACCCTGGCGGAGGGCCATCGGCTGGCCGGCTACGACCTGCCGGCCGGCGCCGAGAGCAGCCGCGACCCGGCGACCGGCGGCTGGGAGTTCCAGCTGCCGCAGGATGGTCCTGCCCTGCGCATCGGCGCGCTTGGCGCCGACCTGCCGCCGGGCGGCTCCCTGGTGCTCGCCGCCGACGGCGCGCCGCGCCGGCTCTACGTGCCGCACGAGTCCAAAATGGCGATCGCCGGCGTGGCGCTGTACGACCACATCATCCTCGAGGGAACCGGGCTGACCGGCGAATTGGCCGAGCCAACGCTTGTCGGGGGCGCAATGCTGCCGGCGGAGACGATTGTGCGCCTCGATCTGGCCACCGGCGAGGCCAAGGCAACGACCCGACCGTCGATCCTCGACCCGTGACCGCCATCGCGAGTTCTGCGCGCCTCGCCTGGTGAGCTTGCGTTGCGAGAGCGGGCGGCTGGCGGCGATTCAGGCTTGCCAGGAATTGCGAGGCGTCGCAGACTTGGTCGGGATCGACGACGATCCGGCAACGCCGGCTCGCTCGTTTTGCAATTGCTGGGACGTGGCCCATGTCGGACGGCGACGCCGCAACGATTGCAACCCAAAATTACTGGATTTTTGGCGTTCGCGCAAAAATCTATTCGCCGCTCTTCTATCATGCGCGCGGCGTCGATTCCGAAAATTACTTCAGCGCTTATGTCGGGTTTTTCGTCGACCAGCCGAGAACTTCCTTCGTTGAAGCAGGATTGATGTTTTGGGGCGACACCCATCTCGACAAAAACATGAAGATGCGCGCCGCGCAGTTCAAGGGGACATGGGCGGTCATTCTCAACCCTATCGCTGGGGCGCTGTTCGGGGAAAAGCCTCAGCGCCAACGAAATGTGGCCTATGACGGACCGACGACCGTCGACCTCGAACTGACCTTGAACGGGCGCAACGAAATTGGCTTTACGGTCAACGGCCAGCCGTTCAAATCCATCGGCAGATCGACGTTCGGCTACGGCCCCGAGGGAATTAGCCAGGAAACTTTCAATAAGGGCATGAACGTCAAGGCGTGTCTCGGTTTCGCCGATCGGGACGGCACGATCGCTTTTGCCGGCTTTGGCATTGAGATAACGGAATTGCGCGTCTTTTCCGACGCCAAGAAAGGCGTCGCTGGCGGCTTCAAATGGGTTCCCCCATTCGGGATATCGCCGCGAATTTCTCTTGAAGGCGTGACGCAGATCAGAACCGGATTATATGGGCATCGGTTGATCAACATTCCCCATGAGATTTATGAGACGATTGTTTTGTCGCTGCGTAGGCTGAACAAGATTCCGAATGAAATCGTTGACCTGATTATTCGCGATTATTCTCGCGCGGCGGCTGGGGTCAGGCGCTTCACGAAGCCATAGAATATGCGGCCGAAGTCCGGCAGGGCGTCAGGTCAATCCGGCAGGTCCTGGTGGCCGCCGGCCAGCGGCACGAAAGGGATGATCTTGCCGCCGAAAATGTCCGAGCGCGTCACCGTGAAGGCGCCGTCGGCGCCGACCGTCTTGACGGCTTTCAGCACATGCTGGGCGCCCGGCGGGCCGACCGGAATGACCATGATGCCGCCCGGCTTCAATTGTTGCAGCAGCGGCGGCGGGATGTGGTCGATGCCGCAGGTGACGATGATCTTGTCGAAGGGCGCCGCATCCTCCCAGCCGTTGTAGCCGTCGGCGCTTCGCGTCGAAATATTGGAATATTCGCGATAGCCCCTGGCGATCAGCGCGTCATAGATGCCGCGCGTGCGGGCGGCGAGTTCGGGAATGATCTCGATCGACCAGAGCTTGTCGGTGAGATAGCTCAGCAAAGCCGACTGGTAGCCCGAGCCGGTGCCGATTTCGAGAATCCTGTCGCCCTGCCGAACCGCGAGCGTGCTCGTCATGCGCCCGACGACGCCGGGCGGGGTGATCGAGACGCCAAAATCGATATCGAGATAATGGTTGATATAGGCGCGCTGGCGATCCGCGGCCAGAACGAATTCCTCGCGCGGCGTCATCAGGAAGGCGCGCTTGTCGGCCGGGCTGTAGAGATCGTTGATGGAAAGGAGCTGCTGATAGCGGAAGAAGCGCTCGCTCAGCAGCAGCGGGTCCTCGCCGCGATTGGCGGCCATCCAGGCGACGAACTCGCCCTCGCGCGTCATCGGCGGCCAGAGGTCGGGCCGGAATGGCAGCGTGGCGGCGCGCGCCTGTGAGGCGGCAAGGACGCCAGCCGCCGCGCCGAGGAGAAAGTCGCGCCTTCGCATGATGGGGGCTCCTTGCCGCGCCGAAGTGTTCAACCGTCATTGCGAGCGGAGCGAAACAACCCAGAGGTCGTGACCTCTCAAGATAGCGCACGATCTCTGGATTGCTTCTCAAGGCAAATGCGGAGCATTTGTCCGGGCTCCGCTCGCAATGACGGTTGAGCGGTTCGACCTTAAGTCATCCCGCTTCAGCGGGCGAGTTTGGCGGCAAGGAAATCGCGCAGTTCGGACCTGGATTGCTCGGCGGCGCCGGCGTCATATTGCAGCCGCATGCCGAACAGACGCTTTACCGCCGCCAAGGCGGGATCGTCGAACAAATGGTAGGCGCCGGGATAGACGACGAGTTTGACATTCGGCTGACCGCGCGCCAGCCGCTCGCAATCGGCCGCCGGCGTCACATCGTCCGCTTGGCCGATGAGGATTAGGGTCGGGATTTTCAACTTCGCATCCGCCTGATTTTGGCAAGGGGGATAGAAGGCCGCGGCGGCTTTGAAAGCGGCGGGCGAGCGCATCGAGGCGATCTGAAGGGCGGTGTCGCCGCCCTGCGAATAGCCGATAACGGCGATGCGTTTGGCATCGACATAAGAGAGCCTGGAAAGGTAAGCCAACGCCCCGAACGCGTCGGCTGCGCCGTCGCCGAAGTCCGCCGCGCAGGTTTCGCGCAGGCCGCGTGTCGTAAAATCATCGACCAATAGCGCGACATAGCCCCAGCCCGCGAACATTTCGCCGATCGATGTTTTGTTCGCAGGGACGCCGAGGCAGGAATGCAGCAAGACGAGCGCCGGAAAGGGGCCCTCGCCCCCCGGCCTGGTCAGATAGGCCTGGATGGGCGCGGCGGCCGGGCTCTCTTGCGCTTGGGCGGCGTTGAATTTTACGCGCGGCTCGGCGGAAGCCGGCGACGGCGGGGCGAACGCGAGCCCCGCCAGCGCGGCGAGCGCCAAACGCCTGCCGTTGCTACTCCGCCGCATCCACATGCCGCGCCGGCGCCGACAGCCGCTCGGCCTTCAGCAGCTCGGCCACCAGGAACGCCACTTCGATCGCCTGTTCCGCGTTGAGGCGCGGGTCGCAATAGGTGTGGTAGCGGTCGTGCAGGTCGGCCTCCGAAATGGCGCGGGCGCCGCCGGTGCATTCCGTCACGTTCTTGCCGGTCATTTCGAGATGCACGCCGCCCGCATGCGCGCCCTCTCCCTTGAGCAAAGCGAAGAAGCTCTTGATCTCGGCGGTCACCCGCTCGAAGGGGCGCGTCTTGTAGCCGTTGGCGGCCTTGATCGTATTGCCGTGCATGGGATCGCAGGACCACAAAACCTTGCGGCCCTCGCGCTCGACGGCGCGGATCATCGGCGGCAGGCCGGATTCGATCTTGTCGGCGCCGAAGCGGCAGATCAGCGTGAGACGCCCGGCTTCTTGCGTCGGATCAAGCGCGTCGATGAGGCGGATCAGCTCGTCGGCTTTTAGCGAGGGGCCGCATTTGAGGCCGATCGGGTTGCGCACGCCTCTGGCATATTCGACATGCGCGCCGTCGAGCTGGCGCGTGCGGTCGCCGACCCAGATCATATGGCCAGACGTCGCATACCATTCGCCCGAAGTGGAATCGATGCGCGTCATCGCCTGTTCGAAGCCCAGCAGCAAAGCCTCGTGCGAGGTGTAGAAATCGGTGGCGCGAAGTTCGGGATGCGCCTCGGCGTCAAGCCCGATCGCCCGCATGAAACCGAGCGTCTCGGTGATGCGGTCGGCCACCTCTTGATAACGCTCCGATTGCGGGCTGTCCTTGACGAAGCCCAGCATCCAGCGATGCGCGTTTTCGAGATTGGCGTAGCCGCCGGTCGCAAACGCGCGCAACAGGTTCAGCGTCGCCGCCGACTGGCGATAGGCCTCGAGCTGGCGGCGCGGATCTGGGATGCGGGCGGCGGGCGTGAACTCGATGTCGTTGACGATGTCGCCGCGATAGCTCGGCAGCGAGACGCCGCCGATCGTCTCGAAATCGGACGAGCGGGGCTTGGCGAATTGGCCGGCGACGCGGCCGACCTTGATGATGGGCGAGGCCGCCGCATAGGTCATCACCACCGCCATCTGCAGGAAGACGCGGAAGAAATCGCGGATATTGTCGGCCGAATGTTCGGCGAAGGCCTCGGCGCAATCGCCGCCCTGCAGCAGGAAGGATTCGCCCGCCATCGCCTTGCCCAACGCCCGCTTGAGCTTGCGCGCCTCGCCGGCAAAAACGAGGGGGGGATAGCCGGCGAGCTGACGCTCGACTTCCTTAAGCGCCGCCGCGTCGGGATAGACGGGCGACTGCTCGATGGACTTAGATCTCCAACTGTCGGGACTCCAACGGCTCTCGGCCATAACAACACTCGTTCCATTGCCAGCGGGCGCCGCCCGCCAAGGCGGGGGCGCCGATCGGGGGGCTTATACACAAGGGCGGCGGCGATGGCGATATGGGGCGGGGTTGAGGGGCCGTCGCCGCGACCTATTGACCCTGAACGGGAAAATAAGTCGCGCCGTCGCCCCGCCGGTCGTATGAATCGCGCCCCGCTTGGCCATCCCCTTGAGTCGCCGTGAAGCCCTATTCCGCCATTCTCGCCCTTTTGCTGTCCGTTTTCTTCCTCATCGCCGGCAGCGGGCTCGCCAGCCTCATCGTGCCGCTACGCGCCAAGATCGAGGGCTTTCCCGAGCTATCGATCGGCCTGCTCGGCTCGGCCTATTTCGCCGGCATGCTGGGGGGAACCCTCGCCGCGCCCGCCATCGTGCGGCGGGCCGGGCATATCCGCGCCTTTGCGGCGTTCGTCGCCGCCTCTGTCGTCATCGTGATCTTCTACCCGATCCTGGTCGCGCCCGCCGCCTGGCTCGTCATGCGCGCCGGGCTCGGCTTCGCCTTCGCCGGGCTCTACGGCATCATCGAAACCTGGCTGAATTCGAAAGCCTCCAACGCCAATCGCGGCGCGCTCTACGGCATCTACCAGATCGTCAATTATAGCGGCTCGGCCTGCGGCCAATTGCTGCTGACCTTGCAGGCGCCGACCTCTTACGAATTGTTCTCGGTCGCGGGCGCCTTGCTGGCGATGTCGATCGTCCCTCTGGCGATGACCACGGTCGAAGCGCCGCTCGAGCCAAAAACCGTGCGCATTCGCCTTGGCTGGCTCGTGACACTGTCGCCGGTCGCGGCCGTGGCGGCGGTAGCGGTCGGGGCGGCCAATGGCGCGGTCTTCGCGCTGGGGCCGGTTTATGCGTTGGGCCTCGGCCTCACCCCCGAAGCCGTGCCCTGGTTCACCACCGCGGTGATCCTCGGTTCGGCGATCGGCGTCTATCCGGCCGGGCGCCTTTCCGATCGCTTCGACCGGCGTCTTGTCATCGTCGGCGCGGCGGGCGCCGGCGCGCTGCTGGAAATCGCGCTATGGCGCCATCAGGGCGACGGCGCCTCGCTCGTCGCGCTGGGCTTTGCGGTCGGCGCGACGACCTTCGCGCTTTATACTCTGGCGATCAGCCACGCCAATGATAGGGCCAGCGCCGACCAGATGATGCTGATCTCTTCGGGCATGCTGTTTCTCTATTGCATCGGCGCGATCCTCGCCCCCGCGCTCGCCGCGCTCATGATGCGATGGTTCGGCCCCTCGGCTTTGTTCGCCCAGAACGCGCTGATCCATTTCGCGCTGGCCGCCTTCACGCTATGGCGCATCGTCAAGCGGGCGCCGGTCGGCGCGACGCGGCGCGTTCCCTCCCCCCTTGTGGGGGAGGGTTAATCCTTCGCCACGCTCATGTCGGGCGCGTTGGGGTTCTTCATGCCGACGACATGATAGCCGGCGTCGACATGGAGGATCTCGCCCGTCACGCCGCGCGACATCGGCGACAGCAGATAGACGGCGCTTTCGCCGACTTCCTCGATCGTCACCGTGCGTCGCAGCGGCGCGTTGAACTCGTTCCAGCGCAGGATGTAGCGGAAGTCGCCGATGCCGGAGGCGGCCAGCGTCTTGATCGGGCCCGCCGAAATCGCATTGACGCGGATGTTCTTCTCGCCGAGGTCGGCGGCCAGATACCGCACGCTCGCCTCGAGCGCGGCCTTGGCGACGCCCATCACGTTATAATGGGGCATCCATTTCTCGGCGCCGTAATAGGTCAGCGTCAGCATCGCGCCGCCGTGTTTCATCAGCTTTTCGGCGCGCTGCGCGACCGCGGTGAAGGAATAGCAGGAGATCAGCAGCGTCTTGCAGAAATTGTCCGCCGTCGTCTCGACATAGCGGCCGGTCAACTGGTCCTTGTCGGAGAAGGCGACGCAATGGACGACGAAATCGAGATTGTCCCATAGCTTAGCCGTCTCGGCGAAGACGGCGTCGATCGAAGCGCTATCCGTCACGTCGCAATGGCCGACGACATGGGCGCCGAGTTCCTGCGCCAGCGGGCGCACACGCTTTTCCAGCGCCTCGCCCTGAAACGTCATCGCGATTTCGGCGCCCGCCGCGCGCGCCGCCTTGGCGATGCCATAGGCGATCGAGCGGCTGTTGGCGACGCCCAATATGAGCCCACGCTTGCCGCGTAGCGCGCCGCCGCCCAACGAATCCTCGCCCATTCCTTCTTGCGCCATCGATCGCCTCGTCAATTCCGGTCAAGCGCCGCCTAGAAAACGGGCGCCCAAAGCGCCACCCTTAACGATGGACGCTTCCCATGGGAAGTCTCGCCGGGGGCGTCCAACCTCACAAAATATGTGGGAACTCTCACATTCGACCTTTGCCGGCAGAGGGGTTCGGACTAGAATAATTAAGCTTAACGCGATGTTGCGACGCTTGGTTTTGGGGACGCTCGGTGTTGACCCCGAAAAACGAATTGGCTGACCCCAGGGAGGCTTTGCGCCGTTTCGGCCAGGCCGTGGCGCGCGACAATTGGCTCGTCTGCGACGAGCGGTCGGCGCGCGCCTTGGTCGACAATCTGAGCCGGCGGGCGCTGCTTGCCGCGCGCAATGGCGAGGGCTCGACGCCGGGCGATTGGCGCTTGCGCCTGTTCTCGCAGTTCATCCGCCTCCACCGTCGCCATGTGCGGATGGCGGCGCTCGAGGACTGCATCGGCGAGGCCGCGCCGCGCCATGTGGACGCCAGGGACTCCGGCTCGCCGATGGAGCGCGCGGTGCGCGGCCTGCCGCTCGATTTGCGCGAATCTTTGCTTCTGGTGGTGCTCGAGCAATTTTCGCATGTCGAGGCGGCCCAAGCGCTCGACATTTCGCTCGCCGCGCTGACCGAAAGGCTGGCGCGCGCGCGCGCCATGCTCGCCGCGGCCCTGGGAGAGCCATCGCTCGCCGCCTCTAGCCTTGCGATGGCGCCCTCCCCGCGGCGCACGCCCTATCTGAGGCTGGTCAAGTGAACCGCCCGCCGCGCGCCCTTGCCGGCCAGATGCTCGCCTATGTCGACGGTTGCCTGGCGCCCGAAGAGCGCAAGGCGCTTGAAATGAGGATGACCGGGGAGCCCGCGATCAGGCGCCAGATCGAGCGATGGCGCTTGCAGAATGAGGCGATCCGCGCCGCTTTTTGCGAATCTTCGCCCGCCGCGAGGAATTTTGCCGCCGAGCCGGCGCCGGCCGGCGTCGGCCCTTTGCGAGAGGACAAAGCGCCCGAGCGCCGGCAGCCTCGCATCGACCCGGCGGGCCTTCCCCTTCGCAAAATCGAGCGAACGCCGCTGGCGGCGGCTTTGGTGCCAGCGCTAAAACAAAACAACGGAGCGCGACGCGCGCGGCGGATTTCTTTCACCCTCGCCGGGGTGTTGGCGGCATGGGCCGCCGGCGCGATCGATTTTTCGGGCGGCCGCTCCGCCAAGCTCGTCATGGCGGCAATGGCCGCCTATGGCGCCTTTGCCGAGGGCGCGGCGCGCCCGGTCGAAATCGCGACCTCCGACCGCATCGCGCTCGACAGATGGTTCGCCGCGCAGATCGGGCGCGACGCGCCGGCCGCGAGCGAGGTCGAACTCCATCGGCGCGGCGAAGTCATCGGCGCATCATGGACCGGGGCGGGCCATGGCTTTGCGATGATCGGGCGCGCGTCCGGCGCGCCGGTCGCCGAACTGGCGCGCCTCGCTCGCGAGGGGCAGCGGCGAGATTAGAGCCGCGGCTCGTCGACCCCGTTAATTCAAGAACAAAACGCGTCATGGCCGTGCTTGTCACGGCGATCCACGCCGATCGACCGCCGCGAGCCCAGAAAGCATGTTGTTTCGGCGCCGCGCGCGGACGAATGCAGAGCATTCGCATCGGGGTCACCGGAACAAGTCCGGCCATGAGGGCGAAGGGGCGGCAAGTGGAAGGTTACGCCCATCGCCGCTACGCCAATCGCCGCTTGGCAAGCGCCCTACCCCCGCAGGATCTGCACCTTGTTGGGATAGAACGCCAGATGATCCCGGATCTCGGCGGCGATCGGCAGCGGCGTCTCGTAGGTCCAGACCGCGTCCTTGTCGGCCGCGTCGTCGGCGACCAGCGAGAAATAATTGGCGACGCCCTTGTAGAGACAGGTCGTCTCCAGCGCGCTACGCACGAACAGCTTCATATCGGCGTCGCGGCGCGGAATATAGAGGACGGGTGGATAGGTGTGTTCGCGCAATTCCAGCGCCGCCTCGCTCTGCGCCACGACGCGCCCGCGCCACAGCACGCGGACGCGGTCCGGCGAGGGAGCAATGTGGATGGGATGATCGGTCGGCATGGACTGGCCCTCGACTGCGGGTGAGTTCAGCGCGACCCATGGAGGCTGTCAAGCCGGCGCAGCGGCGGCGGCTTTGCCAGAGGAGTTCAGTTCAGTGCATGGAGCGGGCCACGCTTTTTGCTATCCATGTTCTTTTGGTGCGCGATGCGGCCCAAAGGCCGCGATCGCTCACCAAAAGGACATGGTAAGCCAACAGCCATCGGCGAGCGCAGCCGTCAAGGCTCGCGAAGCGACCGCCGAAGGCGGCTTGGCCTTGACGGCGAGCACGCCGATGGCACTGCGCGCCGTCCCCCCCGGATTTGGCAAGCGCACCATTGCTTCTTGACAGTATGGTCCGGCCGCGCTCACGTAGGGGAAGACGACGGGAGCGCATTTCTCCCGAATCGGCGCGCGGCGCGGATCAAGCGGCGCGAAGCAATCGTAAGGAGGGGCGAATGGCCATGAGCACGGATCTGCCGATCATCGAGACCGCCGTGCAGGGATGGCGCGATGCGGCGTCGGCGCGCGAAAAAATGCCGACCCTCTTCTGGATCGTCATCGCCATCCTCATTGGGCTCGGCATATTGCACGTGCTGATCGGCGGATGGAGCTATTTCTCGTTTATCGCCAGCGTGGTCTTTGCCCTTGCGCAGGCGTTGGCGTTGACGCCGTTCGCCATAGCGATTCATCGATTCGTCCTGCTTGACGAAGCGCGCGACAATTATGATTTTACGCCCGCCGATCCCCGGTTCCAAAAATTCTTCCTGTTCACGATCGCGCTGGGAATCCTCGGCGCGATCCCGCAAGTGATCGCGTTTCTGTTCGTCGTCATATCCCCATTCCTCTCCTCGATCATACTTTTGATTCTGGGAATCGGGACGACGATCATCGCCGTGCGCTGCGCGATCCTGTTCCCCTCGATCGCCATCGATTCCACCGGCGCCGATTGGCAAAACGCGATGGAGGACACCAAGGGCCATTCATGGCGCGTTTTCCTCGTGCTGCTCTGCACTTTCTTGCCGACATTGGTGATCGAGATCGTTCTCATCGCGCTTTTCAGCTGGAGCTGGCTGCTGTCGGCGATCGTTCTCGGATTGATCCTTCCGGTCATCACCGTTTTCACGGTGGCCGCCGTGGCGGCGTCCGTCTCGCGCCTGTTTGCCGCCTATGGCAATCGGCTTGGCCGGCCGGCCAATCTCTATCTGCGGCCCGCCGCGTAACCCACGGCAAACGGGCGTCGCGCTCGGCGGCGCCCTATCGCTGCTTCGACGCCCGTCCGGCGAACGGGTTCTTCGAACTTCGCATCGATAGGCGGATCGGCACGCCATAGAGATCGAACGTCTCGCGCAGGCCATTGACGATGAAGCGCTTGTAGCTCTCGGGCACGTCGTCGAGCTGGTTGCCGAACATGACGAAAAACGGCGGGCGGGCCTTCGGCTGCGTCATATAGCGGATTTTGACGCGGCGGCCGGAAACGGCGGGCGGCGGCGTCGAATCGATCACCGGCGTCAGCCAGCGGTTGAGCCGGCCCGTCGAGATGCGCTTGTTCCAGGTCTCATGGGTCGAGATCACCGCCTCCAGCAATTTATCGACATGGGCGCCGGTGAGGCCGGAAACGGGAATGACGCATGTGCCGCGCAGTTGCGGCAGCAGGCGGTCGGCCTCGGCGCGCAGCTCCTGCGCTTTCAGGCTCTTGTTTTCGATGAGGTCCCATTTGTTGAGGCCGATGACGAGCGCCCTGCCCTCGCGCTCCACGAGATCGGCCAGCGTCAGATCCTGCTTTTCGAACGGGATCGTCGCATCCAGCAGCAACACCACCACTTCGGCAAAGCGCACGGCGCGCAGAGCGTCGGCGACCGCGAGCTTTTCGAGCTTTTCGACGACGCGCGCGCGCCGGCGCAGCCCCGCCGTGTCGAACAGTTTGAGGCGTCGCTCGCGCCAGACCGTCTCGATGCTGATGCTGTCGCGCGTCAGGCCGGGCTCGGGCCCGGTCAGCAGCCGCTCCTCGCCAAGGATGCGATTGAGCAAAGTCGATTTGCCGGCGTTGGGGCGCCCCAGCACCGCGATGCGCAAGGGTTTGGCAAGATCGACTTCGCTGCCGTCCTCCTCCTCGCCGAGCACAAGCGGGGCTTGTTCCTCTTCGTCCTCGTCGAGGCGGGCGAAGATCGGCAAGGCGGCGACCAGCGCTTCATAGAGATCGCTGAGGCCCTCGCCATGTTCGGCCGAAAACAGGATGGGATCGCCTAAGCCAAGACCGAACGCCTCATAGGCGCCGTCGCGCCCGGCATGGCCTTCGGCCTTGTTGGCGAGGAGGATGATCGGCTTGCCGGCGCGGCGCACGAGCTGCGCAAAATGCCGGTCGGTCGGCGTCAGCCCGGCGCGCGCGTCGATCATGAACATTATCGCGTCGCAATCGATCAGCGCGGTCTCGGTCTGCGCGCGCATGCGGCCGGCCAGCGTTTCGGCGTCGCCCTCTTCGAGCCCGGCGGTATCGACGATGGTGAAGGCGAGATCGCCAAGCCGCGCATCGCCCTCGCGCCGGTCGCGCGTGACGCCCGGCGTGTCGTCGACCAGCGCCAGCTTGCGGCCGACGAGCCGGTTGAACAGGGTGGATTTGCCAACATTGGGCCGACCGATGATGGCAACTTTAGCGCTCACTTGCGGGCCAGTGCCTTTGGTTCGTCATTTGGCGGCCGGCTTGCCCGAGGCGACGAGGCCCAGCAGCAATTCGGCGCTGCGGCGCACGCCCTGCGGCGCGTCGGCGTCGGTGACGATCATGTCGAGCCATTTGCCGGCGGCCGCGTAATCCTGCGCCGCCAAGGCGACGACGCCCAGCATTTCGCGGGCGGTATGCCGGTAGGCGCCGCCGGGCGCGGCGAGCGCCTCCAGCGCGGCCTTGGCCTTTTCGGTGTCGCCCGCATCGAGGCGCAGCAGAGCGGCGCGCAGGCGAGCGGTCTCGGCAAACAGCAGGCCGATCGAAGCATCCGCGCCAAGCGCGTCATAAGCGGCGATGGCGGCGGCCGGATCGGTCTTGGCCAGCAGCGCGGCGGACGCCAGGCGCGCCACGATGCGATAGCCATTGGGCGCCTGCGCGGCGATTTTCGCCAAAGCGGCCGACGCCTCCGCCTCCTTGCCCTGATGGTCGAGATCGAGCGCCTGTTCGAATTGCGCGCCGGCCGCCTGCGCCGCCTGCAGGCGCTGATTGTCGTAAAAGCGCCAGCCGGCCGTCGCCAGCACGATGACCGCCGCCAGAGCGATGATGTAATTCTGGTATTTTTTCCAGAATTCCGCAGCCTTGTCGCGGCGGACGTCTTCATCGACTTCGCGGAAAATATCGCTCATATTTCACTCGTTGCGCCCAAAAACCAGGCTGCGCTGGCCGTCAAGCGACTGGCGTTAGCATGGCGGGGCGTCGAAAGCGAGCGAGACCGCCGATTTCCGGCGCCCGCGCGATGGGCCAGGCGCCTGACGCGAGGGCGGCGCATTTGGACGGCCGGGGGCGCGTAAGCGCGAGCCGAATAGGCTCTGGACAAGCCTTGGCGCGCTACCTATAACGCCGCCCATCCGCCGCGTCTCATGCCGCGCGGAACGCCCAGGTAGCTCAGTTGGTAGAGCATGCGACTGAAAATCGCAGTGTCGGTGGTTCGATTCCGCCCCTGGGCACCAAAGGCTTGTTCTCGGCCGTTCAGCTTCGTTCATAAATTCCGACAAATCAATGGCTTAGGCCGACACAGGCGTTTAAGGCTGTTCGGCGTTGTCCGTTTGTATTCAAGAAATTCCTTGGTATAAGTCTTGGTATGGACGATACCAAAGAAAGCCCATACCAAGATGGCGCTAAGCGATTTGGCGATCCGCGCGGCCAAACCCGGTCCGAAAATCATCAAGCTTTCGGACGGCGGCGGGCTGCAATTGTGGATCACGCCTGACGGGGCGAAGCGATGGCGCTTGGCTTACGGCTTCGACCGGAGGCAAAGGACGCTGGCGATAGGCGTTTATCCGGCGGTCGGATTGAAAGAGGCCAGGGAAGCCCGACAAGCGGCAAAGCGGCTCTTGGCGGACGGGCGAGACCCATCGTTTGCGAAAAAGGTCGCCTTATACCAGGACTCACTGCTCATGACCCATGGGCCCAATCGCGCATGCCGATGGACATGATGCGCCAGGGCTGATCGGTTAGTTTGTTCCACGCCTCGCAGCAGTGATCGACAATATC
>Ga0182024_10000888_pt1 | contig 77309 bp, 63 predicted proteins | sample P32metaG_FD_120480 | JGI IMG/M metagenome (GOLD analysis project Ga0182024, IMG submission 120480) | Permafrost microbial communities from Stordalen Mire, Sweden - P3-2 metaG (Illumina Assembly) | ecosystem: Environmental > Terrestrial > Soil > Wetlands > Permafrost | place: Sweden: Stordalen...
CTTCTACGAGCGCCGGACCGACCGCAAAAACTTCTGTCAACATTTAACCGAGTTGGTAGGAGGCTTAACTTGACGCCCATGCGCTTGGCGGGGGGAGAACGGACGCGAAGCGCCAAGAGGGGGGTGGTGAAAAAGCCTACGGTATTTTTTAAACTGCTCTAGCCACAAAAGATCACAAAGGAAGCAGACAATAAGACTTCCAATCTATGCGTTCTCTTGCGTTCCTTCGCGGCATCTCTCCTCTTTTGGCCGGGATGCGTGAATTTCGCGCAATCGTCCGGCAATGATTTTTATTTTTCGAAGGCGTAATTTGGCGTAATTAGGCGTAACTGAACCGTAACTGGCCTCGATTTTGGCGCGTCTCCGTCCCCCGCGCGAAAACTTTTTTTAGTTTGATTCACTTTGATTTACCTTGATTTGCTTGTACTGGAATGGGGTCTTTTGGGCTGTTTTGGCGCTTCCGGCCAGGGGAATGGCCGCGAAAACGCGCAAAAGACACATAATCGCAACCAGGCCGGTGTCAGAATCCTCTCAGCAGGCGGCCGGGCCGACTTGCCTCGCCAAAGCCATGCGACGGCGAGTCTTCAAATTGTCAAAGATCAAGGCGCGTGAGCGCCGCACGGATTTAGAATACCATACATTGGTGGGACATCAAATAAAATATTGCCAAGGGCGTTCGATGGCCGGGCCACGGATTGGCGTCAGAAATTTCGGCGAAGATTTGGCAGAGGAATGGGAAGAAAGAGGCTTGCTGCCCCCTAGCAACCACGGGCACGGGTAAATGGGATAGGCTCTCGGGGGGCCGCGCCAAAAAACGATTCTGGCGGCGGGGCAACTGTTCAATTGCCTTTTCGGGACACGCGGAAAAAGGGAAACTACATCCGGGTGAAAGATACTTAAGCTTGTTTAATGCTCTAATAACTGTCTTGGTGGGACTTCACGAGAGGTATGAATCCTGCGCAATTTGCTTGTCAAAGCATAAGAGGCTTGAGACAATGGAAGCGACCAACTCCAATCTCCATCCATGAATTCAGCGCATTTTACGGTTGTTGCACTTGAGCAAGGCACAGATGCTTGGCGTGAATGGCGTCACAGAGGAATCGGTGCCTCGGAAGCATCAACTGTGATGGGCGAAAACCCTTTCAGAACTGTCGCCGATCTGTTCCGGGAAAAATGTGGGCCAGTTTGTGAAATTGAACCGGATACAGCAATGGCCTGCGGCTTGGAACTCGAACCTGAAGCCCGACGGTTGTATATTGCCAAAACAGGAAAGCAAGTGTATCCCGCTTGCCTCCAGAGCACACGATACGATTGGCTGCGGGCCAGCCTCGACGGCCTCGCGGTTGATTATGATGGAGTGGTTGAGATCAAATGCGGCAAATCAGCCTATCGGACTACGCAGCAAACCGGCGCTGTGCCCTCTTATAATTACGGCCAAACGCAGCACATCTTGGCCATCACCGGTTTCAATTCGCTCGATTTTTGGTGTTATTGGCCTGACTGTAGTCCTCTGCTGATAACTGTCCCACGCAATAATGCTTACATTGAGCGTTTGCTGGCTAGGGAAGTAAAATTGTGGAATCAGGTCGAACAATGGACAGCCAGATTGATGCAGCAACAGAAGAGCGAATCTGAGGTGCAACGGGAAGACCCGGAATCGCGTAACCAGCCTGCAACAGACGAACAGAAAGTTAGGCTGAAATGGTTTGGATGCACATGGGGTGAAGGGATTACGAAAGTCCTTGCAGGCCGCCTAATACGGTTTTTGGGGTGTGGATGCACATGGGGTGAAGGGATTACGAAAGGGCAAGCCTCTGACGCTATTGAGGAATGCATTCGGCTGTTTCCCGAGAAGAACCAGGAGTATTACGAAAGACCTGCGAGTGAGGATCAAGTGAAAATCATTCAGGAGCTTATGAAAGGATTCGGTGGTAATTATTGCGGCACCGAAGACGGGGAACCTCTGACTTATGGTCTAGCGGAAAAGGCGATTCGCAACTTAGAAATAGATGCAACTATGGGAGAGGCCTGCTTGCAAGCGGAACTGGCTATGTCTGAAGAAGATGAGTGGCTAGTCTTTAATTGGCATTATGGAGACCTCCCCCTTTCTCGTGAAGTAACACGCGACGAGTTTGCGAATGCTTGGGCGTTAGCTTTTTCCAGGAGGAAGAATAAATCCGAAGGACCAACGGATGCTGAGGTGCTTGCTGCGATGAGGGAATTAGTCATCGATTTCCGGATTGAGTAGCCAAAACCAGGATTCTTCTACGAGCGGGATTTGGACTTCCAGTAATTCAGGGGCGACTTGGGCGCAAACCAGTGCGCCAGGTGGATACTGGTATTCCATCGCGTCGTCCTCAAATGGAACAATTCTGGTAGCTGGGCATTGACAGAGTACTATTCGTTGGCGAGATTGACGCGTGAAGTGCAAATTTTGCCAGAGCGAAGTTCCCAAGCTCGTGGATGCTCACATTACTCCGCGGGGCCTATGGCGAGAAACGCGGGGAAGTGGGCACTACGTTGAGGCTTTGCGCATCGACGAGAAAGAATTCACAAAGGAGTTCAAACAAGCGGGCTTGTCGGACAACACGATTGTCTGCCTAGCATGTGAGCAAAGATTTTCGCCCTATGATAGTCATGGAATAAGGGCGATTCTTGACACATTCACGGCGAAACAGATTCACCGCGATCAATTTGGAAAGGCCATTGCCTACGTTGGCTGCTCCACGGACTATGCCCTGTTCAAACTCTTCGTCTTGTCAATGCTGTGGCGTGCCTCCGTGTCGTCATTGGAGTATTACGAGGAGATTGATCTGGGCCAACATGAGGACACGATTCGGAAGATGGTCGAGAATAATGATCCGGGTAGTGAGCATGACTTCCCGATTGTATGCTTCCATCAATTAGGCCACAAATACCCGAGCACTGTTCATAAACCGTTTCGTATGAGGGACGACGACGGGGTAAATTACTGTCGTCTATATTTACCCCATTGTTTCAGAGTCGAAATCAAGGTGGACGCTCGTCCAATTAGGGAGGCTTATCGACCGTGGGTTCTAAAACCGGGATCGCCGGCTATGTTCATACTGTACCAGTACATTGGAAGCTACGAGATGAAGGACATTGAATTGGGAAAGATCCAGGTGAAAAGGCACCTCGGTTTGCCACTTCGTACGACTTACAGGAACGAAAAACCTGTGATTTTATAGACACAATACTGGTGACAATGACGACACGACCAGGCACTTGTCGGGCGGCTTGTCCCGCCGTAGCCGGGCGGAGGTGGAAGCGTTCGTGTGTTGGCATTTGCCTGGTTTTTCGCGGCTATTGCGCGCCGCGATGGAAAATCCGCGTTGACACGTTGCTTCGCCCGCCCGGCTGGTTAATTCCATGACAAATCGTCGGATGCATCGTTTAGGGCAGCTTAAAAAATACAGCAGCCTTTTTCACCACCCCCCTCTTGGCGCTTCGCGTCCGTTCTCCCCCCGCCAAGCGGGGGGAGAATTGAAGAGGGGGGCGTGGAAAATCGGAAAATCGGCTATAATTTTAGTTAAACTGCTTTAATGTCTAAAAATTGAGATGCGGCTCTTGAAATCAACTTATGAACCATTGGCTCGTTAAAACGGAACCCGAATCCTATTCGTGGTCGGACCTATTGAAGGACGGACGCACGGCGTGGACGGGCGTGCGCAATTACCAGGCGCGAAATAATCTGCGGGCCATGAAGAAAAACGATCCCGTGTTTTTCTATCACAGCGTCAGCGAGAAGCAGATCGTCGCTCTTGCCAGTGTCGCTCGCGAAGCCTATCCCGATCCCACGGCGAAGGAAGGGGATTGGTCATCGGTCGATTTAGTTCCAACAAAAACCCTTGCGAAACCAGTTCTTCTTGACGCGATCAAAAACGAAAGCGCGCTCAAAGACATGCTCTTATTGAGGAATTCGCGCCTCTCGGTAATACCATTGACCAAAGCTCAATTCGACCGGCTCATGGCTATGGCCGGAGAATGAATTTTCTATTTGGCCTCCGCCGTTCTTGGTCCGCGGCCAACCCAAAAGAGGAGCAGTGTTAGCGCCGCAAATGGAATGAGCGCGAGGCAATCCGCGTTCGCGCCGGCATAAAACGGATTATGCGCCTCAGCCCATTTAGTGATTCTGTCGTCGGTATCGCTCAACACTCCCGCCATGAACGCAATGACAATGCCCGCAATGGCTCCGCCCGCAATATAGCCGCTCGATAACAGCACGCCTGGACTGCTGTCGCTCCGGGCCGAAAGTTCGTCCGCGGAAAGATGTGATTGACGCAAACGCTGGCCCCGGTCCACCAGCCATCGCACCAACCCGCCCACCGCCAAGGGCGACGATGACGAAAGCGGCAGATACACTCCCACCGCAAAGGCCAGCGAGGAAATGCCGCAAAGTTCCAAAACGACGGAAATCATGACGCCAAAAAGAACCAGCGCCCAGGGCAATTTCGAGCTGAGAATGCCTTTGATGATGTAGGACATGAGCACCGCTTTTGGGGCGGAAAACTTTTTCACTTCCGAACCGTCGGGACGTTTGGTGAATGTGCCGTTAATGCCAGGATCGACGTAGTAAACCGCCGCCCCGCTGTCATCAATAAGGTATTTGCCGCTTCTTGCGCCTTCTTCGTCCGTCTTTTGCCAGCCTCGATAGGATTTGGAATCGTTCTTGCCTTGCGGTCCGGCAAGCGTTTCAGGCGCGCCGAAAGAAGCAGTAGCGGGCGCGCGCAAACCGGGAGCAATCTGCGCGATGGGGACATACACGGTGTAGGCGGAATTGAGACCAAGAAGAATCGGCCCCATGGCAACGGCCGAGAACGCCGCGCCGATCATGATGGCGATTTGCTGATATTTGGGTGTTGCTCCAAGCAGGAATCCTGTTTTCAAATCCTGCGATGTCGCTCCTCCGTTGGAAGCCGCCACGCAAACAATGCCGCCCACCGACAAGGCCGTGACGTAGTAGGCCATGCCAGTCCAGCCCGCCAATAGGAAAATAAGGCATGTCAATAACAACGTAGCCACGGTCATGCCGGAAATGGGATTGGACGACGAACCGATCTCCCCCGTCAGGCGCGATGAAACCGTGACAAACAAAAATCCGAACAGGACGATCAGTATCGCTCCTGCCCAGTTCATCTCCATCGATGGCGCGAGCCAAATCGCCGCCACCAGCGCCAGACAACCGCCTGCGACAAATTTCATCGACAAATCGCGTTCCGTGCGAAGGGCGCTGGCGCGGACTTGACCGGCGGCTGCGCCGAAATCCGCCAATCCAGCACGGATGCCATGCCAAATGAGCGGCGTGGACCGCATCAAACTGATGATCCCGCCCGCCGCGACGGCGCCGGCCCCGATGTAGAGGACATAGGCGTTGCGAACGGCGTTGGGATCCATGTCTTTGATCGGCACATGGCCTGGCGCCACAACTCCGGCATTCGCGCCAAAGAATTTAATTAATGGAATAAGCACCAAATAAGAAAGCACTCCACCTGCGGCCATGATGCAGGATATGCGCGGCCCGATGATGTATCCCACACCCAACAATTCGGGCGAAATCTCCGTGGAGATTGAACCGCCATTAAAAGGTGGACCGAAGATTTTTTCAGGCGTGTCCTTCCATGCCTTAAACGCTCGCATGGCGGTGCTGTACAAAAGCGCCACGCCAAATCCGCCAAAAATCGCAGTTCCGCTCGGCCGCCCTGCCTGAGCCTGCGCGGTGTGCCGTGACGCGGCGCGCGATTCATCATCGGCCCCGGCCTTGAGGACCTCTGCGCAAGCCGTTCCTTCCGGATATTTCAGCTCTCCGTGCTGCTGCACGATCAGCGCGCGGCGCAGTGGAATCATCATCAAAATTCCCAGCAATGCGCCGAACACTCCCACGATCATGACCCGCGTGATTTCCAGGTCGAACCCCAGGATCATGATGGCGGGCATCGTTGCGCCAACACCAAAAGCGATGGACTCCCCCGCCGAGCCGGTCGTTTGGACAATGTTATTTTCAAGAATATTCGCATCGCGACCGCCCATTTTGGCCCAGAGCCGAAATAAGCTTAATGAAATGACAGCGACCGGAATGGATGCGCTGACCGTCATGCCGACTTTGAGGACGAGGTAAAGCGACGACGCCCCGAAGACTGTGCCCAGAATGACGCCCAAGACGATGGCGCGGAACGAGAATTCCTTCATGACAACGTCCGGCCCGATGTAGGGCTGCGCATCGGATTTGGCCGTGGTCGTGGAACCGGGCATAAGCGCCATGCGCCGATATTACTGATGAAGCGGAGTGGCGCAAGCCATCGGTTCCGGGCAGACGCATCCAAATTTCGAGGCAGGGACGCCTCGCCGAGGTGTCTCTACCAGCCAATTTGCCCTAGCCATCGGTTCAACAAGCACCCGCGCGATTTCCGGGCCTTAGGTGTTTACTTGATAGAAAATCCGTCACGTTTGCTTGATTCGATCTCCGCTTTTGGCATACTTCAAATCTGTTATGTCAGGCTGGAACAGTTTCAAACCCAGTCACCGCCGGCGCGTGTTGTTGGTTTTCCCGCGATATGCCAAATCCTTCGGCACCTTCGATCATGCCTTCGCGCTGCTGGGTGTGCGCGCCTTTATGCCGCCGCAGGGCATTTTGCTCATGGCCTCCCTGCTGCCGCGCGCTTGGGACATCAAGTTCGTGGATGAGAACGTCCGCCCGGTCCGGTCCGACGAATTGCAGTGGGCCGAGGTGGTGTTCCTTTCCGGCATGCATGTGCAGCGGGCGCGCATCAATGAGTTGAACCAGCGCGCGCATCGCGCGGGCAAACTCACTGTGCTGGGCGGGCCTTCGGTCTCAGCCGCGCCGGAGTTTTACCCGGAGGTGGACCTGCTGCACTGCGGTGAAGCGGGAGACGCCACCTTGAGGCTCTTTGAGCACCTGGACCAGAGCGTGGAGCGTCCGCCAAAGCAACTGGAATTTCGCACGGGTGAGCGCCTGCCGTTGAACGAATTTCCCCCGCCCGCCTACGAGATGCTCCAGTCTGACCATTACCTGATGGGCAGCATCCAATTCTCCAGCGGATGCCCATTCACCTGCGAGTTCTGCGATATTCCGGGACTGTACGGGCGCAAACCGAGGGCCAAAACTCCCGCGCAAGTGGTCGGTGAATTGGACCAGCTGAGGGGCGCCGGGATGGAGTCGGTTTACTTTGTGGACGACAATTTTATCGCCAACCCGAACGCGGCCCTGGAACTTCTGCCGCACCTGGTCCAATGGCAGGAGCAACATGGCCGCCCGCTGCGTCTGGCCTGCGAGGCCACCCTCAACATCTCGATGTACCCAAAAATCCTCGAACTCATGCGCCAGGCCGGGTTCATCACTGTTTTTTGCGGCACCGAAACGCCGGAACCGGCCGCCTTGCGCGCCATGAAAAAGACGCAGAACCTGCGCCGGCCCATTCTGGAAAGCGTTCAGACCCTCAACCAATACGGCTTGGAAGTCGCCTCGGGCATTATACTTGGATTGGACACCGACACGCCCGAGACCCCCGGGGCGATTCTCGAATTCGCGCGCGAATCGCAAATCCCCTTGATGACCGTGAACCTGCTTTATGCGTTGCCCAAGACGCCGCTCTACGACCGCCTCCAACGTGAGGGAAGAATCCTGAACGATCCGGAGGGCGATTCCAACATTGCCTTCCTGGAACCCAGGGAAACGGTGGTGGAGCGGTGGCGGCGAGTCATCGCGCACCTATACGAGCCGGCCAATGTCTACGCCCGATTTTTGACTCAAACCCGCAGCACCTATGTCAACCGGGCCGCGCCGCCGAGCGCCTTGCAACGATTGACCTGGCGCAACCTCCGGCGCGCCGTCCGCATATCCAGCCGCATATTCTGGCACGTCGGATTGCGCAGCGACTACCGCCGGCATTTTTGGAAATTATTTTGGAGCCTCATTTGGCGTGGACAACTTGAGACGATATTCCAGGTCACCATCGTCGCCCATCACCTCATCTCCTACACTCGCGAGGCGCTCCAGGGCCGGGGCCAAGCCTCCAACTACTCCCTCCAAACGGTGGAGGAACAGTAGGCCGCCTGATAATTGACGGTCAAATGGATAGCAGAGCGGTTGAAGATGAACGGCTGGATCGTTGGCAATAAACTGCGAATCTTTTGGATACACCGGCGCCATTCCTCCTTGCGGCTGCCCGTCTCTGTGTTAGACTTTACGTCAAGATGAGAACGGTCGAAGCCATCATCCAGCCCAGTGGCGAGGTCCAACTAGTCGAGCCGGTGCATGCGGACCATCAGGGTCACATCTTAACATTTGACATCGGGGCCGGTTTTCGGCCAGCTTCTCGCATGGCCCGGCCTTTGCGCATTGAGCATCCTGGCGGGTGGTACCACCTGACCTCCCGCGGCAACGAGCGGCGCGCGATCTTCCGCGACGACCGCGATCGAACTCACTTTCTGGAGCTGCTCGAAAACATGGTCGAACGATTTGATTTGCGCCTGCATTGCTTTGTCTTGATGGACAATCATTACCATTTGATCGTCGAATTGCGGCGGCCCAATCTGAGCCGGGCGTTGCAGTGGCTCAATTTGGGTTACAGCGCGTGGTTCAACCGGCGGCACGACCGCGTCGGGCATCTGTTTCAGGGGCGATTCAAATCCGTTCTGTTCAGCGGGCCGGCGTCGGCGCTGGAATTGAGCCGGTATGTGCATTTGAATCCGGTGCGCGTGGGTGCTTTGGGTCTGGGCAAGCGGCAGCGGGCGGCCAGCCGGGCGGGGGCGGCGACGGCTCCGGACCCAAAACAAGTGGGTGAGAGACTGGAACGATTGCGAGGCTATCAGTGGAGTTCGTATCGGGCCTACATCGGTAGCGGCCCCAGTCCTGATTGGCTGGAGTGCGGGGAGATTGGGCGGATGCAACGGGGCCGCAAGGCGGAGCGGAGGGAGCAGTATCGTCAGTATGTGGAGGAGGCGATCCGAGAGGGATTGGAGACGGCCGGCGTTTGGCGGGAACTCAAGGAAGGGACGATTTTAGGGAGCGAGCGGTTCGTGCAAGGAGTGCGCGACCGGTTGACGGGGGATCGGCAGGAACAACGGGCAGCGGCTCGACTCAAGCAGGAGAAGCTGGATTGGCGGGGCCTCATCGCGGCGGCAGAGAGGCTCAAGGGGGAGCGGTGGGAACGCTTGCGGGAGCGGCATGGCGATTCGACGAGGGACATGCTATTGTATATCGGACAACGCCGGTGCGGGATGAAACTCAAAGAGTTGGCGGCGCAGAGCGGCCTGGAGAGTTACGGCGCGGTGGCGATGGCGATCAAACGCTACGGCCGCAAACTGGCCCGCGATGCTGGCGAAGTGGCCCGGATGGACGACATAATTGAAATGTTAAATGTTAAGATGTGACCCTGATGTTTGCTGATGTTTGACCCTGCTGATGTTTGACCCTGATGTTTGTGCTGATGTTTGTTTACCATGCCGAGAAAACAGGACGAGAAATTGAAAAGACATTCGCGTCTAAATAAGGTGGCAGTATTTTTAGGCTGTGCCGTTATCGTTTTGTCAGTTTTCTATTTTGCTTCTAGTAACGGGTCCGGCACTATTTCGGTTCACCGTGCAAGCGGATGGGGATTTCACACTGGGCATTCGCGTGTCGATGGCGCCGATACCTTTCATGTCGAGTTCGACGTCCTGCACGTAGGGCCTCTGGAGTTCTATCACACCTATTATGTCAGCGATGGCCCACTTGAGGATATTCAGACGATTGCAATCGGAAAGCAACGGAAGGTCGAGATCTTCGCGCAACAGATTAACACTAATGGAAGAAGATCAACTGTGCTGTTGTACTGTTTCTGGGAGTCGCAAAACTCAAACAAGCCGATATATAGCTTCGGCACGTTAATTGGCACGACGAACGGTCTCCAATTCGATCTCATATCCAGCCAGGATGGCAAGTTGGTCGGAGTAACTGAGCGCAGCAGGCCAAGTGTTGTACTTATAGTACATGACTTTTCGTCGGGATTCGATTGGCCAGGAACCTCCTTGGCGGAACATTGGACGGTAGTTGAAAGAACGGCCGCGGCTCTTATCGCACAACTTGCCAAAGACCATCAGATTCAGAACCTCGTGCTGGGAGGTTCAGCGCGTAACAAAGGTCAAGTGACTCTTCAAAATCGTATGCAGTAACTGTTATGTAAAGCAGGATAACAGGGTCACATCTTAACATTTAACATTTGATTCCCCTCCGTCCGAGACTGAGGTGCCGGCGATTTCGTTGTAAGAAGCTCTTGTTTAGAAAATCCAGGGTTCTCGCGCCGCCTCGCTGCGCAGTCGATTGGCCTCGGGATCGCCAATGAATTCCTTTTTAACAGGGTCCAGCGTAAGTTTCCGTCCCAACTGCCAGGACAGTTCCGCGGCGAAACACGCCAAATGCGAGTGAAACATAATGTCCTGGTTGCAAACCGGCCGGGAGCGTGACTTCACGCAATCAAAAAAGTTGCGGGCGTGCCCGGCGGAACTGAGGCCCGTCCCGCTGAAGGTGTTCTTTCGCCTCCCGGCCAGGTTCTCCGAAAGCACGACTTCCAAATTGTCGCCCGTTTCCACCCAGCCTTCCTCGCCCTCGAAGCGCACCGGGCAAGTGCCGGTGGAGGTGCGGTACTGCGGGGCACGGTCCCCGAAGGGGGTTGGAAGGAAATCACACACAATCTTTACGCCGTTGGCGTATCGGGCGATGATGGAATTGGGCGTCGGCTCATATTCCACCGGCGCGGCATGGTCGGCCTCGTTCGCCCACTGGCACAAATCCAGCGTATGCGCGCCCCAATCCAGAAAGTTAGCGCCCGCTTCTAGACCGTCGAATCCCCGCCAACCGCCGGAAACATAGCGGCTGTTGTATGGCCGCCACGGGGCCGGCCCCAACCAACGGTTCCAGTCGCATTCTTCCAAAGCTGGTTCCGCTTCGGCCGGAAGCCAGGAGTAGTCCTTCTTAGGAATGTAAACCGACGCATGAAGGGTGTGAAGCCGGCCCAAAGCCCCACTCTGAGCCAGATGCACGGCATATTGAAAGTTCGGCAGGCTCCGCCGCTGCGTTCCGGCTTGGAAGACCCGGCCACAACGGCGAATGCCCTGAGCCAGTGCTTCGATCTGTCCAATGTTCATCCCGCACGGTTTTTCGCAATAGATGTCCTTGCCTGCCTGGGCGGCCAGAAGCGAAGCCAATGCGTGCCAGCGGTCGCCCGTGGCGATTAGGACCGCATCGATATCCGGTCTGGCCAACAGCTCGAAGAGATCGCGGTAGAGGCGGCAATCCTTGTTGCCATAATGCTCGTCGGCCATTTGTTTGACACGTTCCCGACGACTTCGCTGGACGTCGCAAACAGCCACAAACTGCACATCCTTTTCCGGGAGGATCATGCTCAAATCATATTGTCCGCGCGGCCCCAGGCCGATGCCACCCAGCACGATCCGTTCGCTGGGCGCGACCGCGCCATCCCAGCCCAAAGCTCGGGCCGGAATGAAGCAAGGCAGCGCGAGGGCGCTGGCGCCGCCAGCCAGGAAATCACGCCGGGTCAGTTTCCTGGCACGATGGCGACGGCGATGGCTCATGGGTTGTTGGTCATATGCTATTTTTAGGTCCCACCGTCACTCCACGAGGACCCGGTAAAAGCAGGGGCCGGGGGCATTGGTGTCGGTGAAGAAGGTGGCGTTGGTCTGGCCAGTGATGTGGGTGGCGATGTTCGTGAAGGCTGGTGAGGCGCCAAGATTGGTGGAACGACCGATGGAGTATTTGCGTGTGGTGACGCTGGCCCAGCCAATCTCGGCACTTGAAGGAAAAACCTCCAGTGAGACGATGTGAAGGAACGAAGAAGAGTCCACTGGGCTGGTGCCGGACTTCCATTCCTGCCAGTTGTTCATGCCATCCCCGTCGGGATCCGCGCAGTCGGACAAGATGTCCGTGGGCAAATTATAGCTCCAAAGCCACGTGAGAAAGTCATTGGTGTCTCCGCCCTGGAATTCGTAGGCGCCGATGTCCACTTTAGGGCCGACAATGCGCGGGCGGGAGTCTAGGTCTTCCGGCCCAGGGGCGAATGCGTTCTCGCCGGCGTCGATGCAGGGTGAATTGGACTGCAAGTGAAAATTGCTGGGAAAGTCGATGCTATCGATAAAGATCGGCGCGTTCGTGATGTTTCCGGAGCCATCTGGCAGCGAGGAGGAACAGCAATTGGTGAACATGCCGTTGACGGTATCAACTCCGCCGGCGTCTGCGAAATTGTAGTAAATGATGGAATTGTTGGCGTCCACTTCGTTGAGGCCCCCGCCGTAGCCTCCGGCGAGATCAGGCGACGTGGGTGCGTAATTACCACAAACGGTGCATTGAGAAACACTGCCGCCGAACGCGCCGCCCCCGAACAGGCCGAGATTATAGCTTATGTTGCAGTTCGTGGCCTGGCAGTAGTAGAGGCCGCCGGCGAAGTAATCGGAGGTGTTCCAGATCACCTCACAGCGGTCTAGAATCGCCGAGTCAGCCCCGCCGCCGCCAATATGGGCCACGCAGTTGGTGATGAGACAATGGAAAAAAGCTCCGCCCTGGGCACCCCCACCGGCATAGGCGGCGCAATTCATGATTACACAATTGGAGAGGACGGCGCTGGAGGATTCGCAGTAAGCGCCGCCGCCCAGATCGGCTAAATTCAAGTAACTGGTAGCCTGGACCGAGCCGTTGGCGAGGGTGAATCCGATCAGCGTCGCGCCGTTTGTCAGGTAGGCGCAACGGACCGAGCTTAAGCTGAAGGGAAACGAACCGGGCACAGAATAACCCTCAATGACGGTGGCCTCGGGGCCATTGATGCTGCGGACGGTGACTGGCTTATTGATTGCGGTGCGGCACGGTGTGGAATCAATGGTGGTTCGAGAGCCGGTGTTGTAGAGACCGTTGGTGACGAGGATGAGGTCACCGGGCCTGGAGACATCGATTGCGTCCTGGATATTTGTCGCGGCGGCAGGCCAGTTGGTGTACGGCGGTGTTGGCGAGGGATTGTTGAGATTGACGTAGCGCGTGGCGGCAACCGCATGTGCGACGAGGCAAAGAAAATGGGCGAGGGCGAGAAGGAGTCGGCCGGATTTCATTTATCGGTCGGTTTATTACACTATTCGCTTGTAACATTGGCAATTGTTCAGATCAAGTTAAACTCCCACGTTTGATTTGGGGTGGGTGATGGGGTGGTGACGGAAACTGTGGCCTCACGCAATTCGACGACACTAACGCCCCAATTCGTAACAATAAACTCATTCCAATTGAAAGGGTCAGTGAAAGTGAAAGTGAAAGTTAAAGTGAAAAAGTCAGTCCTAGAAAAATGACAATACCTACGTTGGGTTGGACAAATGCTGACGATGGGCACTATCCTCGCGTGACCCAGCCGGTGAGTCGAATGAATCGCAAACTGGGAAGCAAGTTGGAAAAATTCAAGCGATGTCTTTTGGATTTATACATAGAAAAACGGACCCATTGAGAAACCAAAATTGTCATTTTTCCAGGACCCCTCTACCTAGCTTTATGTTGCGCGCTGCCTTGGCGGACAAGCTGGCGGGCTCCGGCTGGCTGCAATATCTTGTCGCGTCGGCCGCAGCCGGCGTGGTGGCTTCGTCGGGCTTTTTGTTCACGCCGCTGGTAGGCGCGCAGGCCACGGCGTTGCTGGCCCTCTTGGCCATTGTAATTTTGGCGCTCTTCGTGGAAAGCGGCCCGACCCTGCTGGCGGCGGCGATGATTGCCCTGATCTGGGATTACTTTTTCTTTGCTCCCGTCTTTGCCTTTCGCATCGCGCGGCTGGAAGACGGCGTGTTGTTGGCCATGTATTTTATTGTGGCTTTGGTCCTGGGACAATTGACCTCCCGCCTGCGCGCCCAGGAAGCGGGCGAACGCCAGCGTGAACGCCGAGCCACGGCTCTCTATTTGCTGGCGCGCGAATTGGCCGAAGCGGCGACCTTGCCCCAAATCGTTGACAAGATCGTGGCCGAAATGAGGCGTTGCTTCGGAGCGGAAGCGGCCGTGCTCTTGCTCGATGGCGCCGGTCGTCTGCAAATGCAGGCGGGCTGTTCGCTGGTGGTCGGAGAGAAAGATCAAGCTGTGGCCCACTGGGTGCTGGAACACAGGCAGTCCGCGGGAAAACTCACCGCCAACCCGCCGTCGGGCGAGGCCATGTTTGTTCCGCTGGAGAGCAGCCACAACATGATTGGAGTCATGGGATTGCGCCTGGGCCAAACTGCCCCTCTCACCGTTCATCAGCAAAATCTTCTGGAGGCGCTCACGCACCAAATCGCCGTCGCCTTGGATCGGCAGCGCCTGCGCGAACTGTCCGAGAAAGCCCGGATGGTGGCGGAATCGGAACGGCTGGGCAAAACTTTGCTTGACTCCATGTCGCACGAGATCCGCACACCCTTGGCCGCGATCAAGACCGCTGTCACGGATCTTTCGGAACTACAAAGCTCCACCGCCCCGGGCCGGGAATTGATTTCTGAGATACAGGAAGCAGCCGAGCGGTTGAATCGCCTGGTAGGCAAGGTGCTCGACATCACACGGCTGGAGTCGGGGCACGTGACGCCGCTATTTAACGAGTGCGAAGTGTACGACATCGTCCACACGGCCGTGGCCGAAACGGAGAAAGACCTCGCGCGCCATCGGCTGACCGTGGACCTCGTGCCCGGCCTTCCTATTATTCGAACGGACTTTGTGTTTCTCCAGCAGGCCTTGATGAATCTTTTGTCCAATGCGGCTGCACACACCCCGGCTGGAACTCCAGTCCACTTGCAGGTTTGGCTGGATCCTGAAACTCTTTGCCTGTCCGTTGCGGATCGTGGCGCCGGCATCGCCCCACATTGCCTCCCGCGTGTCTTTGACAAGTTCTATCGCGGTCCCGCCGCCCCAACAGGTGGAACCGGACTTGGACTTTCGCTGGTGAAGGGATTTGTGGAAGCGCTCGGTGGCAAAGTCAAAGCGGAGAATCGCGCGGGAGGCGGAGCGGAGTTTATCATCACCCTTCCTCTTACTCACGCCATTGCCCAACCGCCTGTCTCGATTTAGGCAAGTTGGTCAATTGTTTCCGAATTGAGTCTTGCTAAATCGGCGAGCCATGTGTGGATAACTTTTTCTTGAACGTCGCGGACGCGGCCTGGCTCGGGATTGTTGCAGAGCGATGGGAACACTTTAAACATCATGGAATCCACACTGTCAACCCACTTCATTTTCTAATACTTTTCTAATGTTTTAATCTAAGTCAGTTATCGCCGGAACTTTTCGTTGTAGTTATAAGTGTGTATAAGTGAGATGTGGATCGCGGCGAGTCACATTAACTAAATGCAAGACTGTTGGCATGATGGAATACTCATACACGAGGCGTCCTACCTGGGGTTGCTCATGCTTTCAAACAGATTGATCTCCTCAGTTACTATGTTTGACTCATCAGCCGGGCCGCTCTGGGGCCAATGGCTGGCACATCGTCTGCTAAGTTGGGTTTTGTGCAGCGCGCATGGCTAGGCTTGATAGATCGAGTGAACTAGATCGGCTGCGGCCCGCGCGAAGCTAAGTAGCATTGAACAACATGATCCATAACGGAAAGCAGAAGGCTCATCATCCATGAAAAAAATAGAAGCCATCATCAAACCATTTAAAATGGACGAGGTCAAGGAAGCCTTGCGCGAAATAGGTATCGAGGGGATGACGGTGTTCGAAGCCAAAGGGTGCGGCCGCCAGAAAGGTCACACCGAGGTCTACCGTGGCAGCGAATATACCATCGATCTCCTGCCTAAAATCAAGATCGAGCTCGTCGTGCCCGATGGGCGCGTGGACGAAGTCCTCAACGCCATCGTCAAGATCGCCAAAACGGGCAAGATCGGGGACGGCAAGGTATTCGTGTCCAACATCGAGGAAGCAGTGCGCATACGCACCGACGAAAAAGGGGACAAAGCCCTCTAAAACCATAACTATTCTGTCAAACATTAAACAAATGAAACGATTTATCATACTCTGCCTTGTCTCGACCGGTTTGCTTACACTCAATCCGCTCAGCCTCAGAGCCGCGGACGCGCCCGCACCCAAAAGGGCCGATCCGACGCTGGAGCAACGGGTCCTGGATTTGGAAGCCTATGTCAACAATGGCGCGCGCGTGGCCGATGGCACCAACAACGTCAGTTCCAAACTCGGCTCCTATGATGAGAAGGCCAACGCTTTCACTCCCGCGCCGGGCCCGGGACACAACGCCTGGCAGATGACCTCGGCGGCCTTGGTCCTGTTCATGACGCTGCCCGGCCTCTTCCTCTTCTACGGTGGTCTGGTGCGGCGGAAAAACGTTTTGTCGGTTGCCGCCCAATGTTTCTTCATTACAGGCATGGTGACGATTCTATGGTGGATTTGCGGTTATAGTCTGGTTTTCCACAACGGCAATTCTTTCCTGGGCAAGCTGGACTTTGCCTTTCTCAATGGGGTCGATTCCAGTCCGAACACGGATTACTCGGCTTGGGTTTCACAGAATGTGTTTGCCATGTACCAACTCATGTTCGCCATCATCACCCCGGCGCTCATCTTGGGCGCCGTCGCTGAACGATTGAAGTTCTCCGCCATGTGCCTGTTCATGGTTTTGTGGATGTTCGTCGTTTATTTTCCGCAAGCGCACATGGTCTGGGGCATTGACGGCCTTATGAACGGCGTCTGGAACGCGTCGGCCAAAATCAAGGCCATCGACTTCGCCGGCGGCACGGTGGTCCACATGACCTCCGGTTGGTCGGCGTTGATTCTCTGCCTGATTCTCGGCAAGCGCCATGGTTTAGGCAAAGAAAACATGGCTCCTCACAGCATGGTCCTTTGCATGATAGGCACCGGCATGCTTTGGGTGGGCTGGTATGGGTTCAACGCTGGCAGCGCCGTAGCGGCTGATGTCATTGCCGCCAATGCTTTCACGACCACGACCCTGGCGACGGCGGTGGCTTCCTTTGTCTGGCCCATGGCGGAATGGATCGTTCGCGGGAAGCCGAGCGTCCTCGGGTTCTGTTCTGGGGCCGTGGCCGGCTTGGTGGTCATTACTCCCGCTTGCGGCTTCGTGACGGCGACCGGCGGGGTCGTTATCGGAATTGCCGCCGGACTGATTCCGTGGTTCTTCTGCTATAAGGTCAAAGGCTGGTTTGGCTACGACGATGCGCTGGATACTTTCGGCGTTCACGCGGTAGGCGGCACTTTAGGCGCCTTCCTGACCGGGGTTTTGGCCCGCAACACCGCTAACGCCAATCTCGCCACCAACCTCAAGGATTACGTCAAAGATTCCTGCGCGCAGCCGCTCGTGTTGGAGCAAGTCAAAGCCATTGCTGTAACGCTCGTCCTGGCCGTCGTAGGCACTACCGTTATTGCATATATCGTCAAGGGCTTGGTGGGACTGCGTCCGACCGAGGAAGTGGAAATAGCGGGGCTTGATATCTCCGAACACGGAGAAGAAGGATATGCCCCCGGCAGTCAATAATCATCAAGCGCGTAAGCCAGAACGGAACTTGAATTATGAATACAAACGCAAAGAAGCCGACGCCCTGCGCCTGCGCCCCCACCCCTACGAAATGTCCTTGTAGGTGGAAAACGTTTTGTTACGCCAACCTGTAGTTGGAGTGCGGCCATAGATAGGTACATGTCTGCGCGGCGGCCCAGAAACCGCCGCGCAGCCTTTTAATTCTGCTATTTGACGGGTTCGAGTTCTGCGTTTAGCCTCACCGCGTATGACCGCCCCACCAGCCAGAACCGCAGTCCTCTTCATTGACGACGAAGTGCAAATGCGCCGGCTCATTCGCGCCTGCCTGGAACGCAATGGCTACGGCGTGATGGAAGCCGCCACGGGCGAAGAAGGCATCGCTGCCGCCATTGACTTTCAACCCGATGTCATCATCCTGGATTTGGGCCTGCCAGATATGGATGGCCTGATGGTGCTGCAACGTTTGCGGGAGTGGAGCAAGGTGCCCGTCATCGTGCTCTCCGTCCGGGATCGTGACAGCGACAAAGTGGCGGCCTTGGACGGCGGCGCCAACGATTATCTGTCCAAACCATTCAGCACCAACGAACTATTGGCACGGCTTCGAGTCGTCCAGCGTTACCATCAACCCACCGCCAAAGCCGCGCCCTTCACTTCTGGCCATTTACAAGTCGATTTGGTCTTGCGGGAAGTCAAAGTCCGTGGCCAACCCGTGAAACTTTCGCGCACCGAGTACGCCTTGCTGCGCTATTTTGTGCAACATGCCGGCCGCGTGCTGACCCATAGCCAGTTATTGCGCGAAATATGGGATTTGGATGACGTTGAGAAAACCGCTCGATTGCGGGTTTATGTCACTTATCTCCGCGAGAAGTTAGAAACCAATCCGGCCAAACCCGAATTGCTCATCACGGTACCGGGAGTGGGCTACCGGCTGAACGTTCGTGAATGACCGCCGACTGATATAACCCGCTCGCACGACACCTGATGATGGAGGCTGATTTTGCGTCATGGTAAGTCTGGCAGCTTCCTAATCATTTGTGCTTGCAGTCCCAGTTAAGAGTGGTATAATGGCCACATTAAAGCGCATCGGGCGCTTGTTCTTTGAAAACTTGGGATATTGGAAAGCGGCAGCCCAGAACCTATCTCATAAATAGGGGACGGGCGCGTTGCAAGGGATTTTGGGCTGCGGCAAGGCGCGAGGAAGGAGAATATCCGCAGCGATCTGCGACTGACGAGCAACGCAGCCGCAGCGCAAAAGACCTGCAACCCTTGGGGCTGGCCTGAAACGGGCGTTTGGCGGCGTTGCTCCTCGGTCACAGCCCCAGTTTGGGGATGCTCCCTCGTCGCGCCTAGCCAAACATCCGTTTCAAGCCAGCGCGCCCCCTCCTCTATTTATGAGATGGGTTCTAATGGTTGAAATTCGTCACAGGCCCTTTTTGTGGTGATTTGGGGCCGGACACGAATCGCAACGCAAGTTGTTGATTTCCACGGTAATTCCGGATAGTTCCGGCGTATTTTTGAGCGATGAAACGCGGCCGTGCTGAAGCCGCGTCCGCCAAATTAAAAATGCGTCGCAATGAATCCAAAAGTCCGCCGGTGTAGTGTGCCCATGGCCGACTCAAGCAGGTATTCGGCGAGGGCGCCGAATACAACACGCGGGGGGCACGTGCGCTCCCCAAACAGCAGCGGTTCAAATTTTTGAGCCAAATTCCACATAAAAACACCAAACGGGGCGACGAAGTTTTCGAGGAGAAGTTGCGCTAAATTGCGCTAAATTGCGCTTACAGAATAAATCGTGATCACGTTAGTAACTTCTCACTCGGCCTACGTCCACGCTCTCCTATCTGATGGGCGAGGGCGGAAGTTCCGCTTCCATTCGGCGCAGGGGGGTGAGGCTCGGTCTGGGTGCAAATAACCGCCGAACAACCGGAGCCAAGGTGCATTTTATGCAGGTAGTTGCAGGTATTTGCACTTTGGCTCTTAACGCAAAAGCCGCCGAATCCGGGTGGGCATTCCAACGGAGGCGGTTTCTTTAGTCTGGAATCTGCGCCTGAATCCTGAATGCTATGAGCGTGCATTTGGCTCATCTCAAACTGCGGGACTTTCGCAATTACGGCCGTTTGGAGGCCGATTTCGCTCCCGGCATCCATCTTCTGTTGGGAGACAATGCCCAGGGAAAGACCAACATTTTGGAAGCCATTTATCTGCTGGCCACATTGCGGTCCTTTCGCGGTGTTGGCGGCGCTCAACTCATCCGGCACGGTTGCAAGGGATATTTTGTCGGCGCGCGAATCCTGTCCCGCTCCAGCCATGAGATCAAAATGTACTGGTCCTCGACGGAGCGCCAACTGAGCCTGGACGGCAAACCGGTGCGCAAGCTGGGCGAGTATCTGGGAACGTTGCGCGCCGTGGTCTTTTGCACCGAAGACGTGCAATTGGTCAAGGGCACGGGCCGATTGCGCCGGCGCTTCCTGGACTTGCTCCTGAGCCAGACTCACCCGATTTACCTTCCTTTGTTGCAACGTTACGCCGCCGCGTTGCGGTCGCGCAATGCCCTGCTCAAACAACCCGCGCCGGATGCCTCCGCGCTGGAAGGATTCACCCGCGAGCTAATCGAGGCCGGCACGAAATTGGTGGAACTCCGCCACCAATTGTTTCCGAAGATCATACCGCTGGCGGCGGAATCGTATCGGCGTGTGGCGGGCGCCGCCGAATCCTTTACATTGGAATATCAACCTTCCGTGCGCCGGGACTTTGCCGTCGAGCTGGCCCGAAACCGCGCGCGCGAAAAGAACCTTCGTTCCACCGTCGTGGGCCCTCACCGCGACGATTTGCAACTTCGCTTGGACGGCAAATCCGCCGCCCAATTTGCCAGCGAAGGCCAAAAACGCTCCATCGCCATCGCGTTGAAGATGACGCAGGCAGAATATCTCGCCGGCATTCATGGCGCGCCGCCCATGCTGCTGATTGATGACATCATGGGAGAATTGGACGCCAAACGCCGGGCTGGATTTTTGCCGTTATTAAACCGGGCGCACCACGCGCACAGCCAGGTTTTCATGACGTGCACGGAAGAGAGTTGGCCGCGCGAATTGGGCCGCAACCTTCAACGCTGGGAAGTCAGGGCAGGCACTTTGCGCCCGGCCCGTTGATTGGGACGAAATTCCCGCTTGCAATTGGGGCCAAAAGCCACGAAAATGGATGCCCTATAAGGAAGCGAGCGTAGCTCAGCCTGGTAGAGCATCACGTTGCCAACGTGAGTGTCGAGGGTTCGAATCCCTTCGCTCGCTCCAATTTTTTCTCAGCCGGTTTTTCCACCTTAAACTCCGCAGCCTCAACGGCTTTGCCACTGGAGCGGATCGCCCCTCAGTACCCGGCCTTGGCGCAGGCATGTTCGACCCGGCGATCAATGCCAAGCAACTCGGAGTTTGCTCCCATGATTCACAGCACGAATTGGTTGCTACCGCGGCAAATGCAATAACTGCGATTGGTCAGGCCACCCTCCAACGGCCGCACGGTGAGTTCCCTGTCTTCCAGCCAGGGCATCAAGGGGATCAGCGCTGTGACCTCCGCATTCACCTCCTAACTCAAGATTTTTTTCCGGTCGGGATCGTACGGCGCTTTCAAATGAGGAATGGCTGGAAAGCGCGCGCCGGAAATATTGATTTCAAAGCGGCCGTCCCGAATGAATTCGGGAGTGACACCGTCCTGGCACTTCACATAGCCCATGCCGACTGCCGCCCCGAGCGCATGGCCGTAAGAACCGGATGTCGAATAGCCCACCGCCTCGCCGTTGCGGTAGATTGGCTCGCTTCCCCAAAGCATCGGACCGGGATCTTGCAGCACAAAGGCCACAAGCTGGCGTTTCAACCCGGCCTGCTTCTGCTTCATCAAGGCGTCTTTTCCGAGGAACGGAGCGCTTTTTTTCCAGCCAATCGCAAAACCAAGCCCCGCCTCCAGCGCGGTGTCGTCGGGCGAGATGTCCGCGCCCCAGGCGCGATATGCTTTTTCAAGCCGAAGAGAGTTGATCGCATAATGGCCCGCATTAACGGCACCGAAATCTTTCCCGGCATTCCTCAGTGATTGATAGACGAGCACGGCCTGACTCACCGGCACGTGAAGTTCCCAGCCAAGCTCGCCGACATAGGTAATGCGAACCGCGCGAACGGTTGCCATTCCAATATTTATGACCTGGGCCGTCCCAAAGGGAAAAGCCTGATTTGAAAGATCGGCATCAGTGACGTTGCCCAGCAACGCTCGCGAATTCGGCCCCATCACGCCAATGACGCTGTATGCTTCGGTCACATCGGTCAATACGGCTTGCTCACCGGCCAGCAGATTCCGGCGTATCCAATCCAGGTCGCGCACGGTTTGGGATGTTCCGCTGATGAGATAAAATTCATCCTGGCCAAGACGAATCACGGTGATGTCACTCTCGAAGGTGCCGCGAGTATTGAACATGCCGGTATAAACCGCCTTGCCGGGTCGCACATCCATGTCCGCTCCGCAAAGGCGTTGCAACACATTCAAGGCGTCCCGGCCCTGAAGCAAGAATTTCGAGAAGCCGGTTTGATCAAAGATCGCAACGCTTTCACGGCAGGCGCGGTGCTCCCGCGCATGGCAGGCGAACCAGTTTTGGCGGCCAAAGGAATATTCCACAACCGGCTGGACGCCATTGGTGGCGAACCAATTGGGCCTCTCCCAGCCATTCTTGCTCCCAAAACATGCCCCTTGGCGCGCAAGCCGGTCGTGCAACGGAGTTCGGCGCAAATTGCGGCCGCTCTCCATCTCGCGATTCGGCCAGGCCATTTGGTAATGCAGGCCGAGCACTTCGGTCACGCGCCCTCGCAGGAAAGTCCGATTGTTGGCCCACGGAGCGAAGCGGCGAATGTCCACCGACCAAAGATCGAGCGTCGATTCCCCGGCCAGCATCCATTCCGCCAGATACTTCCCCGCGCCGCCCGCGCTGGCGATACCCACGGAATTAAAACCCGCCGCGACAAACAAGTGACGTATTTCCGGCGCTTCACCCATGATGAAATTATTGTCCGGCGTGAAACTTTCCGGCCCATTGACAAATTTGGCGAACTTGCAATTGGCCAGCGCGGGGATGCGGTGCTTTCCATTGGCCAGCGGCACGGAGAATTTCTCCCAGTCCGGATCCAGCAATTGGAAGGAAAACTTCTCTGGAACGTTGTCCACCATCCAGGGCTTGGAGGATTCCTGAAACGCGCCCAGCATCACGCCCTCTCCTTCCCCGCGAAAATAGATGCACAGGTCCGGGTCTCGCCCGACCGGCAATTCATCAAACGCTCCGGCAATCGGTTCGGTCACGACGTAATGATGCTCTACCGGATAAAGCGGAATGGTGACACCGCAACTTAATCCCAGTTCGCGCGTCCACATGCCGCCGCACAGCACCACATAATCCGCCTTGATGCCTCCTTGATCGGTATTGACGCCTGTGACGCGCCCGTCCTTGCTCTCGATTCCAAGAACGCGAACATTCTCAAAAATGGCCGCGCCGCGCGAGCTGGCTCCACGCGCCAGAGCAACTGGCACCTCCTTGGGAATGACTTTGCCGTCATGTGGCAGCCACGCCGCTCCCAGAACGTCGTCCACGCGCAACAGAGGCCATTTTTCAAAAGCAGCTTGCGGGCTGATTAAATGCGCTTCGACCCCGAACAATTCGGCCATCGCCATCGTGCGGCGGAGTTGAATCATGCGGTCTTCGGATTTGGCGACGATCAGGCTGCCGACCTGTTTCCATCCCACTGAATGCCCGGTTTCCCGCTCCAGTTGCGAATAAAGCTCGACGGTGTATTTGTTGATCCGGGTCATGCTGTTGCTGGTGCGAAGGCGGCCGATCAAACCGGCCGCATGCCATGAAGTTCCGCCGCCGAGCTGACCTTGTTCCAGCAACACAACATCTTTCCAACCAAGTTTGGTAAGATGGTATGCCACGCTGGTCCCAATGACGCCGCCACCTACAATCACGACCTTCGTTTCCGCTGGCAGGGAACGATTAGACTCCATAGTAGGTTTCGTAAACATACGCCGCTTGCCGACGGGCATCCTTCCAATTCCACGAGATTTCGGTAAAGCGGTCCGGGCTAAGGCTCTTCACATAACTCGACGGTTTGCGGTCGAAAATGGATTCATAAACCAGCCGGCCAATCCCGGCCGAACCACTGATGCCGTGGGCATTGCAGCCCCCCGCCATGATAAAGCCGGGAACCCGGCAGCTTTCGCCTATGATAAAACGCCCGTCCGGCGTGAACGTCGGCCAGCCGCGTCCGACCCGGGTCTTCTTGACGCCGCGGGTTTGCGGCAAGAGCCGCAAAAATTGTTCCTCAAAGCTATTCAATACCGTCCAGTCCGGCTCCACAGGAGGGGGTTCGCCGTTCAAGCCATATTCCCGAGGATCCGTTTGAAGCGATTGCGCCTCCCAACCACCCAATAGAAGCCCGCCTTCGCAGGGACGTCCGTAAAGCGTCAATTCCGGGACGCGAAAACTTGGAAGTTCCGGCACCATTCCTTCAACCGGCACGGAAACGAAATATTCATGGCGCACCGGCACAATGGGTAATTCCAAGCCCACCAATTTGGCGACGTGATACGCGTTGGCGCCGGCTGCATTGATAACGTAGCGGCAGGAGGCGGCGCCTCGACTGGTTTTCACGCCGGACACACGCCCGTCGCGGCTCAGAATCTCTTCGACGGTTGTGCTCGTGGCGATGCGGACACCCAGCTTGCGGCATTGATAGGCGTAGGAGCTTGCCACGGCGTAAGGCCGCATGTAGCCGTCCGAGGGACACCAAAGAGCCGCCTTTACATCGGCAAATTCCATGGCTGGCCAGAGCTTTTGCGCAGCGGCGTTATCAATCAATTCCGTTTCCAGCTTGGCCTGGTCGGCAACGGATTTAAGTTGACGCAATTCAACAACCCGCTTTTCGGAGAGCGCGATACGCAGCGAACCAGTTTCGTGCCACTCAGGTTGGACCTTGGGATCGCGCTGCAGTTCGCGAAAAGTGGCGACCGAGTGCATCGCCAAGAGGGTGCGTTCCAAGGTCGAGCGGGGTTGTCCACACAAACCCGCGCCTTGTGACGTAGTGACCTGGGCCACGTCCGCGGCCCGCTCCACCAGCAGAATGTCCGTAACTCCGCGGCGCGCCAGGCTGTAAGCCACGCCGCAGCCGACTGCCCCGCCGCCAATAATGACGAATTCCGCGTCGGAAATCCGGGTCATGGTCGTAGGGTTTGCAATTGAGTGAGATACCACCGGACAAATGCGTCCACGTTGTATTCCTTGTAGATCGAATATGGGCCGGGAAGGTAGGCGCGGGAATTCACGCCCCGTTGTTGGCGTTCGCAGATTTCCCAATCCTGTTCGGAAGTGAGCTGCCAAAAGGGCATCAGTTTGGCTAAATCGTAGTCCCGGCCTTCAACGGCTCCCTGGTCCACAAGCCACCACACGCGGACGGCAGTTAATTGCGGCCCTTTCGGCAGAAGCCGGGTGCTAACAGAATGATCGCAACTCGAGTGGTTCCAAAAATTGGGCAACGTCCGCATGCGCAGCGTGCCCACGTCGCTGTCCGGATAATCCCCCATCAGCGGAGCACACTGCAAGCCGTCCATGGTTTCGCTTACGAAGCCATCTACCAGAGCCGTTCGGTTCGCCGAATACCAGATGTTATGCTCGGCATCGGGAAACGAGGTCATGCCGGTTTGTTTATGGCTGAGAGCGAGGCCCGCCGCGGCCCACTTGGTTTCGCTGCGAGTGACTGCTGCGGAAATTCTTTGGCGAATGAGTGGGGTTGTGTCATCGGCATTGTAATGGTCAAAATTCGCTTTGGTGTATTGCGGGTGGTTGGCATTGCAATGATAACACTCCCGGTTGTTTTCCCAGACAAGTTTCCAATTCGCCTTGACGAGATAATCCGCCACTTTGGCGACTTTAGCCTTGGCCAATCCCTGGGGTTTGGCCAGCGTCGCGAGCACGTCGTGCGCTGGCTCAAAGTCCATCGGCTCGCTGGCCAGCGAGATGAAAATCAACCCTCCCGTTTCGCGCACATGAACGGGACGCAGGCTTAACTGCGATTTGTCCAACTCTTCCTGCATGCCTGGTGTATGCAGCAATCTGCCGTCAAGATCGTAGGACCAGCGATGGTATGGGCAAACCAGTTTCTTGACGTGGCCCTCAGAATGATCGCAAATCAATGAGCCGCGATGGCGGCACACATTGTACAGAGCACGCGTATTGCCATTTCCGTCCCGGATAAGAATAATTGAGTCGCCATCCACTTCGAGCGCGAAATAGTCGCCGGGTTTTAGAATTTCACAGGAATGACCCGCAAAAATCCAGCCCGTCCGCCATATTTGTTGGCAATCCACTTGATACACCTCTTCATCGGAATAAAATGGCCGGAGCATGCTCCGGCCGGCCGGCTGACGGGCCATCAAATCGCGGAGTCGCGGCGAAAGTGAAAAGTTTTTTGATTGGTCCATTACGCATTACTATGTTGTCGATGGTGTCACTAAGGCAACCCCCCAATTCTGGCTATCATTTCGCTTTGGGCGGCAACCGATTCCACAATGGCATCAGCATAAATCCGCCCACCGCGAGGGAAATTCCCAGCCCAACAAATATCGCGGTCCAGACGTTTTGCCCTTTGCCGAGAAGCGATTCAACTGAACCCGGCAGCATGACCCCCAGGAGCTGCCCAATAGAGCCCATCCCATTGATCATTCCATTGGCGGTGGAAGCGCCTTTCTTAGTCCCAAAATCAATGGCCGCCGTGCCTGAAATCAGCGAATCGGGTATAAATACCAAAAAACCCATGGCGAACATGCCCACTCCCATTCCGAGGCGTGATAAAGGAATAAAAGGAAATACCAACATTAGCCCCGCCAGAGTCAACAATGCCAGAACGGCAACCGGCATTCGTTTAGAGTGAAAAATCTTGTCCGATGTGATTCCGCCCAGCAGCGTCCCAAGCGGCCCAGCCAGATCAAACATGCTGCTCAACCAACCGGATTGCGCCGTGTCCGTTCCCAATCGATCGGCAATATAAACCGGCGACCAAAACAACAGCAGATAGCGCGTCGGCTTCACCAGAAAATAGACGGCCCCCAAGTACCAGACCATTCGGTTTTTCAATACCGCCGAGACGATGTGCCAGGTTCCCTCGCTTTCAGCGGCGGGCGTCTCCTTTGCGTCAATAACCGCTTCGCTTTCGCCGTGATACTCCTCTATCGAAGGCAGTCCTACATCTTCAGGGCGATTGCGTTGGAACAGAAAAAATACGATCCAGATCGCCGCCAAAAGGCCCGCTGGCACAAAGAACGCATAACGCCACCCGTACCACTTTGCGGCATACGCCCCGATGATCGACGCAACGAAGCCTCCCAGGGCATAATTCGTGCACCAAAACCCCATGACGCTGCCCCGTTCGCGTTGAGAAAAAAATTCGCCCACATTTTTGCCCAGCGGCGCCCAGCCACTGGCCTGCCACATCCCTTGCAAAGCAAACAGCCATCCCATCCAGAAAGCGGTGCTTAATGTCCCCATGAGAGCCGCTGTCACAATTGAAGCCATCATGCCGAATAACACCACCTTTCTCGTGCCATAGCGGTCGCCCAATGTGCCCCAAAGGAATTGGCCCGCCGCGTAAGCGGCCGAATACGCCCCATCCATTCCCGACATCTGCGCCTTCGTCAAACCCAGGACGTCCGGTTTCTTAAGCTCGTTTTTGGCTACGGAAAATGATTTGCGCGTCAGATAGAATCCTCCATAGGCGAGCCAGGTAACGCTAAAAATTCTCCAGCGCCAACGCTCATATTTCGGATTCTTCTTCGCAGACATAATTAAAAAAACTCGAATCCCGGCGGCTGTTCAAATTCGGCCATCGTTCCTGAACTCAGGATTAATATTGACAGCATCGCCTTAAGCGATCCGTTTTTTTAGGCTAGCGATCATTCTTTTCGGTGTCAATAGGATTGTCAAAAGTTGTAACTCGACTGACCCATTTGCGAACGTATCTTGCCGGTTGCCAGAATAATTTCACGACCGCGCGCCGGGTTACTTTTGCAGAAGCTTCACCACCGCTTCTGTGCGGTTGTGGACGCGCAATTTTTCGAAGAGATTTCTTACATGCTCGCGAACGGTATGGATGCTGATATCAAGGCGATCGGCGATCTCCTTGTCCATCTGGCCCTTGCTGAGCAGGGCCAGCACCTGGCCTTCGCGATGGGTCAAATGGGACAACTGGCGCGCCGGACTGCCAATGGCCAGGGAAGTCACCGTGTTTTTGAAGTATTGCCATACCTCGTCAACGATTTCCGCGCTGGAGCGGCTTTCCCTGGCCAGGACGTCAGCGATCGGCTCCAGGAACCGGTTTGGCGGAGTGCGTCTTAACAGATATGTGCCTACGCCGCCGGGAGTCGAGCGGAACAGTTCCTCGCTGTCCTTGTAAACCGAATAGAGCAACCCCGCCACTGCGGGAGCGGTGACTTTCAACTCCTCCACGCAGGCCGAGCCCGGTTTGTCGGCCAGACTGTGATTAACCAGAACCATACAGGCGGACAGGCGCGGCAATTCCCGAAGGGCCTCGGCGGCGGTGGCAAAAGTGGCCACACAACGAAAGTCTCTCATGTGGTTAATGCACCACGCCAGGGCCTGACGAATTCCCTCATCGGATTCTGCAATGGCGACCTTATGGCGGTCAGGTCCTGCATGAAAGGGATCAGGCGATAACTGGCGAGCCGCGTTGCTTTGGGTGTGAATGGTGGTGTAGGTCCAGGCCAACGGACTATCCAGCCATCGGAAAGCCACAGTCAGTTCGCGACGAAATAGTTCGTTAGCGGTTTTCCATCCCTGGCTGGCGACGGTTTCGTAGATTCGCAAGGCCCTGTTTGCTGCCAGCTTCGAATCTTCGGTGTCCAGAGGAAAATAATGGCTGGTGCCTTGATGATCAACCTGCACTGAAAGCTCCCGAGCAGGCTTCATATCAAAGCTCATCGTGTATTGCTGATGGATTAGCCTTTGCGACCAAAAGGCGCGGTCGAGCCGCCCAGGATCCAAGGAGCTTGCCGTTTCGGGACGAGGACTGGCGCGCCCTGTTGGCCGACCGGCCCGCGTGCGGATGTTTTTCCAGCCTTGGCTGACAATGGTTCGATAAAGCTCAGAAGCCTCCGCCGCTGCCTGTTGGCGACGGGTGGACGACAAAGAAAATGTCTTCCTTTGTCCCAAATACTGAATCTTGACCGACCAGGCGCTCACACTAAACCGCTTGCCTTTATAGGTGTAACTGCTCTTGAACAGTCGTTTCCGCCAGTATGCCGGTTCCGTTTTCGAACGGGCTGGCGCGGAGAGGCGGGAAGGCGGCCAGTCAGTTCTTGGACGTTTCTTAGACATTAATTCATTCTGCTCCAGACACCTGTGACGGGCAAGGCCATAAAGGCGCGGAGAACCACCAGCGGTTCTCCTGCGGTGAAAGACCGTTTGTCACAGAACAGTGACGGTTCCCGCCTTGGGACCGGATTTGGAGGGCGATGCGTTTAACCCCTAGAACGTGGGATTGTGGATGCCGACCCCGTGTGTGAACAATCTGCTGTGTAGAAACAAAGCGCCGGACGACTGCCAGGGCGCGAATTATTAATTCCTGGAAGCAATGAAAGTTAAGCAAATAAGAGCGGACCACGCTGGCGCGAAAGCAGCCCATTTAGTCGTTTGTTTGCAAAATGTTTCACACTAGTTGCCATCACGACACCGGTTTGTCACAAGAAATGGGTAAGCTTGCGCCGATGAAATTAGCAGACGTCAAAGACCTCTGCGTTTGGAAAAACGCAACGAGGTCCAAGGTATATATTCACTCATCGCATCCAGGAGCAGCGTTCACTCTCATCGAACTTTTGGTGGTAATCTCGATTATTGCCATCCTGGCCTCCTTGCTCCTGCCGGCGCTGGCGCAGGCCAAACTCGCGGCCAATCAGACAGAGTGCTTGAACAACCTGAAGCAGCTTGTCGTCGCCGTGCATGTGTATAGCGGCGATAATTTGGACTGGCTCCCGCCTATGCAGGTGGAAATGCCGCTAATAAATGCCCGGCCAAGCTGGCGTCCATTTCTCTTCAATGACGTGGGCAAAAACGCGAAAGTCTATGATTGCCCATCGGAACTCAATGACGTCTATTCCACAGGGAGTCGATTTCCACCGGCCACGAAGTTGCCATCTGTGATTGGTCAATTTGTCGCGGGCGAAAACGATCTGTGCAGCGGACTTGGGGCGGTCAATGTGCATTGGGAGGAAGGAGGCGCGCAACCGCCTTTCGGACGCCCGCCCCCTGACGAAAACAATCTCTGCCGCTGGTCACAAATGCAGTTTCCAAGTCAGATCATTTTGTTTGGCGACGGCAACAGCGATTGCGATTTGTTATGGCCCGACGACCGTTGGTGGATTTGGAAGGAAATTGGGGTTGCCAACACCATGGGGTTTAATCGCGCGGCGCAAAATGATCCAGGAACTTTCAGGCATAATCGGAAATCCAACTACGCGTTTGCTGATGGCCGGGCGACGCTTTTGGAACCGGGGACGATACCGTGCAATAAGAACAGTTGCTGGTGGTCGGCAAAGGCCAATCCGCACCAATGATTTGACAGAGACAGAGAAACCTGTTGTTCGTGAAGAAAACCGCCCAAATCAAGATCGCCGTTTCGGTGGTTCTTCTGTCCACCGCTGTTTTCTTTTTCATCAAATTGAGTCCGGCGCGAGAAAACCAGAATGGGGACGCCTACTTTTATGATTTGCGGGAACAAAAACTTTTCGTTGCGCCCAAAGGGTCCATTCCACCTATAAATGGGGTCAAGGGCGCGCCGATGGCGGGCGTGCGCGCGATCGTCATTTGTACCAATGGGGATCCGTCGGACAAAAAGCATCTTCAAATTGCATACCTTGAAAAGTTTTCTCCAGAGATCAAGGAGTTGTTCGAAGAGGTCCACCAGGCCCGGTTGCAAGGGCGCTCGGAAGAAGGACGGATCGACCGCAAGGAGGTTATTGCAAACACATTGGTTTGCCGACTGGAGGATACGAATTGGCAGCCACTCACTTCTGAAGAAGGCAGGAGAATAGCGGATGATTGGAACACAGCGGGACCGGATGGCCGCACGCCCATCATTTGCTCACCCTAAACGCTGTGAGGTTTATTTTTGACAAATTGCAGTTGACTCTAAAAGGACGCACTGCCTGGAGTGGGCGTCCTTAGCGTAGCCTGATGATAGACACGATTAACCTGTTAAAACTAAATATGAAACCGACCCAACTCATCCGTTCGCCAGCGCAAACGCTTGCCATGTTTGTTGCCTTACTGAGCTTAACTAGCGCCGCCCTCGCCCAAAGTAGCGACTGGACCAACACCAACGGCGGCAGTTGGGCCAGTTCCTCCAACTGGAGCAACAACATCATTGCCAGCGGCGCCGGAAACACGGCCGACTTCAGCGAGCTGACTTTGATGTCGAACACGACGGTGACGCTCGACAGTTCACCGACCATCGGCAACCTGCTCTTTGGCGATATGGGGAGCAATTACACCTGGGAAATTGATCCCGGCAGCGGGGGTTCGTTGACCTTGGACGCAGGCGGCGGTTCTCCGACCATTACCGTCAATAACGAAACGACGACTATCTCTGCGGCCTTGGCAGGCGCCAACGGCTTCACCAAAACGGGCGTTGGCGCGCTGATGCTCACCGGCGCAAACACCTACACGGGGACTACTGTCGCCAACGGCGGCGTTCTAGTCCTCGGTCCAGGCGGAACGCTTACCTCGGCCGATCATTCCGGCATTATCATCGATAACGGCGCGACGGTTCAATTCAGCGGTGACGACGATTCGGATACCATCGGCACTGGGAGCATGTCGATTACTGTCAACGCTGGCGGCGTGCTGGGTGTCACGAATGAAAATTCCATGGGCTATGACGACTTGGATAACTACGCCAACATCACGCTCAACGGAGGGGCCTTTTCGCTTTCGGCGGTTCAATACATAGGCACCATTACCCTTAACGGTGGAACCGTCAGTGGCGAGAGTGCGATGCAGTTCTGGTATGCGGTTCCCACGGCGATCACAGTTACGTCCAACGCGACCATCTCCGCCCCCGTAAATCTTAATAACGCCTTTCTGGCCACTATTTCCGTCGTCCCCGGCCAAACGCTGACGGTTAGCGGAGCCCTCCAAAGCGATGGAGCCATCGCCTTGACCGGCGGCGGCACGCTCACGCTCACCGCTGACAATACTTACACAGGCTCGACGACCGTGAGCGGCAGCACGCTCGACGGCACTGGAACCATTAGCGGGCCGGTGGCGATTCAGAGCGGGGGCACCCTGGCGGTGAGCACCGACGTGGACAGCAACGCGGTCGTTGGCACGATGTCCATCGCCAACACACTGACTTTCAATTCTGGCAGCACTAACTTTATGCGCATCACCAAAACTGGAGGCGCCACGGCCAGCGACGCTATTGCCGGATCGGGCGGAACTGTCAACTACGGCGGGACATTGGTCGTTTCTAATATTACCAGCGATAACACGTCGTTAGCAGTGGGTGACACCTTCAACCTCTTTCTGGGCTTTGTTTACAATGGGACTTTCAATAATTTCGTCCTGCCGCCACTGCCGGGAGGATTGACATGGAATATTTCCCAATTGGCGTCCGGCTCGATTTCAGTTGCCAATACCGCCGCCACACCGGTCTTCACTCCGCCTGCGGGACAATATATCGGCGCCGAACCGTTAAGCGTCACCATCACGTCATTGACTCCGGGTGCGACCATTTATTACACGACGAATGGGACTACGCCGACTGCTGGTTCGTCCAGTGGCATAACTCCGGTCACGGTCCTCGTGCCGGTTGGCGCGACTATGACCATTCAGGCCTACGCCCACGAAACAGGCTATGCGGACAGCGGCATTGCGAGCGCGACCTATTCAACCGAGGTGGGGCCGGCGGTGTGGATTGATCCCGCTGGCGGTTCCTGGTCGCTTGCGAGCAATTGGACAAATAACATCATTCCTGATCAGATTGGCGTCACGGCCGACTTCAGTCAGTTGACCCTGCCGGGCAGTGCTTTCGTTACGCTTGACACAGCAAGTCCAACCGGGACCTGGACCGTCGGAGACTTGATTTTTGGCGATACGGGAAGCAATTACACTTGGGAAATTGACACCGGCAGCGGCGGAACATTGACGCTGGCCGCCACAAATACTTCGACCATCACAGTTCTCAACCAAACGGCGACCATTGGCGCGGTCATTGGCGGCACCAACGGTTTTGTCAAGGCCGGCGCCGGCACACTGGCGCTCACGGGCGCGGACACCTACACCGGGCCTACGGTGATTAACGGCGGAACGCTGATCGTTGGTCCGGGCGGGTCACTGACAGCGGGGCAGGGAGCCAGTCTTACCGTCAACAACGGCGCAACACTTCAATTTAGCGGTAATAGCGACTCAGACAATATAGGCGGTGACTTTATGCCCATTACCGTCAACTCAGGCGGTGTATTGGCTGTGACGGTCGCAAATTCAATGGGCTACGACTATTTGGACAACTACGCCAACATCCTGCTGAATAACGCCACCTTTGCGCTTTCGGCAGATCAATACATCGGTACCATTACCCTCAACGGCGGGACGGTGAACGGCACCGGTGCGATGCAGTTCTGGTACGCGGTGCCCACGGCGATCACGGTTACGTCCAACGCGACTATTTCAGCGCCCGTAAACCTTAATAACGACTTCCTGGCCGCAATTTCCGTTGCGCCCGGTCAGACGCTCACCGTGAGCGGGGCCGTTCAGAGTGACGGCTCCATTTTAGTGACCGGCGCGGGCACGCTCGTCCTGAGCGGCGCGGATACTTATACCGGCCCAACCACGGTGAGCAATGGCACCCTGGAACTCGACGGCTCACTGTCTGGCAGCAACGCGATGACAGTGGACGCCAGCGCGGTTTTGGACGGCAGCGGAACCAATACTGGCCCAACCACTATTGAGAGTGGCGGCACCTTGGAAGCAGGGACGAGCTTGGTTATCGCCACGATGACGATTGAAAACACACTGACCTTGAACGCCGGCAGCACGACCATTGCCAAGCTCGATAAAGCTGCCGCTACAAATGATTCATTCGCGGGCATGAGCGCTCTGACTTACGGCGGAACGCTCACTGTGACAAATCTCGCTGGCACTCTGGCGGCAGGCGACAACTTTCCGTTATTCGACGCCTCGACCTTCGCCGGCAACTTCTCAGCCACCAACTTGCCGGCGCTCGGCAGCGGTCTGGCGTGGAAATGGACGCCGACCAATGGCACCCTGGCCGTGGTTCCAACTGCGACTGCGCCCACGTTCACCGGCACCCCGACATACCACGCCAATTCGTTCTCGATGAGCTTCACCGGCGCGAACGGCCAGAGTTACACGGTGATAATGACCACCAACCTGACCCTCCCGCTGTCTAGTTGGGCACAGTTGACTAACGGCGTCTTTGGTTCCGGCGCGGTGGACTTCACAGATACCAACGCGACTAACACGGCACGGTTCTACCGCATCATGTCGCCGTAAGGAATTTCTCCTGCCTCCCGCGTGGCCCGAGAATTCCTTGGCCTGCTTTGTCAATGAGAATCATTAAATGGACCTCGGCAGGACGCGGGCAGGCGGCCCGTCTCTGCGGGCTGGCCATGTTCGCCACGCGCTGTCTAGTCGCGGACGATCTATCCAATTCCGCGTCCAATCAACAAGTTGGCCCTCTACCCTCCGGCGCACAAGTTCTTCCCTCCACACAGGTCCTTCGCATCGCAGGCCGGCGGCTCGAATTCAAGGGGCGTCCAGTCGATCTTGCGCTCTCGCCTGACAGCCAAACCATGTTTGTCAAGAATATGAATAATCTGCTGGTTGTAAGCGCAGCATCGTGGACTCTTTCCCAGACACTTGCTTATCCCGGCAGTGGCGCCTCGCTTCATGGCATCGCTGTCAGCCACGATGGCGCTCGCGTCTATGTTACCGGTTCGGCCAATGAACTTTACGAATGGCAGGTCACCAGCAACAGTGTCCTCACATTTTCTCGAACGATCTTTCTGCCTCAAGGCTCAGACCCCTGCGGCCTGGCGCTTTCGGCTGATGGGACAAAGGCTTATGTGTGTCTTTCGATGAAGAATACGCTAGCCGTGGTTAACTTGGCCAACGGAACCATAAGCCAGCAAATTAACGTCGGCATTGCGCCGTGGAACGTCGTGCTCTCTCCCAATAGCGCTACGGCTTATGTATCCGATTGGGGCGGCCGCTTTCCTGTGGGATCCGATTTAACTGCAAGCTCCGCCGGGACAAAAGTAGTCGTGGACAAGCGCGGCGTGGCCTCTAGTGGCGCGGTTTCGTTTGTGAATCTGGCGACCGGTGTCGAATCAGCACAATTGCCTACCGGCCTTCACCCCTCTGATCTGGTCCTCAGCCACGACGGTGACACACTCTTTGTCGCCAACGCCAATTCGGATACTGTTACTGCAATTGACACGCCGACGCGCACAGTCCGGGAAACCATACTTATCCGGCCGGATCCGGCTCTGCCTTTTGGCAGCGAACCCGATGGCCTCGCGCTCAGTCACGATGGAAGAACTTTGTTCGTGGCCAGCGCCGGAAACAATGCTGTCGCCGTTGTGGAGTTGGCCAGTGCCCATCGCACTAACAGCATCGTCAAAGGTTTCTTTCCCACCGATTGGTATCCGGGCGCAATTTTGGTGCACGAATCATTCGCCTACGTTGCCAACGTCAAAGGTTTGGGCAGCCGCGAGGGCCAGCCAGCCGTCAGCTCTTATAAAAGTTCAGATTTCCTTGGAACCATAGATTGCATCCCGATCCCGAGTGGAGATGCGTTGAACAAGAGCACCGCCCTGGTGATGGAAAATGCGCGAATTGGACAAATTAAACAAGCCTTCCATCCATCCATTGGACAAGCAGCGCCGGTGCCGGTTCCGGCCCGCTTCGGTGAACCTTCGGTCTTCAAGCATGTGCTCTACATTCTCAAAGAAAACAAAACCTACGATCAAGTGTTTGGAGACATTCCGCAGGGAAACGGCAATCAAAAATTGTGCATTTACCCACAATCGGTCACGCCCAACCATCATGCCCTGGCCTTGAAGTACGTCCTGCTCGATAACTTTTACTGCAACGGCGTCAACTCCGCTGACGGCCACTCGTGGTGTACCGAAGGCAACACTACCGATCATCTCGAAAAATCATTTGGCGGCTTTGTCCGCAGCTACACCTTCGGCGACGATCCGTTGACTTACTCCTCAACCGGGTTTATTTGGAATAATGTGCTCGAGCACGGCCTCACTTTTCGTAACTATGGCGAGTTCGATTACGCCTCTGTCCCAAGCAAGGCTTCGTGGATGCAAATCTATGCCGACTTCACCAATGGCGCGCACTCCATCGCTTTTGCGCAGAATATTGGCGTCGCATCACTCCTCCCGTATAGCTCGACGAACGTTCCCGGCTGGAATTTGGACATCCCCGACGTCGTCCGCGCCTACGGCTTCATCAAGGAACTTAATGCCGCCCAGGCGGATGGCCATTGGGCCACTTTCCATTTCCTTTATTTGCCCAACGACCACACGGGCGGCAAACCTCCGCCGCAGGCCCAGGTGGCCGACAACGATCTGGCTCTAGGGCGGGTCGTCGAGGCCGTCACCAAGAGCGTTTTTGGCAGCAATACTGTAATCTTCGTCGTCGAGGATGATCCGCAGAGCGGTTACGATCATGTGGACGGCCATCGCTCCCTGTGCCTGGTCGTTAGCCCTTACACTAAACGTGCCCAAACCATCAGCACCTTTTACAACCAGGCTGGCGTTCTGCATACGATGGAACAGATTCTGGGCTTGCCGCCAATGAACCAGCAAGACGCCATGGGCCCACTCATGTCCGACTGCTTTTCCAATACGCCGGATTTTACCCCTTACACCGCTTTGCCCAACCAAATTGACCTCGTCTCGGGTGGCAGAACCCGGCTTTCGTCGAAAGCGCTCCACTATTTGAGGAAAGTGCAAAAGATGGATTTCAGCAAACCGGACCGTATTGAAGAAGATGCATTCAACCGTTACATTTGGCATTCCATCAAAGGCAACGCCCGCTATCCGTCCGAATTCGTAGGCGGCCATGGCAAAGGTCTCAAGGAACTCGGCTTGGTCCTTGAGAAGCCCAGCAAGGACAACGATGATTGACTCCCCGGCAAAAGGCGTCGAGCCCCTTCTTTGCCAACGAAAAATCGTCGGCGGACTGGAAAGAAGGCTTGCAAACCTGCGGAGAAAGCACAGAATCAAGGCAAGAAATCCAATGAGAAATGCCGAAGCACATGCGTCATCCGTAAGTCGCCGGTAGGTGGCGAATGTGGCGCACGGCGATGAAGGGCCCGGGCCGTGGGCAACTGCGGTGACCGTTGACACAGGCCAAAAAGATGGAACTAAAAATTGTTAGCGCAAGATTTGGTTCCGCCTCCCGCCCAGGGGGGCGAGGCCAGTTTCGAAGGTTGGACTGGAGGCGAGGCCAAGGTCCGGCCGCCGCTGGGTTCACGCTGATCGAATTGCTGGTGGTGATCGCCATCATCGCCATCCTGGCGGCGATGCTTCTTCCGGCCCTGGCCCGAGCCAAACAGCAGGCGCAGGGCGTGCAGTGCATAAACAACCTCAAGCAATTGTCGCTGGGTTGGGTCATGTACAATGGCGATAATCGAGGTTACTTCGTCCCCAACGGCGGCGACGCTGATCAACCCAGCGGTCCCAACGATCCCGGTGTTGACGCTCAATGGTGTCCGGGCCGGCAGGATTTGCCTGCGGATTTGAGTCGGGCAGGCGCCATGATCAATGTCGGGATTGAGTGGATCGAGGAGGGCTTGATCTACCCTTATGTCAAGAATCCTGCAGTCTATAAATGTCCGGCGGATTTTGGGACCGCGTCGGCTTTCGGAATTCCTTTTCCTCACGTTCGCAGCATGTCAATGAACGCATGGCTCAATCCACTCGGCGGCGCTTGGGGTGGCACCCAGAATGCGTCGGAAGTGCGCCTGTATTTGAAAGAAACTGACCTGACTGTTCCCGGATCGGTCAACACTTGGCTGCTGGTGGACGAGAACCCGTATAGCATCAACGACGGTTTCCTGGTGGAAGACCCCTCGGCCCCCCTTAAATGGATTGACTGTCCGGCTTCCTATCACAATAACGCTTGTGGACTTAGTTTCACGGACGGCCATGCCCAGATCAAAAAATGGACCGATCGGGCGATCCTCAGCGTCAGCCCGACTTGGAGCGGCGCGCTGCCGCATAATGGCAACGACTGCCTCTGGTTCATGAACCGCAGCTCTGACCTTCGTTCAACTATGTCTTTTTCAGGCCCTCCCTAGCGTAAAGTGTTATTTGAGGTAAATGCGCCCTAAACAAGCATCGCAGGTGAGGAGAATGGCGCGTTTGGCGGCGATTCTCGGCTTTTGCATTTCCACGCACGCGAGTGATATTTTGGCCAATCCAGGCTTTGAATCGGGGCAGACTCCTTTGCAATGGACTGCTTACCGTTAAAACGTGCTTGGAGCCCGAGCAGACTCGCTTGGTTTTATACCAGACCAATTTGCGGCCGCCACGCGGCGTTCGGGATGGTTCCCTGCTCCCAGATCAGCACCATTCGGAGAAATTCAAACATGCCATCAAGTTTGGTCGCAAATCCCCGCCAAACAATCATTTCAGTTCTCGACCTAATTTTTGCCACCCGCAGGCGCTTTCAGTGCATTTCCGGCTGACGGTATATCTCACAACCTCCACCCTTCTCTGTGGTCATAATCCAAATACTGGTTGGCGTCCGGGTCGTTCGTGAACTTCATGTTCTCACTGTCCCAAATCAGCTTGTCACCGCCGTTGTGGATGCAGATGCTGCCAAGCAGCACCGACTCGGTCAGCGGACCTGCGAACTCGAAATTGGAGCGGGTGGAAGAGCCGGTCTTGCAGGCTTGGATCCATTCCACACGATGCCAATGCTCCTCGTCGGGGCCGAGGGCGCGCGCCAGGGTTTTGGGTGGACGCTTGTATTCCTTGTTCAGGCTTTCCGGCAATAACCGGGGATGGGCGCCACCCCAGCCTTTGACGAGCATCTTGCCTTTGTCCCCGACAAATAAGATGCCGTCTTCCGGGTCAAGCTCGCCAAGCCCGCTTAACTCGGTCGGGCGTTCCGGCAGCAGGCCGCCGTCGTACCAGTGCAATTTAACAGGGGGCATATCGCCGCGCGCCGGGAATTGGTATTGCACCATGCACGCCACAGGAACGGTATCCGGAAAAACAGGCGTCGAGCTCCCCTGAATGGTTTCGGGCGCGCCAAGTTTCAAAGCCGAAAACACTGGCGCGATGTTGTGGATTCCCATATCGCCGAGGCCGCCTGAGCCAAAGTCCCACCACCCGCGCCACTTGAAAGGCGCGTAAGCCGGATGATAGGGCCGCACCGGCGCCGGACCGAGCCATAGGTTCCAGTCCATGGTTTCCGGCGCCGACGGAGTGTCGGTGGGCCGCTCAATGCCTTGGGGCCACCACAAGGGCAATTTGCCCGAATGGGTGGGGCGATCGGACCAGACATGCACTTCGCGCACAGGGCCAATCGCCCCGTCCCAAAGCCATTCGTTGATGAGCCGGTTTCCTTCGAAGGCCATGCCTTGATTGCCCATCTGTGTGGCCACTTTGGCCTCGCGCGCGACTTGGGCCACTGTGCGCGCTTCATGGACGGTCCGTGTCAGCGGTTTTTCGCAATAGACGTGCTTGCCGGCCCTCATGGCGGTGACCGACACGATGGCGTGCAAATGGTCTGGCGTGCCGATTACAACCGCGTCGATGTTTTTCTCCTTGTCAAGCATTTGCCGGAAATCCTTATAGCGTTTGGCTTTGGGGTACCTGGCAAAAGTCTTGGCGGCGTAGTCCCAATCCACGTCGCATAGCGCGACGATGTTTTCGCTGTTGACGTGATGCAAATCCTCGCCGCCTTGTCCGCCGATGCCGATGCCGGCAATGTTGAGTTTGCTGTTAGGTCCGGCTTGCCCCTGTCTTCCCAGCACGTGCCGGGGCAGCAACATGAACGCGCCGGCTGCCGCCGAGGATGCAAGAAACTTCCTGCGGTTAAGGCGGAGTTTGGACAGGGAAGAAATGGTCGAATGCTTCATAATATGTTTGTTTCTTGTTGTTCCTGAGGTGATGGACCCGTCTCCAGGTTACGTTTTCCCCCATAAATCAAACGGTTTCGCGGCCCTTGTCTTGAAGGGGAGCTTTACTTTCTTTCCAGTGCGGGCCGATTCGTAAGCGGCGAAAATGGCTTCCAGAACGCTGCGGCCATCCTCTCCCGTGACAAGCGGCTGGAGGTCCAGCCGGACACAGTCAACAAAATGAGCCATTTCCTGGTGAAAGCCGTAATTCCAGGCTTCCTCATAAATCGTGAAGCTCCAACCCTTGGTGGAACCTGCCTTTTCCACCGCATAATCATAGCCTTCGGCGCTATAGGTTTCGATGGAATTGCCGTGCAGCAAATCGGCGAAAGCCACGCCTTTAGATCCGTACACCTCCGCGCGGTCGTCCATGCCGCCCAGTTTCGTCCAGCTTTCTTCCGCCATCCCGATGGCGCCATTTTCGAATTCCAGAATCAGAATGGCATTGTCCTCCCCGCGTGTCTTGTCGCCGTGGACCTGCGTGCTCATCTGGGCGTAAACCGAGTTTATTTTGGGCCGGCCCAGCATCCAGCGGAAAAACTCAATCGCATGGCAGCCCATGTCCATGGTAACGCCGCCGCCGGAGCGGTTCACGTCCCAGAAGTGCTCCGCATGAGGTCCGTCATGCTTCTCCGACTGCTTCACGAGCGTGGGTTGCCCCAGCGCGCCGGAGTCAAGCAGTTGTTTCAGCCGGACGTATTTGGGCGCGAAACAAAGCTCCTCGCCGTACATGAGCTTTACCCTGGCCTTCGCGCAGGCTGTGATCATGCGGTCGGCCTCGGCCAGATTAAGGCACAACGGCTTTTCCATCACGATGTGTTTGCCGGCAGCGGCCGCATCGAGGGCGACCTGGCAGTGAAGATGGTTGGGCACGCCGACCACAACCATGTCAACGCCAGGCTGGGCCAGGAGTTCCCGATAATCAGTGAACGTTAGCGGAATGCCGAATTTCGCGGCGAACATCTCCACATGATGCTTTTTTGGCGAGGCCGCGGCGACGATCTCCGCGTGGCTGCACCGCTGCAAGGCGTCCGCATGAATGGTGGATATGAATTGTGATCCGATAATTCCAACGCGAACGCGCTTTCCGGTCGTCGCGCCGCGACGAGCCTGCCTGCTGGTTGAATGGGGGTGTGCTTTTTTCACGGTATTTATTTGACTCGCTTCGATTTCGGCCCCGCCGCTGCGTAGTCGCAGAAAACCAATGTTTGGGGATGGAGACAAAGCAGCGAAGCCGGGAATTCGGTGGAAATTTCTCCGCGCAAAAGGCGCAGCAGCGGCTTCCTTTTGTCCTCTCCGCTGACCAGCAGCAGAATCCGCCGGGCTTGGAGAATCTCCGCCATGCCCAAAGTAAAGCCATAATTCGGTTTGACGGCGATGTGAGATACCATCGGATGCCTCGTCGTCTGTGCCGCGAGCCGGGCGAGGTGGGCGACGGGGGAAAGCGTCCGGCCAGGCTCGTTGAAACCGAGATGACCATTGCGGCCCAACCCGAGAACGCAAAGGTCAATCGGCCCGTTGCTGGCAAGCCATTTCTGGATGCGTTGACACTCCAACTGTGGCCGCCGTGGTGTGGACACAAACCCGACAAAATGTCGCTGGCGGATTCCCCAGGACCGGATTGCACAGCGTTGCAAGTAGTCCTCCGATGAGCCTGGATCACTCATGGGCAAGCCTTCCCACTCATCCAATTTCAGCACGCGCAAACGGGCGAACTGCGCCGGGGCTCTGCGCGCTCGGATGCCCAGCAACTCGTAAGTCCGAATAGGAGTCGAACCGGTCGCGAGGCACAGCAGCAATCGAGGATTTCTCCCGAATTCACGCGCCATGCAACCAGCCGCCGCCACACTCATCGCCTCATGATCGCCACATATCTTGACTTTCATTCGACACGGGCCTTGAATCGACATAGGAACGCTTCTCATCGTTCCTTTCTAAAGCCGGCGGATGCGGATGTTGCGAAACCAAACCTCGTCTCCTTCGCTTTGCAGTCCGATGTAACCGTTGCGGTCCTTCATAAAATAGGACGCGTCCTTGAACTTGCTCTGGTTGATCAGCTCTCTCATGGCGGGACTCTCCCAATCGTACTCCAGAATTTTCGCCCCGTTCAGCCAATACTCAACGTGGCCACCTCGGCTGATAACGCCGGCATGATTGTATTCGCCGACAGGATTCAGGCGCTTTTTCTCATTGGGAGCGATCAAATCGTACATCGCGCCGGCGGAGGTGTTGGGCGTCTTGCCGTCAGGATTGATGAGATCGTCGTTGATTTGCATCTCCGGGCCCGACCAATAAGTTTCTGGTGTCGCTTCGCTCACTCCGATGAAGATGCCGCTGTTGCCGCCCGGCTCCAATTTCCAATCCAATTCGAGATCAAAATCCTCATACTTTTCGCGCGTGATCAGGTCCATTCGCTTACCCCGAATGCTGCGCAAAATACCGTCCTGGCAGGTCCAATATCCTTCGGGGAATGAATCCTTATGAAACCCCCGGAATGCGTTGGTGATGCGCCCGCAGGTATCCAGCACCATTTCCTCAAGGGCAGACGTCTTCGGCGCACGGCACCCGGATAATACCAGCAAGACCGCCAGTGAAAACAAAGTGCAACGCGCGGCAGGCTTCAGTCCAATTATTCCACGAGAGGGCATTTGGGTCTGCTTCCATTTGAACGCGAAAACAGGCATTTAGTCAAGCCTCGGCCAAGAACCCAAATCCCAACGGTAAGGCGCCGCAATGAGTTGAATTCGGCCTGAATGATCCTGGTTCCAGGCGTTGCCGAAAAGCTGGATCTTCACCGGCCAGCTCTGGACTTCGAATCGTTGGACTTGGCAGGTGAAGAAGTTTTTGAACAAGCGTTGGCGCCAGCAAGTCGGCCCCCGTTTGGTCGGAACCGGGGACCTCTTGGACGTTTCTTGAACACTTCACGTATTTAGCGCAAGACAGTATCGTTGGCAACAGAGGTTTGCCGCGCGGCAAAGATCGCTTGCGCTGGCGCGGGCCGTCTTGCATTTTTGTCGGCGTGACCATGAAACGGCAGCGGTTCGTTTCCAAAGGCTCGCTTTCTCGCATGTTCCAGGAAGCTGCCGAGGCCTGGAAGCGCCAGGATTATCAGCAATCCATCGAGACCTTGGAGCGCGCCGCCAAGTTAGACCCCGCCAATGCAGTCATTCAGTTGGATCTGGGACGGGCCTATGGAATGCGTTATGACTATGCTGCAGCGGAACGGTGCCTGGAGAAGGCGGCCCGCGTGGCGCCACGAAAACCGGAGACTTTGGCCGAGGCTGGCCGGCGCTGTCAGGAATTCGGGAGCCCTGAAATGGCCCGTCGTTATTACGAACGCGCGGCGCAGGAGAAAGACGCCACAGCCGATGTATTTGTCCTGCTGGCGGAAAGCAACGAACGCCGCGCGCGATTGGAAGAAGCGACTCAACACGCGGAGCACGCCCTGAAACTGGATGCATCCCATCCTCCGGCTCGCCTCGTGCGCGCCAGACTGGATCAGTTGTCCGGGCGGTTGGTGGAAGCCGAAAGCCGCGTGCGCGCGCTATTGAAGGACGCCGCCGGCGATCCTTGGTTGCGTGCGCGCGCTTGGTATCAATTGGGTGAAATCCTCGATCGGATGGCCCGTTACGACGAGGCGATGGAGGCATTCCTTGAAGCCAAAGCGATCGTCCGTCCGGCGGCAGTCAATCACGCTGCCACACTCCAGCGGATTCAAGCGCGCGTGCGAGAGATGGAGGAGGTCATTTCTGCCAGCGCGCTTGAACGATGGGCCGCCGCCGGGGAGTCGTTGCAGCCTTGGCGGCGCTTTGCGATTTTGTGCGGCCATCCGCGTTCCGGCACGACGCTGCTGGAACAGGTGCTGGATTCGCATCCCGGTGTGATGACCGCCGAGGAGACGCACGTTCTCCACGACGAGGCCTACCTGCCCTTGAGCCGCGGATTTTCACCGGAAGCATCGTTGCTCGAAGTATTGGAGTCCGCGCCCGTGAGCCTGCTGCGGCAATCGCGCGAGAATTATTTTCGATTCACCGAATTGCTTCTTGGCCAGACGCTCGGCGACAAAATGCTGGTGGACAAAAACCCGGCTTTGAATGTGTTGATTCCTGCGGCCGTTCGCATCTTTCCCGAAGCGAAATTTCTGATCGCATTGCGCGATCCGCGCGATGTGTGCCTGAGTTGTTTCATGCAGCCGCTCTCCCCCAATCCGGTGAGTTCTGCCTATCTGAGTCTGGAAGGGACGGTCAGACAGTATCTCTCAGTGATGGGTTTCTGGCGAGTGCTCCTGCCCCGGCTGCGCAATCCCTCCCTCGAAGTGCGCTACGAGGAGCTGGTGGATGACCTGGAGGGCACGTCGCGCAAAGTATTGGAATTCCTCGGGATTCCTTGGGATGAGCGAGTCTTGCGCTTTGACGACCATGCCCGGAACAAATCGCTGCGTTCGCCCAGTTACGCTGAAGTGACCAAACCCGTCAACAGGCACGCCGTCGGCCGCTGGCAAAATTACCGCCGCCATCTTGAGCCCTACCTTGCAAAACTGGAGCCGATGTTGGAGTCTCTTGGCTACACCTGACGACTCGGTGCAGTGGAATGATTTCCGCCCAACCCCCCTTTAATGGGGGGTTGTAGAAGTTTGGCTTGGATTTATAGTTTTTCCTCAATCCGATGCTGGCAGGTTCCACCAGACGGATTGTTGTCAAAACGTCTTGAGGCAAATGACACCATGAAAAGCCTATGAAAATTAAGAAACTTAGAAATCTTCGCACGGGGGCATTGATTGCGCTCGGCGTCTTCCTTGGACGCGGCGCGCAGGCAGACACAGTCTTGGATTTCTCCGCCCTCCCGCCTGGCCAGGTGAATAATTGCAACGATCACTGCTCTGGAATTTTTCAGGGGTACGGAAGCGATGCCGCGGCCTCAAGCGCCGGCGTCACCGTCACGAATTTCGGCACGCCGAACATCGGCTTGATCTGGTCCGGGATGGGAGCCTACGACACGAAGTGGGATTTTTACCTCGACTGGAGTGCGGACCCAGGCGCAGGCCAACTGGCCGATTCTGACATAGGCTATGTCCATGACCTCTCTTTTGTGCCTAACAGCGCCTCGGCGAGTGCGGTTGTTCAATCCTTCAACTTTTATCCCTGGTATGATTCCAACGAAAGGTTCAGTTACGACGTAAGCGTCTTGGCTGGGACGAACGTCGTTGAAGGCCCCTTCTTTTTTACCTTTATTTCTGATGCCACGCACGACCACCCGGTCACGCTTGATTACACGGGTGCACCGGGACAGGCGTTAAAGGTGCGGATTGCCAGAGTGGCGTCCGTCCTGGGCGTAGGCGAAGTTGAGGGTAGCGCTTATAATATTGGAGTGAATGGCATTGACTTTGCCCAACTGCCGGCGACTCAGTTCCCCGTAGGCCCGCAGGTCGTGCTGGATTCACCGGCAAGTCTCCAAACGAATGACACGATGGTTTACGACCCACCCGTTGTGCCGGCCGATGACCAATTGGGTGTCGCGGCGATTGACTATCCCTTCGATGTAAGCATCACCAACGGAGACACCACGCTGGATGCGAGTACCATCAAATTGGAAATTGACGGCATTCCGGTGTCGCCGCCACCGACGATTTCATCGGCGGGCGGATTAACCAACGTGAGTTCTCCCGGCACGAACCTGTTGACCAGTAGTGGTATTCACCTCTACACGCTCACTTACAACGACAACCTCGGCGCCACTTACACATACGAAGCGACGTTCAGTGCAATCTTTGCAACGCTCCCCGCGTTGTATGCGCTTCCGCCAGACTCAGGCGAAGTGGAGGGATTCACCTGGCGCACGGTGTCAGCCAGTTCACAAGTAACCAACTCCTTGGACAGTACGGTTGAACGAGCCGTGGAGCAGTTAGATGGAACATTGATCAACCCGGCCACCTCGTTGCCCTATACTAACGAGGCCGCGCTCGGACCTAACCCGGACGGCTCCTACAACATAGACACCATCCTTAACTTCAATGACGACGGGCTGGAAGAAGGCGATTTTCCGCTCACCCAGACGCAATTCCCAGGTCTGACCGCGCTCGGCGCCAACTGGTTCTCGGGTGAAGGCTTGCTTTATCTTGATTTGCCGGCCGGCTATTACCGGTTCGGCGTTAATAGCGACGATGGTTTTGAAGTCAATGCCTTGCCGCCGCAGGGCGTGTCTGGCGCGCCCATCACATTGGGCGTATTCGACAATGGTCGTGGCGCGGCCGACACGCTGTTCGACTTTCTGGTGTCAACCAGCGGCATCTACCCATTCCAAGTAATCTACTTCCAATCCACCAGTGATTCCGAGATCGGATTCTTTTCAGTGACCAATCTGGCCACCGGTGGCAGCATTCTCATCAATGACACCAATTACCCGAATGCGATCATATCCTATCGTTCCCTCGCGCCCCACTTCACCAGCATCGCCCAAAGCGGGACGAATGTCGTGTTGAATTGGGCCTACGGCACGCCGCTATTCCAAGTGCAGCAAAAGACCAACCTGACCGATCTGACCTGGAGCGATATTGGGCCGCCCACGTCGAACAGCACCGCCATCATTCCGATTCAACCTGGCACGCGTTTTTTTCGCGTGTCCGGACAGTGATCATCCCATATCCATCATCCATATAGATTTCTCGGTATAGGCGATACTTTTTCTGTTTTCCAGGAGATCTGAGAAATACTCGCCAAGAGACGACATGTCGGCAAACTAAGTCACGGCGAACGGCGGGGCAGCACCAACCGATCCCACTAAGCTCGCCGAATTCGACCAGGCCCCAACGGCGGCGGAGAGGTGATGGCGGTCAGGTGGTTGGAGGGAGGTCATTTGAACGGCCATGTTCTGCCCAAAACCTCCTTGACGAAGGTCCCGGGCTCCGGCTCCTTGGAGGCTCAGAGTCCATTGTGAATCAATTGGTTCTGGCGTATGGACAACAAAGTGGATCTCCAATGACCACATCCTCCCATCCGACGAAATGGGAGGCGGCGTAAAAACTTTCAGCCATAGTGTAACCTGAAGTATATCGATCCAATACAATCGTAGGAGAAGCAATCGCCTGCAAGAGTGGTTCGTCCACGTAGCCTTTCCCGCAGGTAAGCCCATGAGCAATCAAATCAACCAACAGCGATTGTCCGCCTTTGGTTGGCAAGAAAGTCCGGGCACTGGTGGATACGGCGGTATCGGACACGGAGCCAGGCGCAAATAGCAGTGTTTGGTAAGCATCGCTGGAATACTTAGGGTCATTGCTCCCCCACGAAAAATAGCCCGACAAATTCGACCGTTGGCCAATAAACGTTTCCGTCAAATCCAGCTCGTCAGGCATGCCGCGTCTGAGAAGCAGGTCATGTGCGTGCCGCATGTCTGCGTTAAACTCGCTCCAAGCAGACTCTCCTAAAATGATCTTTTCCTTGATGGCGGCTGGCTGGGTGGCTTTGTCACCCAATCCAAACGCCGGCTGGACATCAAGAAGCACCTTGCCACTCATATGCCCCTGTTCCGCCTCCAGAGATCGGGACACCAACGCCTTGGCATCCGCTGCGGAATAACCGTCCAATCGAGTCACCAGGTATCCACCAAATCGGGCGTGGGAAAAGGGCTCGGCCGCATTCCAGTATCGATTGGAAAAGGCACATCCAACGGCGCCAGAGCCGGCCATGTCAATCTTCACCGTGTCAGGGAGATTTGTATAATCCAGTGCCGCGAGGGAACTATCAACCGAGGGACGCCCGCGAGTGCTGATCGGATCATGGCTTTGATCGTTGCAACTGCCGAGCGCAGCTCCCGTGATCCGTATAGGAACGCCTTTTGTGAGCACGATAAAGTTAAGGTTTGTGTGTCTTGCCAAATACTCACGAATGGGAGATTCAATGGATCGGCTGTAGTCGCCAAAGGGGATGGTTTCATTGTCGGCGCTCAATGCGGAATCCTGGCATTGAACAAAAAGTATGTTCCTGACACGTCGTTTGAGCGCGTAATCCTCGGCGATTGCTTTAGAGACTGGACTGTTCTCATTGACGACCAGCAGGACTTCGTCAGCGCTTCGCTTTTGCGCAACGTTCTTGTCCGCGAAAACCATGAGCGGAATTAATCCGAGCAACGCCAACTGCGTGAATGCCCGTTCCTTAAATCCAAATTGCTTCAGGCGCATTCCACGGAGCTTGACCCATGGAGAATTTTTATTCAATAGGCGATTCTATTGGTGCCGGGGATATGCTATTGATGAGTCCGAGACCGGAACTTGTTTGCCGGGCAATGGGAATTTCCTCAAACAAGGTATAGGGCTGGGACAGTATTTGTCCCACCTTTGGTGCTACGCTCTGGGGCATGAAAAATATACGATATACATTGCCCCAAGACCTGTTCAAAACCGGCCTGGATCCCAAGTTCTTTCCATCTAAAAAACTGTTTCATTGGTTGTTTCGACCGTGTTCGTGGCCTCGGCTCGGATTGACTCTGGGTTACAAACGATTTATCCATGCAACGTGAACATCTTCCTTAATGTGGGCGCCGTGGTCGTTGCGGCCTTGGCGGCCTCAATGGTTTGCGCTTCTGCACAAAGTGTCATCGCATCCGGTGCCAAGCTTGAAAAGCTTTCCAGCGATTTTTCGTTCACCGAAGGACCCACTTGCGACGCCCGTGGCAACGTCTTCTTCACCGACCAGAACAACAATCGCATCATGGAATGGAGCGTGGAAGGTGCCCTTTCCACTTTCATGCAGCCTTCGGGCCGCGCCAACGGCATGTACATGGATGCCAAGGGCAACCTGATCGCGTGCGCGGACGAAAAGAACGAACTTTGGTCCATTGCGCCGGACAAAAAGGTGACGGTGCTGGTCAAGGATTACCATGGCAAATATCTCAACGGTCCCAATGATGTGTGGGTCGCTCCCAATGGTGACATGTTCATCACGGACCCATTTTACAAACGCCCTTGGTGGGACCACCAGACGATGGCTCTGGACAGCGAGCAAGTGTATCACCTTTCAGCGGACGGAAAGAGCCTGACGCGCATCACCAGCGACTTGAATAAGCCCAACGGCATTACGGGCTTGCCCGACGGCAAGACGCTTTTTGTAGCGGACATTGGCGCCGACCGCACTTACCGCTACAACATCCAGCCGGACGGATCATTGGCGAATAAGGTCCTGTTTTGCTCCAAAGGTTCTGACGGAATGACCATTGACGACCATGGAAACATCTACATCACCGGCCAAGGAGTCACCGTTTTTGACAAAACAGGGAAGCAAATTGAACACATTGACGTGGCGGAACCGTGGACGGCCAATGTCAGCTTTGGTGGCCGGGACCACAAGACGCTCTTCATCACGGCCAGTAAGTGCCTCTATTCGATCCGGCTGAATTTCAAAGGGGCGAATCCATCAAAATAGAGAACGACAAAATCGGGGCGGCCGCCTACGTTTTCAGCGTCCAAACGATGAAACAGTAAGATTCTTTAATTGCTTTCCTCCGATCAAAAGGGCAGAAAAAGGGCATGGCTGAAACACCAGAAAAGGCAAAAAGAACACCGAGCGCGGCATTCATGAAGCCCGTAACCCCGGACGAAACGCTGGCGAAAGTGGTCGGTGACCAGCCACTTCCCCGAACCGAATTAACCAAGCAACTTTGGATTTACATCCGCAAGAACGGGTTGCAAGACGCGCAGAACAAAACCCTCATCAATGCCGACGAAAACCTGAAGGCAGTCTTCGACGGCAAGGCACAGGTCAGCATGTTTGAGATGACTAAACTGGTCTCCGGGCATGTGAAGAAATAAAATGTCATCGACCTCGGACCAGCCGCAGCTAAACAATCCGTTCGCTGATCTGCGAGTTGAGGGACAGCCGCTCGGCGAGGACGCGCCGCTGTCAGCCCGTCCGAGGACCCGCAAAATGGGAAAAGGACGCGTGATACTGCGGCGCGAAACGGCGCATCGTGGCGGGAAATCGGTAATTGTCGTCCACGATTTTGCGCCCTCCATTCCGATGCGCGATGTTGAGGAACTGGCCCGAAAGCTCCGTAATGCCTGTGGCTGCGGGGGAACCACCCGCCAGCGCCGCATCGAACTTCAAGGCAATCAAGTCGCCCGAATCCGCTCTCTGCTCGAAGAAGAGGGATTCACCGTGGCTGGAATTACTTGAAGCGTCATGGTCCCTCTCGCTTTTCCCGCAACGGCGCAAAAACCGCATTGCCCTTGGTCTCTCGTTCGCCCAATATCCGACGATGCTGGCCCGCGTTTTATCCACGCTATCAACGGAATGGTAGCTTTCCCCCACTGAAGAGGAGGCCAAGGCCCGAGGTAAAAGACCCTTAACGTACGCGAAACTACTATGAGACAGATTATTAGATTGTTGGGACTTGTTTCGATTTGCAGTACTTTGACCACGGCAAATTATGCCTTGGCAGATGACTGGCCGCAGTGGAACGGACGGAACCGGGATGGCAAATCCGCCGAGACGGGGCTGCTCGCGGAATGGCCCGCAGATGGACCCAAGTTGGCTTGGAAGGCCACCGGATTCGGCACAGGCTATTCCACAATCTCTGTCGTTGGAGAACGCCTCTACACGATGGGAGAAAAGGCCGATGTCGGTTGGGTGATGGCGGCGAGCGCTAACGGGGGCAAAATACTTTGGTCCACCAAGGTGGGTGGACCAGGATTGTCTGGCGTGCCAGGGTACGATTTCCCCGGGCCGCGCTCCACGCCTGTCGTTGATGGCGATCTCATTTTTGCCTTGGATGGCTCGGGCGAGCTAATTTGTGTGGACTCAGTGGACGGCAAGGAACGATGGCGCAAAAGCCTTAGAAAGGATTTTGGCGGTGCGGCGCCAACGTGGGGGTACTCGGAGTCCCCACTCGTGGACGGCGGGCAAGTGGTGGTCACGCCAGGCGGGAAGCAAGGCGCTCTTGCGGCACTTAACAAGAAGACCGGCGAACTCATTTGGCAGTCCAAGGAGTTTACGGACGCGGCGCATTATTCATCCATTATTCCAGCGGAGATCGAAGGTACACGCCAATACGTCCAACTGACCTCGGCCAGCGTTGTCGGCATCTTAGCCAAGGATGGCAGCTTGCTGTGGAGAGCCTCGCGCCAGGGTAGCGTCGCAGTTATCCCTACCCCGCTTGTGGCAGGGAACGAAATTTATGTGACTTCAGGCTACGGAGCAGGCTGCAATCTCTTCAAGGTAACGAGGACGGACGACAAGTTTGCAGCAAGTCCTGTTTATGCAAACCATGTGATGGTCAACCACCATGGCGGGGTCGTGCGGGTGGGCGATTACATCTACGGCTATTCCGACGGTAAAGGGTTGACCTGCCAGAATGCCCGGACGGGTGAGGCACTCTGGACCGAAAAGGAAAAGATCAAGAAATGTTCTGTGTCCTATGCGGACGTAAAATTGTATTGCCGTGAAGAAGACACCGGCATGGTGATTCTGGTGGATGCCGTGCCGAACGGCTACACCGAAAAAGGCCGTTTCAGCCAACCCGATCGCTCGCAGGAAAAGGCCTGGACCCATCCAGTGATTGCGAACGGAAAACTGTACCTCCGTGATCAGGATTTGCTGCTGTGTTACGACATCAAAGCCTCCTAATGAAAAGGCCAATGACTCGGGCGTGTGTCGGCACGTACTAAGAGGATTAGTGTGCGACTTCAAAAGCGAGAAATCCAATCCCACCACTAGAGAACCGTGAAGCCGCTCGCTCCATTTGCCCACCCGCTCCGAACTGTAAGCCTTCATTAAATCCGTTGACCGGAGAACACCTTATATCGGCACTGAGGACTTCGCCGTATTTTATAGGCATGAAATTTGATCGAATTAAGATTGGACTGGGAGTTTGCGTGTTGGCCGCAATGACGGGATGCGTGGGTTATGTGGATGGCGGTGGCGGCGGGACCGTGTTCGTAGGCGGCCCTCGGGTGGATGTCTTCGGCGGCTCCTATGATAGGGGGCATGACGCGCGTGATTACAGTCATCGCGGAGCTGCGAGTCGTGAAGTCGCGCACGGTGGCGGCGGAGGGGAAAGAAAGCGATGAACTGCAATTCACTTGGGATGAGGATCCTGATAAACCTATGAAATACTCAAAGCAATCAACACATTTTGCCGGCCTCTTAACAATCGCGCTCTTAACAGGCGCCGGAGCTGTTTTACCGTTGAACCTTCATGCTGCGGAAGCACAAGCACAAGCGCAACAGACGCAGGCCGTCACGGAACGGTTGTTCGCATCGCCGGATGAAGCCGTCAAGGCCTTGCAGAAGGCGGTCGAAGCCCACGATAAAACTGCCTTGGCCGAAATTTTCGGGCCCGAATATGATGAGCTTTTAACCGGGGATAAAGTGCAGGACGCGAACAATGGGAAACGGTTCGCCTCTGCGTTGGCGGAAGGCTGCAACCCTGTAAAAGAGGGTGATGACAAAATCACACTTGAGATTGGCACCAACAACTGGCCGATGCCAATTCCGCTGACAAGAGCAGGCGGACAATGGCATTTTGACACGGCGGCGGGAAAGGATGAGATCATTAACCGGCACATCGGGAAGGACGAACTCCACGCCATCGGCGTTTGCCGGGCTTATGTGATAGCGCAACGACAATACGCCGGCATGGATCCGGACGCGCATTTCGCCCAGAAATTCAAGAGCAGCCCCGGAAAGAAGGACGGCCTCTACTGGGAGGCGACAGGGAGCGAAGCGGCCAGCCCATTCGGGCCTTTGGTGGCAGAAGCTCATCTCGAAGGGTATGTCAATCATAATGGCTCCGGGTCGCACCCGTTTCACGGTTATTATTTCAGAATCCTGACGCGGCAAGGCCAAGACGCGGCGGGCGGGAAGATGAATTACATCAGCCACGGCAATATGACGGGAGGATTCGCGCTGGTGGCTTACCCCGAAGAATGGAACAAGTCAGGCATCATGACATTTATCGTCAATCAGGATGGCAAAGTCTATCAGCGCAATTTTGGCGAGAAGACCTGCCAAATCGCGCGGGCGATGAAGGGATACGATCCAGATAGCGAATCGACCCTCGTGTCGGATAATGGCGTGGCCAGCGCCGCCCTTGAGAGGTAACGGGGAACACTTTTGCCGTCACCATGTCGGCGAATCAAAGCGAAAAGAACAAATTAGGAATTATTATGACTACACTCGAAATCAAAGGCGACTGGAACATCACCAAGGGCAAGCTCAAGCAGAAGTGGGCCAATCTTACGGATGACGATCTTCAATACGCCGACGGCAAGTGTGATGAATTGTTTGGCCGGATTCAGAAGCGCACCGGCGAAACCCGTGAAGCGGTCGAAAAGGCAATCAAGGATTCGAACGCTAATTGCAGTTGCAACTAAACTCATCGAACGGCCCGGGCCGCCTCGACCACTCGGTCAAGGCGGCAGCCGATGGGCCAACTAACCGCGCAAAGTATTTATGACCAAAGAAAGCACCAGCACCGGACTGAATATCACTCGGGAACAGATGATCGCACTCTTGAACGAGGATCTGGCGGGCGAATACCAGGCGATCATCGCCTACACCGTATATAGCCAGGTGCTCAAGGGCGCCGCCTACTCGGACATCGCGAGGGAATTGGAAGCACATGCAGGGGAAGAACTGGCGCATGCCATAAAGATCGCCAAACAGATTGATTATCTCGGTGGTATGCCGTGCGTGACGCCGAAGGCGGTTAAGACTTCGAGTGACCCGGTTGCCATGCTGCGCGCGGACCTGGAAAACGAACGGGAAACAGTGGGGCGTTACCGCGAGCGCATCCGCCAGGCTGAGGCGATGGGCGAATTCGCGTTAAGCGAGACTTTGCGCGCGATTATTGTGCAGGAGCAGGATCATGAAATTGATTTGAGCTCCGCGTTGAACATAGACGTGCCTCCTGCAATAAACCCCGCCGACAGGGGAAACGGTCAACACAAAGCGAAGACACACCTTATCTCAAGGTGATCAATTCATTGAGTCTATGGGCGCCACCGCCAGACTTCATGATCTCTTCCAAGTGAAAAATATACCCGGTATGCTGGCCGCGGTGTTTTTAGCCGGTTGTCTTTTGACCGGCTGCCAATCGCAAGCCAGGATTGCGTCCCCAAGCGGCAAGGCGCAATCGACACGAAACAATTGCTATAGCTTGCTTCACCAACTCCTGGACGACCAAAAGGACGTCAGCATTCTGCGATTCATCAAGCGGGAACATTCCGATGTAAAAAATTTGGTCAAGAAAATCGCCACTACTTCCGGAGCCGGATCAAAACTGCTGGAGGAATTTGCCAAAAAGGATCCGTTGCTCAATCTGGACGCCACCAGGCTCCCACCAGGCGAGACAGCGACGCGCGACGCCATCGCTTCCACCAAGAAGCATGAATTACTGAGTCGAACTGGCGATGAATTTGAGCTTACGCTGCTTTTGACCCAGACTGAAGCACTGAGTTACGCCTGGCACCTGGCACAAGTTGCCAGCGAAAACGACTCTCAACCCGATCGCGCCCGTGCGCTGGCAAGCGTGAGCGGCGAAATGAAGAACCTGTACCAGGAAGTATTCGCGCTGTTGCTTTCGAAAACAAAATCATCCGCATCGAACCAAGTAGCGGCTCAAAGGTAGTTAGAAGGACCCATCCCCAAATTAGCTGACATAGGAGCGATGAAGGGTGGCACGAGACTATCGCCGAAAAAGCTGGCGGTTTACGTTGGCGCTTTCTTTTTTGCCCTCGTCTGCGTAACGGCGGCTTTCCTCTTTGTGTTCGGCGGCGCCATCGTTAACGGCTACGCCAAAGGAAAGGTGGAGCAAGCATTTGCCAAAGGCCATCCAGGGCTTGTGATGCGAATTGAACATCTGGGTTATTCGATGGGCGCCAATCTCGTGGTCGCTCAATCTGTCACTTTGAGCGGGACTAACGTGATGTTCAAAGCCAGTCGGATTTCGCTGATGGGTGTTCACTGGGCCTCGCTTATTTGGAGAAGAGCCACACTGGCTGATGTGCTTGCTAAAACCAGTCTCGAGGCCACGAATCTTGATGCGGAATTTCCGCAGGCGCATTACGGAATACATTGCGCGAGCTTGCGAGCGTCGGTGCCGGCTTCGGAATTGACCGCCGAAGAGACCGAGCTTTACACATTGGCTGGGGACGAAGAGTTCTTTGCCGCGCATCATTTTCGCGCAACTAGATTTCATGTGGTCGTGCCCGAGTGCAGAGTATTGGGCGTGGCCTATGGCGAACTGTTTGGGGCCACGTCGTACCGGGCTCGCTCGGTTCACTTTTCCCGGCCCATTTTCGACGCATTTGTCAATCGTGACAAGCCAATAGGGCCGTTCCTCAAGTCTCCGCTCATGGTCCATGAGGCGCTTGCGGCCATTCCAAAACCCCTGCAGATCGACAACTTGCTTGTCACCGACGGATCCATAAAGTACTCCGAACGGTTGACCGCTGGCGCCAATCCTGGCGTGCTGACGTTCACCGCGGTGAGTCTGTCGGCCGAGGGTATTGCCAATCGTGGGGGATCGTCGGCCGCGATCATGCTCCAGGCGCAAGGCAACCTCATGGACGCCGGTACGTTGAAGGTGCTGATGTCGATTCCGATCATGCCAACGGACTTCTCGCTCCGCTATTCCGGTTCGCTTGGCCCGATGGACCTGACCACTCTCAATGCGTTTATGGACGTTGGCTCACGCACGAGGATTACCTCCGGCACCGTGAAAGAGGCGGACTTTGAAATCGATGTGACCGCAGGCCAGGCTCGCGGCCATGTGCGGGGGACCTACAAGAATTTGGAGATCGCTTTTCTCGATAAGCAATCCGGCGCGGCAAATGGGTTTGACGATCGCGTCGCTTCGTTCCTGGCGAACATGCTGAAAATCCGGAGTTCCAATGCTCCTGAGTTATCGGGCCGGTCAAAGGAGGGAAAAGTAAACTACACCAGAAAACCAAACGAAGAGTTTCAGCAGTTCTTGTGGTTCGCCCTTCGAACCGGCGTCCTGGACATCATCGGCGATTGATGGGGATTGTCACCCGCCTACGCCCGCATATTCCTCATCCACGCGTAGATCGAGGTTCATGAGGATGTAGTCATGCGAAATGGCCTGCATGTCCTTCACATAATTTTCCAGGCGGAGCATGTTGCTGAAACCCAGCATCGCGAACAGTTTGACCGCCGCCTCCTGTTCTCCGATGAACTCCGCTTCGAGCTTTTCCAGCCCGATGTCCCGCGCAATCTCGATGATCTCCGCTACCATCGCCTTGGCCAGCCCGCGCCCGCGAAAGCGAGGATGCACGAGCACGCTCGCACGGCCAATGTGCCGTTTCCAGCCGCCAAGTTGCTGGTGCAGCGTGGCGCTGGCGAGAATGCTTCCGTCACTAAGCGCCAGCAGTGGCAGATTGCGCCCCAGATCGATATTCTGGCACCAATCGTGGATCACCTCCCGGTCTGTCACGCGATGCTTGATGAACATCCGTTCCCGGTCGGGCACGCTGAGGAAGAATTTGTGGAAGGCCGCCTCATCGTCCATGAGCAACGGCCGCACGTTGCAACACAGGCCGTCCTTGAGCGTGATGCTCTTGGGAAATTTCTGGAGCGCATGTTCGGTTGACATATCAAAACTCCGAGATTTATCTGGCCCAGGCTATCCCAACCGCCTTGCGGAAGCAAGCTCGTTCGGTCTCAGGCCCAGGATTCGGGCGTCAGGCGTGGCGGAAATGCATTGGCGCAAATCCCAAAGGGAGTGCCAAGGCGCAACGACCGATATGCTGCGCCGACTGCTATTCATGGCCGAACAGGTAACGGCGTGGTGGCGATGGGGACGTCCGGCTCGCTGGCCCGTAAACTGCGAACCCAATTCCGTTTTGACTTCCCGCCACGAATTGCTCTAATCCACCCATGCGTTCTTCATTTCTTCTCGAAATGGCGGCCGTGCTCATGTGTTCGCTATTAACAGGCCTTGCCGAGGAGGCCGGCTCGGGCCAGCAGGTCGAACAGGAACTTAAAACCAGCGACGGTTCGATCCCTTATCTGCTCTATCTTCCAAAGAATTACGGGGCGGAAACCGGCCAGCCGACGGAAGGCAAATGGCCGTTGGTCCTATTTCTTCACGGGCGCGGCGAAAGCGAAGGCCCGCTGAGCAAAGTCAAGAAATGGGGAGTGCCCAGCTTCATCGATCGTGGGATTCAATTCCCCTACATCATCGTCTCGCCCCAATGTCCGCCCTCCCCGAAGTCCTGGAATTCCCCTGAAGAGCAAAAGCTCTTATTGGCGCTGCTGGATCATTTGACCAACACCTTCAAAGTAAACACGGACCGGGTTTATTTGACGGGGCTAAGCATGGGTGGTTTCGGCTCCTGGCGGCTGGCGGCCGACCATCCGGACTTGTTTGCTGCGGTCGTGCCCATTTGCGGTGGTGGCGACCCGGCAGACGCGGACAAACTTAAGAACCTTCCCATCTGGGCCTGGCACGGCGAAGCCGATCCGACAGTGCCGGTCGAGCGCTCCATTGAAATGGTCGATGCGATCAAGAAAGCCGGGAGCACCACCATTCGCCTGACTACGCTCGCGCACATCGGCCACGTTTCCTGGCAGGCAGCGTACGCTTCGCCGGAGGTGTGGCAATGGCTGAACGAACAATCGGCGGCGAAGAACCGCGAGCGAGCCAAACAGCAACCGTGAGGTCGTGTCAGTCAAAATGGCGTGTGTTCATCCGGTTGGACATTGGCCGTCCGATTTAGTTTTTACAACAACCGATACTTTTTTTGCCGGCTTGGCGGCGTTGTTGAAAACGGGGACACCCGGACCGCGGACGGCAAACTGCGAGTCTCTAACCAATCGCGTTGGACGACAAGGACTGGACGGCTTATCTTAAACGTGAATTGAACACACAATCGTCCCGTTCCGTTTTTCCGGCATCCAGTGTTACTTGCCAATTCGGCAAAGCAAGCTCGATTGGCCTCGTCTTATTTTTCATTGTGATTTTACTGACTTCTTGCAAAACACAACCTCCGGTTGCCAAAGCCAATAATGAAACAGTTGCTGAACAGTCTTTAGTTGAGATGTTTTCACCGGGGTGGAAGGCCGCAGTTCGTGCGGCATTGCCGTCAAAGTATTTCGCGCAACGTGAACCTAGTTTTCAACAAACGACCAATTTATTGTGCCGCGAAAGCCGCGGCGGAAACAACGCGGCACGCGGACTGTGGGGTATTGTTTTGCTCGTTCAACACCGGTCCCAGGACGAAGCGGCATTAGGGTTGCGTTTGCTGCGGACTTCCGCTGAGAAAGGGTACGTTCCCGCGATGCTTCAGTTAGGCTCACTCTTTGAAACCGGCAAATATGTCCACCGAGACTACAACGAAACGTTTCATTGGTATAGAGAGGCTGCGGACAAAGGAAATGCGGAGGCCCAGCTTCATTTGGGCGGATGCTACTATTTCGGTATCGGGACAACCACAAATCTCACCTCGGCTGCGAAATACTATCGCCTCGCCTCGGAACAGACGAACTACAACGCCATGAAAAACCTGGGGTTTTTTCTGATAAATGGCATGGGTGTACCAAAGGATATTGAGGCAGCGAGATATTGGCTGACACGTTCCGCCCAAGAGGGCGGCAATCGGAGAGCAATGTATAATTTGGGTGCAATCTCCGCTCTCGGGTTTCCGGAAACGAATGCGATGGCGGACGCCTTTAGGTGGTACAAGCAAAGCGCTAACCTTGGAGACCCGTTGGCGTGTTTGCAATTGGCTACTTTTTGTTACAATGGGTGGGGCGGCGCGGAAAGCAACATCGACCACTACCGGGATTGGCGACTCAAAGCTGCAACGTTAGGCTCCACCGACGCGCAATACCTCATGGGTGCCGCTTATCGTTTGGGGGATGGCGTGCCACAAGACACTGAAATGTCCCTGGCTTGGTATCGAAAAGCTGCCGCTAAGCACCATCCCACTGCTCTTTTTGATCTCGCTCTGCATTATAGAGCGGAGAAAACAAATCTCGCTTCACTCACGCTTGCAAACAGTTACATGGCACTGGCCGCACAAGCAGGTTATCGCGAGGCTCAAATTCAAAGCGCCCTGAGTTGCTTTCGTGGCGACGTCGCACCGCAAGATTGTGAAGCTGGGCGTCGATGGTTGGCGATGGCGGCAGAAAATGGATGGGCACCGGCTGAATTCTCGTTGTACCAACAGTACTATTACGGACTGCCTCCTGACCCCAAGTGCCCAGCCTATCCTAAAGATATACCCGAGGCAATCAAATGGCTTCGTCGCGCTGCCGATCATCATCATCTCCAGGCCGAAGCCACTTTGGCGGTGATCCTGCTGCAAGGGCAGCTCTTGGATAGGGACACGGCACAGGCAGAAAAACTGCTCCTTAATGCTGCCGAACATGGATACGCGCCGGCGCAAAACGATTTGGGTTTCGCCATCTTGAATGGAGATATTTTAACGCGAGATGCAGTCGAAGCGGCAGTTTGGTGCCAGTTAGCCAAATCCAATTCAACCGATTCCAACACTGTAAAGAAAGCTACGGCCAATTATTCCAATGCACTGGGGCGACTGAATATAAGGCAGCAACGTGAAATAGATGACCGGGTGCAAAAGTTCAGAGCTTCTCCGATAGCTGCAGTCGATCCGCGCCAGGCAGGATGGGAAACCAATTCTTTGTATCAGCAAGAAGACCGGGATTTTGGCAATTAATTGCCGGGTAATGATTTCTGTCGTAAAACACTGCGCTAAATTCTAGTTTTTGCGACACCTCATTCAATGAAGAAACTGAGGCTCGCTATCTGGGGGAGCATCGAATTGTTGTCCAGCTTGGTCTCTAGCAGGGCATTTGCCCACCGCGTTCAGAAATGCAAACTGGCCGTGCCACCGCCGTCAGTGCGTCAGGCTCAATAGTGTCTTAGCGCGCTGATTCACTTGCTCCCTAACTGATTCTGTTTTTTTCCTCTCGCTCCGTTTTGAGGCGGAGTTGGCCGCAGGCGGCATCGATCTCTCCGCCTTTTTCACGGCGCAAGGTGGCGGCGACGTTGTGATTTTCCAAAGCGGCGAGAAAGGCTTCCTGCGCGGGTTCCTCGGGTCGCCCCCACGGCAAACCTTCGACCTTGTTGTAAGGAATCAAATTGACCTTGGCATGGAGGCTTAGGGCGAGCTTTGCCAGCGGAGGGACTTGGTCCAACCCGTCATTGACGCCGGCAATCAAAATGTATTCCAGCGTAATCATCCGGCCTTTTTTTTCCTGGTAATAGGCGCAGGCGGCGGCCAATTCCTTCAACGGATATTTCTTGTTGATGGGCATGATGCGGGCGCGAGTCTCATCGGTGGCGCCATGAAGCGAAACAGCCAGCCGGAATTGCTGGGGCTCATCGGCCAGGCGTCGGATTTGCGGGGCCAGCCCGCTGGTGGAGACAGTGATTTTGCGCGCGCCGATCTCGCCGCCCCAGGGCGCGTTCAGGATGCGCAAGGCCTTGAGCAAATTGTCGTAATTCGCCAATGGCTCGCCCATGCCCATAATGACCAAATTATTGATCAACCTCTTCTCGCTCCTCTCGATGCGCTCAACCGCGAGAATCTGATTGACGATTTCGTCAGCGGTCAGGTTGCGTTTCCAGCCGTCCAGGCCGCTGGCGCAGAATTTGCAACCGTAAGCGCAGCCGACCTGCGTGGATACACATAAAGTATGCCGATCTCTCGGCTCCCCGTAGAGGCTGGGGCTGGCGGGAATGAGGACGCTTTCAATGAGCGCGCCGTCAGTCAAGCGCCAGAGAAATTTTTGGGTCGTGTCGCGCGCCCCTTGACACCGGGCTAATTCCGGCCACGCAAGGGTGTAAGTTTCGGCCAGCCGTTGACGCAACGGCTTGGGCAAATTCGTCATCTCCTCCCATCGGGAGACACGTCTCGCGTAAAGCCATTCCAACAATTGAGTGACGCGATAAGCCGGCTCCTGCCAAAGTTGGAACTGCCGCTGGATTTCCTCTTTTGTTTGTGAACGGATATCGGCTTTAGTCATTTCAATTTCCGGCGTTGTCTTTGAGAACAACGAACCGGCTCGCGCCGTCGCTCACCAGATTGACCATCAGGCCGTGTTTGGGATTGGCTGATTTCACGGCGTCGCGGAATTGCCGCATGGTGGAGATATGCTGGCGATTGATTTCTGTAATGACATCCCCCGGCTTGATGCCGCGCATGTCCGAAAGAGAATATTGCTCGACGGCGGTCACGACCACGCCGGGAACAAAATCAATTCCGTATTGTTCCGCCATATCCTTGGTCAGACCCTTGACCGTCAGCCCGAGATCGGCCGGCTCCGCCGGTGCCTTGGCCGCCAATTCCTGCTTGGCAGGTGTAGCCGCGGCCGTGGCATTGATGGTCAAATGGTCCTTGCCGCGCACGACCGTCAAAACAGTCGCATTCCCCGGCTTCTTTTCAGCGATTTCGTCGCGGAGTTGACGGGAGGTTTGGATAGTCCGGCCGTCCACCGCCGTAATCACATCGCCGGGACGCAAATCGGATTTCGAGGCCGGTCCACCCGGCAGGATGGCCTCCACGACGACACCTTCGCGGGCGTCGGGCGCCAATTTTCCCTCAAGGCTCAAATAATCCTCATCATTTCTGAGTTCGTGAATGCGAATGCCGAGCCAGGAACGGCTGAATTTGCCCTCGTTGATAAGATGGTCTTTGACCCGCTTGGCCAGGTTGATTGGAACGGCGAAACCGATGCCGGTGTCCAAACCTTCGATCATGGTATTGATGCCAATGACTTCCCCGTAAAGGTTAACAAGGGGGCCGCCGCTATTGCCGGGAAGAATTTTGGCATCCGTTTGAATGAAATCCTGGTCGGCGTCCTGTTCGAACGACCGCCCCTTGGCGCTGACGTGGCCCACCGTCACGGTGTCGTCCAATTCAAAAGGCGCGCCGATGGCCAAAACAAATTCGCCGACGCGCGCATTGTCAGAATTACCCAGCTTGGCGGGCGTCAATCCAGACGCATTGATCTTGATCACGGCGATGTCGGATTCCGGGTCCGTGCCTTTGACTTCGGCCGGGTAGGTGCGCCCGTCCTTGAGTCGCACCGCAATTTCGTCCGCTCCTTCGACGACGTGATTGTTGGTCAGGATATAACCGTCAGGAGAAATAATGACACCCGAGCCTTCACCTTCAAGATATTGCGGATGCGAGCTTCCATGAAAATGACGCCGCAATTCCGGTGGCAGGATGTTCCAAAACGAACCCCCGTCGTCGCTTCCCTTTTCCTTGATTTTTTGGCGAATATCGATGACGACGACGGCGGGTGAAACGTCGTTGGCAACTTCAATAAAGGCTTCATTGAGTTGGCGGGCGAGATCCAGCGCGGGAGAACGCCTGGCCTCCAGAGGAAGGCCGGATGCGATCAGGGCAGCAGCAGAAAGCAGACAGCCGGCCGTAAGTTTAATGGTTCTCATAACGGCCTTCGGAGCGCCGGACCTTGGAAATCGATTGGCATAAAACATTCTACTCGCGCTGGCCAGCATCCGCATTGACTTGCCGCGCCCGGCCCGTTACCGTTGGCTGGCACGACGGAAAACAGCCCATGCAACAGATAATCGAAAAACTACTGATATTGCAAGACAGGGATCGCCAGATTTTGCGCATCCGTGAACAACTGGCGCGTGTTCACCCGGAACGCCAGACTTTTCTGGACAGAGATGCCGCTGCCCAGGCCGGGTTGGACGCCGTCAAAACAAAAGCCAGGCACGTTGAATCGGAACGCAAAAAGCTGGAGTTAGAAGTGGACTCCAAGAAACAGCAAATCGAGCGTTACGCCTTGCAGCAATTTCAAACGAAAAAGAACGAGGAATACCGCGCCCTGGCCCACGAGATCGACACGTGCAAAGCAGACATCGCCCGCCTCGAAGACGGCCAGTTGGAATTGATGGAACAGGCCGAAGCGCTGCAAAAGGAAGCGGGCGCCGCCGTTCGTCAGGCCGATGAGGCCCGCAAAGCGGCGGAACAACAAGTGCGCGAACTGACGGCCCGAGAACAACACTTGCGTGAGGAATTGGCAACGCTGGAAAGCAATCGCAATGACTTGACGGCGGACATCGACGAGCGGCCCTTACGCCACTATGAACGTGTGTTGCGCCACAAGGGCGACAGTGTGGTGGTGGGCATTGAGCACGGCGTCTGCGGCGGCTGCCACATGAGATTTCCACCCCAACTTTTAGTTACATGCCAGGCAGCCAAAGAGATGGTCACATGCCCCAACTGCGCACGCATTCTTTATTATTCGCCGGACATGGATTTGGCGGCCGTTGACTGAAATTGGCAAAAGGCCAATGAGCACGCCTTCGTCATTGGTCCGGCTGAGAGGCATCACCAAGCATTTCGGCCCGGTCACGGTTCTGCGCGATGTTCAATTTGACGGCTTGGCCGGAGAGGTCCACGTCCTGGCTGGCGAAAATGGCGCGGGCAAGAGCACGCTGATCAAAATCCTCGGCGGCATCCATACGGACTTCGAAGGAACCATCGAACTTGATGGGCAGGTCGTCCGTCCGCGCTCGCCGATGGAAGCGAATGCGTTGGGCGTGGCGGTGATTCACCAGGAATTATCGCTCATCGGTCCCATGAGCGTGGCGGATAATATTTTCCTCGGCCGCACTCCGACCCGGGGCGGATTCGTTCAGGATGCCCGGCAGCACGAGGCCGCTCGGCATTGGCTGCATCAACTTGAACTCAAATTGGACGTGAGCCAGCCAGTGGAGCGGTTTCCCGTGGCCATTCGCCAATTGATCGAGATCGCCAAGGCCCTGAGTCAAAACGCGCGGGTGATTGTCATGGACGAGCCAACCAGCGCGCTCAATGCGCCCGAAGTCAATACACTTTTTGCCCTGATCCAATCTCTCAAGCAACGCGGCTGCTGCGTCATTTACATCACGCACAAAATGGATGAAATCGAACGCATCGCCGACCGCATAACCGTGCTGCGCGACGGCCAATGGGTTGGCACCGCGCCCGCGGCTGATTTGCCGCCGCCGAAACTAATCCAATGGATGGTCGGGCGTGATTTAGGCGAACAATTCCCCCGGCACGCCCAACATTTGGGGGAGGAAAGGATGCGGCTGGAGAATTTCACGGTTTTCTCAGCCGGGCTCTCATCGCGGCCGACAGCGGCCGAGGTATCCTTGTCTGTGAGTAGCGGAGAAGTGCTCGGCTTGGCCGGCCTGCAAGGTTCCGGCGCAAGCGAATTATTGTTGGGCATTTTCGGGGCTTACGGAACCGCTGTCCGAGGACGATTATTTTTGGACAACAGCGAACAACTCTTCACCTCGCCTGGCCAGGCCATCGATGCGGGTGTGGCGCTGCTCACGAACGATCGCAAGGCGACTGGTCTGGTGCTTCCTCTTTCCATCACTGCCAATGTCACTCTGGCCGGATTGCGCGCGCTAAGTCCGGGAGGCTGGCGGCGTCCTGCCCGCGAATGCCGCGCTGCCGAAGCCATGACTACGCCGATGCGTCTGCGAGCGGCGTCCATGGACACAGAAGTGGGCGTGCTCTCCGGCGGCAATCAGCAGAAAGTCGTCCTCGCTAAGTGGCTCCAAACTCGTCCTCGCCTGTTAATGCTGGACGAACCGACACGCGGCATCGACATCGCCGCCAAGCGCGAGATTTATCAACTGGTCGAGCAATGGACTACCGAAGGAATCGCCATTTTGCTGATCACTTCGGAAATGTCCGAATTATTGACATTGAGCGACCGCATCGTCGTTTTCCATCGCGGACGCGTCACCGCCGAGTATTCTCGCAGCGAGTCCAGCCCGGAATTGATTCTCGCAGCGGCGATGGGGCAAACCGCCAGCGTATGAAATCTTTCTCGTGGAAATCAGCCCTGGCAAGCCCCGCTGGCCGCGCTTTTCTGGCGTTGCTGCTTGTGCTGGCGGCGGGGGCGATTTTTAACGCCGACGGCGCTTTTTTCAAAATCGGCACGCATCGCGACACGCTTCGACAAGCGTCCGTCTATGGGATGTTGGCGTGCGGCATGACGCTGGTCATCGTCTCGGGTGGAATTGATCTGGCGGTGGGCAGCCTCGTGGCGCTGGCGGCCGTGTGTGCCGGGAAAATGGCCATCCACTGGAATTGGCCGTGGTGGCAGGTTGTGCCCGGTTGCCTGGCAGTCGGACTGACATGCGGAGCGGTGTCGGGATGGGTGACGGCCACGCTGCGTGTGCAGCCGTTTATCGCCACGCTTTCAATGATGGTGCTGGCGCGCGGCCTGGCCAAGTTTGCTTCCGGAGGCATGAAAGTCTCCACAGCGGTGCAGAACCCGGATGGTTCTTATCGTTACGTGGATGTGCCGCCTCTTTTTCGCGCCATCGATCATCGCATTCTTGGCGGCAATTTGTCGGTGGTCACAGTCATTTTTCTGGTTTGCGTGGCACTGGCATGGCTGGCGTTGTCCAGACATCGGTGGGGCCGTTACCTCTACGCCATTGGCGGCAACGAAGAGGCGTCGCGGCTTTCGGGAGTGCCGGTCACAGGCGCGAAAATTTGCGCTTACGCCGCCTCCGGTCTTTTCGCCGCTGTGGCCGGTTTGTGCCAGGCGGCCCAGGAACAGCAAGGCGATCCCGAAGCTGGCAGCGGCTACGAATTGACCGCCATTGCGATGGTCGTCATTGGCGGGACCAGCCTTATGGGCGGGCGCGGCGGAATAGGATTGACGCTTTTTGGCGTCCTGACTATCGGTTACCTGGACAAAATACTCAGCATCAATGCCGTGCCGGAAGCGGGGCGTTTGGTACTGACGGGCATTATTATTGTGGCCGCAGTATTGACACAACGTCGCGGGCGAACTTAACTAAATCAAATATGCGCGCAAAACTGTTCGCCCTTCTTGTCTTTATCTCTCTTGCAGTGGCCGGCTTCGGCCAATCCGCCAAGACCTACACCATCGGCATGTCCCAGTGCAATTTGGGTGAGCCGTGGCGCGTGCAGATGAACGCCGATATCCGCGCCGCCGCCGCGCAACATCCCGAATTGAAAGTGATTTTCAATGACGCGCAGAACGATACGCTTAAGCAACGCGCCCAGGTCGAGGAATTCGTCAGCGCCAAAGTTGATCTTTTAATTATCAGTCCAAAAGAAGCGCAACCCTTGACGGAACCCGTAGCACGGGCTTTTGAGGCGGGCATTCCTGTCATTGTGCTCGACCGCGCTGTTCTGGGCGACAAGTACACCTGTTTCATTGGCGCTGACAACAAGAAGATCGGAAAAGCTGCCGGCCAATGGATAGCCAAAAAGCTCGGCGGCAAAGGCAAGGTCGTCGAGCTAAAAGGGCTGATGACGTCCATTCCCGGTCAAGATCGCCACACTGGATTCCGCGAGGGCATTGCCGGAACGGACATTGATGTTATTTTCGAGGCTGACATGAAATGGCTCGAACCGGACTCGCGCAAGGAAATGGAATCGGCCCTCTCGCGTTTCGATCACATTGATTTGGTCTACGCCCACAATGATCCCGGCGCGCACGGCGCTTATCTGGCGGCCAAAGCTGCGGGTCGTGACGGCATTATCTTTGTGGGCATCGATGCCTTGCCACAGGAAGGAGTAGCGTACGTGAAACAAGGCATCCTGGACGCAACATTCCGCTATCCGACCGGCGGCGCGGAGGCCATTGAGACCGCGTTGAAAATTTTCAAGGGCGAAAAGGTCCCCAAGAAAATTGTTTTAGGCACGCGCCTATTCGACAAAAGCAATGTCGCGACCGGCGGCGAACCGCTGCCTTGACTGGGGAGCGCGACAGCGATTACAGTGCGTGTGAGACTTCGTCTTGCGGGCCATAATTTGACGGCTTAGAATCTCTGCCATGTTTGAATCGTTGACAGCGGTAGGAATTCTCGTCGCTTTCCTCGTGCCGGGCTATCTTTGGCGCGTTACCGAAGGGCAGCTTGTTTATCTCGATCGAAAGCTTGAGTGGGAAAAGTTTGCCTTTGGCCTGCTGACGAGGAGCACCATTATCTATCTCCCATGGAGTCCGTTCCTTTACCGAGGGTACTCAGAGGCTTGGTATGATTCAGCGCCATGGACAACACTCATTTTTTGTGTCCTGATCGCAATAGTGCAGCCTGTGCTATATGGAGCTCTTTGGGGATTCATTCGTCAACGCGGGTATGACAAAAAGATTTTCAAGATGCTTGGTTGGAAGACCTTTGGACAAAGTCATGCTCCAACCGCTTGGGATGCAATGTTTTCGGAGCGGCATGAGAGTTGGATAATCATTACGCTCAAGGACAACACAAGAGTGCAAGGCTGGTTTGGCGTTCGATCACATGCATCATCTGACGACGGTCAGCGCGATCTTTTTGTGTCACACGTCCTTACGCAACGATCGGACGGCCACAAAGAATTTGTAAAGAACACCGGCGGCGTGTATATTTCGGCAGACGAAATCAAGACAATTGAGTTTATTGACGACGAGAAGAGCGAAACATGAGCCAGAAAATTAAAGCGCTAGCATCCCATCAGCCGCGTAACGAGGCAGATCGCATGCAACGGACTTTTAGTCCGTACGGAACCGGACGAGTGCCAACGAGCGTGCCACCGCTTCCATCTGGAGTTGCGCCCGTCACGCCGACAGCACCCGTGGCGCCTGCGGCGCCAGGCACTTCGCAGAGTGGCAATGGGGCGAGTTCGCAAGACAGTAATTAGCCCAGGAAAATTGACTGCAAACAAAATCGCGCCACTATTGATCGTCGGCCCGAGAATCCGAGCGGCAACTCGGAAGTGTCCTCGCTTCAAAAAGTAGAGCCTAGAAACTATCTGAGAATTGGCCCCACTTGAGCCCGATGGCGGAAAAAGAGGACCAATACTCCAATGGCAAAGATAAAAAGAAGCACGGCAATGGCGGTTCCAACCATTTTCAACGCCGCAGCCCGTTGGAGCAATTTCTCGCGCTTGGCCCTTTCGCCTTCGCGAAAAAGGTTGAACTGCATTTCAAGCAAATCCGGATCGGCTCCTTCGTCCTTGAGCCGCAAGGCCAGCCACGCTTCGTTGGCCGGACCGAATACTTCCGGCGGTTGAGCCGTGGCGCTGGAGAAGCCGGCGCCTTTCTTCCAGAAGGGAGCAGATTCCAACGTCCAAAGTCGGAACAATCCGTGGCTGCCAGCCATCTTTTCCAATCGTCCCCAGAGCAACGGCCGCAATGTGTCCGTCAGGCCAAAATCAGCGAAGGCTTCAGAATGAATTCTTCCGTGCGCGCCCTCTATTTGCAGACCGATGGCGCCGACGACGCGGCCATCGGTGCTTTCGACGACTTGAAAATCTGTAAATTGTTTTTCCAATTCCGCCGCCGGCAGCCCGGCCTCGGCCCAAAGCGTTTTTAATTGATTGAGGTCGTCGGTCGTGGCCCGTCGCGCCCGATAACTTGACGGCTTATCCACAACTCACTCCCCGTTTGGATAGGACCCGAGCACCTTGACAAAATTGCAGGCTTCCTCGAGGCACGCAATGGCCTTGGCCACTTTGGGGTCCGTGTAATGGCCGTCGCAATCCACGAAAAAGAAATACTCCCACGCCTTGCGCTTGCTGGGGCGCGATTCGATTTTGGTCATGTTTAATTTGAACTGCCGAAAGGGCGACAACGCGTGATAGAGCGCTCCTACTTTGTCCGCGATGCTAAACATGATACTGGTGCGGTCGCGCCCGGTGGCCGGACCGCATTGCCGGCCCAACACCAGGAAGCGAGTGGCATTGTCGGTGAAATCCTGGATGTCGCGCTCGATGATTTTGAGATTGTATTTTTGCGCCGCCAGCAGGCCGGTGATGGCGGCAGTTTTGCCGGGCAATTTTGTGTCCGGGTCTCCCGCCAATTCAGCGGAACGCGCGTTGGACGAGGTTTCCAAAATTTCCACTTTGGGCAAGTTGCGTTGCACCCACAACCGGCATTGCGCGAGGGCCTGCGGATGGACGTAGAGCCGCTGCACATCCTTGAGCCGCGTTTCCCCGGCCAGGCAATACTGAATCGGCAGAATAATTTGCGCGACGATGCGCAGATTACTCTCAACGAACATGTCCAAGGTATGCGTCACCACGCCTTCGGTGGAATTTTCCACCGGCACTACTCCGTAATCCGCGCGATTTTTGCCAACCTCGGAAAAAATGTCGGCAATGGTTTTCTGGGCCGTATAACGCAGACTGGAACCAAAGCGTTGCACCGCCGCCTGATGAGTGAAGGTCGCCTCAGGCCCGAGGTAGGCCACGGTCATTGATTTTTCCAGCGACAGCGCGCTGGACATGATTTCCCGATAAATGGCCCGCAACGATTCGTCCTTGATTGGGCCTTGATTCAGTTTGCAGATGCGCTGCAAAACAAGCCGTTCCCGATGCGGGACATAAATGGCCTCGCCGGCTTTGACTTTGATTTCGCCGATCTGCAACACGTGCTCGGTCCGCTCGTTGAGCAATCGAACCAATTTCGCGTCCAGCCTGTCAATGGCTTTGCGGTGTTCGGAAAGGGTCATGTCGGCGGCGGAGATTCGGGCGAAGGCTTGCTTTCCATGGATTCGACATCGTCCAGCGCGAGCTGTTCCGGCGGCGTCGTGGCGAGGCCAGGATCCGCTGTCAATAATTGCTCCGGTTTGGTCACGGGTATGCGGCGCAACTCGTCCGCGGCCGGCAAATCTTCCAGGCTGCGCAAGCCGAAATATTCCAAAAAGATCGGCGTTGTGCCGTAGGTCTTGGGGCGTCCGACCACTTCGGCGCGCCCTGTTTCTTCGACCAACCCACGCTCCAACAGCGTTTGCATGACGCCGTCCACGGCGACGCCGCGAATCTGCTCGATTTCGGCGCGCGTCAACGGCTGGCGATAGGCGATGATGGCGAGCGTTTCCAATGCAGGCTGGGAAAGCCGCGGAGGGCGGGCCTTGGAGCCAACCAGCGCGATGATCCAGGGCGCGAACTCCGGCTGGCTGGCGAATTGCCACGCGCCCGCAACACACGCCAATCGGTAGCTGCGTTGCGCGGCCTCGTGGTCCTTCTGCAATTCTTCGAGCGCGGCGACAATGGCGTCTTCCTTGGTTTTCTTAAATGGCTTGGCCTGCTCGCCGTGTTCTGCGGCAGCCGCCAGAAGTTCGCGCAATTCTCTTGGGTTCAGCGGTTTTTGGGCCGAGAACAAAATAGCTTCCAATATAAATTTGAGTTCCATTAGGATAAATTCGGTTGGCCGGGCGCATCGGTCGCAATCAATGGCTGCGGCGGACTCGAAGCGCGTGTGATTTCAATTTCTCCAAAATCAGAACTCTGCACGCAAACCAATTGCCTCAGGCGGATAAGTTCGAGCAACGCAAGGAAAGTGCAAACGACTTCAGCGCGGCTGGTTGCGCCGCTAAACAGTTCGGAAAATTTCACCGATGCCTTTTCGGTCGTCAATTTGACCAGGAATTCGATCTTCTCGCTGACCGACCATTTGTCCTCGAAAATCTCGCGTAGATCCTCCCGTTGACCCACGCGTTTAAGCACTTCCGTGACGGCATTGATGAGATCGAAGAGCGATGCCTCCCCTCGGGGCGGCGCGGATGGCGCAGGCTCCTCCGGGCGAATGGGCAAACGCGGAAAGGTATGTTCCTGTTCCCATTCGCGCGCCTGCAATTGGGTGGCGGCGTCTTTGAATTTCTTATATTCGACGAGTTGGCGGATCAATTCCCAGCGCGGGTCCTCGCCGTCGTCTTCCTCGACATTTTGGACCTGCTGTTCCTTGGGCAGCAATTCGCGGCTCTTGATGTACATGAGGGTCGAGGCCATGACGAGGAATTCGCCGGCAATCTCAAGGTCGAGCATCCGCATGACCTCGACGTATTCGATGAACTGGGTCGCCAGCCGCGTGAGATTGACCTCATAAATATCGACCTCCTCCTTTTTAATGAGATAAAGGAGCAAATCCAACGGCCCCTCGAACACCTCGAATTGGACTTTATATTCCGCCATCAGTCAGTCAATGCGTGGAGGCATCCTAAGACCGAGCGGGCCGCTTTGGCAACGCTTTTGCGGTGGGAATAGTGCGGCCCTGCATCTGGCAATTTGCGCTTTTAGCGGTCAGGTTTTGGAAGGCTCGCCTCGGTGGGATGCATGTTCGTTCACGTACTGTGTAATGCTTTTTGCGAGCGTCACAAAATCAGAAGGAATGAGCAGTATCGTCGTGCTGTTATTTTCCGCGCCTACTTCGGTAACCATCTGCATCCGGCGCAGCTCGACGGCGACCGGATTATTGGCCATTTGCTCGGCGGCGTCACCGAGTTTTTTTGAAGCTTCGAGTTCTGCTTCGGCCTTGATGATGCGCGCGCGCTTCTCCCGGATGGCCTCCGCCTGCATGGCCATGACCTGCTGCATGGCCTCCGGCAATTCCACGTCCTTCATCTCAAAGAGTTCGACTTCGACGCCCCACGGCACAGTCACGCCGGCAATGGTGCTCCGCAGCAGGCCGTTAATCTTGTTGCGCTCCTGCAATATCTCGTCCAAGTCATGCTGCCCAATGATATTGCGCAGACCGGTCAGCGCGATTTGGTAAACCGCCGCCCCTGCGTCTCTGACCGCGATGACGGACTTGGCCGGGTCGGTGATATGATACCAAAGCACGGCATTTACCTTCACGGTGACGCTGTCACGCGTAATGGTCTGTTGCTGCTCGGCGGACACGGTGCGCGTGCGGTTGTCGATAATCACCGAACGCTCAATGCCCAGCGGAATGACCCAGTATAGGCCCGGGCCGCGCAAACCCACGTAGCGCCCGAGACGAAAGATCACGCCGCGTTCATACTCCTGCGCGATGCGAATTCCACTGATGGCGAGTGCAATCCCGACCACGAAGATGATTAAGATTAGAGGTATCATTGGAATCAGAAGGGTGAGTTTTAGTTTTTATACATCGACGCCATATCGACATGCAGTTTGTGGCCATGAACCTAACGCGCAGAGAAGCAAACTGTCTAGGAAAATGGCGCAGGAAGCCCATTAAGGTGATCCAGGAACTGGGCGCATTTGGAGTTGTCGAAACGCTCTCTGTGAATATAAATACGACAGTGCCTTTGAAAAACCTTGATCGCTCACGATTGATCGTGGTGTGCGTCACCATAGCCATCAATATTTTGGCCGTGGCCTTGCAAGGACCCGTGAGAACCGCCTGGCGCCAGTAAATGAAAATCGAGACCGACGAAAGAAAAATCAGCGGTTTGGAACGAGCTTGGCTTGTGGCAGCAAGCGTGGGGCTGATAGCTTTGCGCTTGCCGGTGGCGGCCGTGACGGGGCGGGAGCCCGATGGTTGGCGGCGCATGGTGGGGTTGGGATTAAGATCGGACGGAACAAAATTCGGGCTGAGTGCCTTTGGTCTGAATCTTTTCTCAGATCTTCCGGAACGGGAACGCGACGCACCCTCGCGTGAAATCGCCGAGGCCCATTTCGCAAAACGATGGGCGGCATTCGTGGCTGGCGAGGCCGAGGCCGGCTGGGTGTTGCGGCATGGAACACACCACGTCGAGCGGCTACCCGGCAGGGCGGACGTGGTAATCGCGCGGTTTTCTCCAAACGGCGAATTGGAAAAAATAGAACCTGTTGCGCGGCCAGCGGAGGAGTCTTTTTCGGAGGATGATGAATCCTGTAAAATTGCCGGAGCATTCTGCGCGGCCCACCGCGCCACCCGTGAAATGCCGGAACGCGAGCGTCCGCAAGCGTTGCTGTGGGCCGCTGAAAAGACGATAGCCGAGATTTGGGCTAACTCGCTGAACACAGCCAGGTTGTGGGACGCGCGAAGGATAAGCGCGGCCTGCCAGGTTTCATTTGAGGCCATGCCGGAATCCACAGGGCGTTTTTTCCCGCCGGATTTCCGTTTCCGCAGACCAACGGGTTGTGGGGTGCTCAATGTTGTGGCGCGGTTGGCCGCGGATTTTCGCAGCGTGGACGTGTGGCTTCAAATCCATCACGTGGCCACCGATGGCGCTCCCATCCAGGAAATGCTGGTGCGTTTGGAAAAGGCCTGGGGCTTGATGCATCCGCCTCTCTTTCCCGCGGACGATCCTGCAAGGCAACTAAGGGTGATTTCCGTCCAACCTTCCCCGAAAGACAGACTTCTCTGCGAAGTCGTGGACTTCATTGATTTCGCGCCGCTGCTCGAGTGGCGCGAGAATGTGAACGCGCGCTTTCGTGAACGCATCGGTGGATCCGCGCCGGTCGTTTGCGTTCTGCTTTGGCAACTGGCACGGCAACCGGAGTTCGCGGGCCGGAAGTTTTCCACGCCTGTGGATGTGCCCGCGACTGCGCGACATCCGCGGGCCGTGGATATGGTGGGGATACGTCCGGCGGATTATGCCGCGAATGGAGAAGGTTTCGTTGATTTTGCCCGTGATTACCTCCGACTTTTGGAAAAGGCCCGCGCACGAACCTCGGCGGGTTGGCGCATGATGCGGCAACTGGCCCTGCTGCCCCCCTGGCTGGCGGCGAAGGCATTGACGCTGAATGCAGCTCGGGGGCGGCAGGTTTTCGGAACGGTTGGAGTCTCGATGTTAAAGGATGCCCGGGTGTTTAGCGCCCCAATGGAGGACGCCGGATGGTATGAGGGATTTCTTGCCATTGGCAACGTCGCCCTGCCATCCAGCGGCGGCGGAACAGTGGCGGCGATCACGGCGCGGGCCAGCGCTGAAATCGTGCGCCAATACCCGGAGGCAATCCGTCGTGCCGTTCAGTCGCGCTCCCAGACGGTTTGATCTTTAATCAATTCGTGGGAGCGTAAACGGTTTCGGCCCGCGTCATCCCATATTCATTCATTTTCACGATCCGGAACTGATGAGTTTTAACTATGGGCTATCTATGAATGAGTGCGGCAAAAAATGCAGCATATTGACGATGCATAATTGGTAAGAGATGTTACCTGCTCCGCATGACAACGGCTCACTTCAGGGGTATTTCAGCCGGTAATATTCCTGGCTGGCGGACGGCAAACATGTGACCTGGTTCTCGCCGCCAACCGGAACGACTGCATTCGTTACATCCACCCAGTTCGTCGTCGCGAGGCTTGAATCTTGTTGCAATTTGAAGACCACCGAATTGGTGGGCCAGGCCAGCACGAGGGTGTTTGGCGCTGTCAAAAAAGCGCGCAGTTGCGGCGCGCTGACAGGGGCGGGCGCCGGCTTGAATGCCGCCAACTGCATCAACCAGGCGTTGGAATTGTTCAACGACGCCGTCGCGTCGTAGGCGCCACTCGCCGCCGCAATCTGGTCCTCCACAATGTCGCTGTCCGGCGAGGTAATCACCCGTAGTGTGAATTCTCCCCCCGGTCCGGTAAAGGTGCCGCCCGTCATGCCCGCGCCGAAAAGCAGATCGTTGGCCGTCGTGATGGTCAATGGCCCGCTATCGGCATTCGTGCCGATGCCGGCGGCGGAGGTTCCCGCTTCAAAAACGTTGGTGGTGTCCAACCCGGAATACTCGCTCGCCCGGAGATCAACAAAAGCGGCCGGCTGGGTGAAGGTCACGGTGACCATATTGCTCCCCGCCAGGATGTTGGTTGCATAATAAATGGCCTGGCTCAAGCCGTTGCCTCGGAATGTCGCGACCGCGGCTTGATAGACGTTGCCAGCGGAATCGGCGACAGCTTGGATGCTGGCCGTGGCATCGTTCCAGCCAATGGCGAGAATGTTGACATTGCCGGCGGTTTGCATGCCGGGATAGGCCACCGCGACCTGGCTTTGCGGCGATTGCGGCGCGGCAAAATGTTGCTGCACAAACGCCGGCTTCGGAGGCGGAGGGGGTGGGATGGCCGGCGGATGGGTTTCCACCACCAGGACCCAACCGCCGTCGCCGTCGGCGTTGTTGGACGGCGAGGTGAAGTTGAGCGTGCCGCTGTTGGTGAAAGGCGAGCCAGTAATTGGATAATAAATTCCTCCAGCCGGATCGAACCAGTGCGCCGCAGCGGGCCCGGCCATTTGCGACATGTCCATCGTGAATTGCCGGACGATGGGTGTGTAGATGACGACCAGGTTGCCATCGGGCGTGCTCGCATCGGTCAGATAATCGTTGTCGGCCACGTAGCCGGTGTCTGAATAGGTTCCGTACCCGGCGGTGACAACGACATGATTGGTATCGGGAACCAGATTGAACCATGCCCGCGCCTCAAAAAACGATTTCAGATAACCAATCTCGATCGCGCCGGGTGTATCGAGGTAGCCTTGCCATCCGCTGAGAAAAGGCCAGGTATAATGGTTGCCATACATCTGCCCGCACGCGCCACTGGTCATCGTCCAGTATTCCTGTTTGCGGAGGATGGGCGCGGTGGTAACCGGTCCCTGAAGACTTTCGAACTCGTAATTGGCTTCGATCAGGAAATTGGGCAGAAAATTCGTGCGATTGTAATCCAGTTGAAGCTGCGCGTAAGTGGGAAAGTACGTATAAGTTCCATTCAGCCCAAGAAGCGAGTCCCAATTCGTATCGTCGAGTGAGCTACTGACCAGATAATCAAGCTCGCTCGTTTGCAGATGATTGGTGTCCGTGTCACGGATTCCCTGTGCCACAGCGCGGACGACCGCATCGTCGCCCGGGGTGCGCCAGCTTTGAAAATCATTGCCACTCATCCAGATGATGTTCGAGAAACTCCCGTAACGATTGCCGAGATACTGTCCGTAGGCGCGGCAGCGGTTGGTGCCGTTGCCGAGCATCACCGACAAGAAACTGCCAGTCTCCGCCGCGTCGAGGAGGACCTGGATTCCCTGTTGTGCGGCCAGATCGATCATCTGATCCACCCGGGCGAAGAATGCCTCGTTGGGTTTGGTCAGGTCATACACACTGGTGGACGGGACATTGGCCGTAAACGGCAGAATGCCGTCGAACGTGCTGGCATCGGCCCGCCCGCCGGTGTAGGTGGCGCAGAGCAGATTGACCCATGCGGTATTGAAGCCGTGACCGCTGCGATTCGCGAAGAACAAGGCGGCTTCGTTAGTGGTCAGATTCACGGTCAGCGCCTGGGGCGACTCACCGATTAGCAGGCACGGCGCGTTGCTCTGGTCCACCAGGTACCGGCCGTTCGAGCTTATTTTCAGCGGATAAACCGGGGGCGCGGCCGACAACAACAAGGAGCCAAACACCATGCCAGCCAGGACCACGCTGACCCACAAACGTTTTGAGACATTCATAAGACGAGTCGCAACATAGTCCCTGAGGTCAAAAAAGACAAAAGGCGCTTCTATTTCGAATACCGCGGTCGCAGACGGTGGTTTTTGCCGCTGATAATAGTTCCAGCCAGCGTGAGCGAGCGGGGCGGAATTTAATTCCCGACTAGGCAGCTCGCTCGAAAACCAAGAGCGGATAATCCCAACACGGTCCGCATACGCCGTCAACCAAGACGCCTTGGCGAAGCGTCCAGCCGAATCCTTTGAACACATCCAGAATGTGGGAGACTGTGTGCCCCCACATCCAGTGGGCCGGGGTGAAACGCTCGACCTGCGGCTCTTTTGGCCAGAAACTAGCCGTTCGCAGGAGATCCTTCAGCTCTTCCGGATGGAATTGCAGCAGCACGGCCGAAGCAGGCAGCGTGAAAAACTCCTCCGCAAGGCAGGGTTGGGCAAAACAAACAAACTTGCGTGTTTTTGCGCACACATTGCGAATCACCTCAACGTAATTCTCCTGATGCAAGATCACTTCATATAAGAGAGCGGCGTCCGTTTCACGAAGTCTTAGAAAGAGGATGGGATCCCGAAAATCCCCGCGCACCGTCTCGAACTCGGTCTGTGGCAACTGCGTCCGGGCGCGCTCTATTGCAGCCGGAAACTCCGGTGTCGGGTTGGCATCCACCATACTGGCGTATGCGAGACGGCAGGTGACGGTCGCGTGCAGCAAGTAGCGTCCGTGAACCAAATAGCAGCCCCCGTAGTCACGCAGCGAAGTGATGCCCGGAAGTTGCGCCGGAAGCTCCTCCTTTTTTTGCATGACCTCTCCGTAACCATTCACAGAAATCCGCTCCAGTTGAGGGCGGACAGCACCCATTTCAACCGCGGCGGAAAGAAGTTTGACGTCCATTCGCGGTCAGCCTAACCAGTGTGGGAACTTGTGTCAATAGAAGCCCCGAGCTGACGAGTGATCGGGGCATGTCGCCCCGATCGTCGGCTAGTTACGGTTTGAACAGGCGGTAATATACATTTCCTACCGCAGGCGAAATCGTGACGCTATTGCTGGTCACCATGCCCGCATAGTTTAGCCAGTTGCTTGTGCCGAGATTGCTGGTGCTTTGGAGCGTAAAGCCCGTCACAGACAGCGGCCACGAGACGGCGACCGTGTTGGGGCCAATGAGCGTAATGGTCAGTTCGGGCGCGCCGACGATTGGCACGCCAGCGGTCAAATTCCAGAAGCCGCTTTTCAACGTGAAACCGCCGCCACTCACCGTGCCGGGTCCCCATTGCCCAATCGTGCCAGTCAGTGTCAACGATCCATTCGTCGAGGCGCCGCCGCCACCCGAGATGACAGGCCAATTCGCGGAGTAACTTTGCGCCTGAAGCAGCCGCACGCCGCCGGTCAGCAGCAATCCCGCGATCGTTAAAAATTTCC